>Ga0307516_10010082_pt1 | contig 10449 bp, 4 predicted proteins | sample 19_EM_MG_FD_203310 | JGI IMG/M metagenome (GOLD analysis project Ga0307516, IMG submission 203310) | Populus trichocarpa ectomycorrhiza microbial communities from riparian zone in the Pacific Northwest, United States - 19_EM | ecosystem: Host-associated > Plants > Roots > Unclassified | place...
GGTTTAGTTTTGGGATCCAAATTATTCAAACCCTAATTAGGAGAAGTGAAGTGACTTAGAATTTGTTATGAATATTTATTTTAGTTGTCTCAAGTTCTTATTTAATAAACTATATTGCTGATAAAAACAACTGCTTAAAAAAAAAGGAAATAGATGAATAAAAAAAGAATTTTGATTAAATAAATATATATTTTTTGTTTGTAATTTAGATTGTTGGATTTTATTTAAATATTTATTATAATTATCATAGAATTCAATAAAAAAACTCAAATGAGACAATTTGTCTCTTCCCCAGTTAAATATCTGGTGAATTCTTTTTATTCTTTTTTTATGAAATTCTCTGACTTCCCCGATCCTATTTATTTTAAGTCTCTCCCAATCTTTTTTTTTTAATTTTATATAATAAATTTAAAAAACATATAAGATTTTGATTTTGATTTTGGGTAGTAATTTATATATATCCATTATTTGAAAGGTTTGGATTGAAAACTATTTAATTTTATAAGAGGAGCGGAGAGTTAATATTTAATTTATACAAGTATTTCATTGTTAATGTTGCTGGGGAATACCAAACTGATCCGCACATTCTTTCTTCAACCAAAAAAATAAATTATATTATTCAATGTTCATACTAAATGAGAAATTATATTATTCATTAAAAAAAGGGTAATTTAATTAGTAACAGAAAGAGTAATTTAATTTGGATTTGATTTTTTTTATAAAAAAAAACCCAGCATTATCCTTAATTTAGAGAGGAGTAGAGGAGTCAGAAGTTATTTTCATGGTTTTTGTCAATATTGCTACTGAGAAATTGACTAATTAATGCCCCTATCTGTTAACCAATGATTACAGAACGGAATTCACTCAATCATATACATGATTAGAGTCAAATTTCATTTCTTTTTTTTCAAATTGCATGCGAACATTTTATTGAGCAGACGAAGATTTAGCAGTTATTATAAATAGCAACGTGCCCATGCAACTTTCTATGGTGGAAGTGATGGTTCTGGTACAATGAGTAAGTGCTCGTTCAGTTATATGTCAAAATGTCTTTACTTGAACTCTCTATAGTTCATTTGCCAGAAAAGAGCTAAATAGTTGTGACAAATGCAATTTATGATCATACAATTGTTCAAAATGATGCCCAATTAGATGGTGCCTGTGGATACGGAAACCTTTACACTGATGGTTATGGAATAAACACCGCGGCGCTAGCTGAGCACAGCTTTGTTCAATGATGGCGAGTCATGTGGCGGCCGGTGCTATCAGATAGTTTGTGATGCAGCCAATGACCCTCAATGGTGCCTTAAGGGTAAATCCATTACCATTACTGCTACTGATTACTGTCCACCTAACTATCGTCGTGCTTGTGACAATGGAGGATGGTGCAACCCTCCTCACCGCCCTTTGACTTGTCTCGACCTGCCTTCCAGGCTATAGCCAAGTACAGAGCTGGAATTGTACCTATTCTCTACAGAAAGTATGTTCTCATCAATATTCAGAGCTCTTCCGTTCCGACAATAGTATTTAATTATGTGGTTGGCTTGTTGTTTTAAACGGTATTGGTACATCAGGGTGACATGCAAGAGAAGGGGAGGCTTCAGATTTACCATCAATGGAGGGAGCTACTTTGAGCCGGTGCTTATATCAAATGTCGGGGGAGCTGGAGATCAGATCTCTAAGGCATGGATCAAAGGGTCTAAATCCAATAAATGGGAAGCCATGACAAGAAATTGGGGTGCCAATTGGCAGGGCCTAAGCTATCTAAATGGTCAGAGCCTGTCCTTCAAACTCCAAACCAGTGATTGGAAGATCGTAACAGCCCTCAACGTGGTTCCCTCAAACTGGGCATTCGGGCAGTCCTTCAGAAGCAATGTTCAAATTCACGCATAGGTGCCAAAGTTCCTCACGATGTGCCAATTTTCCTTTGCCATTTGTCTCAGGCCACGTTTGTTTGTGGGAAATTACTCTCTTTTTGAAAGTGAATTCCAATTAAAAAAACAGTCAGAAAAAAAAAATGGAACATTGAGAGTATAGCTCTGGCGAATTATGGCTAATCAGCACTGTCATATAATCTGCGCCGCAACGCAGGTGTTCTTGAGGGTACATGCATCAGTTCCATAAAACAGCTCCCATGGTTTCACAGATGACAAAAATGAAAACCTACTTGACTAAACAGATTAAAACATAAAACTACAGTTAAGCCCATAAAAAAATTATGAAAATGCCGGGTTCCGTTTCTGTAATCATCAGCATGGTTGCTAGCTGTGGCAATTCCTGCAAGTTCATCGTCACGGTCAATCCACTCAGATGATGAAGGGGTGGTATGTATATATCGTAAGAAATAGATAGCAACCTCGTCGAAGTTTTTCAGCAATTATAGTATTAAAGAAAAGGTACCCTCCCAGATTCTAATAATCTAACTAGAAAAACTAAATTAAATTTAAAATAACAACCTGCTGAAGACAATGGATGCATGTAAGTGTAAGTTGCAAGTCAAAACTATAGTATAACTTGACTCATAATTCCGGGACAGTATTATTATTTCTCTTGCTGTTAATTTAAGATATAGCGAACATCAACTTATATCCAATAGCATTCTTCAATTCAGGGAAAAAAAGAAGAAGAAAATATATAATTACAAATATCAACAAAGAGACTTTATCAAGCATAGTACCGAATTGGGAATTTTTTTAGGAACAAAATTAGGACTTCTTGGGGGCAAGCTTGGTTTTGATCTTGTCAATCTCCTTGGTACCAACTTGGAAAGCTTTAGTCAAGACATTGTCAGGAACTGCTGGGGTTGAAGTAAACAAGGTCATGGCAATGGACTGGGTACCAGGCAACTGACTATTGAATGCTGAAATTACAGAGGCTGCCTTGTCACCGTTGTTCTTCTGGAAATGAACTAAACCTCTAGGGAACACAAAGACTTCGCCTTTCTTGACAGTCTTTGAGATCAATTTGTTTGCAGTGGTGATAAATCCAACATCCAGTTCACCTTCCAACACAAAGATCATTTCAGTGGCTCGGGGGTGAGTGTGAGGTGGGTTAAGGCCGTCAGGTGCATAGTCAATACGAGACAGTGACACGCCTAGGGTGTTTAGGCCTGGGATTTTCTCAACATTGCCTCCTGTTACAAGTGATCCTACTGAATTGTTAACTTTTCCTGGTTTGGCTAGACCGTCAAAGAAAAAATCAGCTTCAGTGATATTTGTCTCTGCCTTGCATGTAAACCCATTCACTTTAATTCCTGCAAAACGCAACCAGAATTAATAATGTCGGTCAAATCGTTGTGCAAAGACTGGGGCGGTGTTTTATAAACAGAAAGAACCCCGTTCAAACAAAGCTACACGAAACATACCTGCAGAAGTATTAGCCACGCAGAGGTCTTGAAGCATGTCAGGATCGTAAGCAAGGGCGCTGGAGATGACAGTAAAGATGACCAGATATGTGACAACAGCTGCCATTTCCTGTGATGGAAAACAGAAGTACAGCTATCAAGGAGACTATTATGATGCAGAGGAAGGACAGGTCCTGTTCTGGTCTCGATGTGGAAGCCCTAGCAATATTTTATAGCAGGAACCGATTTCTCTATATAGATCACGAATACTACCTGGGTTTCTGGTGGGTCAGTTAAATTAATAAAAGAAATGCATACCTCAATTAGCGTCTAAATTAATCAAGCTATAACGTACAGGTTGTTCATTGTGAAGCGAAAAAAGAAGGCTTTCAAGGATTAGGTGACAGATGGGCAAGGCTTAAAGGGAGAGAAACCTGCAAGTTTTGGGTCCATGATTATACTGGAGAGTCAGAAAATTAGGCCTTGAAGGAAACCTTTACCAGCACCAGAACCAGAAACAAGGAAATTGGGTGCTTGAGATGGGACAGCTCTACCACCGAACTTTAGTTTTATCTGCTTTTTTTTTTTTTTTTTCTAAGCAGCGGCTCTTGTATCAACGTTTGTTTGTAAGTGTGTTTCATCAAATTTTAAATTTTTTTTTTTTGCTAAAATTAAGTACGGCTTGTACTTTTTGGATCGTTTTGATGTACTGATGTCAAAAATAATTTTTAAAAAATAAAAAAACATCATTGGCATGTATTTCGACACGAAAAGTTATTTGAAAAGCAACCGCTATCACACTGCCAAACACACTCTAACTCAGGTTCTCTGTCGTCTCTGCTCATGCAGGGTTCTTTGGTCTCTTTCTTTACCTAAAGTACCCTGAAAAGAATGTCCGTCTTTATGAAAAGTAAAGGGTATTATAGTATTAAAGAAAAAAATTGCTTCCTCCCTGACGTAATTTCTGGCAAGAAAAGTGTAGGTGCGAGAGGTCTTTCAGAGTAATTACCGTAGCAACACGCCTTAGAGAGCGTTTGGCTCTGCTGTTCAACCTGCTTTTCAGCAAATTTTAAATTTTTTTTTTTTTGCTAAAATTGAGTGCGGTTTGTACCTTTTGGATCGTTTTGATGTGCTGATATCAAAAATAATTTTTAAAAAATAAAAAAACATCATTGGCATGTATTTCGGCACGAAAAGCTATTTGAAAAGCAACCACTACCACACTCCCAAACACCCTCTTACAAAACACTCGTACGAATTGCATATATTGTAATAGCTGTTGTGGATATAATTTTAAAAAAATTATTTTATAAAAAATATTTATTAGTTTGAAAAAATATATGTTTGATTAAAATTATGATTGAAATTAAAGTTAAATAAAAAATAGTTTAATATATTTGATTAAAAGAATGCTTTTTAAATTGAAGTTATAAAATAATTAAAATATATATATATATATATTAATATTGATAGTTTTTAATTTAAATATTGTAGATTTAACTACTGTTATTACATCATGAAATAAATAATATTGATATCAAATATTTTTTATTATTCTATTAAACTATGTGCAATTTCATCACGTACGAAATCTATCAAGGACTACATTTTCCATGGTTTCTTAATCGCACAACAACATCAGGTAAAAATATCATCAAGAACAAAATTGAGATTGCAATTAAATTTTGCAAATGCTACGTCATCAAACGATCTTCTTTTAATTTTTTGAATAAAACACAATTAAAAATAAAAATAAAAATTGTTTTTTTTTAACTGGGTCGAACCCGGCAAGAACAAAATTGGGATTGCGATCAAATTCTGCAAATGCTACGTCATCAAACAATCTCCTTCTAATTTTTCAAATAAAACACAATTAAAAATAAAAATAAAAACTGAATTTTTTTAACTGAGTCGGACCTGGCAAGAACAAAAGTGGGATTGCGATCAAATTCTGCAAATACTACGTTATCAAACAATCTTCTAATTTTTCAAATAAAACACAATTAAAAATAAAAATAGAATTTGAATTTGAATTTTTTTTAACCGGGTCAGACCCGGTTCAATGTATTTTTAGCTTTAAACCGGACCCGGTCCGGCCGGAACAATAACCGAAACATTGGAGAGTGACTCCACTGTTCACGTGGACACTGGAGCCACTCTCCACTGTTCACTTAAGTGAACTGTGGAGAGTGAATTATAATTCACTTCACTTAAGTTAACAGTGGAGAGTGAAAACTCTCTACTACGTTTAAGCAATTTTAAATGGCCCTATATGAATAGTATATTGTAGTCTTTCGTTACCAAACATTTAAAAGCTGCAGTTTGCTTTAAAAGCAACCGCAGCCCGCATAAACAAATGGCCACTAAATGTTCACAAAAAGAGAACATAACAAATATGCTTAAAGGCATGGGAGATTCACTCTATGTTTTTCTATTCACCAGTAAAATATGGTGATTATTTTATCCTTCCCATTAAAAAGTAAATGCCTTTGGATTTGGATTAAGAGTATTTTGGTATTTTCACAAGGATCATAAGTCATTATTGATTTGTTTGGAGTGTTTTTGTCCATAAAATATTTTTATAATCAGTAAAATAACCAAAATATTCCTAGAAGCAAAAGAAAATAAGTGGTGTCGGGTAGGGGTATTGAGATATTTTTCCTTTTTATACACAAATAAAATTACACATGTACCTTTGGATGCAAGACATTTAATTCATTGTTGTCATGGGGTATTTTTATCTTTTAACCTCGTTTTTTTGTTGATTGTAAGTTTGATTTAGGGTAGTTACGTGATTTACCATAAAATAATAATTTCTTATTAAAAAAGATGTTGCCGCATGAAGATCACGTGCCAGCGCATTGGAATCGCACAACCTTTGGGCGGCGCATTCGACGGTTTCTGATTGTCAAAAGTGATCGTATTTCATCTCAGATTATTCTTCATCATCTCCTCTTTCATTATAGATGGTACGTGTGCTCCAAATCTAGTCAGTGTATCGCTGACGAGCCTCTATCTTTCCTTCCTTCATTTATCTCTCTTACCCCCGTAAATGCACTATAATCCTCATTTTTTTTTGTTATTTCCAATTCAGGCCTTTGAGTTTTGATTGTTGTTTTTTAGTCATTTTTTTTTGTTGAATTTTTGTTTGTTTTCAATTTAACCCTTAGTTCTTAATTTATATATATAAGATATTTCAATTCAATCCTTTTACTTTTAATTTCTTATTTCTTTTCCTTTTTTTATCAAAGTTTTTATAGCTTGCAATTTGATCGTTCAAATCAAGTCTGATTTTTTTCAATGATAATAGTGATTTCAATTGGGTCCATTTTCTTTTGATTTCTTATTGTTTTCTCTAGTTTTTTGGTCAAAGTTTTTATAATTTTCAATTATATTATTCAAATCAAGTTTATGGTTTTTATTTTTTCAATGATGATGATAGTAGTAGTAGTGGTGGTGGTAGTAGTAGTACTAACAATAATAATTGTAATAATAATCATGGTAGTATTAGGCCCCGTTTGTTTGCTGGAAAGTAGTTTTCTTTTGGAAAGTGAATTCCAGGAAAGTATTTTCCGATATTTGGTAGTGTAATAGAAAATAATTTGGAAAATATTTTCCAGTGTTTGATTATGTCATGGAAAATGAGCTGGAAAATAATTTATTAATGTTTTATTTTTCTCAAGTTTATTAAAATAATGAGGAACAAATCTTACAAATTAAAAAGTTGAATGAGAATGAAATTAAAAAAAATATATAATTTCATAAATTATCTCAAATAAAATAAATAATAATCAAAATAATAGAGATCAAATCTAAAAAATAAAAAAAAATAAAAGATGAAGAAATTAAAATAATAATAATTAACATTTCATAAATTATTTCAAATAAAATAAGTAATAATCAAAAGGATGAGGACCAAATTTGATAGATAAAAAATTTTAATAAAAAAATGATAAGGAAAAAGCAAATAGCAATTATAAAAATAAGGATCAAAGTTATATAAAAATTAAATTTTAAGAGATGAAATTAAAAAATAAATATTCAAAACAAATTATATATAGTAATCAAAATTTTGAGGATCAAATTTGATATAATCAGCAAATAATGACATTTCTAAATTTTTCACAACTTCCAGAAAGTGTTTTTCGTCCAAATTTTCCAGGAAAACACTTTCCTGAAAACCAAGCCAAATTTTCCTTTGATTGGAAAGTGTTTTCCGTTGACCAACTTTTCTAATGGCAAACAAACACAGGAAAGTTTGAAAAGTGGTTTTCCGGAAACTACTTTCCGGGAAACAAACATGGCCTTAATAACAATGATGATGCTAATAATAATAATAATTATTATTATTATTATTATTATTATTATTATAAAAATAGTGATGAAAATAATAATATTATTGATGATGACAACAACAACAATCACAATATTAATTAAATTAGTGATGATGATGATGATGATGATATTATTAATGATAGTTATGACTATAATAATAGTAATAGTAATAGTAATAGTAACAGTAACAATAATAACAATACCAGCAACAACAGTAGTATTAATAAAAAAAAGTAATAATAATAGTTGTTGTGGTGGTAACAATACTACTGCTACTATTACTACTATAATAATAATAATAATAATATAAGAGAGAAGAAGATGAAGAAGAATAACGATGATAATAAAAATATTAATAATAGTTATTGTGGTGATAGTGATAATGACAATAATAATAGCAACAATAATAATAACAATAATGATGATTGTGGTGTTGGTTGTTAAAATAGTAATAATATCAATAAGAATGTTGCTATTTGTTACTTATTATGATAATTAATATTAACAATAATTATGGTGGCGGTGATAATAATAATAATAGTGGTAGTTATAATAATCTTGATCCTTATTTTTTGAATTGTTATTTTTTAAAATTCTTTTATATGATTAGATTTTTTTTCCTTCAATTTCAACCATTAATATTTAATTTTTTTAGAATTGAACTTCATGATTTTTCTAGATTGGGTGCTTCAAGTTTAATGACTCGGGTCACAAATTTAAAAAAGTTAATATATTTTTTTAAAAAAGCTTTACAATTCTTTTTATTTTTAATCGAGTTATTCCAGTTATATAATTTAGACCACGGGTTTGATGGGATGTCCCATGTTGACTTAACTCTAATTAGCGTTTTTACATATTTGTCATAAATCTATATCTTTATTTATTTATTTATTTTTAGTACCTAAACATTGTTTTTTGTTCAAAAAATTATTCAGCCCCACAGCGAAGCGTGGGTATGGAAGCTTGTTTTGTATATAATAAGGCATCAATTCTCAGTCTACACTAAATCATTGACCCACGCTACACTATGGTTCGAGTCAGATTTTTCTTGAACATAAAAAGGAAATTTTAGATATTGCTAATGTTTTTTTAGTGGAAAAAAAATCTAAATTATGTGGGGGGGTTGACTTGATGTGACCCAGTTCACTTTGTCCAAAAACAACTCGAACGACCTGTAAAAACATAGTTTCACTCAAAAAAAATTCAAGATGACATCCCTTTTTTTACATTAAGATAACAACATATTGGATTGACTTGGGTCAACTCGTGTAAACATGTTAAATCCGTTATTCGGGTTATGAGACTATGATAACCTCATAGAAAACAAATCAAAACAAATTATAAAACCTAATTTTTAATTAACTCGATGTATGGAATTGAAAAAAAAATCAATTAAACAAATGACAAAAAAATTAACCCAAGTTAACCTGTCAAACTCGCGACTCGAGTCATAAGACTGAGATAACTCCATAGAAAGAAAATCAAAACAAATTATGAAGTTCAATTCTCAATTAGTCCAATGTTGAAGGATAAGACTAAAAAATGAAATCAATTACAAAAACATAAAAAAAAAAAACAACACAGGTCAATCTATCAAACTCATGACCTGAGTCATGAGATCAAGATAACCTCACAGAAATTTTAATAAAAAAAGATGACCTAATTTAACTTGAATTAACTTGCTAAATCCACGGCTCTAACCAAGAAACTGAGATAACCTCATAAAGAGTAAATAAAAATAAATTATAAAGCTCAATTCTCAATCGATCATGTCAACCTCAATGGTGTACGATGAAATTTGTAAAAACTTTAATTAAAAAAATAACATAAAAAATTAGTCAAGTCAATATAGGTTAACCCTTTAAACATTATTCCTGAGTCATGAGACCAAGATAACTTCACAAAATTCAAACCGAAGTAAATCATAAAGCATAATTCTCAATCAAATACAATATTGAATGATGAAATTAAGAATAAAAGTCAATTAAAAAAAGAAAAAAAATAAGTCAACTGAATTAACCAACCAAACTTACAACCCAGGTCATGAGATGAGAACAACCCAATAAAAAGCAAATCTAATGAAGAACATGAGACCGAAATAACCTATTAAAATGAAAATTATATATATATAGTTGATTTAACATGGATTAAAATACTAAAACTCGTGATCCCGATTATTAGACCAAGATATCCCCATAGAAAATAAATCAAAATAGATTATAAAACTCAATTCTTAACTGACCCAATATTGAATGATAAAAATTGGGAAATATTTCAATTTAAAAAATAACACAAAAAGCAACCCAAGTCAAATCAGATTAACCCGTTAAGCACTATTCTTGGATTATGAGACCGGATTAACCTAATAAAAAGCAAATAAAACAAATCATGAAATATAATTTCAAATTAACTAGTATTAAAAAATCTTGGGTTAGTTTTTTTTGGTCAAAAACCCATTTTTCAACTCTATTTTTTTAAAAAACACCCTCATAACATCAAAAAACTAATATATCAAGTTAAAAAAAAATATTCCAAGAACACAAATTTAAACTAGGTAAAGATTTTCTTTATCGACTTCAATTTTTTTAAAAAAAAACAATATTAAAATTCAAATTAACCATCATTAAAATTCTATTATCAAATAAAACCCGAAACCTATTAATCTCAAAATCAATATTTTTAATAAACAAAATTAATGAAAACCAATTATTTTCTCTCTCCTCACTAAAATCTAATAGCTTTCTCTCTTCCCTCTCAAATCTAAAAACTGC
>Ga0307516_10010083_pt1 | contig 10449 bp, 4 predicted proteins | sample 19_EM_MG_FD_203310 | JGI IMG/M metagenome (GOLD analysis project Ga0307516, IMG submission 203310) | Populus trichocarpa ectomycorrhiza microbial communities from riparian zone in the Pacific Northwest, United States - 19_EM | ecosystem: Host-associated > Plants > Roots > Unclassified | place...
AGTCTAATTTTTAGGTGTGAAAGGACAAATCCACATAAAAGATCCAGCTTTTAGGCGTGAAAAGGAGGAACCCAGATAAACAAATCGATTTTCTGTGGGTGTTTTTAGGGATTATTGGGGTAGTGAGGAACAATAAAAGGAAGAAATGGCAGAGCAAGGGGGCTTGGAAGGTAGCCAGCCAGTGGATCTTTCCAAGCATCCTTCTGGCATTGTTCCCATCCTCCAGTAAGTCTCCGTTTTCCATTTTTTTTTCTTTCAATAAATGAGAGCTATTTGTTCTATCTTTGTCTTTTTGGGCATGCCTACATGTGTCTTTTGACCTAGGTGATATGAAGAATTTGTGGAAGCTTTGCGTTTTTGGGTTTGATTGCTATTGTGTTTGTTTGATGTTCCTTAAAAGAAGGTTGTATTAGAGGTGATGTTTGTATATTGAAGGAGAAGAAAGAAAGTGCGATTATGTTGTTTGTAATAGATTTTTGAAGGCTGTACAGTGTTTTTGATGTACGGTGATCAGGTTTAGGGTTAAATTGGGGAAGGCTTCAGAGGTGGAGCTGGGTATGTTGACTTATGTAGTAATCAAAGGAAAAAAGAAACTTTTTGTTTGATGGCTGTAAAGTATAGTAAATGAGAAGCGAAATTAAAGAAGCGGGATTTGTTCGCTGATGTGCAGTTGTAAATGAACCTTTTATTGAATAATAAACTTAAGCAGCATGCCTTTTTCTTTTTGTTCATTTCGTAGGTTTTTTTATGTGTTTTTGAGTTCTATTTTTCATATTGAATGAAGTTTAAAGTTGAAGCTTGCATTTGCTTGCAATAGGAAGTTGTTCACTAACTAGCTTTTGACAATACAAAGAGAATTTTACAGGTAGAGTCAAACAAGTTTATGCTTGTCTCAGCTTGGAGGCATAAGAAAGAATTTAAATCATATGACGGATCCTATTAGAAAATTGCACGCCTCACACAATCATGGATCCTTCTTTGCTAGGCCATAGTTCCAGATTCTATTTTGCTTACCTTTGATTGATACAGCATTACGGTTTCCTATATTACTTGTTAGAATATGCTTGTTACAATTAGAAAAAATAAATATATGAGATAGACAAATACAATTTTCTGTAACTGCCAAATAATTGTCCATTGTTTCTTTGTAGTTTCTGAGCCATATTTACTTCTGTTAGAGCTAGAGGCAACTTTCTAGGAAGTTGAGGGGCTTTCACAACATTTTTTAGTTTTCATTTGGCTGCCAAAAAAGTTTTAAAATCATGTCTCTTGTCCTGTCTCGTTTAGTTAGTTGGAGAGAGGTGCTTGTGTAAATTTGATACATCACCTCACAGCTTAAATCATGCATGACAATAAAGCAGTCTTGCTTCTTACAAGTTGTAGTTTAAAATTTTAATATGGTATCGGGAGGAATGGCGCTCAGATAAAGGAATTGAGTTGTTATGCATTGGAGAGATTATACAAAACTGCTTCTTTTCTCACATTCAATTTTGGCTTTGACTTTGTTCCGCTAAATTTGAAGACAAATGTCAAGAGTTGACTTTGTTGACCATATTTAGATCTGACACTCCACTGTCTTTTTTGTGCACCATTTCTTTTTTGGTTCACCATCTTCTTCTTCTTTTCCTACAAAATGATTCTTCAATACTGGGTAGTCCATGTTAATTATGACATTTAACTGTTCTTGTTTGAACCTTGTGCTTCTAGGAACATTGTTTCAACTGTGAACTTAGATTGCAGGCTGGATCTTAAGCAAATTGCCCTGCAAGCCCGTAATGCAGAATACAACCCCAAGGTGTGCCTGTGTTTGATAATCTTCCTGATACAAGCTCTGTCGTTTTAGGTCTATGTGATCCCTCATCTTTTATGCATGTTCATCCAGCGTTTTGCTGCCGTCATCATGCGGATTAGGGAACCAAAAACTACAGCATTGATTTTTGCATCTGGAAAGATGGTGAGTTATTTGCCTCTGAAAAGTACGTTTATTTATGGCTGTATATTGCTTGTTACTTTCAAATTTATGCTACGCAGATTTGTTATATTACCAATGGTTTCGAAGAATGTTGCTTGAAATGGAACAGCATGACTTGAGTGTTATGTGATTGAAAAATCTTTATTAGGTTGAAGCATAAATTATACATAGTTATAACTGGACCTGCAATGCTCTATGGTAATGGGTGTTGGAAAGTGAAGAAGTAGCACATTCATAAACAGGCATAGCTGGGATGAAGATGTTAAAAGTTACGTGTGCAACACAGGAAAGAATTAGATAATATTCAAGTGTATTTGCAGAAGGTGGTGTTCACGTCTGTTGAGGTTAAATTAAGGGATGATTATTTGAGATTTTTTACCTTCTTCAGCATATACTCGTGGATGCATTGATGAGGAATGGTGATTGGAATGAAGAATTGGGAGTGATGAGGGATTTAGGCAGTCTAAAAATGCTGATTAAATACTGATCCAGCATTACAATGGATTATAAAATGTTTAGTCCATATCAAAACTGAATGGTGGAAAGGGGGGGTGCATTTAAACAAAATAATTCCGGTCCATATCCTTGTAGCTTATTCTGGTGATCTCTTGCAGCCCCTTGTCTGAAAGAGTTTTTTTTTTCTCCTGCCGTATCAGGTGTGCACAGGTGCCAAGAGCGAACAACAGTCAAAGCTTGCTGCTAGAAAGGTATGGCTTTCTTATTTGAGGAAAATTAGTAATGTTGTTTGAAAAAAAAAATCTTTTCACAAAGAAGGAAAGTAGATTTAATGTTAATTTGAATTCTTTTTGAATAGAAAACTTGAATCCAAATTTTTCAATATTTTTGTTTCAGGATGGTCTCTAAAAATTTCCTTCTAACACTAATCTAGATTTCTGTCTTTCATTTGATAAACAATATATCACAACTAGATATTGATTTAAAAATTTTTGTTGTCACATGAGTACCCATCATTTGGAAAAACTTCTGGCAACCTTTTCGTATCCATCATGTGTGGAACATTTTCTTGTAGTATTCTCCAACAAACAAATGCATTCTGCTGGTTTTCATAGATGAGCAATACTATAGACTGAAGTGTAATGGAGATGTGTTTGATAAGTAAAACAGGACTTGCATGTTTCTCTCTGAAATGCTTTTACTTTGGCATGGTTCTTATTCAAAAATGAATATTTTGTTTTACAGTATGCACGAATTATCCAAAAGCTTGGCTTTGCTGCCAAATTTAAGGTCTCTCTCTCTCTCTCTCTCTCTCTCTCTCTATTTCACACACACACAGATACAACACATATGTATGCATGTTCTTGAATTTCTTCTGGTTAGTTTTGTGCTGTTGTCTTTTGAAGTTCCCCTTGTGTTTACGTTTCCTCATTGCAACTGCCAGGACTTTAAAATTCAGAATATTGTTGGCTCGTGTGATGTCAAGTTCCCCATCAGACTTGAAGGGCTTGCATACTCCCATGGTGCTTTCTCAAGTGTAAGTAAAAACCATAATCTGTTGAACTTAGTGCCCTAGCAGGAAGACGGTTGCTTTAAAAACCTTTACATGTATGGGTCTTTTTGCTCAACGGAGTTTGAGGCATGCAGCGAGAATCTCTTTTTAACTAAACGCTTTCAGCAGCTGCTTTTTCCAAACAGAGCTTGGGTGTGTTTGGGAGTGCTTCTTCTTCTTATGTTCTTGGATGCTTTTTAAAGGTGTTTTTAGCTTGAAAAAGCATCGAATTGATGATTTTCTTAGTATTTTCTGATGGTTTTGATGTGTTGATGTTAAAAATAGAAAAAGAATCTGGAAAAAAAAATTCATTTTAATATATTTTCAAGTGAAAAGTTATTTTGAAAAACACCTTTCACCACAATCTCAAATACAAACACGCTTCCACCTGAATTGTATTCTTTTAGCATGAACTTTAGAACTCTTATGTTGTACTTGTGCAAGTATGAACCCCAAAGGATGTGCCATGCAATATGAACCTGACATCTCGTGCTCGACTTGTGCAGTATGAACCTGAAATCTTTCCAGGCTTGATATATCGAATGAAACAACCAAAGATTGTGCTTCTTATTTTTGTCTCAGGAAAAATTGTGATCACCGGAGCCAAGGTAAATCCAAAATCTCATGTTCACTATCTCTGACCTGCATGCTGATAGAGTTTGGTAGCTGATAGTTCTTTTTGTTCAACATCTTAGGTGAGAGATGAGACATACACAGCCTTTGAAAACATATACCCTGTCCTTACAGAGTTTAGGAAAGTCCAGCAATGGTAAACCTTGCCATCTCTTGACCTCTCTTCGATATCTGATTATTCTTCGAATCTCTTAATTTCAGATCATTTAATTCTATCAGGCCTAATCTGTGTATCTTTTTGATGGGTTGCAGATTTATATTTGAAATGGGGCTTTGGTGGTGTTGTGGATAGTATCAGATGGGGTGGATTCAAGTGTGCATATGTGAAGCCAGGAAGCCAGGGCACAGCCCTCTTGGCTCTGGTTCTGTTGCCGTCTTCTAATTTGTTTAGTCACTTGCCCACCAAAAGAAAGTGGGTGTGATTGGGGGAAAGTGCTTGCGTGAGGTGTAATTAAGAGCTGCAAGGGAGGGAGGACGGGGGACTGAATAACATGTTTTTGAGTTTTAGCCTGTCGGACTACACTGATGATTTTAATGCTAAAAACTTCGTTCCAATTTTGACACGAACTGTGTTTCTGTCCTCTCCCTCTTTCTTTATTACCACCACTACTCATGTTTCTTAGCTAGGATGCCTTTGAAACTTAAATGTACGGCAGTTGCTATTGGTTTGGAGAGGTGTTTAAGGGCATCACAGATGTTTGTTGCTCGATTCTTTTTCAATGTCAAGTCCAAGAGAGCCTGTACTAGAAATGTTACTGTGGCTGCAATGATTTTTTTTTCTAATTTTATTATTTAATTTTGAATTAATTTATTAAAAATTAAATTTTATAATTTATTTTGATTTTTTTTAGGATATCATAGTTTACATGCAAATTGGTAGATTAATTAAAATTAATTTAATATGTTATATATATAAAAATATTTAATATTTATTTTAAAATAAATTATATCTTTACTGGTTATTTATTTTTAAATCTACTAAGTCGGATTATATAGAGTTAATTTTAACTTAAATGTTTTTTTTAAAAAAAAACATTAATAATATTTAAATATATATATTTTTTATGATAATTGTTTTTTTAATTCAACATAAGATGTAGAAGGGACGATTATCTAACTATAAACTAAGAAATCACTTTCTAGTTGACAAATACAGTCCAAAATCTGAAGAGAGAGATTCTCTTGCACTGAACAAAATCAAGAAGCAAAAAGGATTGCGAGTTTGTAAATTTAACCAGATTCAAAGAAGAAGATATTTGAGGTATAGAGAAAAGAACGTATAGGCACGTGTGATAACATGTGGCAACGGTTTTTTCCAGTAAATTAGCAACTTTTTTTTTTTTCTAGAAAGATTTTTCTTTTCTTGTTTTAAAGTTTCCTACTTCAAGAAACCAAAACCTTGAAAGTTCCCACGCAATCAAGAATAGTAGTAACCTCTGAGTTCCCACATTAGCATTTGAAAATTACAGACAACAAAGCAGTATTTTTTGTTTCTTGAAGTATATATAGACTGTAGAGTAGTAGTTGATGGCTCAATTTACAGTACAAGGTCGCTTGAAGTTGCTGTTTAACAATGATGGGACTCACTGTAAGCTTCTTGGGAATGATTTTCTTGGTGGGTTGAGATCATCTCAGACCCAGAAGAGAAAGATCAGGTCTCTTGGTGCTAATTGTACAAAGTTATATGCTGCTGCTTCTTTGAGCAAGAAATCCAAGCATTTTTATACAGTGGCAAGTCAAAGTTTTAGCGAGGCTAGTGATGAAGATTATGACAGTGAGAGGGATGAATTGGCTTGCTTTAGAGGCCTTGTCTTGGATATCTCTTACAGGTACCTTATTTCTCTCTATTTACATGATTGCAAGCACCTCTTAATTTTCACTTGTGTGTGTATCGATTTATTAATTGTTTGTTTGACCTGGTTCATCATTCTAATATGAATATTTCTTTCTGTTTTTTGGTTAGTATTCTTTTTTTTTTATATATATATTTAATTTGTTGACTAGGTTCATCAATCAATTAAATGTGATCTGTATGAATATCTAGCATTAAAGCGTTGCCTTTGCGGTAGAATCCCAAGATGGAATGGGAATAAGTAGTAGTGTTTGTGGACCTGTAATCAGAAGTGTAGTCTTCATCGAAGAAAATTAGATTCGAATGGTCACAGCTTGAAGTATGCAGCAAAAACAACTTTTTGGTTAAAGCTGAATTCAACACATGTTTCTTGAAACCGCTCGCCCGTGCATGATTAATAGCCTTCTGCAGATATCTTAGTGGCTCGTTGTCCTATTGACCCCATTTTTCTTTGTTGATTGGGAATTTGGGAGTTTCCAAATAACTTCCGTATCCTCCTTCCTTTCCGCACTTCGTTTCAGCATCACTGAACAGGAAAGAAGGATAGGAAGCTGCAAGTTCATTTCCGGAAGTGCTTGATACAATTACCACTTTTCTTTTCCTTTAGTTTTTCTTTCTACCAATTGAGAAAGATTTGGATAAGATATTTGTATATGGATCTGACTGTTCTTGTCCTGCACCAGGCCAGTGAATGTTGTGTGCTGGAAGCGTGCCATGTGTCTGGAATTCATGGAGAAGGTTGGCCTGATGTGTAAAACTAATACACTTAGACATGTTAACAGCAGTCATATACAGTTTCTAGTTCATGGTTGCAGCTTGTGCCATTATTTTCTCATGCAAATTTTGTATCAACCACAAGGAAACCTAGTGAACATGACAACGCAAATTAGTATTTTAGTATATCAAAGAATGATCATGTAGGATGCAGCGATGCATGAGAAGCATTCTGGTTCATGATATGATTGCTTTGACTAACTTGTTTCTCAAGCAATACCACTTCCCCCCATACCTGTAAACCTATTGTCACTCAAAAAATTTTTATTTCTTAGATGAACAATGCCCACCACATTGCTCAACTCACGCGCTTTCTCACAACTGCATATAAGCCGTGTGTTACATTCGGTTTCTAAATTCTTTACCATTCTGTTTCCAGGCTGATGTACTAGAATATTATGATCAGGCAGTAAATTCCCCAAGCGGATCCTTTTACATTCCAGCTGTATTAAGGGTAGGCATTTGAGGACTGCATATGATCTAATTTTTCTTTTACCAGCTATCCTCTTGCAGTTCCTAGATAGATTTATGTTCTCTCATCATTTTCTCTTTTCACCTCAAACACCTCCAACCTTTTTCTTACTAAAAGCTTCTACTGCTTTACTTGCATCCCACTCCACTCAAGCTTATCTTAAGCTTCTGCTTTCAGGTTCCACATCTATTGCAGGTCGTTAAGAGAAGAAGAATATTCAGAAGCAAACTTAGTCGAAAGAATATACTTCATCGGGACAACTATACTTGTCAGTAAGTAACCTGCAACATATTAGTTCAAGTTTAGTCTATTGCGACACAGACACTGAATTGCTGTGTGTGATGGAATTTACATATATTCTTGAACAAGAAACTCCATCCAAATGGCTTCTGGAAGCTCATTTCCTAGAAGTAGATTTTGCCCTCGTCCCAAATGAATTGGCTCATTTGAAAACCGCCCTGCATGTATTTCTGGTTAGTTAGATGATGATTTGATTTCTGTAAGAACGTTGGGACTTCTAATTTGTTTAATCAGTTTACTCGACATCAATATATACCATACGACTTCTAATTTGTTTGAGTGTTATCACCTCCCAGATCCAAAGTCCATGATTTAGGAAGTGAAGAAAACACGCTCAAGGTTTAAATTGTTAGTTAATGACAGAAAATCTCAATTTTACATCCAGAGTTATAAAGATGGAGCTCTATTTCTTTCTTCACCATTTACTAGCCATCTGATCCTTTTGGTGTGTAAAATGTGGATATTGATCAACAAGTTCTTGTCGATAAAGATCACATCTATTTTGTCAGGTGGGGACACGGTAGGGTTCGAAGGCATATCAGAATTTTCATTGTCATCACAGATTATTTTCTTCTTCACTTAAAACCAAAAGAGGGAAAAATTAGTATTTGGCCTTTTGATGGATTTACAAGTATATTGTGATCCACATCACCTGGAAGTACTTCTTTCAGATTTTTATTTTGTTTCCACAGTTTCTTGTTGCTTCCTGAAGAAATATACTAGTGGCATGCACGATGTCAATGCGTTATTTCTTAGTGTCTAATTTAATGCTTCCCTACGAGTAGGTACTGTTCTTCCCGTGAGAATTTGACCATTGACCATGTTCTGCCAACCGCACAAGGAGGCGAATGGCAATGGGAAAATCTGGTAAGATACTCATATATTGAAAGTCTAGGAAAACTTTTATTTTGATGGAACTATGGCTTTTTGAAAAAGTAGCTATCCACTGATGAAAATAGAATACAATCTAACAGCTGCTTGATTGTCCTCGACTTTCTTTTTTCTGTTAATCTATTCTCTTGAACTTATTGGGATTACTTTGTAAGTAGTTGTTGCTGCTACGATCGATCTTCCAACTAATTGCCAGATCTTTCTGTATGCACGATCCAGTATCTGTACTGATAGCATTTATGATATGTTTGAACAGTTGGTTAATTTTCAAACTGGTGCTTTACCCTTTCCTCATCGGGTTAATTACAATTGGAACACATATTATAAGCTACAGAGATGGCCGTATAATGTATGGAGAATATGGAAGACCAATAGAAGACTAAACACTTTGATGAAGATTTACATTTTGGCATTGAGGAAGTTCTTCACAGTTTCTGTGGCTTGCTTCCTCCTGTAACAGGTTACTGCTTGTGCCAAATGCAACTCAAAGAAGGGTAAAAAAACTCCAGAGGAAGCAAACATGAAGCTGAGTAAGGTCCCCAAGGTATTATTTAGTTCTGGTAAATAATAAATGGTTGCAACTCAAGTATTCGTCCATGGAAAGCTGGGATATCACATGTTGTGGCTATGAATAGCATGTAAAGGTGTTTCCTTTCTCATTATGAACCAAAACCAGATGACTTTTGTCAATGATTATCAACGTAAAACTTAGCCAAACATGAGAAATATTTCATGAAGAGCTTTTACTCTTTTTTCTCGCAGGCCCCTAAAGATTATGACATACTTGCCATACCCCTAACAAGTGCAGCAATAAGGATGCTGAGGATAAGAAAGGGAATGCCTGAAGAGTGGCAACAATATCTAGCGAGGCCATCCTCAGAGCCGTGACATACATTCTAGGTGAAAGCTGTACATTCTTGTGCTCGGCACATATGATTTTTCCAGCACTTACTGCCCAGGTCTTAAAGATCGATTCTGATGCAATGTAATTTGCTTTGTTTTTCTCTTCTTTTCTTTTTTGCCTCCATGTACTGGAGAAACTCATGTAAAGGAGGCATTTATCAACATAGCGTCATTTGTATTGCAGTAGGCTCTTGTTTGTTATTTCAAATTTTAAGTGCTTAAACTTGCGTTCATATATAATAGTTTGATTAGAAGTAGATATATAAAAAAGGGTTTCGGTTAGTTTGCTGATAATCCTCCTCTGTGATGATTCTTCCTGGCAAATTTTCCAGAGCTAGATGCTTAGATGTGAATGAAGCTCTGAATATGAAGATGCGTGCTTGTTTTCATGCATCTTCCACTTTCTTGGTAGTGTGAGGATGAAGCGAGTCCTCTCCCATGGCTTTCCTAGATTTTGTTCTCTGAATTATTCAATGTATTCAATGATCATATGCTGATTTTCATCTTTACTTAATGTTCTTGAACCCATATTAGTAAAGTCAAGCATGTGTGCAAAGGGAATTTAAAGCTGTAAATATTCCTATACTCTTAACTTTTCATGTATTGAGTTTGGTGTCTGTATCTTTAAAAAATATTCATATCTTTAAAATTAATATTTAAAATTATATAAAAATATTTTAAAAAATAAATAATTTAATATTTTTTAATATAAAAAAAACAAAAACTACCGCAAAAAGAACATAATTGCGACGTCTGTGGAGTTTTCACCACATGCATAGACAGGATGATAGCTCCAGGCCTGAGGATGTATTTTAGGTTATGATAGCGGTTATGGTTTGATGAGGATGTGTTTTAGGTTATGATAACGGTTATGGTTTGAAGTATATTTTATTTAAAAATGTATTAAAATATATATTTTTATTTTTTAAAATTAATTTTGATATTATAATAAAAAAATATATATAAAAAATTCATTTTAAATAAATTAAATTTAAAAAAAAAAAACATAATTTACATCGCATTTTCGAATACCCCGTATAAATTGTCGGTGAGTAATATTCATACACTTACAGCCTCTTGGCTCTTACTATAATTGCTTGAACTCCTAGAATGAGGTAGCGCTGGGTTCAAGGTATAGGATGGAA
>Ga0307516_10010084_pt1 | contig 10449 bp, 13 predicted proteins | sample 19_EM_MG_FD_203310 | JGI IMG/M metagenome (GOLD analysis project Ga0307516, IMG submission 203310) | Populus trichocarpa ectomycorrhiza microbial communities from riparian zone in the Pacific Northwest, United States - 19_EM | ecosystem: Host-associated > Plants > Roots > Unclassified | place...
CGCCGGTAGGTGGGGAGACGCAGCCGATCATGCGCATGGTCGAGCTCTTGCCCGCGCCGTTCGGGCCGAGGAAGCCGAACGCCTCGCCGCGCCGGACATCGACGTCTATGCCGTCGACGGCGGTGAAGCCGTCGAAGCGTTTGACGAGGCCACGGGCGTGGATAAGAGGATCGTCGCTCACCTGGAAGACCCTAGCGAGGGGGTACGACACAAAGCCGGCGGCGTAGCCTGCCAGCTAATCCGGCGGGGCCAGGGCCAGCTGAGCCGAACCGACCAGCTCGTCGGTCGCCTCGATGACCGGCTCCGCTGCCACGGGCGTGCCCGAGTCGTACCGGACGGCCCAGCTCAGCCCGTTGACGCCGCTCACCCTGCGACCCACCACCCGGACCCCGCCGGCCGGCAGCGGGTGGTGCGCCGTGTACGCCACCGAACGGGTCACCCGGGTGCGCACCTGCTCGGGCAACTCGCCGGGCTCCAGCAGCAGGCAGGCGACGCTCGGCGCGTCCACCAGCACCGTGTATCCGTCGCGCTGCACGGCCACCTCAGCCGGTGTCACCCGCAGTTCGCGGCCCGACCACGTCGCCTTGTGGATCTCGTGCCAGCCCAGCCGTGGGCGATCAGGCAGCCAGAGCCCCCGGTTCGTGGCGACGGCCACCGGGCCGCCAGGCTCCGAGCCGACGTACGCCCAGGCCAGCACGCGCTCGTCGGGGTCCAGGCCGGGCCGCTTGCCGGACGGCAGCTTCGGGCGTCGGCGAAGGAAGCTCACAATCCACCTGCCGCCTGGTCGCGCAGGGCGCGCGCGTGTTGTTCGAGGGAGAAGAGTTCCCCGGCCAGTGCCAGGTATTCGTCCTTGTGCGCGACCGGATTGACCCGCTGCACCTTGGATTTGAGGTCCCTGATCCGGGTGGTCACCGAGCCGACCTGCAGCCGGGCCAGAGTGATCTGCACGTACCGCAGGTCGGGCTCGCCGTCGACATGCAGCGGATCGACTGCGAGCTCGCCGACCAGCGCCTTCGCCCCCAGGTCCGGGCACGCGTCGCGGACCGCCTCGATCCAGACCGCACCCGTGACGCCCGTGGCGGTGCCCCCCGCCTCGGCGATAGCGGCGCGGACCGCCTGGAAGACCGGGTGCCCGTAGGTCTCCGGACCGAGCGCGTCGAACATCGGACCGGCCATCACGGGCACCTGCAGGGCGAGCTTCAGCGCCTCCCGCTCGACCATGCGCTGCGGGCTGTCGGCCGGCTGGGCGGGGATCCGGGCCGTCGACTGGGACTCGGGCGCGGAGGCGGCCGCGACGGCACGCTGCACGGGCTCCAGCTCCATCCCGAGATCGCCGGCGAGCTTCCGGGCGTACTCGGGTCGCTTCTCCCTGTCTTTGATCTTGGCGACCAGCGGCGCGGCCTTGCGCATCGCCTCGACCCGGCCCTCGACCGTGTCCAGGTCGAAGCGCGACAGCGTCTGCCGGAGCGCGAAGTCGACCAGCGGCTCGCGGCGCGCGACCAGGTCGCGGACCGCGAGGTCGCCCTTGGCCAGGCGCAGCTCGCAGGGGTCCATGTTGTCCGGGCTGACCGCGATGAACGTGCGGCCCACGAAACGCTGATCCTCCTCGAACGCGCGCAGCGCCGCCTTCTGCCCGGCCGCGTCGCCGTCGAACGTGAAGATGATCTCCCCGGCGAAGCTGTCCGTGTCCATCAACAGCCGGCGAAGCACCCCGATGTGGTCGGCTCCGAACGCCGTGCCGCAGGTCGCGACCGCGGTCGGCACGCCGGCCTCGTGACAGGCCATCACGTCGGTGTAGCCCTCGACGATAACCGCCCGGCCCTGCTTGGCGATCTCCCGCTTCGCCACGCTGAGGCCGTAGAGCACGTGCGACTTCTTGTACAGCGGGCTTTCCGGGGTGTTCAGATATTTCGGCCCGTCGTCATCGTCGAACAGCTTGCGCGCGCCGAAGCCGATCACGTCGCCCGTCAACTCGCTGATCGGCCAGACCAGGCGGCGGCGGAACCGGTCGATCAGCGACCCCGAACGGGCCGGCTTGGCCAGCCCGGCGGTGGTCAACTCCTCGGCCGTGAAACCCTTCTGCCGCAGGTGCTTGGCGAGCGGGTCCCAGCCTTCGGGGGCGAAGCCGCAGCCGTACCGCTCGGCGGCGTCCTTGCTGAAGCCGCGCTGGGCGAGAAACTCGCGGGCCTTGCGCGCGCCGGGGGTGGTGAGCTGGCCGCGGTAGAAGTCAGCTGCGGCGACATGCGCCGCGATCAGCCGCTGCTTCAGGCCCGGCTGCTGCCGGGGGCCCGCCGGGGACTTGCCCGATTCGTCGTACCGAAGCTGGATGCCGGCCTTGCCGGCCAGTCGCTCGACCGACTCGATGAAGCTCAGATGGTCGACGTCCATCAGGAACTTGATGGCGTCGCCACCGGCTCCACAGCCGTGGCAGAAATACACGCCGCGTGCGGGTGAGACGGTGAAGGACGGGGTCTTCTCGTCGTGGAACGGGCAGAGACCCTTGAGGTTGCCGCCGCCCGCCGACCTGAGCGTCACAGTCTCGTTGATCACGTCCGCGATCGACGTCCGGTCGCGGACCAGCGCGATGTCTTCGTCCTTGACCCTTGCCACCGGTACATCCTGCCTTGTTTCAGCCGGGGTCCGCCACGAGGGTCCGGTGCCAGGTGACGGCGGCGTGATCGGTCAGCGAGGCGACCTGGTCGATTACGACGCGCAGCCGGGCCGCGTCGTCGGCTGCCGCCTTCCACAGCGGCGCGAACATCGGGTCGAGGTGCTCGGGAGCCCGCTCACACAGGGCGAGGACCAGCTCGGTGAGGATGGTGCGCTGCTGCTCGTACCAGTCCTCGGCGGCGCGGGCGCGCATCACGTACCGCAGGGCCATGCCTTTCAGGAGCGCGCACTGGACCCGGACCGCGCGCGGCACCACCAGGTCGGCGTCGTAGCGGCGCATCGGCCCCGGGCCGTGGCGGTCGTTCGTGGCGCCGACCGCCGAGGCGACCAGCCGGCCGGTCAGCACGCTGGTCATCCGCTTGAGCGCGACCTGCGCCCGGTATGTCCCGTCATAGCTCGCCGCCGCTCGGACCGCCTCGTCGTTGAGCAAGTCGGCCAGGGGCCCGGCTAGCGCGTCGGGCGGTTCATCCGAGTACGTCTGGGCGACGTCGGCGCAAAGCTGAGCGCGCTCGTCCGAGTCGTCCAGCAGCAGGCGCAGCGACAGATAACCGCCGTGTACGCCGTCCTCGACGTCGTGCACCGAGTACGCCACGTCGTCGGCCCAGTCCATCACCTGCGCCTCGAGGCACTTGCGTTCACCCTCCGGGGCAAAGCGGCGCAGCCAGGCGAACACCTCGGCATCGTCGGGATACACGCCGAACTTGCGGACGCCGTCCTTGCGCGGCCACGGATATTTGCAGGTCGCGTCGAGTGAGGCCCGGGTCAGGTTGAGGCCCGCGCCGTCGACCTTGGCCTCGAGCCGGGTGAGCACCCGCAGCGTCTGGGCGTTGCCCTCGAAGCCACCGCACGCCCTCGCGACCACGTTCAGCGCCGCCTCCCCGTTGTGCCCGAAGGGCGGGTGGCCGATGTCGTGCGCCAGCCCGGCCACGTCGACGACGTCCGGGTCGCAGCCCAGCCGCGCACCCATCTCCCGGGCGATCTGGGCGACCTCGAGCGAGTGCGTCAGCCGCGTACGCAGGAAATCGTCAGACCCGGCGGTGTGCACCTGGGTTTTCGCGGCGAGCCGGCGGAAGCCCGCGGAATGCAGCACCCGGGCGCGATCGCGCTGGAACTGGGTGCGCCCGTACCCGCTGTCCTTCATAGGCTCGGTGACCCAGCGCTCGGCGTCGCCCGTCATGAGGTGTCGCCCGTCATGAGGTACAGACTAAGGGGTCTTCCGGGAGCTCAGGACGCAGAACTCGTTGCCTTCCGGGTCGGCCAGGACGACCCAGCTGACGTCGTGCTGGCCGATGTCGACGGGCCGCGCACCCATGTTGACGAGGCGTTCCACTTCGGACTCCTGGTCGTCGGGGCGCAGGTCGATGTGCAGGCGGTTCTTCACGACCTTCCGGTCCGGCACCGGAGTGAACAGCAGGCCGGGCAGTTCGTCCGGGCTGCGGCGGATCTCGATCTCGTGCGGTTCCTCGTGCACGATCCCGTAGCCGAGCGCCTCGGCCCACCAGCGGGCCAGCCTCGCCGGATCCTCGGCATCAACGACGATCTGCTCCCAGCGGCTGGCCATGTGACACCTTCCCGTAACCCATCGATCAGGGTCCGATCATGTTACGCGCGTGTGTCACGGACGGCGCGACGCACCGTACGTGCGACGACGACTCCGGGCACATCCCAGGATCAGCCAGATGATGACTCCCCGCGCGCGGCTGGCCCGCGGCCAATCCGCCCCGCCGCGAGCCGGCCTGACAGGACGCACACGCGGTGCGACCCATTGTGTCGACGCGGCCAGAGGATAGCCCGCGGTGACGGCACGGAAACCCGGATCCGTACGCATCTCCGCCACCGACCGGAGGACCTCGGCCGACCGCGGCATTCAAGCGCGGACATCCCGCCAGCGGCCGAGAACGGGGACCGGCGGGTACGCACCTGGGCTGAGGAGAGAAGTGCCCGGCGTTGACAACTGCTTACAGGAGGCCATGGCGATCCCTGGCGCGGTCGGGGCCAGCATCGTCGACTACACCACGGGTTTTCCGATCGCTACGACGGGGGCCGCTCCGAACTCCGACCACGAGGCCGCGGCAGCCGGTACCGCCGATGTCGTTCAGGCGGCGACCAGCCGGTCGCTGTTCGTCTCGGCCGTTCCGAACGATCTGCTGGAAGACCTGATCATCACCACGGCGGGGGGATATCACCTGTTACGACTAGTTCAGACCGATTTTGACAGCCGTCTCGTGCTCTACGTGTGGCTGGACCGCATACACGGCAATCTCGCGGTCGCGCGCCGCCGGATGCAAACCCTGGCCGCCGAACTGGTCGCCACATAGGCGCTCCTGACGCTACTGAAACAGCCGACTGCTCATGGAAGGACACTCGGTGAAGCCCTCGAAGACCGCTGCGCCCGGACGGCTGCTCACGCAGATCGCGGGCGAGCACCGGACCGGCGCGCTGGTGATCGGCGGCCACCCCGGCGGCACGGTCTACCTGATCGACGGGCTGATCACCGAGGCCGAGTCGCCGGCCGCCCCGGGCGTCGGCGAGTTGCTCACCGCCTCGGGCCGGCTGGCCGGACGGACCTGGCAGGCTGCCCTGGACGCCGGCACGGCACAGGGCCGGGTCGGCCGGATCCTGCTCGACCAGGGCCACCTCACGCAGGGCGAACTCGAGTTGTGCGTGCTCGGCGCGATCTACGACGCCGCGTACTTCGCGCTCGCTCCGGCCACCGCGCCGGTCGATTTCCTCCAGGACGCGACGCACTGGCTCGGCCAGGTCGTCAACGTGGACCCGGCTGCCGTGCACCGCGAGACGCGCCGGCGTGGCCGGCTGCTCGATGAGATCTTCCCCGACCCGAGGGTGGATTCGGCGCCCGTCACACCCGTGCTGCGCCCGCCCCGCGAACGCGTCACGCTGACGTCGTTGCAGTGGGAGTTGCTGGTGCACGCGGACGGCCAGCGCACGCCTGCCGACCTGGCACAACTGCTCGGCAAAGCGGGCTACGCCACCGTTCAGGAGTTACGCCGGCTCGCGGCGCTCGGCCTGCTCGACCTGCCCCAGATCCGCGAGCCCACTGCCGACAACCCCGATTTTGTACGGCTGCCGCGGGCGCGTGGCGCCAGCAGTGCGGACGTACAGCGGCCGGTTGTGAGCGTGCCCGGCGACGGACCGACCATCCCGATCGTGGCCGGACCGGGCACCCGGGCGGGTCTCGCCCCGGCACCCTCCTCGGGCGACCCGCCCCGGCACTCACTCGAACCCGGCCCGGCCTCCAGCGGCGGCGGGGCATACCGGCCGCCGCGGCTGGCCCGCCGCAAGCCCGGCGCGAAGCTGCCCAAGGACGTCGCCGCCGACCCCGGGCCACGCGACGGACCCGGCACCGACGAAGTCCTGCTCAAACGCATCCGCACCGCACTAAGGGCATTGCGGTGACGCGCGCACCCCCGCCGCGCGCCCCCAGGAAGGAGAACCGAGGATGACGGTCGATCCGGCGGTGCTCACGGAACTCGGCAACCTTCGCACCAGGATGCCCGAGCTGTCCGGCAGCGTGCTCGCCACCGCCGACGGGATGGTGGTCGCGCACGATTCGCACGGCATCGAACCGGACAGCCTCGCGGCCCTGGCGGCCGCGCACCTCGCACTCGCGAGACGCTTCGCGCACGCCGTCAACCAAGGCGAGCTACGCGAGTCGGTGGTCGAGTGCGACAGCGGTTACATCACCTCGTACACGGCGGGCCCGAACGCCCTGCTCACCCTCGTCACCTCCGGCGACGCCAACCTCGCGATGGTCCACCTCGAGGCCCGGCGCTGCGTACGGCGGCTGGTCGCGCTGCTCGCACTGGAGCCGCAAACACCGGCCAGACCGGAGATCCCGAGTCAGGCCGGGGCGGCGATTCCGCTCGCCCGGCGCACTCCGATGGCCGCCCTGCACAGCAGCATCCGCGGCCAGCAGGGCTAGGCCGAAGCTTCACCTCAACAGGCTTCACCTCATCAGTAGGAACCCACCTTCAGACGGAGGACATCTGCCATGGCCGACATGGACACCGCGCTCAAAGAGATCATGAACATCGACGGCGCCATCGGCGTCGCGCTCGTGGACCACACGAGCGGCATGGCCCTCGGCACGGCCGGTGGCGGCAAGGAAATCGACCTCACGGTCGCCGCCGCCGGAAACACCGACGTGGTACGCGCCAAGCTACGCGCGATGGAGATGCTCAACATCACCGAGAAGATCGAGGACATTCTCATCACGCTGGACACGCAGTACCACCTGATCCGGCCGCTCACCAGCAGGTCGGGCAAGGGCTTGTTCCTGTACGTGGCGCTGCGCCGGGACCGGTCGAACCTGGCGATGGCACGGCATCAGCTCAAGCGCGTCGAAAACGACCTCGACGTCTGAGCCGGCACGCGCGGAAGCGGGGAAGGCTGCGCGACCGTCTTCCCCGCCTGCGGGAGCCGGAGGCCTTGTTACGTAGCCTTGTCTGGTGGCAGGGGTGCGGGAGACGGTCCGTGGAATGCTGACGCGGGCGGTCGGCTGGGAGGCCGGGCTGGACGCGCTGACCGTCGCGCCGACCGTCGAGACCGACACGACACTCGTGCAGGCGCTGCGTGAAACCGCCGGCGGCCTGTTCCGGGGCGGGTGGCAGCCGGCCGAACTCCAGCGGGTCGTGGCGCGGCACGGCGATCCCGTTCGCGGGCGGCTCGTGACCGACGCGGTGGCCGCGTACCTGCGAGGCTTCCCCCGCGAACGGGTCGACCCGCGATGGCTGGCGCAGGCAGCCGAACTCGACGCGCAGGCCTGGTGGAAGACCGACGACGCCTATCTGGGCGAGGCGGCAGCCCGCTGGCGGATCGACCGGGTCGCTCTCCTGGACGCCGTGGTCGGGCTGCTCCGGATCCTCGCGGCGCTGCCCCCGATCGAGGTGCTGATGCCGCCGCCGGGGACAGTCGCCCCCTCATCGGGCGCGGGTGAAGGCGGCAAAGTCGGCCGGGTTGACCAGCGGTTGCTGGAGCGGGTCCGGGCGTTGCTGGCCAAGGCGGAATCGACCGCGTTTCCGGCCGAGGCGGAGGCTTACTCGGCGAAGGCGCAGGAGCTGATCGCCCGGCACAGCATCGAAGAAGCGCTGGCCACGGGGCCCGCAGCCGAGGTGGTGCCGTTCGCGAGGCGGGTGGGTGTGGACCATCCGTACGAGAACGAGAAGGCGGCCCTGCTCGACGCAGTGGCTCGGGCGAATCATTGCCAGACGGTCTGGTCCCCGGAACTCGGCTTCACTACGGTGTTCGGCTTCGACGCCGACATCGACGCGGTCGAACTGCTCTACACCTCGCTGCTGGTACAGGCGAACCGCGCGATGGCGCAGGCGGAGCCCGCAGGTGGACGAGCCGGCAAAGCGCGCCTGAAGGCGTTCCGAAGATCATTCCTGGTGGCGTACGTGGTGCGGATCGGCGAACGTCTCGAACAAGCCGCCGCGGCAGCACTCGCCGACGCCGGTGACCTTGCGCCATCGGACCTCCTGCCCGTGCTCGCGTCACGGGATGCGCAGGTGCGCGAGACCGCACGGCGGGTCTTCCCCCACACGGTCCGGGCGCGCGGCAGCCGCGTCGACAGCCGCGAGGGCTGGGACTCCGGCCGCGAAGCCGCCGACCGCGCGGCCCTGATGAACCGCGCTGACCCGCGCTGACTCCGCCGTCGCGCTGGCGACGCCCGCCCAACCTTGCTAGCCGGCTGGCGACGGCGCGGTGCGGGTGTCGACCGCAGTGCCGAGCTCGACCGTGCGCGAGACGGTGCAGAGCCGGTCGTGCGACATCCGCGCCGCGCGCGGCAGTGCCTCCCGTGCCGCGTCGCCGGCGGTGCCCTCCGGAAAAGTGATGCCCAGCTCGATGGCCAGGTTGACCAGCCGGTTGCCGCCGGTCTCGTCCCGGACTTTGTCGCCGGTGACGTGGACGGAGAAGCTGTCCGGCTCCGCGCGCTTGCTGGTGATGTAGTCAACGTCGGCGCCCGTGCAGCCACCGAGCGCGGCGAGCAGCAGCTCGACCGGGGTGAAGTCGGTACCGTCCCCGGTGCCGATGGTTATCGTGCCGCCGCGGGCGTTGCGTACCTCGTACTGGCCAAGGCTCGTGCGCTGCAGGGTCACAGAGCGCAGGGTGTCGTCCGCCATACCGGCGAACCTATCCCACGAGTAGTCCAGAACGGCGCGGCAGAACTGGCAGAAGCGTTCGAGCTGGTCGGGCTCGAGCGGGAATTCGCCGAGTCGGTCGACAGACCGGCCAGCAACCGGGTGTCGCGGCGCGGTCAGTCGGAGGCCATGCGGATCAGGGCATTACCGCCCAGCAGCAACACGTCGGCCCCGGCGATGAACGCCATCCCCAGGCGCAACCGCCGTGCCCCCAACTCCGGATCGGCCGCCCGGAAGCCCCGCACCACGCTGATCAGCCCGGCAACCACCAGCGGTACCCCGCCGACCAGCAGCAGCCCGACCTGGCGCGGGGTGTTGCCTCGTGCCACCAGCAGGGCGACCATCACCGTCGGGAGGATGCCGAAGAAGACCACGGCCAGGCCTGCGTACCACTTCAGCGGCCGCGTCGGGTCTGTCGTCTGCACCCGCCGATCCTAGCGAGCGTTCACGGACAGCCGGCGCGGCAACTGTCGACCGATCACCTTGCCCGCGCGCGGCCATGGGCCCGTGTGTCGCAGGAAATGGGCCTCGGCGAGAGCGATCTTCGCTAACTTCTCGGCATGGACCAGCGCACGCAGGACTTCATCGCGGCCTTTCAGACGTTCCTCGACGAGGTAGTGGCGAACCACCGGGAGCGCGCTCCGCGGGAGGACGAACGTGCCCTCGCACCGGTGCTGCAGAAGCATCTAGGCGCCGACCCACGGGGGATCGCGGTGGTCACCGAGGAGGTGCCGGCCTACAGGTTCGTCGACCTGGATGTGGCGCTTGCCGAAATTCAAGAACGTGACCAGCAGGCGCAACTGCTCGGCAGACCACGAACCGCGTCGACGTCCTGGAACCCGCCTTGGCCCAGCGCCCCGGCCGGGTCGATCTAGCCGTCGAGGTGCCGCTGCCCGACCAGAGCGCCCGCCGCCTGCTTCTGGCCCGCTACGCCCGCAGTATCGCCTTCTCGCCCGCCGTGCTGGACCAGGTCGCGACCCGGACCGAGGGCATGACCGCCTCCTTCGTCAAGGAACTGGTGCGCCGCGCGGTGCTGATCGCCGCCGAGGCCGAGCGGGATACCACCGACGACGACCTCACTCACGCCGCCCAGGAAATGCTTGACGAGGCCCAGAACATCACGCGCTCGCTACTTGGCTCTGCCGACCCCGATTGACCGCCGCCGGCAATACCTCGGCCACCTGCCTGTGGATAACGGTTGACCGGGTGGGGGTGAAGTGGAACCGTCGTTGGCATGTCCGACGCCACGCGACACCCCAATTGACCCCGCGGCGGGACCGCCCGCCGCTTCTACGCCGTGCGTGCCTGCGAGGACGGCGTCCTGTTCTATCCGGTGTATGCGCTGCTGTTCGCTGACGCCGGGCTCAGCACCGCGCAGATCTCGACGCTGTTCGTCATCTGGTCGGTGGTCTCCTTCGTCTTCGAGGTGCCGTCCGGAGCGTGGGCTGACGCATGGTCACGCCGCCGGCTGTACGCGCTCGGCGCCTTCCTCACCGCCGCCGGCTTCGCGAGCTGGACGTTCTGGCCCACGTACGCCGGATTCGCCCTTGGTTTTCTGCTCTGGGGCCTCGGCGGCGCGCTGAGCTCGGGCACCCTCGAGGCGCTGCTGTACGACCAG
>Ga0307516_10010085_pt1 | contig 10447 bp, 14 predicted proteins | sample 19_EM_MG_FD_203310 | JGI IMG/M metagenome (GOLD analysis project Ga0307516, IMG submission 203310) | Populus trichocarpa ectomycorrhiza microbial communities from riparian zone in the Pacific Northwest, United States - 19_EM | ecosystem: Host-associated > Plants > Roots > Unclassified | place...
GAGAGCAACTGTGTGCATCTGCACGGGTCAGTCGAGTCGAAGTGGCCGACTCCTGTCCATGATAAAGCCCCTCCGTGCTTGGAAACTCGAGGTGTGGGGGAGGTGATGGTGCCAAACCCTGGCGGTGACGACCGTGCGGAGGAGCGGGTTGAGCGGGTTCACCGTTGTTGAATAGACGAGCGGCTGGTTGGCCCTGAATGCAAACAAAACGAGCATGCGTCACAGGAGGGGAAGAAAGGAAACCTGGTGCTCGTGGTGGACGAAGAGAGAAAGCTTGGGCGATCACGGACCCTTCACATCCATGTGGCGCTTCTGTGACACGTTTGACGTGTCACCGAGACACACTTCCGGAGACGGGGAACTCTTCTGACTAAGGGTTGACGGTTGAGGTTCATGTGAGGCCTTTCGGGAAGACGGTAAGCGAGGGACCACACGTACGCTAGAGAGTACGCACCCCGATCCCGACTGCCCGCAGAACGAGATCAGACAGCGGCTACACCGACCACGGGATAGCAGCACGGGTGCAAGTCGACAGGCGCCTGCGATGTTCGGACGTGAACGACCAATTGGGTCTCGGGGAAATAGGATATTTCACTTGACCTTCACTTCATCTGCCTTATCCGACTCGGAGATCTTGCTTCTCCCCTGGGGAAACCACCGGCGGCGAAGTTAGCAAGTTCATGCGAACGTTGACGAGAAAGGGTACGAAAAGGGAGCGAGGAACGCACCGTTGGTACAAATGAGCGAATCCTGCCCAATCACGCATTGAGGACCCGGCGGTTGGAATGACGGCGGAACTTGAGGTGCACCTTCGATCAGGATGACCACCAAGCCTGCTTGGTGGTATCGGCCAGCTAACCTGAAGCCAATGTCCTCGCGGACCATCCCGACCAAAAACGCAAAGCCGGTGGAGATGTCGTAGAAGTCGCCGGGAATCGAGAGTGACGTGGGCTTGAACGAGGTGACGCTCGGTCACACGGATCAACCGTTGCCGAGCTTCGATGAGTCAAACCCAACCCGCCGCGACGCGATCGACATTCGGCATTTGTGAGAATCTTTATTTCCATATATGGAAATTAAACTCCCCGTCACCATGGCCCGACCTGCCGCTCGGTTCATCTCACCGCGGGCGGTGGAGAATATGCCTGTTGACTGGAATAAATAAAGAGTTTCTCCCGAACCATGAGCCATCATCAAAGCGGAGGTAAAGAAATGGAAAGGGAATACACACGCCAACCAATCAGATTCGTTCACGAGGCGTGAGCGTGCCTAACCGCAGGCGCTCGCAACGCGATCGACGTTCGGTTATAAGAGTCCGAATTGCCATACATGGCAACTAAACGCCCCGCGTTCCCGAAACGCCCACGCTCCGTCAATCCTCACCCCCGGCCCACCTGGCGCTCTGTTTATTCGTGATTCCCATGGCCACGACTCAAACATTCACCTGTGAGCATACCTGCGGATGCGCTTACACCTCCGTGCGAAAGGGCGACCGCAACAAACACCACAAGACCCGGCACCCTTTCTGCAGCGACACCTGTCCCCGCCACGACCGCCTTGTCGCCCCTACGTTCAAAATCCACACCCCCGAAACCATTTCCTCTACGCTTAAGCCTCTCGCCCCTTCGCGCTCCACGAAACGGCGACGATCGGACAGCGAGACCCCCTCGGTCTCCTCCGCCTCCACCGGAAAACGCTCGCGAGAGGGAACGGTGGATGCTGAGCTTGACGCGCTCAAGCTCGAGATGCAACGCCGTAGCACTGTGATCGGTCAGCTCAAGATCTGCTGCATTTTAGACCCCTCCAGAGCGGGAAGATCCCACAGAGCGGTCGATCCCCACAGCTGCTGGGTGAACGTATCGCTGGAAGGTGGAGAAACCGAGGTGGAGCGAATACTGTCCACTCCAGGATTGAGGGGGTACGCCTTCCGCTGCCGACTGCCAGGCACCGTCAGGATGTACGACTGGGTAAGCCGTACGTTTCCCCCATCGATCATGTGGGCTCACTACGCTCCGTCCCGAAACCCAGGCGTACATCGCATACTCATCATTCAAGCAGGCGGGATTTCGCGTCGAATTCAAGCCGTGGAACGAATTTTCCAAGGCGCTCGTCGAAGACACCCCTGCTTCTGTGGCCAAGGCACTCAGGAGCGAGGGGTTCGATTGCATATTCGGAGCGATTGACCTTTCCATCCGGTACGCCGCAGACTCTACGATTGTGCTCTCCTGTCACCCAACCACTCAACCCCTCAGGCCTCCAACCAAGAACAAAGCCGCGAACGCCGAAAGGAACGCTCTCCTCGTGCTCGAGGGGTCGTTCCCAATATTCCCGAGCCCCAGCGGCTGCGCAAAACACGGCGCAAAGCTGACGTTCAACGAGACCCTGGAGCAGGTCTCGAAAGGTATGGGGATGGGGCGACCTGAAACGAAGCGCCTCGTCGATATCGACAACCCTCCGTGCAACTTGGTCCTGAAGCGGGAGTTCAGTGACACCTCGATGCACGTCCACATCCCGAACTTCGCAAAGCCCAAAGAAACACAGGCAAAACAAGCCAGAGAATTCCTCGCCAAGAGCACGAAGGACGACCCTGAAGCCGAGTGCTTGTGGCTCACCCAGGAGCACGTGCCTTTTCTCGCCGAAAGCGAGGTCCGGTTCATTTGCGTGGATGGGACTCCTGTGCGCGATGTCGTGACCGGGCGGCGTTCAGGTGCCAGCTCCAGCCGGGTCACCGGCCTCTGGAGCTACGAGACCAACGACTCGCTGAAAACGCTCCGCGATCTACAGTGCGTGCGACCCACGTGCCCACGTTGAGACCGTCCCGACTCACAACTTCCCGCTCAGGGAGCTCGTCGATCGAGGAGTAACCCTGTCCGACACCAACGCTTATGACTCAAACCTGAGCACACAAGAGAACGGGCTCGCAAGGGAGAAGCTCAAGCAGTTTGTCATGGACTTCATCAACCGCCTTGCAGCCCTCGACGGACCGAACAGCAGCCTCCTCGTGTTCTGCAGGGTGGACCTGAGCATTTTCGTCGACGAGGGCAACAAGGTCTCGTGGTTCGTGAACGAGGTCGAAAGAGGTGCAACGACCTGCCTGTGGGGCGAGCAGGGATCCAGTCTCATCGGTCGGATTGGTGCAGACCTCGCGTGGCCGTTGACCACGTGGATTTTGGCGGAAAAAGAAAGGCGGAACATATCTTAGTTTACGTACGGCGAACGCTTCCCGCCTCCCAACCATGAAACCTGCTGTCGACTCACTCCTCGCCTCCATCCACACCGTCATCCACGGGGGTTGCTTTCAACACTTTGCAAAACTCGAAGAGCGAGTCTCGGTTCATCGTGAGCGAGGCGTTGAATTCGCCACATTCTTGGGCGTGATCCTGCGAGAAAATGGGTCAGATTGTGACACCCTGTCCGCTCGTCGAACGCACCTCAAACTCGTTGGCCATGAAATACGGTTCCGTACACCACGGGCAGATGAACCGGCCACTCTCCTCCCTTTCTATCTCGATATCAGTCCCACCGATGGTGAGGGAGACGGAAGGGACGTGGAACGTCTGGCAATGCTCGAACATGTTGGTGAAAGATCGATAGCACTCCGAGCACCTCTGGGGGTCCTTTGAAATCGCCCAGAGCACGATCTCTCGCGGGACGGGAAAACCCTGGTGTTCGGTGAGGTAATGCGGAAGGATGTCGTCTATGGCGGTTCCACATTCGGGACACATTGCAGATTCCGACATCGTGACGGCGGTGAGAGAGAGAGAGAAGGTCTGAGGGCACGGTACGGAGGGGTGGAAAACAAGAAAACTGCGGCAGATAGGGGCAGGGGCAAGCTACGCGGGTCGGTCCAGAGGGGTTGCGTCCCAGAGGCTACGGGTCCACCGCCGAGATAGGGATCTTGCCAGGCACATTTGCCGGCGGTCTAATCCGATAGATTCTGAACGAGAACGAAGGTGAAGGTGAAGAGAAATAAACGCTACGATGCTGACAAAAGGAGGAAATTTCGGAACAAAATCCGGAGAAGACGGATCAAATCAAACGGTCAAGACGGACGGACTCGGCGTGTGAACTGTAACACGGATTCTGCCTTCGCACAATAAACCGGCAAAAAAAAAAAAAGGCGGAGGGAGGACTTTCAAGTGTCCGTGGCCACACGCCGACACAAGCCGTATACCGGTTCAACGCCTATCGGACACACGTTCCTCAACCAGCTGACGACGAACGCGACTGGCGAGGCAGTCGAGGTAGTGTTCCTGGGACGTGAATCAGGAATGGTCGCAGCTATCGCTCCAGGTCGAACCACTCACTCTGAATCGCGACGGATGATGGTGCTGGGCTCTGCACTCCGGGCAGTCGAACATGTGGTCCGCGCCCCGACGGAAGACCCGGCGACGGTCGTCGACAAAAACGATGACGAACTCGATGTGCGTGATCAGGTGGTGCGAGTAAAGATTTTGGACGGGCCGGACGCAGATGAGACACGTCGCACGCTCACCGCGGCGATTTGGAGTGTACAAACTGTATCGGCGTAGGTGGAGCTCGTGCTCACGGAGAATGTGATCAGGTCGATTGTTGACCCAAGTGAAGCAGTAGGGACACGTGGCGGGCATGGTGGGTGCTGGAGTCACGGCGGAAGAATGGATAGGAAGTTGTCCCGCCAGGAGGGCGGTCGAGGCGGACGCAATTCCCACTCCTGTGTAGATCACGCAGTTTCCAGCACAAGGGTCTATTCGGGTAAGTACGTGTCGCCGTTCTGATAAAAAAATTATATATACAAAGGGGGCGGGAGAAGCGCTAGCGTCGTGTCATTTGTAGAGGGGGATCGTGGGCCGCCTTCCGAGGATCTCCTCCGCCGCGTGACAATAGAACCTCGCGAGGGCGAGCTCCAGCGCGACGATGTCCTGCACGTTGAGTCCCCTGTCAGTCTGACGAAGGACGAGATCGAAGCTGGGCGGTCTTGCAAAGGAGGATGGCCAGGGGGTGAGAACGTCTCGAAACGCGAGAAGCCAGCTCGCACGCTCCTCTAGCTTGGTCAGAACCATCGGGTTCGGATCGGAGAAGTAGTTCTGCCGACCACGGGTGATTGGTTGCAACCTCTCCAAGATCGTGGACGGTAGATCCCACGTCCTCTTGAGCTCGACCTCGAACACGTCGTAGAAGAAATTGAGCTGGTTCACTTGACGAAGGATCGCCTCCACCGTGCGACGGTCCACGGTATAATCGAGATGCCTCTGCGGATCAGAGCCTAGGGACGTGCTGCTGATGTCGTACGTCGGCGGTTCCGGCAAGCCCAAGTACGCCGTGAAACGAAGGCGGCTCTTTCCCGCCTCCGACTCTGGGTTGATCGGTGCCGGGTCGAAACTGCCTCTCATAAACGTCCGCCACGCCCTACGGGTCGAGAAATCCGGTGCCTGGAACTCCTCACCGACCCTCTGCAGCCACCTGGACCTGATCTTCACCCACGCGTACACGAACCGTTTGAGCTGCAGGACGTTGTCCACCCCGGTGAAGATATCAAGGGAGGGAACCAAATGAAGGGATGGTCTCTCCTCAGGAGGGATCTCCCCGTCGGCATTCCTCCACGCCTCTGTTGGTTGCGGAGTGGCTACGGCCAGAAGCAGCTCCAGGTCTGCAATCCGTCAGCGGTCTGAATGCCGTGGACGCCGAAGGGAAATCCACATACCTTTTGCTCGACCTTCTGTCGTGGACGGTTGCGCTGTGAAGGAAAAGTCATCACGCGGAATACACCCCCGCCCAGCCACTGTACGCACCCATCGCCGTCGAAGCCTGACGCTTGTTGGTCTTCCTGGAGGGCTCCCCGTCGTTGGTGGGCGGAGCTTTGCGCTTCTTGGAACCTCCGACGTCCGATCCGGGCGTCAAACGGGGCTTGCGTTGGTATGAGGACAGGAAAGAGTGGAGGGGGTGTTTGGATCCGAGGTCGGTTCGGAAACAGTCCCGAACCCAATCGCAGATCCTCACGACGTATATCGGATCGTCGAAAGAGCCCTCGAACACGGGACTGATGTTCGGAATGCGTGAGACGACTATCTGCCGGCCGTGGGGCCAGATTTCTCGAGAATCGGGGTTGAGGGGGAGTTTTTCCGCGACCAGACGACAGGGTGTGCCGTCGTTTGGTCCCAACAGCCGGACGAGCCACACCGGAACTCCCATACGATGGAAACGGTGACAGACAGTCTCGTCCGTCGTGATCGTCCCGACCAACGAGCTCTCGACCGGATGGATGTCCATCGAGAACTCGTGCGAGTCGCGAAGCCGGTGGTAGGTGTAGTAACCCTCGAGCTCCAGGAAGAGCCGACATAGCAGGGCGAAACGAAAACGTAGCTCGAGGAACGTCCCCTCGAGTCGAACGATGGAGCTCGAAGCAAGTCCGAGCTGCGATGTGATCACTTCGAGGCGTCTGTGGTGGTGTGGCCCGTGTTTGGCAAGGTGCGAGGTGAAGGTCGACCTGGCGTGGTTCCAAATCTCACGACAGCGAGATATGTGAGCAGGAGAAAGCCGGCAGCCGCGAGGGTATGCGGTGATGGGAGCGGTGAATTCTACATCTTCGGATGTAACGCCACGACAGAGGAACTCCGCGTGGGAATCTGTAGGGTGGTTCAAAGAAATGCAGGCGAGGTAAGGGAGTTCTTCGCAGTACAGCTGCGGCCAAAACAACGGATCTTCGTGGCCCAGAAAACCGTCTTGACGGAGATTGACGTCCCGAAACAGGAAACAGGGCTGTGGAATCCAGCACGAGTTTGGCGTCGTCACGATCCGCCACCCTTTGAGAGCGTGGAAGCTGTACCCGTACCAGAAGTACGATAAGCCGTCGAGGTGACCAAACTCTGTAAACGGTCAGTTGAAAACGACTGACTCCTATCAGAGGTAGGCGCTCACCTTCACCCTCGTCTAAACGTTCCACGAGGGACCAGCCTCGAGGTGGCTCAAAGGGGACGCCTCGACGGAGATTCCACACCTGGCTGGATTCTTCGACGGAAGCTTTGACGGAATCTTCGACGGCGTTCGCCGGTTCCATCACCAACGAGTAGAAGACAACCGCCAAGACTACTTGACGGAATCAGGCAGTTGACCTGCACCAACGTCTCAGAGAGACTGTCACCGGCTCCAACGCGGTTGGGTGGAAGGAAAAGAGGATCGACTTGAACGCGGGAGTTGGCGCCCGGATCGAACGACGTGGCGGAATGGCTGTACCGATCACCCGCTGACGTTAGGCATTTTTGTCGTTGCTTGTCGACGACTTCACGTCGCATCGAAAAAAGAGTTTGGATTTATGGCGCGGTATCCAACGTTTCAACCTACCAAAATAATAGTCCGTCTGTGTGATTTAGACCCACCTGGGGCGGGCGGTCATCGATCATCGACCATCACTCGCCGGCGGGACGGCGCCACACCGGTCATGTCGCACTCTCCTCACACAAGAAATTTGGCCCACCCACTTGTGTGGTCTGATCAATATTGGATGACTTTCCGCAAGGATTTAGGAAGTTAGAAATAGGTTTGGAATAGACGAACTCCGGCGAGTTGCCCGAATTGAGCATGTCGCCGATATCCCACTCCGTGAATCTGTCAAATGCGACTGCGAACACCGCCCAAATTTTGTGTGGGTCATCTGTGAGCATCTCCTCGGCCCGTACTAGCTCTAGGAGGTATCCCACAGGGGGCGGCATACCTCGCGGTCGCGTTTGACTGAGCCACGGAGCGGGTTCCCGGCGTTGTGCCCGATTCGGGTAACTCGCCGGAGTTTCGTCTATTCTAAACCTATGTCTAACTTCCTAAATCCTTACGGAAAGTCACCCATTATCCAGCCACTCGCATTGGATGTGCGTGACCTCTGATTGTCACTGCACGTCACACCCAAGTCACAATTTGCGCGGGGACCCGGTGTTTTGCTTGAGGTACGTGTTTCCCCACCACCAGAAAGTAACGAGAGCGAGTGCTCTGGATGCACTGATAAGATAGCACCCAGTTTCTACTTTTTTTACACCCCCAATGTACGGCGTCTTGCGACCGACGGAAACGTTCCCATCAAAACTGGGGTCGTGGCACGTCTCGGCCATTTTTCCATATATAATGATATATAAAGTATACAAACCAATGTAAAGAAATCGTGGCTACAAGGTCGTACAGAGTTTGTGCCCAGTTCCTCACCGTGGAAGGAGAGACGCGACTCTGTCCAGCTGCCGAGTCACGGGTGATCAAATAAAGAATTACCGCCCGTGGTTCGCTTAAATAATCAACAGATGGCTGACCCGGTTTGCCCCCGCTCTCCCTGCTTCTCCGTTTGCATCCCTTCCTCTTCGAATCGCGCGGTGCTCCATGCCGTACCCGCACTCCCGTGGTCGATCTCGGAAGTTATCGAAAGGACGTCGGTGTCAGGTGAACTGACCCACTCCACCAAGCAGGCTTGGTGGTTCCTTTGACCTCCCCGACCAACGTCCCGAAAGATTTATCTCCAGTTCACCTGTACACGGCGACGACCTGTACTCCTGACGTGAGTGAGCATCCCATTCCCTCGGTGCCATGATAATCGTGTTCGATTTTAGCACGATTATGCGCATCCGTCGCCGCCTTCTGCCAGCACGCCTGACCAAACCGCGATTCCCAAAATGTACACGTCCTCCAGCCTCCAACCCCCACAGTGACCGTTCAACAGGTTACGCACCACCAACCCAGCCAACACACATCAACTACACAACTCTGGCCGCGCTCACGACGACCACTGACGACCCGCATGCTCCACGTGGGGCATGTCCATCTCACGAACGGTTTTAAGGTCTTCGACGACCCCCTCTGACCCACCCTCGTTCCTGGACTTTCTATTTTCTTCCACCCTACCATGCATGAAGGACGCCCGTACAGATTTTTCTTGAATTTGTCAAACTCGGCCGTGTTCTTTCTGAGGCAACCGCGTATTCGGACTTTAACACTCCCCGCACTTTCGTTTAGCCCCTATCACACGCAGTACCACGTCCGCCGTCTTGTTCGTTGACCTTCGGTGGTGGAGAGGGCGAACACGTTTGGAAGATCCCATCATGCTTCGTCGTTCGCGGGAACCGCCAAACCTTTCACCTCTCCAGTTACGACGTCTACCCCGATGGCTTGTGCGAGAGAAGTGAGGTGCAATGGGGAGCGTTCGTGAACAACTTGCAGTTCCCTAAATAACGTTGCATTCGCTGCACCTGCTACCTATCAACCGTGAGTCCTCAGACTTCTTGCAACGACCGTTCGCTCATTTCAGGCTCTCGGTGCAGACCAAACATCCGGGTGGCATCTTTCACCGCATACATCGTTTCCCGACCCCGCGCTTGATCCAGCCCGGGCTCTTCGCATTTTCGTAATCCACCCCACTAAACTCAGGACTCGTGTTTGCGTTCAGGTGGACTCCACTCCACCAGATCGGACTCCGTTCATCCGTCCGGTCATGGGCAACAACCAGGGCACATCCTCACCGTACCTCCATCTTTTCTGGCATGTCATGAACTACTGGGGGAATTAAGGATACATCGATAGAAGCTCAGTACGAAAATGCTCCACATACACCGAACGGGCAATGAATAATTTCACCGACAGAATACGCGTTTCCCGACACGTGGTGTGGAAAGTTAGGCACGACCACGTTCCGCCCAATGAGAGCGTCCCCCATCACGGTGATTTTGAGCTGGTTTCACTTGTCTTCTCGGAAGGACGGATTCCGCTTACCCTTAGTCAGAAGAGTTCCCCGTTTCCCGCAGCGCGCCTCGGTGACACGTCAAAAGTGTCACAGAAGCGGCACACGGATGTGAAGGGTCCGTGATCGCCCACGCTCTCCCCCCCCCTCTCTCTCTCTTCGTCCTCGACCACCACCACCTCTCCTTTCCCCGACCTTTTGTGAGTGCGAAAGCTTAACCCTGACCCCTCTCGCCGTCGCTGACCATCCTCCCCAAGCGGCGGACGCACACTCGTTTTATTGCTATTCAGTGACAACCGACTGCTTGTTCGCTCCTCCACGGCGAACGGCACCCCGCCCGCCCCTCCCCACAACCGTCAACTCCAGAGGTCGGTTCCATCACCTCTCCCACACCTCGAACCCCTCAGGCACGGTGAGGAGTTCTTCTCGGAAGGAGTAAGCCACTTCGACTCGACCGACCCGTGCAGATGCACGCAGCTGCTCTCCGGTGTAGGTTGAGACTCTGGCTGGCTCCCCCAAGACGGAACGGCTCTCCCGTGCCTGCTCGCCGATCCTGACCGTGTCGCTGAACCTCCAACGTTGCAGGCCGACTGTCCGGTAGCGAATGCCGATGGATGACCCGGAGAAACTCGAGGACGCCGAGCGTGTGGTGAGTGTCTCTTCCGACTCCGATGCTCCCGCCTACACCGACTTCCTCGATCTCACAGGAGGTGGAATGCATAAACATGTCCATCCAACGCTCAGTTCACGACCAGGACG
>Ga0307516_10010086_pt1 | contig 10447 bp, 10 predicted proteins | sample 19_EM_MG_FD_203310 | JGI IMG/M metagenome (GOLD analysis project Ga0307516, IMG submission 203310) | Populus trichocarpa ectomycorrhiza microbial communities from riparian zone in the Pacific Northwest, United States - 19_EM | ecosystem: Host-associated > Plants > Roots > Unclassified | place...
CCCCAACCCCCCACCCCCAACCCCAACCCCAACCCCCACCCCCAACCCCGCCACCCCAAACCCGCCACCCCAAACCCGCCACCCCAAACCCGCCACCCCAAACCCGCCACCCCAAACCCGCCACCCCAAACCCGCCACCCGACACCGGCAGCAGCGCCGACGGCACCCGCCCCGCCGCGCGCGGTCAGATGACGCCACCGCCGGGAGGCCAGGCCGCCACACGCCGGCGTGGGAACCGCATGAGGTGAGGTAGGCCTTGCCTTCGACGGCCGAAAGGGTTTCGCGGGCGAACACGATGAGGAACTCCTCGCCCACGTAAGGCGTTGGTTCGGGGCGGTGACGAGGGCCGGCGAGCTTGAGCATCTCCACCCGTCGTGCCGCCCCGGCGGGTGCGCTCTTCGCAGAACGCGGCAGAGGACAGCCGACCCTCCCGGCCAGCGTTCTCCGCCGCCTCTGCATCTCCCGATCGGATCAGTGGTCATCGTTAATCGCTTGTCGGCCGCGATGCGCGCCGCCGATGATGGCGGCCATGGCGACGACCCGACGGGCCGACATGTTCACCGCGGACGGCAAGCCTTCTGACGACGACCCGCGGGAGAACGGACCGACGTTGGGCGATGAGCGCGCCACGCTGGCCGAAACCCTGCGCTGTGCACGCCTCACGGTGGAGATGAAGTGCTCCGGTCTTGACGCGGGGGCCATGGCGCGGCGTTCCGTCGAGCCGTCGACGATGTCGCTGCTGGGGCTGGTGCGGCATCTGGCCGAAGTGGAGCGTGCGACTTTCCGGGTGCTGATGGCGGGGCAGGACGTGCCCCGGCTGTACTGCTCCGACACCGACCGCGACGGTGATTTCGATGGTGCTGTTCCCGACCCCCGGGTGGTCGCGGAGGCGTGGCAGGCCTGGCGTGCGGAAGTGGATTTCGCGACGCGGTTCGTGGCCGGGGCGCCCAGTCTCGACATCACCGCCGATGATCCCCTGAACAAGCACGGTAGCGGGGGAGGGTCGATGTCGCTGCGCGATGTGCTGGTCGGAATGGTTCACGAGTACGCCCGCCACCTGGGGCACGCGGATCTGTTGCGCGAGCGGATCGACGGGCGCATCGGTCAGTAGCCGGACGTCAGGCGGCGCCAGCCCGATCCGGTACGGAGGCGGCCTGCTCCCGCGGGGCGGTGGCCGGCAGGGTGAACCAGAACAGGCTGCCGCCGCCAGGGTTCGCCTCCACTCCCACCTCGCCGCCGTGGCGTTCGACGATGCGGTGCACGATGGCCAGCCCCAGCCCGGTGCCGTGGTAGTTCTGGCTGCCGTCGGCCCTGGTGAACGGGGTGAAGACGGTCGCCTGCTGTGCCGCCGGGATGCCGATGCCGCGGTCGGCCACCTCGATGCGGCAGCCTCCGCCGTCCTGCGGCGTACCGCTGATCTCGATGCGGGGATCCTGGCCGGCGCGGGTGTATTTCAGGGCGTTGCCGATGAGGTTGTCGAGGACCTGGTGCAGCAGCACCGGGTCGCCGTCCACGGTGGGCAGCGGCCAGAGCACGATCGCGGGCTGCTGGTCGTCGTTGCCGTTCACCCGGTCCCGGATCACCTCGGCCACCAGCCGGTTCAGGTCGACGGGCCGGCGCAGCAGCGTCTGGTTGTCCGCGGTGGCGTAGTTCAGCAGGTCGTCGATCAGCGACTGCATGCGGCGGGCGCCGCCGTAGAGGCGGTCGAGGAAGTCGCGGTGCACCGGTTCGAGCCGGGACGCGGCCTCCTCGCGCAGGAAGTCGGCGTAGCCGGTGATGCGGGCCAGCGGGCTGCGCAGGTCGTGGGCGACGATGCCGGCGAAACCGACCAGTTCCTCCTCGCGGCGGCGCAGTTGCTGCTCGACCGCCTCGCGGCGGATGATGTCGTCGCGGAGCGCGGCGGTGGCGATGTCGACCCGCCGCAGCGCCCGGTTCCGGGAGTTGACCACCGCGCCGGTCAGCGCGGCGAGCAGCACCGTGATGAGGGTGCCGATCAGCGCGGCGACGACGTCGAGGTGCAGGTCGGCGTCGGGCAGGACCTCGTCGGTGGGTGCGACGGTGGCCTGCCAGGTGCGCTGCGGTACGACGATCGGCACCGTACGGGCGGGCCGGCTCTCGTCGATCTCGGCCGCCGGCAGCCGGCGCCCGACCGGGGCGGTGACGCCGGTCTCCGGGTCGGCGAGCGTGACGGCGACGGTGTTCCCGGCGATCCGGCTGATCGCGTCCCGCAGGAAGTCCCCGCCCCGCAGCGCCATCACCATCCAGCCGCGGAACTGCCCGGCGTCGCTCGCCGAGGGGGAGGTGGCGTACACCGGCGCGGCGAGTAGGAAGCCCAGTTGTTGCTCGCCTTCGGGCACCTCCGCGTCCTGGATCAGCCGGTAGCCGGCGCTGATCGCGACCTGATGGCCCTCGCGGGCCTGGCTGAGGGCGGCAGCGGCCTCGGGCGACGCCGCCAGATCCTCGCCCGCGCTCGATCCGGTGCTGTCGATGGCCCGGCTCAGGACGACGAACAGGTGCCCGGAGGCGTGGCCCGGCGCGGGCCGCAGCCGCAGGTCCGGGCTCCCGGCGCGGCGCCAGGTGGCCTGCACCCGGTGCACCTCCGCGCCGGTGGCCGGCACGACCAGCGCGACCCCGGTGGCGCCGGGCAGCCGCTGCTGGTCGGTCGCCGCGGTGATCGCCTCGAACTCCTGCGTCGCGAGTTGGGCCTGGGCGCCGACCGCGCCGGCCAGGTCGAGCAGCGAGGTGCTGTATCGCCGGATCTCGGCGGTCAGGGTGTGCGCGACCATCGTGGTCCGCTGTTCGAGCGCCCGGTTGAGCCGGTCCTCGTCGGTGCGCCGCAGCGCGACCACGGCCAGCATGGTGCCGATCATGCCCAGGCAGATCACCAGGGCCGGGATCCGCGACCGGCGTCCCCGGCCGCGGGGTCGGCCGTCGGCCGGGGTTTCCACCGTCGGCGCGGGCTTCACCCAGGTCAGGGTACGCCGCCAGGCGCGCCGGCAGGGGCGGTTCGGGCAGATCCGGCGGTGGTTACTTTACCTTTCGGAAGGTAAAGTAACGCGGATGAGACCAAGTCAGCGGACGGCATTGCTGGATGCGGCCCTGCGGCTGCTGCGAGGGCCGGACGGCGCCGACATCACCCTCGACGCCGTGGCCCGGGAGGCCGGCATCACCAAGCCCGGCCTGATGTACCACTTCCCGAGCCGGGAGGCGCTGATGCTGGCCATCGTCGATCACGCGGCGGCCGGCCTGGAGCAGGCGATGACGGAGCACCTCGGCGGCGCCCTGGCCGACGCGACGCCGGCGGAACGCATCCGGGCCTACGCGGAGGTCGCCGCCCGGGGCTCGGATTGCCGCGGCGAATACGCCGTCTACACCGAGGCCGCGTACCGTCCCAGCCTCGCCGGGCCCTGGCTGGAGCGGATGGGCCGCTGGTTCGACCTGCCGGCCGGGCTCGACGGCCGGGCCCGGGCCGCCCTGACCGTCGCCCGCCTCGCGGCCGACGGTCTCTGGGCGGCCGAGGCGACCGGGGTCTTCCCGCCCTGCCCCGCCGATCGTGAAGCCGTCGTCGACCTGATCCGCTCCCTCACCACCGAAGGATTCCGATGAAGAAGTGGTTCGTGCTCGCCGCGGCGATCGGCAGTGAGGTCGCGGCGACCCTCGCCCTCAAGGCCGCCCTCGACCATCCCGGCTGGTACGCGCTGGTCGCCGCCGGCTACGTCGCCGCGTTCGCCTTCCTGGCGGTCTGCCTGCGCCTCGGCATGAAGATCGGCGTCGCGTACGGCATCTGGGGCGCCGGCGGCGTCACCGTCACCGCGGTCCTGTCCGCGGTGATCTACGGCGAACCGCTGACCGCGCTGATGGGTCTGGGCATCGCGCTCATCATCGCCGGCGTGCTGACCGTCGAGCTCGGCTCGCAGCGGGCCGCCCGGGATCACGAGGTGCCCGCATGACCTGGGTGTTCCTCATCGGCGCGATCCTGAGCGAGGTCGGCGCCACGATGTCGCTGCGCGCCTCCGACGGCCTGGCCAGGAGGGCCTGGATCCTGCCGGTCGCCGGTGGCTACGTGCTGGCCTTCGTCTTCCTGAGCCTGGCGCTGTCCGAGGGGATCGCGCTGGGCGTCGCCTACGGCATCTGGGCGGCGTCCGGGGTGGCGCTGACGGCGGTGTTGGCCCGGTTCATCTTCCGCGAGCCGCTGACCCGCACCATGGCCGTCGGCATCCTGCTCATCTCCGCCGGGGTGCTGATCGTCGAGCTCGGCGCCGGCCACTGAGCTGATCCCCTTGCCCGCATCGCGGATGATCAGGGCATGACGGACCTGGGCAGCCTCGCGCAGCAGACCGCCGACCAGTTGGCGGTCGAGCGGGTGGGCGCGGTGGTCGCCGTCGTGGCCGGCGGAGTCACGGAGATCCGGGGCGCCGGGGATCACGACAGCGTGCCCGGCGCCGACACCGTGTTCGAGATCGGCTCGGTGACGAAGGTCTTCACGGCGCTGGCGCTGGCCCGGCTCGTGCTGGCCGGCACGGTGGAGCTGGACGAGCCGCTGGGCGAGCTGTTGCCGGCGGGCGCGAGGGTGCCGTCGCGGGCGGGTCAGCAGATCACGCTCCAGCACCTGGCGACCCACAGATCGGGCCTGTCGCGGCTGCCCACCGGCATGCTGTGGAAGGCGCTGCTGCACCCGTCGACGCCGGATCCGTACGCGGACTGCACCACCGACCGGCTGCTGCGGGCGCTCGCCAGGGCCCGGCTGGGTGCCACGCCCGGGCGCCGGTTCCGCTACTCGAACTTCGGCGCGGGCCTGCTCGGGCTGGCCCTCGCCCACCGGGCCGGCACCGACTACGAGACGCTCATCGCCCGGGAGATCCGCACGCCCCTCGGCCTGACCGACACCGGTGTGGCCGTCGCTCCCGGCCGCCTCGCGCAGGGGCACACCAGGCAGCGCAAGCCCACTCCCGCCTGGCAGTTGGCCGACCTGGCGGGCGCGGGCGGGCTGCGATCGACGGCAGCAGACCTGGCCACCTTCGTCCGCGCCCAACTGAACGACGGCGCTCAGCTGAGCAACGGCGCCCAGCTGAACGGCAGCGCCCAGCTGAACAACGGCGGCGGCGAGCTCGCCGCGGCGATCCGGCTCACCCGCCAGGTCAGCCACCCGATCAACGCGTTCTCCTGGGTGCATCTCGGATGGCTGGGCCAGCGCCTGCACCCCAAACTCGGCGGCCACACGCAGATCTGGCACAACGGCGGCACCGGGGGCTTCTGCTCGTTCGTGGGCTTCGACCCGGAGAAGCCGATAGCGGTGGTGGCGCTCAGCAACACGCAGCGGCCGGTGGACCGCCCGGTGCTCGACCTCCTGCTGTCCCTGCAGGCAGCGCACTGACGGCGATCAGTAGCGGAAGCGTGAGACCAGGTCCTGCAGCTGCCGGGACATCACGGCCAGGTCGGCGGCGGCCTCGCTGGTCTGGTCGATGGTCTCGGTGGTGCGGCGGGTGGCGTCCGACACCCCGGCGATGGTCGCCGCGATGTTCCCGGCCCCGTCGGCGGCCTCCGACAGGGTCCGGTTCATCTCCTGCGTGGTGGCCGTCTGCTCCTCGACCGCGGAGGCGATCGTCAGCTGGATGTCGTTGATCCGTTCGATGATCGCGCTGATCTCGCCGATCGCCGCCACCGCGCCGGAGGTGTCGGCCTGAATCGTCTCGACCCGGCGCACGATGTCCTCGGTGGCCTTGGCGGTCTCCTGGGCCAGGTCCTTGACCTCGCTCGCGACGACCGCGAAACCCTTGCCGGCGTCGCCGGCCCGGGCCGCCTCGATGGTCGCGTTCAGCGCCAGCAGGTTGGTCTGCTCGGCGATCGCGGTGATGACCTTGACGACGGTGGCGATCTCGGTGGACGACTCGCCGAGCCGCGCGACGGTGGCGTTGGTGGCGGCGGCCACCTGCACCGCCTGCGCGGCGACGCCCGTCGCCTCCGAGGTCGACGCGCTGATCTCGCGGATGGAGGCACCCATGTCCTGCGAGCCGGTCGAGACGATCTGCAGGTTGTTCGAGACCACGTCGGCGGCCGAGGCGACCGATCCGGCCTGCACGGACGCCTCGGTGGCGGCCGAGCTGACGGCGCCGGAGACCGACGTCAGCTGGTTGGCCGAATTCTGCAGCGTGGTGGCGTTGCCCACGAGCTGCACCACGTCCTGGCGCAGCCGGCTGATGCCGCGGTCGAGCGCGGCGGCCATGCGGCCGACCTCGTCGCGGACGGTCACGTCGCAGGACCGGGTGAGGTCACCCTCGGCCAGCCCCTCGGCCGCGTGGGAGACCCCGGCGACCGCGCGGCGGACCCGGTTGGCGACCCGCATCCCCAGATACAGGCTGATCACCACGCCGACGACCAGCAGGATCAACACGGTCCGGGCCGCCGAGCTCTGGCGCTCCTCGGCGCTCGCGATCTGCGCGGTCACGCGGCTGGAGACGTACTGCTCCACCGCGGCCTGATCCTTGGTGAGCGCATCATGAAGCTTGGTGAACTGGGCCAGCCCAGCGGCCATCTCCTCGGGCGTGGCCGTCGCCGGCACGCTGGTCATGAAGGTCTTCAGGGCGTCCCAGTCGGTGCCCATCTTGGTGACGGACGCCGCGCCCGCCTTGTCGGTGAGGCTCGCAGCCAGCGTCTTCAGCCCGGAGTCGATCGCCTCCTGCTGGACTGCCATGTTCTGGGCGATCCCCGCGGCGATCGCCGGATAGGCCGTCATCGCGCTGACGGAGCCGATGAAACCCTCGAGGTTCTGCCCGACCGTCGACGAGGCCTTCAGCACCGCGAGGTCGTGCCGCTGCGCGGCGACGGACGAGTCGTTCATCTGGTACAACGTCCGCAGCGCGACCACCGCGATGATCACCCCCATCGCTGTCGCGACCAGCACGGCCGAGCCGATCTTGGTCCGTAACGAGCGGTTGTCGAACGCCGATCCCAGACCGCCGATTCGCGCCATGCTGTGTTCTCCCTCAATCTGATGGTCCCCACCCCCTGATCGACCACCGCGCTCCGGAGCTGAGCCGGTCGGCGGGCCCGCCGCGGGTACGGTTGCAGGCCTATGCGCAGGGGCCAGACGGTGGTGACGGCAGCAGCGCGGCGCCGCTGGGGCATCGTGCTCGGCGTCGTCACGCTGTTGTGCGGCATTCCGATCGCCGTCAGCCGCTGGCCCGTGTCCGCCGCCGAGCCCGGCGTGGCCGTGCTGCGCGAGCGGATCGCCGCCTCCGCCGACCAGCCCTATCAGGGCTTCGCGCAGAGCAACGGCCTGCTGCCGCTGCCGCCGCTGCCCAATCTGGCGCAGGTCACCGCCCTGGTCAGCGGCACCACCCAGATGCGGACCTGGTACGCCGCGCCCGACCGCTGGCGGGTCGACGTCATCGCCGGCGGCACCGAACGCGATCTCTACCGCACCCCGGAGGCGGAGTACGTCTGGGACTTCGACGACAACCAGCTCTCGCGGATCGTCGGTGATCAGCAGGTCCGCCTGCCCCGGGCGGCGGACCTGACCCCGCCCGACCTGGTCCGCCGGCTGCTCGACCTCGCGGCCGGTGAGGCGCTCGCGCCGCTGCCGGCCAGGCGGGTGGCGGGCATCCCGGCGGCCGGCCTGCGGATCGCGCCCGCGGCCGGCGACACCACCGTCGACCACGTCGACATCTGGGCCGATCCGGGTTCGGGCCTGCCGCTGCAGGTCGAGGTCACGGCTAAGGGCGGGGAACGGCCGGCCTTCGTCAGCCGTTTTCTGGAGGTCCACCTGAGCGTTCCGGACGACGACGTGGTGACCCCGCCGGCCCAGCGTCCGGGCATGGGCTATGCGCTGAGCGAGGCGCCGGACGTGCTGGGCGCGCTCAACCGCGGCCGCTTCGGCGAGCCGCCGGAGCTGCTGGCCGGTCAGCGGCGCGGCGACCCGATCGACGGGACCCAGGCCGTCGGCGTCTACGGTGCCGGGCTGGCGCAGTTCGTGGTGCTGCCGGTGCCACGGCGCTTCGGCGCCGCGGCGTACGACAACGCGGTGAAGTTCGGCCGCGGCCTGCCGGTGCCGAACGGCCGGGCCGCGCTGCTCGGCACCGGCCTGCTCACCGTCCTGGTCGTCCAGGCCGACCGGACCTTCCTGGTCGCCGGCCTGGTGCGGCCCGCCCTGCTGGAACGCGTCGCGACCGACCTGGCCGGAGCCGCCCGATGATCAGAACCACGGACCTGACCAAGCGGTACGGCCGGATCCACGCCGTGGACGGGGTCGACCTGGAGGTTCGCGAGGGCGACCGCTACGGCCTGCTCGGCCCGAACGGCTCCGGCAAGACCACCCTGGTCCGGATGCTGCTCGGCCTGGTCTTCGCCACCCGCGGCGAGATCGAGGTGCTCGGGTCGCCGGTGCCGCGCCGGGTGAAGGAGATCCTGCCGTCGGTCGGTGCCCTGGTCGAGGGCCCGGGCGCCTACCCGCACCTGTCCGGCCGGACCAATCTGAGCCTGCTGGACGCGGCCGGGCCGGGCGGTGGCCGCCGCGACCGCCGCGCCCGGGTTGGCGAGGTCCTGGAGCGGGTCGGGCTCGCAGGGATCGACCGCCGGCCGGTGCGCGCGTACTCGCTGGGCATGCGGCAGCGGCTCGGCCTGGCCGCGGCCCTGCTGCGCCGGCCCCGGCTGCTGATCCTCGACGAGCCGACCAACGGCCTGGACCCGCGCGGCATCCGGGAGATCCGGGAGCTGCTGATCGAGCTCAACGAGCAGGGCACCACCGTGTTCCTCTCCAGCCACCTGCTCGGCGAGATCGAGGCGCTGTGCACCCGGGTCGGGGTGATGGACCGGGGCCGGCTGGTGCTGCAGGACGACCTCGCCACGCTGCGGGCGCCGACCGGCCGTGTGCTGGTCGGCACCCCCGACCCGGAACGGGTGGTCGCGTTGCTGGACGGCAAGGTCGAGGCCGTGCAGGGACATCTGCTGACGGTGCGTCATGCCGATCCCGCCGACCTGAACGCCGAACTGGTCCGGGCCGGCATCCGGATCACCGAGTTCGCCGGCGAGCGGCGCTCGCTGGAACAGATCGTGCTGGCGGCGACGACGACCAGTTCCGACCGGGTGGAGGCGCCATGATCACGGTGGAACTGGCGAAGCTGTTCCGGCGGCCGCGCACCTATCTCATCGCGGCGCTGCTCTGCGCCCTGCCGCTGATCGTCGCGGTCTTCCTGGCCACGACCAGGATCCCGCCGCCGCCCGGGCAGGGCGGCGCGTTCCTGTCCGCGGTGCTGAGCAACGGCGCCCTGTTCCCGGCCGCCGCGATGGCGCTGGTCATGCCGATCTTCCTGCCGGTCTCGGTGGCCGTGCTGGCCGGCGACTCGATCGCCGGGGAGGCCGCCACCGGCACCCTGCGTTACCTGCTGATCCGCCCGGTCGGGCGGACCCGGCTGCTGGTCGCGAAGCTGATCGCGCTGATCGCCTTCGTGCTGTTCGCGATCGGGGCGGTGCTGATCACCTCGCTGGCCGCCGGGCTGACCCTGTTCGGTGGCGAGCCGTCCGCCGGGGTGACCCTGCCCGCGGACGTGACCTCGTTGTCCGGCGTCACCATCACCCCGGCCGGCCTGATGCTGCGGCTGCTGGGCACCGTCGCCTACATCACCGTGTCGATGCTGGGGGTGGCGGCGATCGCGCTGTTTCTGTCCACCGTCACCGACTCGGCGCTGGGCGCCGCGATGGGGGCGCTCTCCGTGCTGGTCACCAGCCAGGTGCTGGCCACCCTGGACGCGGCCGCCGCGATCCGGCCGTACCTTCCGACCCGCTACTGGCTGGCCTGGATCGACTTCTTCCGCGAGCCGATCCTCTGGCGCGACATCGAGCGCGGCGCCGGCATCCAGGTGGTCTACCTGGTCGTCCTGCTCGGGGCCGCCTGGGCGAACTTCATGACCCGCGACATCACGAACTGACCGGGCAGGCGTCCGGCGCCGCCAGCGGCGCCGTGCCGAGCGCCTGCAGCACCAGGGCGGTGACCGCCGGGTCCGTCGGCAGCTCACTGTGCGAGACCACCGCGCGGGGACAGAGACTCTGCACCGGTACGTTCACAGCCCCGTCCAGCCGGGCCGACTCCGGTGGCTGGACGGTCTGGTCGTTCTCCGTCCAGATCGACAGCCACGGCAGGCCCGGCGGCAGTTCGTCGCCGTCGATGTCGTTCAGGACCGCGCTGCCGGGGGCGAGCTGGCGGCACGCCGTCGGGCAGGCATCCGGCGCCAGCGCCGAGCCGGTCCCGGCGATCCGGGCGCCGTGCAGCGGGGAGCCCAGGGTGACGATCCGCCGGGCGGCGGTCGCGCCGTCGTGCCGCCGCTCCCAGAGGCGGGTCACCACGCCGCCGGCCGAATATCCGATCACGTCGACGGACGGCGCGCCCTGCGCCAGCGCCATCCGCACGGCGTCTTCCAGGGCGTCGGCCTGCACCAGCAGATCGCCGGTGCCA
>Ga0307516_10010087_pt1 | contig 10446 bp, 10 predicted proteins | sample 19_EM_MG_FD_203310 | JGI IMG/M metagenome (GOLD analysis project Ga0307516, IMG submission 203310) | Populus trichocarpa ectomycorrhiza microbial communities from riparian zone in the Pacific Northwest, United States - 19_EM | ecosystem: Host-associated > Plants > Roots > Unclassified | place...
GAACCGAACCGAACCCCTTGAGATTATTCTGTTGTGAATTGACGAGAGAACCTGACTACTCGGATTTGGTTACGCATACACTCGTCTCTACCGTGACTCTAGTGCCCGCCGGACTCCAGTCTCACATAGAACGAAAATGCCCTTCCACGCTCCGTCCGGTAAGCAGATGCCGTGGCGAGCTGCGTCCGAATTCACATTGCCTGTGCGTTTTACATTGGAAGCGGTATGTGCGCTGCCAGGGTGAATCCAGAGCATCACGAGCGCCTGGTACGTCAGGACGCAGCCTGTGCGTCCGGATGCACATTTTTTTTTCCTGATGTGGTTATCCCCAAGGCAAACAAGCCCGACTACTCGCAGGTTAGGGCTTACTGGGTAATCTCGCTACTGGACACGATCAGTAAACTCGTTGAAAGGACAGCAGCACACCTCATTGTGGACGATCTGGAAAGGAGCAAGGGACTGCACGAGGGGCAATATGGGTGCAGAAGGCGGAGGGCGATGGTTGATGCAGTTGCGATGCTCATTTACCATACTGAGCGGGCATGGGAATACAAGAAGCTGGCGGGAACACTACTTATGGACGTGCAGGCAGCCTTCAACAACACGAACAGCAGACTTCTGAGGAGAAGGATGAGGGAACTGGGAGTGCAAGAAGATATAGTGCGATGGACAGGGAGCTTCATGGAAGACAGATACGTTAGACTTGTACTCGATGGGACGGAGGGGGAGCCCCACAAGGTGGAAACAGGTATCCCACAAGGCTCTCCTGCAGCACCAATTCTATTCATTACCTACCTCTCGGGCATCTTTGAAGAAGTGGAGCGGGAGTGCGAGGGGGTCAAGGCGCTGAGCTTCGCGGACAATATTTTGTGGTGGGCAGAAGGAAAGACTGAGGAAGACGTGGCCAACAAACTCTTGAATGCAGCGGAGGTGGCATGCAGGTGGGGAGACAGGAATGGGGTCACCTTTGACCATAACAAAAGTGAGGCAATTCTCTTTAGTCGCAGGAGGAAGGCACCTATAGCAACGATTAGAACTGGGGACACAGAGATCGCCTTTAACAAAGAGACCACCAGGTGGCTCGGGGTGTGGTTGGACTCGCACCTTACGCTCAGGGACCACCAGAAAGTCATGTTGAAGAAGGGAAGAAAGGCGTGGGCAAGACTGAAAAGACTGATGGGACAGATGGGATTGACAGCAGGGAACTGCCGCAAGGTCATAACAGCATGTATGCAGCCAGTGGCTATGTATGGAAGCGAGCTGTGGTGAAAGGGAGAGGGAAAGTAGGGCATGGCGGGAGGAGCAGTGAAGCTCCAGAAACTGGTCAACCTGGAGGCACGAGCAGTTACTGGCTGCTTTCGAACGATGAACCAAGCAGCACTCTGCAATGAAGTGGGCTTAAGGCCAGCAGTAGTGCAACTCAACAACAGGCAGAGATGGTTCGGCACACGACTCTTGGTGTTACCATGGGGCGACGAGGCAAGGGAAATAGTAGGGGCCCCCTCGGGCATTGGAAGAAGACTCAAGGAGGCCCTAGGCTATTCGGGCCGAATGGAGGAGACGATAACATTGCCGCTTGCTGTGAAGAGGCTCGACTTCGAAACGATAGTGGAGGAGAAAGAGGAGGCGAAGCGGACAGCAGGAAGGGAAAGGGCAGGACTAACCATCTTTATGGATGGGTCAAGAGCCAGCAACAAAGCGACCGGATACGCAGTGACATGGAAAAACAGAAGCAAGTGGGTGGGGGTCAAGACCCACCTAGGTTACAACCAAGAGGCCTTTGACGCAGAATGCGCAGCCCTGGCGTGCGCATTGGAGCTGGTGGCAAGACGCAGAGTAGCCCCAGAAGCAGTCACCATCTATACAGACGTACAGGCGGCAATGAGAAGAATAGTGGCTGATGAACCGGGGCCAGGGCAGAAGTACGCGGTGCTGGCCAGGAAGTGGGTAGCTGCCCTAAAGCAGACGTGGCCTGAGGTGCGGATTGAAATCAGATGGTGCCCGGCCCACGAAGGAGTGGAGGGAAATGAGAAAGCGGATGAGTGGGCGAAGCAAGCAGCAGAGGAGCTGGATGCCCGGGGAGTGGAGTGGCTGAGGTATGAGGACTGGTACGGGATAAGGAGGATGCCCCCACCCAGGTCCCTGGCCAATCTGAGGAGGGAAATAGCAGAGAAGAAGTGGGGCGAAGCAAGGAGCTGGACCGAAGAACGGGTCAGGAGAAGGAAGTACAAGCTGGCAAGAGACCAACAGCCGAACCGGATGGTGGAGTGAGCGCCGAAGCACCTGGAGGGATGCTTTCACCAACTCCGAACGGGGTACTGCCACACTGGGCAATACCTGGAATGGACGAGAAACACAGACAGTACGGCCTGTGGGTGGTGCCAGTACCGGACACAGACGAGGGAACATTTGTTCAAGCACTGCAGGAAATGGAAGCAACAGCAGAAGGTTCTGTAGGCTGAAGTACGGAAGGAGACAGGGAAAGGGAAGGACAGCCATGCGATCCGAGACCTATTCGCAGATGAGCAGTGCACAAGTGCCATCCTGGACTTCTTACGGACCACAGAGGTGGGGAGCAGGGTGGGACCTAGAGTGAAGGCGACAGTGGCAGGAGTGGGCTGAGAGACAGGAGGGGTGAGAAGGTGGAAGTAGGGAAAGGGCACATTGTGTTTTCTTTCAGTTTCAGTGGGAAGGCCAGGCGGGGGCAGGGGGAGTTACCGCGGGGCGTCGGCGGACTGTGGGAGGTCATGGCGGACGGTAAACAGGAAAGGACTGTATATAATATCGTCATGATCCAGTAGGGTCGCACACGATTAATGAATCATCATCAACAGCCAATTAGACAGAGATGTTTCGATTGCTGTGGACACGTAGCCTACTAGATAAGTATACACTTATGCCTTCCATTCTGCAAGCTTTCTCATTACTATCCGCCTTTATTACCGCACACCTAATTACCTCATAATGTCTGGCGGTAGACCTAAGTTCGATCTGCTTCCATGGCAAGATATCCTTTATTCCTGGTAGATTCTCGAAGACCGTACCGTGGAGAGTTGCCATCAGGCCTTTGAAGACACCTATCCGGCCTTGGTTTGCCCATCGATACCAACCTTAAAAAGAATCTTTGCTGAGTGGGAATTTAGAAAATGAGACGATGAGTTGCTGAGGAACCCAGAACTTCATGTGCGTATATGGCAGCTCTTCTACAACCAGTGCTTGAGTGATGAGCACATATTACAATGGCTGGAGTGAGGGGTAGCAAGAAGCATGTCCATTCTAGAGAGGCGAGCGCCGGACACTTATACGGAGTGTCCGTGCGCCGCCTGTGACTGTCTACTGTGACTGTCCTATGTAGCCCTATGTCACACTCCCGTAGCACTGTCCGTGTCACCCGAACTCTAGACACCCCGCTGGGCGTAGCGTCCGCGGCGCCCGCAGCAGCCGGAATCCTCCTCCTACAACCACTCCCCTCCTAACAAAACCAGCCCCCATCCCTGTCAAGCTCCGCTGTAAATGAAATGACAAACAATCAAAAAGTAAACACAAAAACAAACCAATCTTAAACCCGGGCAGCAAAAAAAAAACAAAAAAAACAAAACAAAACAAGAAAAATGCCCCCTTTTCCCTTTGGCGCCATCGAATACCAGCCCGCATCCCTTCCTCCGCCGACTCTTCTCACGCTTGCTCCATCCATCGGTAGACGCGTAAGCCATTCGCGGCGTGGTATTCGCGAAGCAGGGCGTTGCTGCTGCCTCTCAGGTTTGCCAACGGTTCCCACGTAGCGTTGGTGTACCCCACCCACTTGACCAAATATTCCAGATCTCGGACGGTACTGCCTCGATGCTCCCGAATACCTTCCACTTTGTATTCGACCGTCGCCGTAGAACGTAATGGCGGCGGTGGCAGGTGTTCGCGACCTCTGTCGACTCTGGAAGGCTTGAGCCGGGCGACGTTGAATACCGGGTGCAATCGCCAATGAGCCGGGATATTCAACACAAAGGCGTTCTCATCGGCCTTTTTTAACAACTTGAATGGTCCTACATACGGATGCTGGAACTTCCGAGAGTTGTTGCTGTCATTTGCTGTTCCCGTCACGTTGGCGTATCTGATAGGCAGTAACTGCGTGTCCAGAAATACCTGATCTCCTACTCGGAATGGATGCGCTTGCCGTTTCTCGTTGGCCTCCGCAGTCATCGTCACCTGGGTTTCTTCCATCCTTTCGCGGAGCATTCTGAGGGTCTTGGATAACTTCTCTGCGTAGGCCAATCCTTCCTCAGAGTCCAGACGCCGCGGGTCGGGTGCCAAAAGGTCCAGTGGTAGCCGTGGAACGTAACCGATGTCGGCCTCAAAAGGTGCCATGCCGATTGCTTTATGTTTCGCAGCGTTGTACATGAACTCGGCCAACGGCAACAGTTGCACCCACTGCTCTGGGCATGGTAGCTGCGCTATGTACGCCTTTAAAAACGTTTCGAGAGTGGCATTCGCCTTTTCTGCTTGTCCATCCGATTGTGGGTGATAGGCTGTTGACATTCGGAGTTTAATCCCGAGCAGGGTGCATAGTGCTTGCCAGAATTTCGAGGTAAATCTGGTATCTCGGTCCGAGACAATTGACAATGGGAGTCCTCGGTTCCTGACGTATCCCGCAATTAATGCCTCCGCAAACGCCTCGGCTGTCAACTCGGCCTCTTTGATGGGGATCCATCGCGCTCTCTTCGTCAGCGGATCGATGATGGTTGCCACAGCATTGTATCCTCCTTCTCCAGCCGGAAGCTTGGTGATAAAGTAGATATTAACCCTTTCGGCCCGTTCCGTGGAAATCAGGAGTGTCTGGAGAAGCCCGTACGGCCTGGCGTTCTTGTGCTTTACCCGGTGGTACACGTCACACCCGGCAACCCATTCAGCCACCGTGTCCATCTGTCAGGGCCAATAGTATCGTGAGGCTACTGCCGCTGCTGTCTTTTCGACGCCGACATGTCCCCCTCCAAGAATAGCATCGTGAGCTTCTCGAATGACATCGGCCTGCAAAACCCGAGGGATACAGAGCTTTTCTCCTGAGGCCCTGTGGAAAAGGAGTCCGTCCCGCAGTATATATCCCTTTGCGCATTCGCATATCCGGCAGATTTTCTTGTCGTTGGTTGCTGTAATATCTCTTCCGATGCCACTGGTCTGAAGGTGTTCCAGAATCGGTGCGAACCTGATATCCTGTGTATACTCTTTCTGGATGTCCTGAAGCCACTCCTGGGATGCCGAAATGCGCAACTCCACCACATTCACGAGACTCGCCTCTGCGACCGGCTCCGGGGTCTCAGGTGTTCGTATATATGCGATGCAGCTAAGCGCGTCTGCAATGACATTCGCCATGCCAGGGCAGTATTTTACCTCGTAGTCGTGCTGTTGCAACTTGTCGAGGTGGCGCCACTGCCGACTTGTCAACTTATTCTGTTCCAGTATATGCTGTAGTGCCGCATGGTCCGTGTAAATGGTGGTACGTTTATGCCCGTGGACGTAGCAGGCCCAATGGTCCAGGTTTGCGCTAATCACCAGGAGTTCCCAGTCGTAAGCTGGATACCTCGTCTCGACTGTGTGAAGTTTCCGTGAGAAGTATCCCAGAGGATGCTCCACCATCTTCCCTTCGAACAGCTGCCTCTGGGCCAATACACCTCCGATTGCTGTATCTGACGCGTCCGTCCAGAGGATAAAGTCGGCATCCGGGTCCAACGTTGCCAGAACCGGAGTGGATGTCAAGGCTTTCTTGAGGTCCTCAAACTGGTCTCTGTGCCGGTCAGTCCACACATAATCATTCTTTGGTTTCGCCGCGAGGTCGTGCAGCAGATGAGCGTGCTGTGCAAACTTGGGTACAAACTTCTGGTAGTAGCCTGCCAACCCAAGGAAACTCCGGAGTTCTGTAGGCGTTTTAGGTGTTTTCCAGTCCCGTACTGCCTTAACATTCTTTTCCTCCCTGTGAAAGCCGTACCGATTCACCCTGAAACCTACAAACGATGTTTCCAGAGTACCAAACGTGCATTTGGACTCGCTCAGACGCAGACGTGCATTCCGTAGAGCCCGTAGCATGCCCTCCACATGCCCCTTGTGTTCTGCCAACGTCTTTGAAAAGATCAAGACGTCATCCAGATACACTATTGCATTCCGTCGGTGGGGATGCAGTATCTTGTGCATCATATGCATGAATGCGGCCGGGGCGTTCGCCAGACCGAAAGGGATGACCTTGTATTCATAAAAGCCGTCTGGCGCTATAAACGCCGTCTTGTGGCAGTCATCCGGGTGTACCCGTACTTGGTGATATCCACTGGCGAGATCCAGCTTGGTAAAGACCCGTGCACCATGGAGTTTATCCAGCAGATCCTCAATATATGGCAATGGGTATCAGTCCTTGGCGGTTATCTTATTCAAGCTTCGGTAGTCAACACACATTCGGAGAGTGGCGTCCAGCTTTTTCACAAAGATAATCGGCGCAGCATAGCGTGAATGAGAATTCGTCACCCATCCGTTAGCTAGTAGCTTTCTTATCTGGACCTTGAATTCTGCCCTCTCCGACTGTGTTATATGGTACGGCTGGCGGTGCGGAACCTTCGCTGTGGGATCCATACGGATACGGAAATCGTGTTCTCCCGGCGGTGGCACTCCCTTTGGTGGCTGGAACAGGTCGTCGAACTCCCGTCGGATCTGGATTCTCCACTTACCCAAGTCTGCCAACACGGACTCATCTTCCCCAAATTCCTCTCCCAGCTTCCGTTCTCGTATGTCGAAAACGAATATTCTGTCCTCACTAGCCTTCGACCTCGATCGGCCAGTTTGTTCTGCCGATATCAGGTTGATGGACGCCGCATGAGCCACTGACTTCCAATGGTTATGAACTTCCCGGTATCGTCCCTGGTGCGGCCGGAGTCCCTTCAATGCCAACTTGGGTACGAATGCCACGCGCCCATCGGCCGAACGCTCCTTGTTCAGCAGGTGAAGCACGTTACCTGAATCCACCATATAGCGTGTCGTCAAGGGCCAGTTCTTTCCCACAATAAGGTCGTAAGCACCTTTGAGATCGAAAAGTGTATACCATCCTATGATGGCGGCGTAGTTCCCTGCAATACCACAAATATTTCTTTCCAGCCAGACCTGGGATCTCTCGGAGGTTGGGTGTTTGGTGCCGGCCGTTATTACCAACATGCGGCCAGCATGGCATAGAGGTAGTCCCAGCTGCTTCGCGTATGTTGAATCAATGTAGCAATGCGATGCACCTGGGTCCATAAGGGTATATGCTGAGCGGGTTTTGGAACGGAAAGTTTTAACTTTTGTGTAAAAACGTAACAGATCTGAATTCTCATCACCATTTTTCTTCATTCCATTAAGATCTGTTAGGTATAAAGTTGCCGCTTCCCTTTCCTTAGTAGAAGGACGCTCCATCACTTCTACTGTCTGTCTTTTCCTGCTCCGTCACTTCCCAACCCCTCACCCTTCTCCCCATCGGATACTTCTCCCAGATCTACCATCCTCGGTCCTTTGGCTGACTCCCACTCGTCCTCATCATCCCAACTTCCTTCAAAGTAAGCGCCCGATCCCGCTTCGAGGTTGTCAACCGCATAGATATGCTGATCCTCGCCGACCATGTAAAGCTTGCCCGCCTTCCCAAGCCCCTTCTGCGCCGGGGAGAGGTCCTGGCGAGGTGACGTTGGCGAGCGTTTCATTGGCTGTCTCAGTGCGGGCGGACGCTGCGACGGCAGTTCGTGGCGCCACTGCTGGTGTCCTTCGCAGTGCTGGCGGCCCTCGTCACGCCGAGAGTAGCTTCCGTCACGCTGGGAGTGGCTTCCTTCCTTTCGGTCCTTGAACCGTTCCGCGCGGTTGCTCGTATTCGGGGTAGCGCAGTTTCGTGCAATGTGTCCGTAGCCACGGCAGCGGTGGCATTGGGTCTTCTCATCGATGATATTGATATCCTCGAGCTCTGCATTGCTGAGATCCATCGGGTAGCCCTGCTCCGCCAATGTGGTCGCCACCGCCATGGTGACCGTAACAGGGAGTCCTGTTCCGGATGGCAGGAATGGGAGCGTTCGTTCCGTGACAATGTCCATTATATCTCCAAGCGACAGGTTGGTCTTGTTAATACGGCGCATGATCTGCGCTTGTTGCATGACGTCGCTTGCAATGCTATCTGGAAGCTTTCGTAGGTACTCTTCCCAGAGCGGATTCTCCCTGCTAATTGACAGTGATCCTCCCAGGATTTCGATCAACTCCAGAGCCCTCCTGTTGATCTTGAGAACCTGCGGCCAGTTGAACCGAAGCGCGCACCATTCCTTGCGAACTACCAACACCGCAACCTCCGGGACAAACTGTTCCTTGAATAGCGTCTTGAACTCCGTCCAGGTAATGCCATAGTCGTTATCTGCTGGCGGGATGGCTGCGAGCCCTCATTTCTTCATCACTGTCTGGAACCAACGGAAGATTTTGACAGAGAAGAACCGCCACACCGTGTCCATGTGCTGGTTGTCGAGCGAGGCCTTTGGCAACATCGACGCTCCCTGGCGTACGTAGTGTTCGACTTCGTCCAGATAGCGGGTTACTACCTCCAGCTCCTGGGAGCCGTCGAAACCAACGGGTTCGCGGGGCTTGATCTTGTGGACAACCGTGTTCCGGACTTGCGTGGCTCCGTTGTCTCCTCGCAGAGTGTTGTTGTCGTTGATGAGCTTATTGGTGTGCTTATTCATTTCGAAAAGTTGGTCAAACTGGGTCTTCCATTCCACGACTTCTCCCTGGGCTTTGAGGAGCTGGTGCTCGAGGCCCTCTGCTTCTCCTGCCCCTTTCCGCGCCGCTTGCAACTCCTTTTCCAACCGCCTGATTCTCACTTTCAGCGCCCCATCCACCTTGTCTGTAGTGGTGTCTTGGGCGCTCTGAAGCAATTCGTCGATCCTTTCTGAGGCCTCGCAGTGTGTGGAGTGCCATTCGGTATAGGCCTTCTGGATGGCCGCGGCTGCCACTGCAACCACTGCGGTCTGGCTGTCCCGCGACAGGTTCGCATCACCAAACCACTCGAAGAGTTCGCTTGGCTCCGGCCAGAGACCCTGTGGAACCGACATCTTTATCCTCTCTTTTTATTTTTCTTCACAGTGTCAGCGTTGTTACTGGTGCTTTTCTTAAAGTGGGAGATGTAAGGGACTGGGCCCCGAACTGCCGGCCCCCGCGCTTACTGCTCGCCGCCCTTCCTGCGGCTACTTTTCGTGCGAGAGTCGCTATTTGCTGCTCCTGGAGTGGCGGACACGAGAAAACTCGTGTTGATGCCTCTGCGTACCTGTCCTTCACCAAACTTGTGGAATTGTGCGTCGACAGAGATGGAGGGGGGGGCTCTCACAGCTCGCACGGAATGCCAATAGTATAGGGCTCTCGCACCTCGCTCAGAATACCCACTAGATGGTATGGCTCTCGCACCTCTCTTGGAATGCCAAATGGGGGGTGAGCTCACCGCTTGATTCGCGGGGCACAAAATACGGAAAGAAGTGTTGCTACCAGTTGAGGGGTAGCAAGAAGCATGTCCATTCTAGAGAGGCGAGCGCCGGACACTTATACGGAGTGTCCGTGCGCCGCCTGTGACTGTCTACTGTGACTGTCCTATGTAGCCCTATGTCACACTCCTGTAGCAAGGCTGTCCGTGTCACCCGAACTCTAGACACCCCGCTGGGCGTAGTGTCCGCAGCGCCCGCAGCGGCTGGAATCCTCCTCCTACATGGAGAAGAAAGATGGGTTCGAAATCAGCAAACGACAGTAAGTAAAAAGGACACATGATGTGGGTGATATAATTGCTGACATCTAACTGACTAGATTCGAGAAGGTCCATCGTGCTTTGGGCCTTTACCGAAGACGTGAATGAGAACACCATGCCGTACACAACGAGGAGATACGGGAAGCGATACGGAACCATTTAGCGTCAGGCCGAGGTGAATCGTATGGGCGTAAGTACACCTACACAATGTTGCGGAAGCAGGGTGTGTCGGTTGCTTGGGATCGGCTTGGGGACATACTCAGGGAAGAAAAGAGTCTTGCTGGGCTTTCTCAGAGCAAATTTGGTGAGAAAAACATCCCACAAGGAGAGTACTGGATTCCTGGCCCCAACTATATATGGTCGGTGGATGGCCATATGAAGCTGGAATTATTTGGTATTGAGATCTATGCCGGTGTGGATGCTTATTCCTGTTATATCACCTGGATATACGTTGGGGTCTCCGCTCGTACTGTGGTTTCGGTTCTCCGTGGCTATCTGGATACAGTTGAATCATGTGGCTTTCTCCCCTTGATGATACGTTCAGATAGAGGCTCTAAAACCCCCATGATGGCCGAATATCATCTCTTTTTGTGGAAGACTCTTTACCCTGAAGTTACGCTTCGCGAGATATACCGCTATGGGACTTCTGTCAAGAATCAGCGCATTGAATCTTGGTGGAACAT
>Ga0307516_10010088_pt1 | contig 10445 bp, 10 predicted proteins | sample 19_EM_MG_FD_203310 | JGI IMG/M metagenome (GOLD analysis project Ga0307516, IMG submission 203310) | Populus trichocarpa ectomycorrhiza microbial communities from riparian zone in the Pacific Northwest, United States - 19_EM | ecosystem: Host-associated > Plants > Roots > Unclassified | place...
CTGACTTCATTTCATCTCTTAACTTCATTTTATATTTCCTTTCTTTTCTCTCAACGTCTTAAATTGCTATGCAAACTGTTAATGAAAGTGAAAGTGAAACTGATATGAACTTCTGTCAATGAAGATAATTTGTTTTTTCCATTTCAGTCTAGACGTTAAATTCACACTTGGATTGGTGTCAATATTTACTTTTGACCTAAAAACAAGAGCTGCAAGGCAAATAGAAATAAAATACAATGAAGAAAAGACTCATTGCCTTCTCTTGATGTCTGTGATTTATGTCCTTTTACAGGTCAGGCTAAGATGCGGACTGGATAATGAGGTTACAGATGTAGATGAACCAAGTCGTTGCGAGTAAGGACCTGTTTATGCCCTTTCTTGTGTGTGATCATATGCTTTATATTGCTGGCTAACCCTTTAAGCTTCCCGTGCAAGGTATGTGGCATTGCTATCTACCCCAGCCCTTTGCATAGAAGGAAAGCTTAAGGTAATTAAACTTTTTAAGAATGAAACTCTTACTTTCTGCATTGAACATTCTGATGGATTTGAATGTGACAGGAACTGGAAAATAAACTAGAGTTGATGAACAAACAACAGCCACGGAGCCATGATGAACTTTAACTTGCCTGAATGAGTTTACCACAAACATTCTAGAGGATGCTGATCGCTTGAAAACTCATCTATTCATTTTTGGGTTGGTAGTGAGAAATTTTGAGCGGTATTAGAACAGTGCTCCCGAATTTTTTTCTATTCTGGATCACACCTTGTGTAACATGTCGAATTCATTGTGAAGGTTGGGTCGAGGCATGGGAGCAATCATGACGAAGTCTGGCAAAGTTAAATTAATGATAAATATAGTGACACTTTTATTGAACTAAGCTTGGATCATTAGTACAATAATAGAGAGCATTTATGTTGCCCTAGCAGTGGCTTTTTATTTTTTATTTTGTGCCATGGAAGTGCCAAAATGCATGCAATCATAACACCAAGGGCGACGCAAAGGACAGGACAGCCGTGCCTGAAACTCACAAATCATGGTGTCCGTGATGCACAAGGATGGTTAGGATTTGTGATTCCATGCAACTCCAGCTGTTCTCAGCAAGACTCTATACAGGATTCCACTATTGATCCCTATGATTTTCTTCATTATCATCACTTTCGAGTTTGGTGTCTTTTGTTTATGATACGAGTAAAACCAAAGCACGCATTTCTTTCAACCTCGAATGAGTTATGATCAAATACCATCTCTGGTTTTGGAGATTGACCATCACTGTTAAATTAAATAAAGCATGGTGGGGTAAGGATGACCGTTGAGGTGAGACCAGATGAATAAAAAATCAAAGTAAGAGGCATTGACCCCTTGTGGTTCAAATGGCCAGCAGTTTTTTATGACATCTGCCACCTTCGCTGCCTACAGATTGAGAATTAGATGTTGTGCGGTGCTTGTGCTTGGATTGATGTCCTGTCCCTCTAATCTATGTCTTGTCTCTCTCTATTTTCTTTTGTTTACTTTTCGCAGTGTCCTAGGGCCAGTTTGGTTTATGGGAAATTACACACAGCTTGTGCTTCGGGTCATTACTAATCAAGCACGAGGGCAATAGGATGTATTGGTTGAGTGATGCCAGTAGAGCCATGAAAAAACAAAAGAAAAGGTAAGTGGCCTAACCCTCTGAATCGTGACTATTCTGAAAGTCAAATGGAATTGGAATAGTAGATCCATTCTTTTTCTTTTGTTTTTCATATCCGTGGATTTCTAGCAAGTGGATTTCTACCCTCCCCTGCCATTTGATTAATTACAAGGAAATGGATGAACGTTTTCTCGTAGAATCAAACTCACTCCCATCTACGGTCATCAGAATCTGCTGATCAAATCACATAAAGGTCTCCTAAACGTAACCCATTCACATATGAACAACTTCATATGTGCCTTACTGTTATGTGGCTTTAGACACAGCACCCATCTCTACTTTCTGTGGTTGGAAATACACATGAACAACTTCACATTCGACGCGCCTCTTGCCGTCTGATTTGTGAATCTGCGTGGTTGGTTTACATCCACTCTTGAAGAGTAAATGATTTAATCCAATGAAGGAAAAACTTAAATCGTGAATTGAAAACATCTTAAGTTGGATTGAGCTAGTGTGAGAGAGAGTCCTTTAAAGCAGAAGCTAGCAAGAGGGAGGGGGAAGGTGGCAGAAGCAGCCGATGGTTTTGTACATGTGATAACCAAATTTCTATGGGCGTGACTGTCACCTACCAAAGGGCAAAATCATGCCCTACACCATCGTACAAATCAAACCACACACACCCTTAACAAAAAAGAAGATACTCCTAATCTTGTCTTGCTTCTCAAGCTAGAAATATTATGCTCCTCCCATTTCCTGGTCTCTTCATTTATAAACAAATAATTAAATAATCTTGCCAAACAACCCTTCCAAGAATAAAAATAAAAAAAAAATCCATAAATCCACTTCTTTCTCTATTTGTCATTTCTATATATACATAGAGTTAGTGTGTGCTATTGGCCCATTGGGTATAACACGCAACACAACCACAGAGAGATAAATTCCTAAAACTTCAAGTCCTAAATTTGTTCTCCTCCTCCTGATAAATAAATGACGGCCAGCAACGGTGGTGGAGATGCAGTGACAGCAGCAGCAGGAGTTATGGAGATGAGGCCGAAGACCAAGATCGTCTGTACTCTGGGACCTGCATCAAGATCTGTCCCTATGATCGAAAAACTCTTGAGGGCTGGCATGAACGTCGCTCGCTTCAACTTCTCTCATGGATCTCATGAGTATCATCAAGAAACCCTTGATAATCTCAAGGCCGCCATGGTCAATACTGGCATTCTCTGTGCTGTCATGCTTGACACCAAGGTTTTCTTTTTCCCATCTGGGCTTTTCATTTCTTCTGCCTTATTACTTGTTTCTTGTCTGATTCTGCTGTTTTCTATTTATTTTCGAAACTGGTTTTTATTTTTCTGATCTTGTGATTATTTTCATTTCTGATCCCTTTTTTTTTGGGAGTCTGTGTTTAATTGTTTGTTTGATTCTGTGCGAAAAGGTTGTGTATGTCTGTTTCTTCCTTGTTATATCTCTCCTTTTGTACCCTTGCACCATCATTCATATCCTTTCCTTTCTTGTAATTTTGGGTGCCAAAGTTTGGAGCTTTTGGTCCATTTGGATTTGGATTTTGTCTTTTTCTATTCTCAAATCTGTTTTGGTGTTTTTGGTTTTCCCGAATTTGAGTTAAGAGAACATTTTGACCTGTTTATTTCAGTACTGAACCGAAAACATGAAAGAAATATCACACCTGATTTTACTGTGTGTTGATATCTCTTAGTTTTGCTCCAATAAAGCTCTCTTTATACATAGAATAGGGTGTGACTATATATTTCTGACCCATTCTTACACCTTTGGCTCAATAGAAAACTATGGAAGATAGATGCTTTTTATTTTGATCACAGAAATGAACAAACTAAATTACGCCAATTGGGTCTTAACTGAGTATACTTCCTGCGCTACAGCTTTCAAGTACGGACTGAAAAATGACTGAATCATGTCTGTAGCAGCCTTTTTCATCAGTTACTTTATCTTTTTTTGGCATGGTGTTTCTCTAAAGTTTGCGGGGCTTGTTCATGTGCTAATTAAATGGTGGAGATCATTTCATATTTTTCTCAACAATATTTGTAGCGAAGGGATATTATTCTGTCAATCATTTTCTCTCTCGGATCTTAAAAGAGTGTGCCATATTTTAGTAGCAAGCAGATTGTGCTTCCTCTGTCAACGCTAGGGTAAAAATTGGTTCAAGATTCATATAATCAACCCCAACTAGTTTGGGACAAGGGCTTTGTTGTTGTTGTTTTGCGAAAAACTTCTTTTAACTATGGAAGTTGTTATTCCATTCTAGTCAACGCCTGACTATCAAAAATAACCCATGGCATATGACTGATAATACTTGGTTTTTTTGGGGTTATATCCTCTATGAAGCTGCTAATTATGCATCACTAATCAATTTCTTGTTTGTGATACGCAATATAAAGTGGAACTTCATAATGCAACTGTTTTTGGCAACTTTGTTCATCCTAAATTATAAGTGGAGGTTAGGCTCTTACTAGTAATTGTCTTTAGTAGTACACCAGTGAAAATCAAATAGAATGAAGCTAAATAGAGCATGAAGCATCATCCATAAAGAGCAAATGTTCTTTTGCATGTAATCAGCCATTCTAAACTCGTTTTCATTATTCAAACTCTTCACATCTAAGAAAGAAATTGGGGGCAGGGGCCAGACAGAATGCTGTTATTAAAGATAGAATACAGGTTTAGTGAAAATGCATCCAAATCCTAAATGAACCAGTGTGGACATATTGCACTAATGGTTTTATATTTTTCTCAAAGATAGTCGAAAACTTTGATTTTATTTTATCAGTAACACTTTGTGCTAACTTACTTATTTATTCATTTGTATGTTCACCTCGTGCTAACTAAAGCTGCTTATCATTTAGCCATTTGTAGGGTCAAGTTTTAGTTCCAAGTCAGGCTCTTTGTTTAAAATTAATAGGTTTAAAAACAGCACTTATTTTGTTCATTTTGTTCACAGGGACCGGAGATTCGTACTGGTTTCCTGAAGGATGGGAAACCCATCCAGCTCAAACTGGGTCAAGAAATCACCATATCTACTGACTATAGCTTAAAGGGTGATGAGAATATGATTTGCATGAGCTATAAAAAGTTGGCCGTGGATGTCAAACCTGGAATGGTAATACTTTGTGCAGATGGCACAATATCATTTACAGCATTATCCTGTGATACAAAAGCTGGTTTGGTTCGATGTCGCTGTGAGAATTCTGCAACTCTTGGTGAGAGAAAAAATGTTAATCTCCCAGGAGTTATAGTGGATCTTCCAACCTTGACAGAGAAGGACAAGGAAGATATATTGGCTTGGGGGGTTCCCAATAAAATTGATATGATTGCTTTATCTTTTGTTCGTAAAGGCTCAGACCTTGTGGAGGTTCGGAAGTTGCTTGGAGAGCATTCTAAGAACATCCTTCTCATGTCCAAGGTATGTTGATTACATTAAGACAGAAGAAAAAAATTTCTACCTGGTTTTATTGGCAGTCAGAACCAGGCATTTACGCTAGCATGTGTACTTTTCACTATTTTGCTTGGTATGAGTATGTATTGTTTGTTAGCCAAACCTTACTAGGAGATAGAATCCATGCGAGCAACTTGTAGAAAAGGTCATCATCTACATTTAAATTTTGAGCTAATGCCTACGAAATAATTGTTCTAAAATTAAACACTTGTCTTTGTTGCTTAGATGGTTGCTTTATGATGTTTTATTGTCATTTTATTTTTCCTTTGAAACTTTTTTGGTAGGTTGAAAATCAAGAAGGAGTGGCAAATTTCGATGATATTTTAGCAAATTCAGATGCATTTATGGTGGCACGCGGTGACCTTGGAATGGAAATCCCAATTGAAAAAATTTTCCTTGCTCAGAAAGTGATGATCTACAAGTGCAACATCCAAGGAAAACCAGTTGTCACTGCAACACAGATGTTGGAGTCCATGATCAAGTCCCCCCGACCAACTAGAGCAGAAGCCACTGATGTTGCCAATGCAGTTCTTGATGGTAGTGACTGTGTGATGCTGAGTGGTGAAACAGCAGCTGGAGCTTATCCAGAACTTGCTGTTCGGACCATGGCCAAAATATGCATAGAAGCTGAAAACACGCTTGATTATGGAGATGTCTTTAAAAGAACTATGGAACACTCACCTGTGCCCATGAGCCCATTGGAGAGTCTGGCCTCATCTGCTGTTAGAACTGCCAATTCAGTAAAAGCATCTCTTATACTGGTTTTAACCAGGGGAGGAAGTACTGCAAAACTGGTGGCTAAATACAGACCGGGCATACCCATTTTGTCCGTGGTTGTCCCAGAGATTCAGACTGATTCCTTTGATTGGTCATGCAGTGATGAAGCTCCTGCAAGGCATAGCCTTATATTCCGTGGGTTGGTGCCGGTTTTATATGCAGGATCTGCTAAAGCCTCAAATGCTGAGACAACAGAAGAAGCTTTGGATTTTTCCCTTCAACATGCCAAGGGGAAGGGACTATGCAGGACTGGGGATCCCGTGGTGGCTCTGCACCGGGTTGGAACTGCATCTGTTATCAAGATTATAACAGTGAAGTGATGACTGGGTACACTGACCTTTTGTTCTACTTTCATTTTGGGGGGGGGGATCTCATGAATATGGACGGAAAGGATGCTTTTAATAATGCTGGCTGGTTTCATTTTTTCCTTTCTTTTTCCTCGGACCTTTTCTTTTCTAGGACTGAAAGAAACTCGATTATTATTTATGCTGTTTTGTTGAGCTCATGGTCTGAAACTTGTATCCTCGAGCTACAATTTGGTTGCTAGAAGTTTTGATCTTATGGAACCCTGTTATTTATTTTGGCCATGGAACCAAATTGTTGTCATGTGATATTGTTTGCATGCGGAATGTCATGAAGTTTGACCTTCAAACATTGAGAGTATGGATCATTCATTCCTGTATGAGTTTATTTCAATCAGGCACACAAATCTTCATTTACTTGAAAACTACTCTCTTTCTGAACCACAAGAGGTGTACTGCCTTTTGGATGGAGATGCTAGCTCCCATACGTGCTAACAATTCTGAATTTCTTAGACATTCTTCAATTTATTTCGTGGTATTGAACTACAAGTTGGCTTCCATCTTGGCAAAATTTATCAAGAGACGCTGGTGTCTGAATACTTCAAGAGTGAGTAAACTGCCAAATCTGTCACGGGATCCGTGACCCGACGAGTGGAAGCTCCTTTCTAGAAATTGGAATTCGGAATAAATTAAAAACTCCATGGTCCGTACATATAGAGATTGCTATAATTCAAACAGAATATTGAACAAGAGGCAATTCACATGGGTTTAACGTATGCTAGCAGGAAAAAGAGGACGGGATCCAGCGTGTAATTGAAGTGGTGGACCATCTCCTTGTCTCGGCCAGATCTTTCCAGCCTGATAATCCACCCCTTTGATTTTTTCATCATGTTCCTGGCAAATCAACTCAGACAATGCTGAAAGCTTGAACTGATACATATTGTATTTAAAAACCTTCATCAAGTCACACCCCTTTTTATTTTAAAGCTCAAAAGAGGAATTGTTCTCTATTTCGTCAAGTTCAACATGATTGGGAAAACCAACACGCCTTGTAGCTCGGCCCTGTTTGTTTCTGTGTTTTAAAAGCGTTTTTAATAAAATTTAAATTTTTTTTATTTTTTTATTAACTTGAAATTAATATGTTTTTAGTGTTTTCAAATCATTTTGATATGCAGATATCAAAAATAATTTTTTTAAAAATAAAAAAACATCATTGGCATGTATTTTGGCACAAAAAACTATTTAAAAAGCAACCGCACTGCCAAACAAACCCTTATGCCTTTAGAAAGCGGTGCTGCTGAAAAGGATCATATTGATGCTTTTGATACGAAAATGTCAAAAGCACCTGCACGGCTTTTTACACAAACAAAGACTATCTACAAAGAGCCCGTTGTATATCATATGGCTCCCTTCTTATTGATTACTACCATTTTCAAACAAGAAGAAAGAAACTCCACTAGAGCCATTAACAAATAACAGTGCACTTGAGCCATTCATTGACTGGGCTAAAGAAATCAATACCACTATGTCATTCAAGTTAGTCCATTCACTCACCGGGGAAAGAAAACCAACGCTGCTATTGAGCCATTCAAAATAGTTTTCGGAATAATTACACAAGTGAAACAGCAGAAAAATAAAGATTTTCATGAAGGCAAAAAATCTACAAAAACCAGAGAGATTGAAACACAATTTGTTCTTCCGAGATCCAACCTTCAGTAAGATGCTATGTACATAAGCAAAGGCTTCAAGTAACATGGAGAGCAAGAAGCTAATATGGCAACTTAAGAAAATATATTCAATTCTCATCTGTTTGAGAAGTGCTTCCAGGTGCATTCGCTGGAGAGGATGATGCTGCTGAGGATGGATGGTTTCCACCAGATTGCGAACCCGATGAAGATGAAAACAAGCTATTGAAAGGCCATGGAAAGGAAAAACTTCTCCCATTTCCACTTCTTTCTTCACTGTCTCCCTCTTCAACACTAATTCCATGACTAATATTACTTTCACTGTTAGTATTCTCAAACTCCCTCCGATCACTGCTATTTCTAGCTCTCTCAGAATCAAGCTTGGACTCATCAGCAGGCAACTGATGCCTGCAAACTGGACAGGAACTATGAAGCTCCAGCCATGGCAATATACAGCCACTATGAAACTTGTGCTTACATGGCATTTCCCTTGCCTTGGAGCCAATCTCAAAATCATCCAAGCACACTGAACACTGCAAAGGCTCCTTGATGATCACAGTAGGCAATGCTTCAACGGCTTCCTTTTGAGCTGGCAGAGTTCCATATCTATTGGGATCATTATCTGCCAAGTGCTGCAATAACAAATCCAAGCCAGGTCCAATGAAATAATCACCGAATGACCCAACTGGATTTTGATTCTGGTTTTCATCATTGTTTGAATCATAAGAACCCTGAACAATAATATTTTGATTAAAAGGATTGATCAAAATGACACGCTCTCTGTCCCTGTCCCGGTCCCTGTCCCTCTCCCCATCCCTATCTCCTTCTGAGTTCTCAGATTCTGATGCCAAAATTCCAGCACGAATTCCTTGAAGTAATTGCAGTATTGTAGCTGAACTTCTTCTGCTCCTCCTCCTCCTCCTTATGAATGATTCAATTTCATGCTCAAACTCAGTCTCTCCTCCAAGGTTTGCTTCACCATCATCATTGTCATCCTCACCTTCTTCATACTCCATCCTTCTAAGCCTTCTACGGCGACGAGAATTTCCCATCATGCCAAGCAAGATTGGAGCCCAAAGTGAGAGGGCACGATCAGATCCAAATTCAGAATCAGGAACCTGAGTATCCCCTGTGCTACTACTCATTTCTTCAATGAACCCACTTTGGCAAAAAGGGCATTTGATCTCAACTTCCATGACGGGATTCACCATTTGAGAGCACATATAGCACCAGTACCGTGCAGCCATTGCTTCCTCCATTTTTTTTTAATCTCCCTCCTTCACCAATAACCACAACCTTCTCTTAATGTCTCTGCCACAACCAAAGCAATACATCAAATACAAGTAAAGCTATGCACAAGCAAGCAACCAAATCAGTAGCCCATTTTCACAGGACAAATTAAATGAAAAAAAAAAATTTCTTTCAGGGACGCACAGATGTAATACAGAAACACCACCATATGACATTATTCATTCTTAGGATAAAGCTCATGGTTTAGCAAAACCAAAGCACAAATTTCAAGATCTACAAAACACTGGTAATAAAACTGATCTCTGCCAAATGAAAAGTTTGAAAGAACCCATTAAAAAATTTGAAATTAAAAGATAAAGGGTTCATCTTTGAAAACAAAATTGTTGGGACAAGATCCCCACAAAGCAAACAAGTCAAACAAAAAGGAGATTATTAAAGAGATCTCCTTACCAATGAAAAATCAAAGGAAAACTCAGAAATCTCCAACCAACCAAACAAGAAAAACACCAAAATCACACGTGGTCTGTATTCCTCCTCCTCCTCTTCAAGAAGAAATGATAGTTTGTTTTTTTTATGAGCAAAGCTTCTATGAGGGAAAAAAAATAAAATAAAAAAAGGCCGGTAAGAGGGAGGATTTATAAGAAGCCCGCAAATTTACGAGGCAGCACAAGGATCTGGAAAGATCGAGCAGGAAGAAGGAACACAAAATATTATGTACATAGTATTGACCCAACAACATAACGAACTTTCAAAACATGGAACTGGTCGACTTCGACACGCAAACACACAACACATTATATTACATTCATGTATGAATGAGAGAATCAAAGAAAGATTAGCGATTTGTACCCAAAATTAATTCTTTATTGTTGAATGGTAAAATTTGGTGAGGTGAAGAGAAGAATCAATCAATATATGTATTTCGTTTTGACTCTGAGGGGATGAGAGAAGAAAAAAATAAGAGTAAGGAGAAGGAGAAGGAGAAGAGCCACCTTAGATTGTCATTTGCCAATTTGTCATTGCCATTCTCCACAGACCAGGAGAGGACCAGACAATCTCAGTCATTTAATACGGCGCGGTTAATAGCACGATTCATCCTCTTGCTCTTCCAAGCTTATGGATTTGGTCCCTGTACTAATTCTTTTAATGAATTGAATCCTTCTAGCCTGATCCGGTCACATGGACTCAGTCTGATTTTTTATTTTATTTTATTTTATTTTAAAAAAAGAAGACGACTAAATAACTAATATTCAGTGGTGGTGATGACCTTTTCCTTAAGAAAATACATATGAGGTTAAATTGTTAAAATCATTTATACTTGGAATTTTTTTTT
>Ga0307516_10010091_pt1 | contig 10443 bp, 17 predicted proteins | sample 19_EM_MG_FD_203310 | JGI IMG/M metagenome (GOLD analysis project Ga0307516, IMG submission 203310) | Populus trichocarpa ectomycorrhiza microbial communities from riparian zone in the Pacific Northwest, United States - 19_EM | ecosystem: Host-associated > Plants > Roots > Unclassified | place...
AGGAAGTTGCGACTGGGGCGAGGGGGAACTCCTTGATTCACCCCGTTGAACCCGGAAAACTCGCCCGGAGCTTGGTGAACAAAGTCCGACGGTAGCAAACCCGGAACTGTGGTCGGGGACCTCTGGGTCCTGACAGTTTCCTTTTTGGTGTGACAGTTGTCCTCGACAGTTGTCCTCAGCCGACTAAAAATCCCTATGGATAGTCACTCACTGTACCTCCACGACCACTCCGGCATCAAAATTTCCACTAAAACATCCGGTTAATTCAGTAGAATGACTAAAACATCCGATTCAATTCAGTTTTGGGTCCCGGATGACCGATGGCCGCCGGGGTGGTCGTGCGGATACAGTACGAGAGAAGAGTGTACACTCTGAACTGAAGAACCACGGCGAGCACGGCCGAAGTTGCGCGACCCTACGTATCCTGGAGCCAGGATAAACTTTATTCAGGCGTATTAGTATAAACGCGTCCAATGTTCTTGATACCGCTCACGGCCACCTTCCCTCCCCGTCTATGTTTCTGGTGCCTTCCTTCTCAACGCTGTGCTCCTTGTTGGCCCTCCTGGGGACTGTGGGAGCCCAGAGCCCGAGTTTGCCCTACGGGCCCCCAGCGAGCAGCGTTGTCTCATCTTCGCTGTCGACAAGGCCCTCATCGACATCTCTGGGGTCCTCCCTGACCTCGCCCTCTGTGTCATCAGCGACTTCACCGGTGCTACCTGTCACGACTGGTTTCTCAAAAATTGGGAACGTCCTCAAGCCAGCTATTACGTCATACACCTTCAACCCTTTCCCAATTCCATTGGAAAGCTCAATCCCCAAGGTTTTCCCTGAGACCTATCCAGACAACCCCCCTCCTGTCGGCGACTCGGCCATCCCAAACTTCGGCCCAGCATGGGCAGCCGCCCACGGAAAAGCGAGGGCCAGGGTTAGTAGATTCTTGATGCCACCGCGTCCGCTTCCCTTCAAACACTCATGCGTGGGGTCGATCGTCACAGGTTCAGGGTTTGACGCTCGAAGAGAAAGTCAATATCACCACTGGTGTTGGCTGGATGAAGGGTCCGTGTGTTGGAAACATCCCGCCAGTTCGGGATTTCCCTGGTCTCTGTTTGGAGGTACGTTCGCCTTGTCGCATCGGGCGCGTTTCCTTCGGATTTTGAGGGTGCTTGTAGGACTCTCCGCTCGGAGTGCGATCCGCCGATTATGTCACCGCGTTCCCTGCTGGGATAAATACCGCCGCGACGTGAGCTTCCGTTCTTGATCCTCCTTTCGTGTCCTGTCTCACAATGAGTGCAGGTGGAACCGAAGACTTATGCGCCAACGCGGCAAGGACATGGGGTCCGAGTTCGTCGGCAAGGGTGTGAACATTATCCTAGGTCCGGCCATGAACATGGGACGAGTTGCCCAAGGTGTGACAATTGGGGGTAGGAAACCACACGAGGTGTGCTGACTCCTATTTCATTGACAGCTGGGAGGAACTGGGAAAGTTTCGGCGGTGATCCCTTCTTGGCCGGTGAAACTGCCTATGAGACCATCCTTGGATTGCAGCAATCTGGAGTGCAAGCCTGTGCCAAACATTGGATCAACAACGAACAGGAATATTCCCGAATGCAGTCCACGTCCCAGGTCGGCGATAGGGCTGAGCATGAGATCTACGCTTATCCATTCTTGCGATCCGTTATGGCCGGAGTTACTTCTGTGATGTGCAGTTACAGTGAGACTTTCTTGATGACCTGTGGGGTGAAAAGTTCTGACCGCTCCTCAAGATTTGGTCAACAACACGTACAGTTGTGAGAACGACGAGCTTATGAACGATATGCTGAAGCGGGAATACGGATACCAAGGGTGTGAGTGACCCCTCGACTTAACGGACCCACGGAGTCTCACCCGTGTTCTCACGTAGACATCATGTCTGACTGGCAAGCAACCCAGAGTACCATCTCTGCCATTACCGGCCTCGACATGACCATGCCTGGTGACATCCTATTCGGTTCCAACGATTCGTATTTTGGAGGGAACCTGACCGCTTATGTCAACAACGGTACCATTCCTGAGGCCCGGGTTGACGATATGGCTGCACGGTACGTACGTTTGTAGCGTGTCCTTTTCGCCGCTCACCTCCACGCGTGTAGAATTCTTGCCGGCTGGTACTTCGTCGGCCAGGACTCCGAATACCCGGAGACTAACTTTGACGCCTGGCACCCCCTGGATGACACCAAAAACGAACATGTCGACGTCCGAGACGATCACTGGAGAGTCGTTCGCGACATCGCCGCTGCCAGCATCGTCCTCTTAAAGAACGCTGAGGATGTCCTTCCTCTCAAAAAGCCCAGGAGTATCGCTGTCATTGGCTCTGACGCTGCCCCTCCCATCCGTGGCCCTAACGGCTTTAGTGACCGTGGTGGGTCCGACGGTATCTTGGCCATGGGGTGGGGTTCTGGAACTACAAACTTTACATACTTGGTCTCCCCGATCGAAGCTATTCAGGCACGTGCAAGGAAGGAGGGTACTGCGATTAACTGGCACTTCGACGACTTCGACTCCGGTGGAGCACAGAACGTCGCCCGTGGAACTGATGCGGCTCTCGTGTTCATCAAGTCGGACTCTGGCGAAGAGTACATCACAGTTGACGGTAATGTGCGTCGTATAAATCCTTCCCGTCACCCCAAACCGGTGATTGAAGAGTACATCATCATTGCCATTTCAGGTTGGAGACCGCAAGAACTTGACTGCTTGGGCGAATGGCGACAACCTGGTCAATGCAGTGGCCAGCGTTCATCAGAACACCATCGTTGTCGTCAATTCAGTTGGCCCGCTCAATGTTGAACCCTGGATTGATAATCCAAACGTGACGGCCGTGAGTGGTCCGACGCTTCCTATTTTTCTTTCCGTGCGAATCTATCGTGTTGACCACGCATTTCCCGGCTTTTAGGTCCTCTGGGCAGGTCTGGGAGGGTCTGAGGCCGGAAACGGTATTAAAGATGTGCTTTATGGGGACTACAACCCAAGCGGCAGGCTCCCATACACCATAGCGAAGGACAATGCGGATTACCCAGCTCACCTTGTCCTCGATTCTTGGACGCCCAACTACCCCATTGTCATCCCATACACGGAAGGGTGCGTTCCCGCGGTCATCCGCACAGCTCAATTCGCATTTTGCTCACGAGATACTATACTTAGGCTCCTCATTGATTATCGTTGGTTCGATGCCGTACGTCGGGGGGTTTTACTATATTCGTGTGACCGTTACTGATATTCCCTGCCCAGAAAAAAATCACTCCACGATTCGAGTTTGGCTTCGGATTGAGCTACACCACCTTCAAGTACTCGAACCTAAGGATCGAAAAGCTCAAATACCTGCAACAATTCCCAGAGGAGGTTGTCTGGGAATCTGGTAAGACACCCTCTACCAATGCCACCGGCGCCTCGAGGGCGATCTGGCTCCACCGTCCTGCATACCGCCTTACTTTCGACGTTCAGAATGACGGAAATATGGCCGGAACTGAGGTAGGTTAAGCAACCGCCATGCCCGAGGATTCGCCGTACGAGTCTCCTGACCTTGTCGTATCAGACGCCACAGTTGTACTTGGAATTCCCAGCCTCTTCCGGAGAGCCCCCACAAATGCTCAAGGGCTTCACCAATGTAGCACTGGGACCGGGTCAAACGCAACAAACTGAGATCACCATCTCAAAGTACGATCTTTCCTACTGGGACGTCACCGGCCAAGGTTGGAAGAAACCCCAAGGCAAGATCGGCGTCCGCATATCTCAGAGCAGCAGGAAAGTCAGACTACGTGGGAGCATTTAGACGCGCGCCGCCGAAGGAGGCGTGCCCAGGGGTAGATTTTGTTTACTCACTCCTCAGCCTCACCTTCCGGGGGAAACTTTGATTCGTACTAGTTCGTACTCTTGAGCTTGTTGCGATCTATCATATACCACGTGCCCGCTCGTGATTTGTCGGAAGGGGGAACCCTATCGAAAGGGGGGGTCAAGGAATACCGGCCGACTTGTACTATCGGATAACGGTACATGTAAACGTCTCGTCACATGCCCGACGCGCCGAGCTCGTTCATCGGTCAGCACATTGTTTTTAAATATTCAAGGCGAAAGCAGCGGCTATAACGTGCTGTGGAGTTTTGAGCATCCAAGACTGACCGTGTCGAGCACCACGACTGTTATCAGGTGAATTCCAAGGTGTCGCTTATGCGGTTTGCGGCCCCCTCCCCCTCCAGGATTGGCCCGAGCTGACCGATGGACGGTTGAGATGCCATACTGAGGGCTTGTGCAATCTTCTGTGGGAAACTGGAGCGGACCGCGACGAAAGCTTGGCGTGTGCTATCACCCGATTGTATCGCACACGGCCCCGAACCCAACTAAAAGCCACGGGAGCGGAGAAAAGTATCCCAAGCTTTCTCGCGTCGCGCTGTTGTTCATGCGACACGGAAAAGGAGCTCGAAAAGGGGGCATCATATCAGAGATCTTATCGGATAGATCTACCCTGCATCGTAGCCACTGTCGACCGACAAGGTGGAACGGAACAAACATACGTGGTGAATATAGTTTGGGACGAACAGATGCGCATTGTTCGAGGTCGATTGACCGAGTCGCGATCAAGAGGATACCGATAACGATGGCCGTTCGATATTGAATGTGCGAGGTTAAGTTGCGAGGCGGTCGAATTCATCGCTTAAGATCCTACGCGGCATTGGATACGAGACCCACCAGCGAGGGTATCCCAGCAACTGTCGCCGGCGGTAACAGCCGTGTCAGTTCTGCCCAGTCAGTTCCACCGACAAGGGAACGTACTGCGCACAAACGCCTTGGTAAATTCCAGGCGTAGTATTCGCTCCACGCCGCACTGGCCGGGCTCCCCCCCCCGGGTCAACGCTCGACGGAGTGCCCGTGTAAGGTCAATCTGGGCCGGGCCGGGCCACCGATATGTGGGGTTCCATTTCCGAGTTGGTGGACGTTTGGACGGAAGGGAAGGACGTGAGATTGTGATTATCGCACCCAGAAAAAAGTAATAGGGCAGCAGGTGTGCGTTGGACAGCGCCATAGTTATCGGGATCGATGGGCTGGGTGATGGAATGGTTGAAGGAGCACTACCAGTTTGACTGCAGATGGTACCTGCGTGTCCAATCTGACGGATCTCTCTTGCCCTCCGACGAGGGGTATTGGATAGGCCGACCTTATCCAGGCGACGATCATTCACCCCCTGGGTTGTCTCTATCCTCTCTCGCTCTCTCGGATGGCGGTAGCGGTAGCGAACCAAAGGGAGCGCGATATCCAATCAGTGGGCACGCGACTGGAGAAAAAGGACGGGGCTGTTGATCCGGCATTTCCGTTATATCTCAATATGACGTCGCATGGGGAAACCTCATACGGGACTTACGGGTCGAGGGCAGCACAGTGTTGCAAGCATGTGCATATTTTCTGTCCCTCGGGTATAAATACCAGACCCGCCCTTCCGTCGTTCGATCGTTCAGACCCGAGGTTTGTCTTGTGGAGTTCCCAGCCAACCCCCCCATACATCCACCGACCCTTCCCCCGGACCAAGTTATCCCCCTCCCCATATCCTCCTCCAGACCAGAGCCCGCCACACAGAAATGTGCGAACACGAATTGTAAACTTCGCCCATCAATCTCCGGAACTTACGCTCGGATCCTAACCCTTATCGTTTCAGAGTGGGAGATTACTACAGGGGATGCGGGGTGCGTTTCCGTGGGGTACTCCATACCACCCACGAAGCTGATCAATACGCGTGTCTCAGCACTTTCACGGCCGGTATTATACCGGCGAGGTGAAGGATTGCAACTCCCCAAATTGCAAGGCGAGCAGAGCTCACAGACACACCGCCCGGAATTGCGGCTGCATTAATGTACGCCTTTGTGCAGACCAAAGTCATCCTGAACTCTCAGACAGGGCAGCTCACACTTTGGTTTGCAGGTTGTTACCAACGTGAACCGTGTACAAAACTTATTTCAAGCGAAACATCAGGATTGCCTATAGTTCCAAACCCGGATCGGCGGCTGACCGCGAACGCATGAAACGGTAGAGCGCGTCGCTAGAAACCAATCGGAGGGCCTGCGTCGTTGCTTGGCAAGTAATGCTGTCTGTGGACAGGGAGAGCGGTTCTTCGCGTAGGATGAGGAGTAATTGTATCCGTGTATTCCGTGAGATACTAGTAGCTATGCCAATTTCGGCAGCAACGAAAGGGAGCCTCGTCCCTCGTACGAGGCGTCGGAATTGCAAACCGCCTGTGCGCGTGATAACCTAGCTTTGTGCAACTGAAGCGAATGCATGGGACCGCGGATATGATCCATGTCCAGCTTCGCTTGGTCTCGGACCCGGATGCTCTTCTGCAGGGCCACCCTTGGCTGATGGTGAAGCCTTTCAAAGGTGGTCCAGGGACCATGACTTTGCATCGTCCCCCATTCGTCTGCAAAGTGAATGGATCAAGAACCAGTCGGTACTTGAGTACTTTTCACCTCTTCACATCGATACTCCCCAGCCGCAGATTGGAGCAGAGAAGATCAGTGGGACTGAATGGGCGTTGAATGGGAGAATCGGCATTCAGTACCTTGAGCAGCTGACCAGTTCCTTCAGCTTTCAACCACCTTTGCGGTGTCTCGTTGGGGATGCGTGAGGTCGTGGGATGCACGAACTCTCCCCGTTTTATCCCCGGAATCCCTCGAAATCGTTGCTGACGATGTGCGTTCAGCGGGGGTATCGCGTTTGGGATCAATAAATGAAGATCAACAGACCGGAGGTGAATGGGGGAATGCATACCAGAACGACTGGCCCTCTTTTCTATAATACGATCTGAATTCAAAAAGGTTTGAACTCCTCCACAACAGCGGCTTCTCGGACGCTGACGACGATGGCGATGTACCCTCCCTCTATTTGGCCGCGCCACCAGGAATCGTGATGCAATTTGCTGTAAATAACCAAGGACGAGGTCGTTAGATGACCGCCGAGATGGTGGAAAACGGTTATGTAAGGATGCTAATCAATAGAAAGGCACACACAAACGATGATCGATGATCTTCAATGGAAGCGTGGACCGACAAGAGTCTGAATGAACGTTTCGGAGGCAGCTGTGCCAGTCAGGAGGATTTGTATACTGGATGGATTGTATACATCGATGCGCGGAGGGCTAAAGCGAATCACAGCCACTGTCACGGAACCGTCGATACAATGAGCCTGCGCACACGATGGCAGATGGGATCTAGAGGTGTTCGCGAGTCGTTCAATGACCCTCGTTTTGGGGTTGAGGTTACTCACCCGTGACCAACCTGAGATGGGAAACGTGATCTGCGGGACTCGTGACCCTGCAGGATGGATTTGAACAGAGGATTGAAACCGGTGCAGTTAACGGGGGCAGCTCGGGAGAAGGAACACGCGCAACAGAAAATGGTTGATAACTCCGCCCCGGCCAGTGAATTTCATCAGAAAACGTTCCCCTTCCGGAGGTTCAACTGACTTGGATTGTTCGGTGTCCCATCCCGTTGGTGGAGGGCGTTAGGACGATACTCGATCAGCGGTCCGCCAAGTCCCGATGAGCAACCAACCGACCTCCGCGGCCACGGCCCTGCCAATGGCTGACATCCTCCCCCTCGTACTCCAATACCTCTCCAAGGATCTTGCCTCCATACACGCTTGTGCGTTGGTGGATCATAATTCCAACGGAGCTGCTTCTGCGGTCCTCTACCGCCACATCGTCTTCTCACCCCCGTGGACGACGGCATTAGATCTGAGAGAGGTTCAGAAGTATTCGGTGAGATCTCAGTACACGACTGTGGTCCTTTGGACAGACACTTACGACCGCCGAACCGCGATCCGCATCTCAGCGACCGGGAAGTGTACTACACTCCGCCGCACTACCACATTATGCCACCTATGTGAGAACTGTCGAAATCGGGGGTACGCCCGTTTCAAGATAGGGAAGAGACGGCCCAATCAAACTGAGAGGTATTCCAAGGTTGCATATCAATGCGAAGGGCCCCAATAAACCCCCTCGCAAACTGCCTGATTACCGCGATCCCAGCGTGGAGGAATCTTGTGGCAATGACGATCAATCCAATGCAAGCGCCGCAGGACTTGTTCGTAGAACCGTTGCGCTTGCTTCGGAACTCACCAGACCTTCGGACCCTGGAGGTTAATGCGGCGTGTACCGGCAGTGCCTCGGCTCTTGTTCTATCGGAGATTGTTGGATTGGGGTCTTTGACTCTTATTGACCCGAACCGGGAAATACTGAATTTATTACCGGATTGGCTTTCTCGATTATCCGGCACGTTGTGCAAGTTACATCTGCTAGTAAGTCTGTCAATCTGTCAACGCATATACTTGGGTGACCATCTCGCCGGAAGGACAACTGTGGTTCCATCACCCCTGGGGTCCTACAAACCATCCAGCCGCTGGCAATGTGGCTACAATCGTTCTCCCTGGGTCTTTCGTACTCGCTCGAAGATGGCCATGTCATCGAGTTCCTTTCCCACCTCCCTCGGCTCCAAGATCTCCAACTCCGGTACTACTGGGTAAGCTTGAGACCGGGCTCCATCAAACCATCTCACCATCCACTCATTGATCTCAATTCCCGGCAACGCTCAGCAAATGAAACAACCGACTACGGTCCCTCGGATTACAACTATCAGGAAACTCGTCGTATACCACCAGCACATCTACTTCCGCGATCATGTGAATCACCTATCGAAATGGGTTCGGAGGATCACGGCACAGTCGCACTTGGAGCACTTGGAACTTGCTATGGATGATCTGGAATATTTCAGAGGACCGTACTCAAACTACGGAGGACTCGTGGAACATATCAGCCATAGGCACGGGCAAACGATTCGCGTTTTGCGGTTGACACACGGATACGTCGATTTGATTGCCATTGCCTTGTTATGTCAAAAATGCCCGAACCTAGAAAACGTCTCACTGGGAGTAAATATGGAGACCCTAGTACGTGTCACATCGAACCAGTTCCCCTCATCGCACCTGACTGGGACCTTCCTCGCAGCGCGAATTCCCCCAAAGGGCCGTCTCGTTGTCAAAATTACGACAAGTCGCCTTCCGAGTATGCAACATCAAGGCGTCCAAAGTCCAGAACATTTTCACCGACGAACTCGCAACCGACTTCTTCGAGGTATTGAGGAGCACCGATCTACGGTATTTGACTGTGAACTCCACCAACTGGGATGTAAGTGCCGATCATCAGAAATTTGTTGCCCGAGCCACACAGGACTGACCCCGATTTCATTGTAGGGGAGGTGGGCCCTGGGTGAGTTCGGCGAGGTCAAATTTACGGTACAGCGACAACGATCCGGTCGGCAGTTGGCTTCGTGATTTCGCGGTCTGGATCTATGGTTCGACCCACCCCGGATTGCCCTCTTCCAGAATCCGTGCAGCCGCGTAGTGGTAATGGTCTATGGTCGCATGTGCAAGAGCATACATTACGCTATATGGGAAGGAGTGTGGAGGTCCGCCATGATATTGTTTTACACTCCGATGCGATGGGAATGGGGGGTGCGGGTCTGGGATATAGGAAGTGGGTAGGGTGGAGGTGTGCATAGAAAGGTGTGCAAGAAGGCGAAGTAGCATACTATTTAGTTGTGGAAGAGGTTCGCTTGTTCGACAATAGACCTTGCCTTCGGGGAGCGGTATTGTAATTCGTACTTGAACGGTACGACGCGTCTAGTGGTTCAACGAGTGTCAGTCACCAATGGTGGCATCAACCCGGAAACCGTCTTAGTATATTCGACGGGGGGAGTGATCAGAACTCCAGCTTCATCCACTGCCTTGGTGAGATCCATGGTTGCAATAACGTTTGACACGATAAAAAATATGTTCGACTCTGCGAACGCTTGGCCAGGGCACACCCTGCGACCGAACCAAAACACGGCGTCAACATGGCGAGCGGCTTCCGAGTCCATCTTTCCCCAGAACCTCTCGGGCACGAAATTTCCAGGTTCCGGGTATACCTCTTCGTTCCTCGTGATGGCCCTATAAAGGCGCACGTACAACGAGACGTAAGTTGATTCTGGTGCAGAGATGGGAATGGAGTGGGAATAAGCAACGAACCATACGTTGAACATTACTGTCACATATTTTGGAATGCAGTACCCCTGGTAGATATCATTCTCCGTCAGTTGATGGGGTACGCCTGTTCGAGGATCACGCGTCGTGATTTACAACGCGTCATAGTCAGCGTGGGGATTCAAATTCCAGGGCTGATCCGCATCGGAAATGATTGGCGGGGCACTAACCAAGTGGGATGGGACAGCCCCATCTGGTAATTCAGGGTTCGATGTCAGGGAATGGAAACAACGGACGCAGGTACCAGAGGCACAGCAAATAGCCAACCGTTTGCACTTACCGAAGAACCTCCTTCAAAACGCACTCGAAGTAGCGGAGTGAATCCCGATCGTCGAAGTTGTCAGGGCC
>Ga0307516_10010092_pt1 | contig 10443 bp, 16 predicted proteins | sample 19_EM_MG_FD_203310 | JGI IMG/M metagenome (GOLD analysis project Ga0307516, IMG submission 203310) | Populus trichocarpa ectomycorrhiza microbial communities from riparian zone in the Pacific Northwest, United States - 19_EM | ecosystem: Host-associated > Plants > Roots > Unclassified | place...
TTCTAATTCACGTATCAAGATGGACCACCAACACCTCTTCATCACCGGCTGGGACTGCACAATGCCGTGTGGAGCGAAACGTTGGTCATGTTTTCCTTCCACCCTCCTTCATTAAACCCCATGATATGAAACAGATACTGGAAACGGTACCTACCATGTTCCTCGTTGAATCCATCGTGGGCATCACCCATGGCGGACTCGGTACGTTCGCTCTCCTCAGATCTCTGACATATCCTGACTTTCCATTTTCCTTCTTACTTAATGAAAAGCATTAAGCCGCCTGCTTTTCCGCCGCGTAGCACGTACCAAAACAATACCGCGGTGAATCAATAAGTCAACGCCTTCAAATCCCGTCCCAACCTACGCCTCTAGTGCACCGGTGACAAGGCACACGGTAACTCCGACCCACTCAACGCCATCGTCACTTCATTCATCCTCATCAACTCGCTGGATGGGTACCATCCCGTGTCCCTGCTGTTGAATTGTCAGAACTATTATCGTGTGTTGGCCGTGCTTTCCAATCCTCTCTATCGGTCAAGCTAACGAATGAACACAGAGTCTACACCTCGGGAACTGACATCGCGATTCAAAACGCGTATGTGATTGGCAACAACGGCACGTAATCGACGATTTGGGGGACGTCGTGCACGATGACTTTCCTTGCACATCTGAATTCACGTAGCAATACGAAACACGAATACAGGTGTCAATACTCCTCCTTGATATCTCGAACCGTACGGACCAATTCGCCCAGCTTCCTTGTCCAACCTTGATTCTCGAAGGGTCAATATCGTGGGACGACCCCACCACTGCCTCCATCAAACCCTCCATCCCCCGCTAACACCCTACATCACCAGTCCTTCGGCACACCCAACCGCATCATCAAACCGTCCTCTCCCCTGTGAGGGAGGGAGAGCGAAGGTTGCGGATGTGGAGTTTGAATGTGAATCCGGAGCCTGCCTGGGTAAATCGATTATGTGGGATTCCGGGAATGGATGTAGACTGACCACCAGCTCGTCGGAGAAGCGTCTCGGTGGTATTTAGACCACCCATGGGTGGGAGATGATAATGGTTTACGCAGCAAAGATCATGCGCTCCCTCATGTCAATCATCGGCAACATGACCACCGATATCTCCTCCACGTCCACTCTGGACCTGGATTTTTCATCCACGTCGTCCCGCGTGGGTAGCCTCGTTATGATACTGTCATCTTTGCCAATCATCATATGGCTTATGTGTTACTGGGAGAATCATTGACGTGACAGTTGGCCGGAGTATTTTAAGTAAATGAAGTCCATCCTGTGACGATAGTCAGGCACGACCCTCTCGGTCATCTCTTTCGAATTCCGGAAATGCCGGAATGCCCTCGGTTGATATGACGTGATTATCGACGAAGCTGAATGACAAACTCAAGTTGCTCTTGAACCGCCATGTCCCATGAAGCAGCGGATGAGGAGTCCCCGTTGCTTCCCTTGCAGCCGGTGAAACCTACACCCGTCCCTTGGTTCCAGGTTTCAATTGTCGCTTTCGCTCACCTTGCGGAACCGCTGACTTCCCAGGTCATCTATCCCTTCGCACCCCAGGCGAGTACCGAGTGGTTTTGTTATGAACGACGAGTTCCTGATTAGCCATGAACCATGATGGTTGATTTCTATAGCTTATTAGAGATTTGGGTATTACGCACGGTAATGAAACCTGGGTTGGATACTATGTTGGCCTCCTGGTTAGACTCTATCCTTAACTGACTTTTACCTATACGCTGAACTTATTCGGGCATACAGCAATCCTTGTTCTATGCGACTGAGGCTATGACTATCTTGCATTGGAGCAAAACCTCTGATCGCATCGGCCGAAAGCCTGTCATTCTGCTCGGATTATTTGGATTATCCTTTTCCATGTACTGCTTTGGTCTGTCCAAAACATTCTGGGGTCTGGTCTTGAGGTTGGTTTATTGAACGTGTTCGCGCTTACTGAGATTAATGTCCCGGGTAACAGTCGATGCCTTACTGGTACATTGAGTAGGCCCTTCGGTATTCTTTAAAGGTGCGTAAGTGTTAACCATATCGAAAGATGGAAATGTCGGCATAATAAAGAGGTCTATTTCTCGCCTTCTGTTTAATTTAACGTGCCTAACTGTTTGGCTTCCTGCAGTATGCTGGCAGAATTGAGCGATCCGACAAACATTGCGCAGGTGAGCATCCTCAATTTACATTCAATAAGAACTCAGCCTCATACGCAATCACTGGCAAGATTTTTCCAATCATGCCAGTTACGTATGCTGCAAGTGGCATGGTGCGCTCTACTTAATCGTTTCGGGTTCATGGCCAAAGCTCAGTCTGCATCATCAAGCTTGCCTCGGTCATCGGTGGCTCGCTTTCATGCCCAGTCGAACGATTTCCGCGCCTATTCGGCGGCAATGAGTTTCTCTCGCAATACCCCTACTTCCTGCCTTCCGCGGTTGTAGCCACATACAGCGCCATCGCATGGCTTGTCGGCTTCTTTTTCCTCGACGAGACCCTCAAGAACCCGACCCCCATCTCTGCTTACTTGTGAATCACACCTCGCAGAAGCAGATCGACACTTGAGAGTCCCACTTCAGGTTCTCACCTTTGCCCCGAACGTGACCCTGACAAACCCGCCCTATACGTGCTCTCTTCACCCGCAATGTCATGGTGGCGATTGGAAGCTATGTTACCACCGCTCTTTTGGATATCACATTCCGCGTCATCCAGCCCCTCTTCTTTTCTACGCCAATAGCGTTGGGAGGACTCGGACTTTCTCCGCCTGTTATTGGGTATATCCTGGCGGCGCTTGGCATACTAAATGGACTGTTCGTTTTGTTTCTTTTTCCAAGGATACATCATGCGTGGGGCTCCAAAAAGTCATTTCTCGTGGGTATTGCATGTACCCTTCCGTCGTTCGTGTGCTTTCCCGTCCTGAGTTGGTTAAGAAAACAGCAGGGTTACAGCACGCCAGTCTGGCTGATCATAATGTTGCAGAGTGCACTCTTTGTGGGGTTAAATCTTGCCTTCGGTAAGTTGTGGTGCACTGGTCCCGCTTCCAGGTTGTTTATCATGCTGAGATATGTTTTCAAAACCCTCAGGCCCTTCGTTCATCTACATAGCAGCGGCATCCCCTAACCCGGCATCACTCGGCGCTATAAACGGGCTGAGCCAGGTGAGATTTCTCGGCATGCCCCAAGCATACGACATTCCTTTGGTCTAATGTTCCATTTAGATGATGGTAAGCATCATCAGGGCCGTGGGTCCTGCAGCAGTCAGTTCGTTGTTCTCTCTGTCCATCGAACAAGGATACCTCGGCGGGCATCTCGTCTACTACTTCCTTGTTTTGACAGTGTTTGGGTCGCTGTGGGTGGGATTTCTCCTCCCGAGTAAGCTCTGAATTTACGATAAGTTCTTACGTAGATGTACATATACATGTGTAGTGCCCCATTGAGTACTTATACGGTTACCTCCCTTTTTCTCCCCTTTCATTTCCAATCGTCTATTACTTGCTGAAGTCTGACAGACTTCGTCAACACCATGCCAAGACATCAAAAAAAACCAGATGTGTCAGTGAGGCCGATGTCGTATATAGTGAAGCTAAATCATGGCAAATGACACCATCCGATTAAACTTTTGAAGTGGTGGTAGCTGTTCGCACCCAATCACTAAGTACGACGTATATGACGGGCGTCTGAATAGTTGTTCAAGGTGGAACATTGAATGTCGAACGCTGGACGCCTTCGAAAATTTTTTCCCTTGATTCCGACACACGACTCCTCCGAGTCGTGTACGTCGACAATCGCAGTACTCCAAGGTTTGAGGTGAACAGTGCAGGATTCTCAGTAATTATAAGGAATAGTCGGTCAGTGACGACATGTACAATATATTTTGATCTCGCCTTCTCTGTTTGGGACCCCTGGGCATACCCCAACGAGTCAATCTGATGAACCAATGGAAGCTGCACATCGATATCGAGCAAGCGCGTCGCAGGACGGGACTGGGAAGCAACTGGCAGTTTGCAAGAAATTTCAAAAATCCCTGCGACCTCCTCTGGTCCTCCACCTTGCCGAGGACATCCCACAACCAGCGCTAAGATATGGAGATCAGAAGGTCCATCATACAGGGAAGACCGTGAAGGAGAGCGGCTTCAAGTAATATCCCTAACATTCATATTGTCCAAGATTGGCCCCCTCCTGCAGTGCCAGACACATCCGTCTAATCCAACCCATATTCTCCTCCTGCATAATATACGGTTGTTCGTCCGTCTTCGTGGAATACTCGAAATCTATGATACGAAACGGGCGTTCGGAGTGGAGACCACCGTCTGCGAGTTTAGCCGAAAGTATGTTGGAACGGCGTATGTCCTCATGCACTATCCCCAATTCGGCCATTTCCTGGTACGCTTTGTTCAGATCCTCTCTGGGTTACAGGATAACATCTTAGTTGACGCAGAGAGACATCGAGTAACGTCTCACTGACATGATTTCTTCGGAAATGGGCTGCCTGATCGGGAGGAAAGGTTCACCCAAGGCTTCGAGCAACAGGATTGTTGCATACTCTTCTTCGTCAAAGCGGGCCAAACTGAGTTGGTGTATCGAGTTGAACGTTCCACGCTCTGCATACATGTCGTCATCGAACTCTCCACTGTTGATTTCACGATCGCGGTCCTCGACCGTCTTCCAGGGGATCACAGTGCAGTTCGGAGGCACTTTAGCTTCGTAGTATCCGTAACAGCGAGGAACGACGGTTCCCTGGAGTGACTGAAGTTCATCATAAAACCAAGCTTCTCGTAACATGTCCTTGTTGCGTTTCCGAAGAGCAAACTTGACAACAAGAGGTGGTACGGAATGGAGACCTGTGGACAAAGTAGATAATTCCAGCGCGTAGACGGCGCCTGAGCGACCGTTACCAATCAGCCGTGTCAAGGTCCCATTCAGCTCCGCAAGTCGTGAGGAATGGAGAGGAGATGGAATGGTAACGCGGACTGGCATGCCTCCAGGTCGAGGTGTGTCAACTTCGCAACGACAGGGAGAGTGTCGGCAATAGCAAAGAGGCGCTCTGATTCCTTCTATGAGGTCCAATGGCGGTATGACTCTGCTGAAATGGAGCGGAATCGGTGTCCCGTTGTCAACAACAGCTCCTGAGAGCACGACGGAAGAAAGGATGTCCTTGTCCTATATCTCAATATTAGTGCTAGGATACGCCACGACTATTTGACTTACTACGAATGGCGTCATGACTGGAGGTGGACAACGGTTGGAAGTTAAATTCTCCGGGTCTTTATGAGCGCTTTACACAGAGTCATTTAGCGACAATCGAATTGATGAACAGCAATGCCACATGTGGATGACACAACACAAAAGAGCGGAATACCTTCTAAATTTGGCCCTATCAGCGGTCCTTCCGCCTATCCACGATCCTATTGCCACAAAGTCCGAGTCTGAGTTATGCGTTGAGCCAAAAGAACCATAGGCGCCCCCCCGCCGGAGAGTGTTGCCGGTGATTACTCAACCAGGGAAAATACTGAGGGTAATGGAATCCACTGGTGGCTCCCATCGTAGTGTGAACGCTGACGAGTGCTAAATGAGTATGTCGACTCCTTTCTAGCCTCAGGCTGGTGTGGATGTGGACGGTGGGTGGGACGACGCCCGTGGTGCGGCGAACATGGAAGATAAGAGTGCCGAGGTGGATGTGACGATGCTAGGTTTGGGGGCGGGGGTGAAGATACAACAGCTGGTGATTAGTGGGGCGGGTGCGAGTGCGGTTGTTGGGGAGGTCTCGGGAGTGTGGGGAGTGGGACATGGGTTGTTGGGTAGTGAGACGTGTGTACTTTTGAGTTCAAAACGCGCGGAAGAATTTCGGCGAGAGAATTTGGTTGTGTGTGGCTACAACACTCAACAATTGCATCCCTATCAACGACGACGACGACATCGCGCGCGCACACCGCTTGTGTCACTTCATTCGCGTTAGTCCAGGAACACACCTTATTTGGGACTAGAAGGGGGCAGAGTCTTCCCTGCCGAGTCGCAACCATCCTTAGATCTGCGGCACGCGGCATATGTCCGAAACCCTCATCCCCTTACATTCCATCCGAAGAAACAAATCTCGCTCCCACTACGTTCCTCTCGCAGACTCAGGACCTCCCTTTCAGAACACAAGTGAAACCGCGACCGCCATGCCCTTTCGAGCGAACGTGACAGCCGCAGCCGCAGCCGCAAACGCAACCGCGTCCACTTCACGGCGGAATATTTCGCTCGGTGCCAACACGCGGAGAGATAGATATGTAGACGTTCCTGAGGAGGAAGCTGGGCTTTTGGAGAGGGGGGAGTATCGAGATGGAGAAGAGACTGGGCGGGAAGAGGAGCCTGGATCACCTTACTCGGTATGTTTCCGTTTTGTGGCGACAGGAGAGGTTTGATTTATTGACAACAGCTAGAGACTCCCTCCACTTCTAAACCGAGGCATATTATATCCAAGGATAGATCGAGAACGATTCCCTTTAGGCCCTGCGGTTCGTATCAATTGCCTTCGCATATTTTCGTCTTTCCAAGCTTATCTTCCTTGTTTCCCCCAAATATCTGCCCTTTACTGATTCCTAATATCGTAGACAAACTCCAATCACGGTTTCCTGCAAACCTTGTGCGAAACCAGAAGTATAACGCGTTCACTTTCCTCCCCATCGTGTTTTACGAGCAATTCAAATTCTTCTTCAACCTCTACTTTCTTCTGGTCGCATTGTCACAATTCGTCCCAGCTTTGAAGATCGGTGAGGCCTCATACCTGGTTCCTATATGAGCCGAGCCTTATTCATTCCATTTGTAGGTTTCATCGCGACGTACGTTGCTCCTCTCGCCTTCGTTCTCTTCGTAACCATGGGAAAGGAGGCCTACGACGACTATCAACGCCACCGTCGAGATAGCGAAGCAAACTCTCAGAGGTACCTCGTATTAGAATCCTCAACTCCATCGAACGAGTCGTCTGCGCTCTCGCGTGAAGAAGCCTACCTGAATACACATGCAAACACCCGCTCTGTTCCTTCATCTAGCCTCCGCGTTGGCGATTTGGTACACCTGGAAAAGAATCAAAGAGTCCCGGCTGACCTCGTTCTGCTGCGGACTTCAGATGTTTCTGGCACATGTTTTATACGTACAGACCAGCTGGACGGAGAGACAGATTGGAAACTACGCGTTGCCGTTCCTGAATGTCAGAAGCTGGCTGAGGGTGATCTTCCCAGATTGGATGCTGAAATATACGGTGAGTAACCCCGAGAGACTGTTGGATTCACTAGAGTCACTGATGCGAGCACAAGCACATTAGCTGATGCTCCTATAAAGGATATCAACTTGTTCATTGGTACTTTCACGCTGAATACCCCACCTGCGACGATGGATCATCCAAGTCACTCGGCGGAATCGGTTCCGATGCACCCTCTTCCGCCGTCGGTGTCTCCTCTCACCATTGAAAACGTGCTATGGGCAAATACGGTTCTAGCAGCAGGTTCGGCTGTTGGGTTCGTCGTCTACACGGGACCAGAGACACGAGCAAGAATGAACACGAGTCATCCGGGAACGAAAATTGGCCTCTTGGATTTGGAGATCAATAACTTGGCAAAAGTGAAGCTTTTCTCGTGCAAATCGTTACATCGTGCTCAATTTTAATTTCCACAGATTCTTTGCGCTGTGACATTTGCTCTCTCCATTGTGCTCGTTGCACTGAATGGCTTCAGGGGGCTCTGGTACATCTATGTCTTTCGTTTCTTGATATTGTTTTCGTCGATCATTCCTATAAGGTGCGCAGGTTTGTTTTTCCTTTCAAGAAGATATGAGTTTGAACATGGTCCTAGTTTACGTGTTAATCTTGACATGGGCAAAACCGTATATGCATCGCAAATCATGAACGACAATGAGATACCCAACACGATCGTTCGGACCAGCACGCTCCCCGAGGAACTTGGCAGAATCGCGTACTTGTTGAGCGATAAGACTGGCACCTTGACACAAAATGGTGCTGATTTTGTTCCTCCTTACAGTGAGTGAATTGTTAACGAGAGCTGTAGAAATGGAGATGAAGAAGCTTCACATGGGGACTATGTCGTATGGTTTTGATTCGATGGATGAAGTTGCACATCAACTTCAACTTGCTTTCGGAGCTTCGGCGGAGCAAGGTATGATTTGTTCGTACCAACATATTCACAGCACCTCATCTTTCTCCAGCTCATATGAGACAGCCATCATTGTCTACGGGAGCACAACTGGCGACTCGCGGTCGGCGGGACATGTCGTCTCGTGTACGCGACGTCGTGTTGAGTCTTGCTCTTTGCCACAATGTAAGTTATCTTCCAGATTGGCGATTTATCTATTCATGCCCTTTCCCCTAGGTCACACCAGTAATCAATTATGACGGTACAATGACCTACCAGGCCTCGTCGCCGGACGAAGTCGCCATTGTGACGTGGACGCAATCCATGGGGCTCACACTCGTCTTCCGCGATCGGACACGGATTGAATTGCAAACGCCAACTGGCTCACGAATATCCTTTGAAGTCCTCGATATCTTCCCGTTCACGTCGGAATCTAAACGCATGGGCATCGTCGTGAAGGATGTTCGAACAGGGGAAATAACGTTCCTTCAAAAGGGAGCTGATGTTGTAATGGCGAAGATTGTGCAACGGAATGATTGGCTCGAGGAGGAGACGTCGAACATGGCCCGTGAAGGGTTGCGGACACTCGTCATGGCTCGCAAGCGCTTGAGTGGGCAGCTTTATGATGCCTTCAAGACTAGCTATCACGAGGCCAGTGTGAAGCTGGATGGAAGGAACGAAGCTATGGCTGCTGTTGTGGCGGAGTTCTTGGAACATGACCTTGAATTGTTGGGGTTGACCGGTGTCGAGGATAAGCTCCAGGACGATGTAAAATCGACTCTAGAGCTCTTGAGGAATGCTGGGATCAAGATCTGGATGTTGACGGGAGACAAGATCGAGACGGCTCGGTGTATTGCGATATCGACGAAGCTGGTAGCGAGGAATCAGTATATCCATGAGATCGCGAAGCGTGCGTCTTTTCTTCCCATTTTCCCTTGGTGTATGCTTGAGAAGGATGCTGATGATTGCCTGCAGTCAAGACGTCAGATCAAGTTCGAGATCAACTAGAATTCCTGCAGTCAAAGCTCGACTGTTGTCTGGTGATCGACGGGGAGTCTTTACAGGTGGGTTGGTTACGACCCTTGATGGAATACCGATTTCGTATAACTTTTCCCATCTACAGCTCTGCCTCAATCTATTCAAGAATGAATTTGTTGAGATAGCGACAAAGCTGTCTGCTGTCGTCGCTTGCCGATGTTCTCCGACGCAGAAGGCAGATGTGGCACGTCTCATTCGCAAATATACAAAAAAGCGTGTGTGTTGCATCGGCGATGGTGGGAACGATGTGAGCATGATCCAAGCAGCAGACGTTGGTAAGTCCCTGGTTCTTTCACATTGTGTGGGAATCAGCCATTTAAACGCGATCCTTCTAGGTGTGGGTATCGTTGGAAAGGAAGGCAAACAAGCCTCCTTGGCTGCCGATTTTTCCGTGACGCAGTTCAGCTTCTTGACGAAACTCCTCTTGTGGCATGGCCGCAACTCATATCGCCGTTCCGCAAAACTCGCTCAGTTTGTCATCCACCGTGGCCTCATCATTTCAATCATGCAAGCTGTGTTTTCCGCGATCTTCTATTTTGCCCCCATTGCGCTCTATCAGGGTTGGCTGATGGTAGGCTATGCCACTATATACACCATGGCACCAGTGTTTTCCCTGGTCTTGGATCGCGATGTCAACGAAGATTTGGCACTCCTCTATCCCGAGTTGTACAAGGAGCTAACAAAGGTGGGATAATGATCTTTGGATGGCATACTGTTGACTGTTTTCATTACGTCCATCAGGGTCGAGCGTTATCTTACAAGACATTCTTCCAATGGTTGATGATAAGCATGTATCAGGGCAAGTCAGGGCTTTTCGGACCTTTCCGTCTGGGGCTGATCATGGGGTCTACGTTCCGTTCCGCATCTAGGGGCCGCGATCATGATCATGTCACTTGTCCTCTTTGAGAACGAGTTCCTTCACATCGTCGCCATCTCATTTACGGCACTCATCCTCAATGAGCTCATTATGGTTGCGTTAGAGATCACCACATGGTATGCATGCGGCTCTCATTAATCGATTCATACTTACCATCGCCATTTTAGGCATATCTATATGGTCATCTCGGAGATCGCTACTCTGTTCTTCTATGTGATAAGTATTGCCTTCTTGCCGGAATACTTTGGTAAATGAACCGAACAAGCCCCTCTCTCGTCCGAACCAAGCTCACTTTCAAATCTTTCCCGTCTAGATCTCTCGTTCGTGATGTCGGTTGGATTTGTCTGGAAACTTGCGGTCCTCGTGGCGATCAGTGCTCTTCC
>Ga0307516_10010093_pt1 | contig 10442 bp, 9 predicted proteins | sample 19_EM_MG_FD_203310 | JGI IMG/M metagenome (GOLD analysis project Ga0307516, IMG submission 203310) | Populus trichocarpa ectomycorrhiza microbial communities from riparian zone in the Pacific Northwest, United States - 19_EM | ecosystem: Host-associated > Plants > Roots > Unclassified | place...
CCCGAGGTTCGTGTAAGTTTGATCCAAGGGTGTGGGAGGCAGCGGTCGCTCCCGAGGTGGCTGGACCTCCACTTCCTTACTCGTCCTGTGTGGCAATGTCCCAGCCAAGAGACCCCGGCTTTCTTCTAGTAGCTCCCCTTCACTAGTGCAGAAGGGGGTGCTGACAATCGACGCCGCTGACAAACTGGTTGGGGCTGCAGGATCAACTATCATTCCGTTCGTGATGTCAGAGCTGGACGCTGGTTGATTTTGGCTATACGCGGACACAGCGTTCGTGGCCCCTTCGATAACCTCCATCGCATCATCGGTTTCCAAGGGAGGTCGAGACAACGATGAAACCAGTGAGGAAAGCTCTGGTATTGGTATCTGAACCGATCTCTCTTGCCCACGCTGAGTCTTTGACCTTTCAAGACCACGTTCCTGTTGGGAGTCGTGTTCGTCCATGCACTGACTGTGACTTGGCGATGGAGTGGACTCTCGTGGATAGGGACTAGGTGTGTAATATGTAGTCTTGATTAGAGCGCGCCCAATTGCTGCATTGGTTTGCGAATCTGAGGTCACAAAGCTGGCTGCGCTTCGTCGAACTTGCACCGCTGCACCCCTTACAGCACGGGTGAGGCTCCTAACACTGCTCCAGGATACGAGTTTCTGCCCCTGGTCCGGGCCAGTTGGGGTGTCGATGGCCAATCCGATCTCTGATCCCAGTTGTGAATAGTCAGACGAATTGGGTTGCAACGACATGGAGACCGTGGAGAGCCTTGACATTATCGGAGTGGCCGTACTCGGAGGAGGCTGTGTGGGAGGCGCGCTGCTTGACGCACAATTTCCGGCCCCTGTGAATGGGTACTGATCTTGCTCCGCGTGTTTGTTGACTTCCTGACCACTAGTCACGTTTGCATTGTCCAACATTCCCTGCGAGGTAGATCGTCCCATTGTCGCAGGCGGGGTAAGTCTGGGAATCCCAGATTGACAATTCGTCTGAGTCCACTGACTGCAATTGTAAATCCTCTGAGGAAGCGTGTGGTTTTGTTTCCTCGAAAGCGATAGCGGGATTTCGAGGCCGCTGTCTCCCTGCGTACGCTCCTTGTCCCGCACGGTTGGCAATGAGGGAATGGGCCTTCGCCATCGCCATCGGGGTCGCTTGCAGCTGCCAAGCCTAATAGCGGCCCAAATGATTAGGAACACGACGCCGCCAGTGACAAACAGGGTGAGCAAAATCCTCTCAGGTGGCGTCTGCTGAGTTTGAGGGGTGGGCTTTGCGGTGCCCGTGGGACCCGCTTGTGGTGGCATAATCAAGTTTGATGCGAGAGGATGGGGAAGTTTGTTGGGAACGTTGGTCATGTTCAGGACTTTCAATGGAGAGTGGGTGAGACTGGCCATCGAAACATCGGGAGTGGGTTCATTAACCGGTGACACAGTCGTGGAGGGGAGATCCTGTATTGCGGGTGTCGTCTCATCTGATGGAGATGGATACCAAGTCTCGTAACTTTGGGCGTCGAGATCAGTCGTTTCTTGCCCTTCGTCCTCGCGACGATGATTGGTATCCCTGGGATGATGGACTGAAGGTGGTTCGTATCCATGTTTGGAGTCGTAGCGATTTGTCACCAAGGTGGACAAGAGATCCCCGCCGTGGGTTCGCCTTTCAGACATGGTGCGTCGAGTGTAACCTGGATGTTTCATCGGTGGTGGCTGGTCAACGGAAACAGACTCATCAACGCGATTGGGTCAGGTGACTGAAATCACCAAGCACGGAACAAACAAATATTGGACCACCACCGAGTCCTCTCAGTGTACGCAGCAAATCGACTACTAGAGACAACGAGTGATAGACCACAACGCCCTTTGATTGAGTTCAGCCGTTCTGTTCAGCTGCCACTGATTAGTCGTCAACCCTGAAGGCCTGACGCGTCAATAATCACTATTGGCCATTTCTGTGTTGGCGCGTTTCGTTGTTGCGACATTAAAATTTCCTCTGTTGACGCGTCCAAGGCGCCGTGAAAGTGGGAGGGAACATGGACCCGCTCGACGACCACAGGCACGTCATCCCCATGTCAATATTCACCCGCGGAGAAACTCAGGATCCCTTATTCGCACCTTGCAGTGACCCAGAACAATCCCAACCAACACAGCTTATCGAGTACGCACTCGCAGCACCGTCAGAGCATGTGGAAGAGCAGACCCATTTCGTGCACGACAAACAGCAATCGAACGACCACATCACAGAAGATTTTTCTGCAGACTCTATAGTTCCTCCACGCCGAGAGACCGTGACTCGCTATCACCTTTGCGATCCGCCAGTCTCGACGGACCAGAACAAGAATGGTAAACGTGGACCATCTGAATGGGGATCTCAGAAAGAGGACACAGGCAGCAAAGATAACAAAGACCACCAATGCAATACAAACCCGGTCGGGGCTAGAGCTGCACCTCACGACGCGTCAAAGATCGGTTTGTCCGTCAAAGTAACCAACCCCGATGTATTCAATCTCTCCGTTCCTTTCACGGCATCCGGCACAGGAAAGGTAAACGGTGAGCCACTCCAGGAGTATGCTGTCACCCCCGCCTTTTGGCAATTTACATTTTAGTCCGCAGGTAAAAGAGCGGTATCCTTTGAATCCCCCACTTTAAAAACTACCAAGCCACAATCTCTCGCCCACCCTACCAAGTCGATGCCCCCCATCCCAAACAGGTATCGTCGCTCGCCTTCACCGGCATCACAGGACTCCTTCGGTGGCCCCGTCTCCCAAGACCCGGAGGCGCAATATCTGGCGACAACAAAGGAATTCTATGTACCACTCTCAGCCCTTGGTGGATCACCCACTCAGGAAGTCATCCATGACGATGCCGATCATGAACCACCGTTATCGGACGCAAGCGAGGATCACGCTTTCCTCGACGCCGCCATGGCTGACTACGAGGCTCGAAAGACAGGCAGACCTGTCAGCTCAGGCGCCACCGGCAAGGTTCTCGTTGCAGCCACTCCCAGTGAATCTGCAGGTTCATCCAGCGGGACGTATTCTCACCGAAACAAGGATCAGTTCCTCAAGAAAGGTGCCGCTGAGCAAGACAGCCAGGAGTCAACGCAGCCATTCGATTTTGATCAAACCGCGTCGTCCCTTGACCGGATGTTGGACAAAGAAGCCGAAGCGCGTACCATGAAGTCAGCCCCAGAACTTCTGCCGACTCAGCCTACCGCATCGGGCTCCACACCAGACAATACCTCCCTGAGGGTCGAGCCACCCACTTTTAGGGCCCCTGATGAACAGAGCAATCAACGGCAACGTTCTCAGACACCCCAGTGGATCTCACCCACTCCCGATGCAGTTGTTGCCTCGAGCAATCCTAGGAGCTTACTTCGACTGGTAAATCCAATGAACAAGTACAGGATTGCTAAGCTGCGCCAGATGCACGGTGACGTTGCGCCTCCTTCCTATGTCGGTAACTCTGCTATTGCAGAGACGCAGCCGTCTGGCCTTGAAGAAACTCAGCCTTCTACCCAAGTGCAACTTGACCCAAGCTGCGCGAATAATGCTGACCGTCAGGCGAAAGAACGTCGGGTGAATACCGATAAGGAAGTTGACCCCATGGACGTGATTCCCGACTCCGAACCTCTCCGGGTCGGACATGGCGCACCCAGCAGCGCCGATGACCAAAGGGAGAGACGTGCTTCTCTTCCACAGAACCTCACAATCGATCATCATCCGTCTTGCAACGTCGTTCTTGATTCTTCCAAAGTTGGGGAACCATCTAGCGAAGATGACGATGATGCAGATGTTCCTTTGTCAAGTAAACTGTCTGCGAAGGCGGCTGGAAAAGCCCCAGCGATGCAGGTCAAAGCGCAAACCCGAAGTTCGCGGAAACCCAAGTCTGCCCCTGTAGTCACTAATACCACGCGAACAGTATGTCACCCCTGCATGACCTTTTTTTTTTCCAATGCTTAATCACGTTAGGCCCCCCAAATAGCCGAGGATCGAGCAAAAGCTCCGAAAGGGAAGGTTCCGACTCGGAGGAAGAGTAATTCGAAGAAAGAGTCCGTGGTTCCATCGTCGGTTCCTCAACAGGATTTTCCAGACATTGGTTCGCCACCTGAACACCCCCCTACCACTTCGTCTCGCGCACCGGCATCGAAGAAGCAAAGAGCCAGACAACCTCCAGCAACGTCCCGGGCACGGCCTGCGTCCACTGGTAACAAAGTCACAAAAAGGAAGCGGCTGAGTTCTGATACTGAGAGCACGGACGGTCAGGTGTCAGAAGACGGCATAGCCACGTCGCCGGAGATTGTCAAGGAGGAGGAGGAGGAGGAGGAAGAGGAAGAGGAGAAAGAGGAGCGGACCGAGGCAGCCTGTGGTTACGATGTCGATGTCGTTCCGCCTGCTGTTGGTCCTAAGGCTGGCCCGGCACCCAAACGTAGGCGCTTGGAGGATACGAAGCCCAGCGGTGTATCAAGCAGGTCGACCTCCACGCACAGAAACTCCTCAACTCCGGTCCCTGCTACACGCTCCGTAAAGCGGCTGCGTTCAGGCATGTCAACGATCCGTGGTTCAGCTGAGCCTGCTACAAGGGTATTTGCGTTATGGAAGCAGGATGGGCACTTTTATTCCGGAACCGTCCACTCCACGATCACTGGGCGGGGAAATCCGAAGTATCTGGTCAAGTTTGATGACGGGACAGACGATGAAATCGAGCTTAAAAATCTGCGGCGCTGCGAACTTATGATTGGAGACAATGTTATCCTCATGTCGAATGGTTCTAGGGCGCAAGTTTCCGACACCAGTAAAGTGGAGTCGCGCGGTGTCTTCGAAGTAAAGGTTGATGACGGAGAGTCCGTTGTGACTTCCGAGATGGAATTCCGCGATATCCGGATTGCAAGCCGGACGCTGCATGCTCAGTGGAAGGACCGTGTCATGGACTCGGGAGCTATCGTTCCCGTGGTCAAACCAAGGTCGTTGGCCGATATCGCAACGCCATCCAAGCAATCACTTGCTAGTTTCTCTGGGAAAAATCGCGAGCTTGGTAAGACGGGATTCGTGGTCACACTTAGTGTGAAGAATATGGATCCTGACCAGACCAAAGATGACACGATGGCGGCTATCAAGCAATATGGTGGACAGATAGTTGATGATTGGTCGAGCGTATTTACGATGGAAGGGCATCACAGTCAATCCAGCAAACGTTGGACAGCGACGCCGGAGGACTTCCGCTTGAGGGAGAATGTCAATCTGGACCGGGTCTTCCTGTTGTCCGATGACGCCAACCAAAAGCCAAAGTTTCTGATCGCTCTTGCGCTTGGCATTCCGTGTCTTTCTTTTGAGTGGCTCACCCAGTCATCCAAGCCGTCACAGGCAAGTCTCACATAAACTGATTAAACGACAAGTATTGATTGCATTAAAGGACTGGCAGCCTCATTTACTTCCAGCCGGATATTCTGATGCGTTGGGGGCTCGAATCTCCCAGATGATTGACCTCGATTGGGGTAACTGCTCCGAGTATCTGCAGGACATTCTGTCAAATCGAGTGGCGCCGAAGTTATTTGCCAATAAGACTTTCCTATGTGTTGACGTTGACTTCGTTCCGCCACGGGGCAGGAAGGTAACTCGGTTTTGATCTTATCAGGAGGACACGCGCTGATTTCGCGACGATAGAATGCGTCGAACATAGACCGTGGCAGAGAGGCTTCGCGCGCTGTTCCTTGGATTATTTTGTGCATGGGGGCATCCAGAGTGGAGGCTGTTACGGATATCAAACTGGTACCTTCCAAGGAGCTGCAAAAGTTTGACTACATCATCGTCAAGGATCCTGCAGGTATGGAGGATTCAGAAGAAATGACGGTGGCGAGTGTAAATTGGGTCAAGGAGTGTCTTATTTCTTCTCGGATCGTTCCAAGGGACTGGACTCAGTCCTGATTCTCGACTTGTAGTATTTGGTTACCTGTTTTCGTTTGGTTAATTGCTATTACAATCTGCTAATTGTGGTCTATCTCGCTGCTGTGTTTTATTCATTTCTTTCAAATACGATACACGTTTTTGCATACACAGGGAAATTCACACGTGTTCATATTCATTGTGGTTTTCAAGTCTGCCTCCAACCGTGACATTCCAGCATGTCAGACAGCGAGCCAGAGTACGAAGTCGGTCAGTTGTTTCAGGTATCCTCTGCCCGTTCATTTCTTCTTACAAGCAACAGAGTCTGTTACTCGCGCCCGCGTACACGACAAGAGGGGTAAGAAACTGACATGGGTACGAATTTACAGTATTTCATTTATTTTCGTTCTGAGAGCAATCTTTCATGCCACCTGTAGAAGTACTACGTGAAGGTAGACACTCTACTTGTTTTGCGCGCTGTGTTTGCAACTGACAGTGACCATCGTCAAGTGGAAGGGCTACGACTGGGATGAGTGCACGTATGTGACATTCCTTGACAACTTAGATCCTGACTGATAGAGCGTTCTCTAGTTGGGAGCCAGTAGAGCACTTCACAAAAGAAGCAAAAAAAATTATCGATACCTTCTGGGATCGCGTGGACACAGGAGGGAGGGATATCCATGATGCCACCCTCTTCAAGAAAGGTGATGAGGTGATTATATCCGGGCCACCAGGTATGGTGTATGGGAACGCATTCTAATATCTGCTGTCTGACTTAAAAGCGAAGGCAAGAAGACGCTCAAACGAAAGCAAAGTGCAGCTATGATTCAACATTCGACACCTACCCAGAAGCAGAAGACCGATGTTCCAACCCTAGATGTCACCATTTCCATCTCGCCACCACGTACAACGCCTCGCAAGCGTCGAAAGGTGCAAAAACCCTACGATGACATACTGGAAGCAGTACAGCCTAAATCTCAGGTTCGAACACCACGCATCAAACGCAGAATCCACACGACGACACAGAAAGGCGTGGGGAGGGCTAACCGCAGACGAGCATCTTCCCCTGGGCCACGCAGAATGATCTCTAGACGCTTGCCATCGGTGACGGATTCAGAGCTCGATGCTGAAGGTGAAATTGATCCAGATATCGAGATCGATTCCCGCGAGGTTGAGGATGCACTTATGCAGTCCAGTGTGGAGGACGGTGATGAGCGTTCACGAAAGCAGGAATCTGTCGCAAAGAATGGCTCTAGGACCGGGGATATCGCGGCTTTTGATGATCTCGAACATTTTCATGGCGGTCAGCCAATCGAGATTGAACAAACGAATTCAGAAGGTATGGAAGTAACGTGCATGGCGTCGGCGCCAGAAGCCGAACATTCACCTACTCAGAAACGTGGATCGCCGACACCCAGCTCTCCTGATCCGCTATTCGACTCTCCCCCTCGTTCCAAGGCTACCACCCGTGAGCGGTCCGAAGATTCTTCTGTGCCATTCCATCGTGCCCGAGCGGCGAATCCTCTAGTCAAAATCATGGAAGCACCTGTGCCTCAGACATCGGCAACAGCTATAACTGCCAAAGCACGTTTGATGTCCATGCCTACGGCGAGCACGTCGGGTGCTGTTCCAGTCCGTGCGACAGCTAAAAGAGGGAGAGGTGGAAAGCCAGGACCTGGACGCTTATCCGCCAACTTATTGACTAAGAATCGAAGCTCTCTTCTAACTGCAACCAAAGGGAGACTGTCAACTGTCAAAGGCACATTTGCACCCATCAATGCCACCCGTGATCAACCTGAAGAAATTGAGGAGGTGCCGTCTGCATGGGAGACCGGGGAATCTGGACTGGCCATTACCTCTTGGAGTGACGGTGATGCAGTAGGAGAGACGGATGGGAACCATGTATTGAGGGCGTCTGCTGATCCAAAGCCTTCTGGCACGGAACTACTGAAACTTGCCGGAGTGGAAAATGATGGTACGCTGCCGGATTTTGACGAGGACGTGCCCCAAGAAAAGTCGACTGAGGACCCTCAAGGTCAGCCAAAGGTGGAGACTAAGCAGGACGAGCCGACACAATCAAACGACATCACCGAAGATCAGGATGCACATATTTCTTCCGGTCTTTTCGCGACTACAACCACAGCCGCTGTTTCAGCTACCCAGTCTGACCTAGCAACCACTGCCGCAAGTCCGGCGGCGACTACCGCTGAAGATAATTTGAAGCGAAAGTATGACTATTTCGTGTGTGTTTACAAGGGCTAATCATATCCCCGCAGCCTTGCATTAGCCACAGAGCAATTATTCCCTTCAGCTTCGCCTCAAAAGTTGTCGCGCTCGCTTTTCAGTGAGGCTCCAACTTCCTTTACGTCGACTATATTTGGACCACTGTCAGTAATTATGCATGTACTCCTTGAAAATTCGTCCTGACTCGCCTGTAGCTATCAAGGTACTTCAAACCATGCATCCAGTAGTGAAGCCAATGAGATTGGGTGCGTCGCTGTGCCTAATGCTCTAGCTCTTCCTGAGAGGTCTACTATAGTTGTTCGACATCGTTCAAAATTATAGTGAACGATACCATTTCAATACCCCTTACTTTGGAGGACGTCACTCACATGCAGGGGCGGATGAATGACTTCAGGATTGGCAAGTCTGCTAATGGCCGAGCAGGCAATTTTTATGGCGAGAATGACGCGTTGGCCATCGTGAACACGTTGCGGAGCCACGGTACAGCTCGGGTTGTCCCTGATGCCTCTGCAGATACCGAGCAGAAGGAACATTTTGCTGCATTTTTGAATCACTTCGAATCGAATCGGACGGTACGCTATATCACCTCCTATTCACCTCCATTCCCTCATGTCAGTAAACAGTTCGTCTCCGCTGTGGGAGTAGACGTCTACGTGCTCTACTCGTCCGAAAGCATCGCTGTTGCAGAAAAGCTTTCTACTCCGGGCCACCTGATCGGTTTGGGCAGCACACTCCTTGTCTCGCGTGCCTCAATTGAGAATCAATCAACATATGCCCAAGCCGCTTATGCAGCACAATCTGTGTTATCTTAATTTACTGTTGTCGTATTACTAGGGTTACTCTCACTTAATTCTTTTTCCTTGTGTAGAGCTTCTGGTGCGGGTGTCTAAATATATAGGAATTGATGAATGACTACTCTGGTTCTTCCACTGGGCGCAAACAGGCACAAATCTGTGGCTCGACCTATCGCTCATCATATCACCGACTTGACAATGCAGGCTCGAACGGGACAGAAGCGATCAGCTATCTCATCCACTGCCGAGCCGTCCACCTCTTCCCATCCTTCGCGTGCGACGAAGAAAACGCGATTTGTGGAACCCAACGAGGACCCAACCAATTTCGCGGAAGAAGTCGATGCTGCACTCGAGACCCCCTCTTCGAAACGGAAGGGGCGCGTTAAGACGGATGGTTACGATTCGGATTCCAGCAATGACGGGGAAGGTGTTGTGTATAGTCGCCGGAAGGATCAACACGCAGATGGCGGGGAAGACGAGGATATGTTCGCCATGGCAGATAAGGAGGAAAGGGGCGAAGAAGAGGGCGGAAAAAGGAAGGAAGAGTACCTGAGGTTGGGGGATATCGAAGGACAGGAATTCAACGAGGAGTCAGAACGGGACAGTGGCGAGGAGGAGGGCGAGCCGGAGGATGAAGATGACGCGGAACGGCGGAAGAAAGCTGGCATGGGGTACGAACTATCATCGTTCAACATGCGGGAGGAGTTGGAGGAGGGCAAATTCGCTGCAGACGGCACTTACATCCGGACGTTCGACCCTCACGGCGTGCATGACCGGTGGATGGAAGGAGTTAGTGAAAAGGAAATGAAACTCGCGAAGCGCAGGAAGAAGCAACAAGATCGTATCCAGAAGGAAAAGATGAAGGCAGAAGAAAGGGAGCTAGAGCAGAGCGGCGGCAAGGGTGCCTTGGAGATCCAGCTTGTCGCACTTCTCAAACGCGGGGAGACAGTGCTGGAGGCGCTCTCGCGACTGGGTGACAAGAAATCGAAAATAAACTCTCCAAATACCAAGTACGTATACTGTGTTCTCTCCGTCTTCTAAATAGCCCCGACAGTGCACCTTGGCAGGAAACAGCCGTCCAAGTACCTTTCTGACATCGACCTGATAACGCATCTCGCATCCAATCTTATGTCGCTTGGTGATATCGATATTTATTCAAAGACCTACGAAGAACTTGTCCGCTCTGTGCGATCCAGCGGCGAAGTACCGCCGGATTGGATACCCCTTTCAGCCGACACAAAGTACGAGTACAAATGGAATGTCCCCGAGCAAGTGTCCAATGACACATTTGGGCCGTTCGGTGAGGAAGAGATGAAAGGGTGGTTTAAGGCATCGTATTTTGGTCAGTTCGGAGAGAAAGTAAAGGTGAGGATAGTCGGAAGTGAATGGGGTGACTGGGACGATGTCATCGGGTAGGAGGCGGTGGTACTGTCTTATAGTGCACCAGACCTTGACAGTTTTATTGCAATTGTATTTACACCCGTGCTCGATCGTCAGCTTTGCTTCTCACATTGCCGTTCAGTGGCGTCGTTTTTGGATGGTC
>Ga0307516_10010095_pt1 | contig 10442 bp, 9 predicted proteins | sample 19_EM_MG_FD_203310 | JGI IMG/M metagenome (GOLD analysis project Ga0307516, IMG submission 203310) | Populus trichocarpa ectomycorrhiza microbial communities from riparian zone in the Pacific Northwest, United States - 19_EM | ecosystem: Host-associated > Plants > Roots > Unclassified | place...
GCGGCAAGATCGCTGCTGCAATGGCGAAGGCGAAGGGCCCGCGGCCGAGCGAATTCCTGACCGCCGCTTCGTTCAGGAATGCGCAGGTCGTGCTCCAGGCGATCGGCGGTTCGACCAACGGCCTCATTCATCTGACCGCGATCGCCAACCGCACCAAACATCGCATCGATCTCGAAGAGTTCGACAAGCTTGGCCGCGAGGTGCCTGTCCTGATCGACCTGAAGCCGTCGGGTGAGCATTACATGGAGCATTTCCATCATGCCGGCGGCGTGCCGAAGCTGATGGCGCAGCTCGGCGATCTCATCGATCTCGACGCCAAGACCATCACCGGCGCGAGCTTGTGCGAAATCGTGGCTGGTGCCGAGGAAGTGCCGGGGCAGGACGCGATCCGTCCCCGCGGCAATCCGATCAAGCCGGAAGGCGCGATGGCGGTGCTGCACGGCAATCTCGCGCCGCGCGGGGCCGTCATCAAGCATTCGGCGGCGAGCCCGAAACTGTTGCAGCACACCGGGCGTGCGGTCGTCTTCGAGTCTGTCGAAGACATGACGCTGCGGGTCGACGATCCCGCGCTCGATGTCAGCGCCGACGACATACTGGTGCTGCGTAACGCCGGTCCCAAGGGCGCGCCAGGCATGCCGGAAGCGGGCTATCTGCCGATCCCGAAGAAACTGTTGCGGACCGGCATCAAGGACATGGTGCGAATATCGGACGCGCGCATGAGCGGGACCGCGTTCGGCACCATCGTGCTGCATATCACGCCTGAATCTGCCGTCGGCGGGCCGCTGGCGCTGGTCAAGAACGGCGACATGATCCGGCTCGACGTCGCCAAGCGAAGCATCGATCTCCTGGTCGACCATGCCGAACTAGAAAAACGCCGCGCTGCATTAACGCCGGCGGAGACGCCTGATTGGGCAAAGCGCGGTTACGCGCATCTGTTCAACGAAACCATTTTGCAGGCCGACGAAGGCTGCGATTTCGATTTCATGCGCGGCGAAGGAAAGGGGTAGGCGGTTATCGCTGCAATATGATTTGGTCATGCCCGCGAGAACGGGCATCCTGTATTCAACAGACGTTGTGACAAAGCCGAAGTGCCGCCGCGTACTGGATCATCCGCTTTCGCGGATGATAATATTTAAGTATTTGCCGGGTCGCCTGCTTGTCTTTTCGCGACATTCAACGATCCATCTCGCACATGCGTAGCGCCTTTGGTTTGATTGACTTTCAAATGATCCCGATGGGATGATGAAAAAAATAACACAGGGGGAGACGATGAACAGACTGGGAAGCGTTCTTGGTGCGGCCGTGGCCGTGCTCGTCATGACGACCGCCGGCGCCGGTGCGCAGGAGGCGAAGCATTATCGCTTCGCCTACGATCAGCCCAAAATCACCGGCTATGGGATACTCGGCGATATCTTCAGTGAAAAGCTGAAGGCGCTGAGCAAGGGCACCATGCTGATCGACCAGTATCCGGGCGCGCAGCTTGGGCAGGAGCCCCAGGTGCTACAACTCGTCAAATCCGGCGACGTCGAGTTTTGCATTTCCTCATCTGCCAACGCCGCGACACTATCGCCACAGGCCGGCGTGATGTCGATGCACTTCCTGTTCCGTTCGGAAGCACATCTGATCAAGGCGATGGCGGATCCCGGCGTGTCCGGTGCCGTCAAGACCATGATCGCAGAGACGGTGCAGGGCGCCCGCGTCATCGCGCTTGCGACCCTCGGTCTGCGCAACATGTATTCGAAGCGCGAGATCAAGAAGATGGTGGACGTCAAAGGTCTCAAGGTGCGCGTCCAGGCGACGCCCACCGAGGACACCATGTTCCCGGCCTATGGCGCGCAGATCGTGCACATGCCGTTCGGTAGCGTCTATACGTCGCTACAGACCGGCGTGGTCGACGTCGCGGAAAATGGCGTCAACGTCTATCTCGCCAACAAGCACTACGAAGTCGCACCGGTGCTTTCGATGACCGAGCACGAAGCCAACAACAGCCTGGTATGGGTCAGCGACAAGCTGTGGAACAGCCTGACGCCGGAGCAGCAGGGTTGGGTGCAGGCTGCAGCCGACGAGGTCAACAAGACCCAGCCCGCCAAGGCGATCGAGCTCGAGCATCAATCGGCGGACAAGCTGCGGGCGATCGGTGTCAAGGTCGTCACCGATGTCGACAAGTCCGGCTTCGTTGCCGTGGCCGATCCCTACCTCGACAAGCTCGCCAAGGAGCTCGGCCCGCACGCCGAGAAGGTCAAGGACCTGATCCGCGCGATCAAGTAGGAGCACGGGTGAGAGCCGCTAGGCCTTGCACGCGTTGGCTCAGACATTGTCGATAATCTCCGGTCTTTCGGAGCAATAAATTGCCGCATCGGCCTGAAAAGCCGATGCTTTATTGACAATTTGACGACCTTGATGGGATGATCAAGAAAACCAAAACGGGGGAGCGGGATGGCCACTCGACGAAAATTCATCGGCGCAACGGTTGCCGCAGTGGCTGTCATGTTTGCCGCAAGCGCCGTCGCCCAGGACGCGAAGCATTTCCGCTTCGCCCATGATCAGCAGCTCAACACCGGCTACAGCGTCGCCTACGACATGTTTTCCGCCAAGCTCAAGGAATTGAGCAAGGGGTCGATGCTGGTCGACCAGTATCCGGGCGCGCAGCTCGGGCAGGAGCCGCAGCTGTTGCAACTGGTGAAGTCCGGCGACATCGACTTTGCCATCGTCTCCTCCGCCAACACCGCGACGATCTCGCCGCAGGCCGGCGTGATGTCGTTGCACTTCCTGTTCCGCAGCTCCGACCATCTGGTCAAGTCGCTGGCCGACCAGAAAGTCATCGATGCGATCATAGCCATGATCGACGAGACCACGCAGGGCCTGCACGTCATTGCCACCGGTTCGCAGGGGGTGCGCAGCATCTACAGCAAGAAGGAAATCCACAACGCCGGCGACATGAAGGGAACCAAGATTCGCGTTCAGGCCACCGCAACCGAGGACGCGATCTTCCCGGCCTATGGCGCCCAGACCGTGCACATGCCGTTCGGCAGTGTCTACACCTCGCTGCAAACCGGCGTGATGGACGCTGCCGAGAACAGCACCAACGTCTATCTCGTCAACAAGCACTATGAGGTAGCGACGGTGCTTTCGATGACCGAGCACGAGGCCAATAACGCGCTGGTGTTCGTCAGCGACAAGCTGTGGCAGAGCCTTTCCGCCGACCAGAAGCAGTGGGTGAAGACGGCGGCCGCCGAAGTCAGCGCCAAGGAGCCGGCCAAGGCGTTCGAGCTCGAAAAGGCCGCGGCCGCCAAGCTGAAGGGCTTTGGCGTCAAGATTGTCGAGGATGTCGACAAGAAGAGTTTTGCTGCGCTCTCCGATCCCTATCTCGACAAGCTCGCCACGGAGCTCGGACCGCATGCGGACAAGATCAAGAAGCTGATCCGGGCGATCAACTAGGGCTGTGCGCACATCGCCTTGTCCGTGTCGTCTCGGCGAAGATCGGGACCCATACGCCGCGGCTCGTCGGTTTGGGCAATCAGGCCGCCACTGTTTTGCAACCGATTGGCGCCGGTGGTTTGGGTCCCCTGGCCTTCGCCGGGACGACGGAGAGTTTTGACGATGGCCATTGCCGATAAACTGGTGCTGCAGCGGCAGCGTCACCTGAAATGGCCGGCGTTCGACAAGCTCGAACTCGCCCTGATGATCATCTGCGGCATGTTGTGTTTCGGGTTTTCGCTATCGGTGACCTGCGACATCGTCACGCGGGAGATAGGCCGCCCCTGGCTTTGGCTGCAGGAAGTCACTTCCACGCTCTTCATCTACGCCATCTTCATTGGTGCCGCCGTCGCCACCCGCCGCAACGATCATCTGTATCTGACTGCAGTCTCGGAGGCGATGCATGGCACGCCGCGACTGATTGTGGAGATCATTATTCGCCTCGTCGTGCTCGCCGTCGCGTTCGGTCTGATCTGGTTCGGCTATATCAACTATTTGCGCGGCTTCGGCAGTTTCCGCCTGCCGTCGGGCACGCCGATCGCCTCGCTCTATGCGGCAATTCCATTGTCCGGCGTGCTGATCGGGTTGTTCACGATAGAGCAGCTCGTCAACGGCATCCGCAACGGCTTCGACCATCCGGAGCCACTGGAAGATGACCCGGCGATACCGGTCATCGATACCAACGCCAGGATTGGAGCGCAGTCGTGAGCTCACCTGTGATCCTGGGATTGATGACATTCTGCTTCCTGTTCTTTGGCTATCTCGGCGTGCCGGTACCGTTCTCGATGATGGCGGGCGTGTTCGTCGGCGCCATGCTGACCGATGTTTCGCTGGCGGCGATCATCCAGAAGGTCTTTGACGGCGTCGATTCTGAGGCTTTGCTGGCCATCCCGTTCTTCCTTTTGGTCGGCGAACTCATGAGTTCGGCGAATGTGGTGGTACGAATAGCCAATTTGTCGCTGTCGCTGGTCGGGCACATCCGGGGCGGGCTGTCGCAGGTCGTCGTCGTCTTCAGCATGTTCTTCTCGGAAATGTCGGGGTCGACCACCGCCGACGTCGCGGTCATGAGCCGCGCGCTGGGCGGCCCGATGAAGCGGGAAGGCTATAGCCCGGCCTTCATCGCCGCGATCATCGCATCCGCCTCGACTATCGCAGCGCTGGTGCCGCCGAGCATCACCGCGGTGGTTTATGGTGCGGTCGGCAACGTCTCGATCGCCGGGCTGTTCATGGCCGGCGTGGTGCCGGGAATGATGATCGGCTTTGGCCTGATGATCTACTGCTACTTCTTCGGCCCCTCCGGCATGCGCAAGCCGCGCGCGCCGTTACGCCAGGTGGTGTTCGCCGCCGGCGATGCGGCGCTTCCGCTGATGATTCCCGTCATTCTGCTCGGCGGCATCCTGACCGGATATTTCACGCCGACCGAAGCCGGCGTCGTCGCCGTGATCTGGATCATTGCAGTGGTGATCCCCGCGCTCAATCGCGGGCATTTCAGCAAGATCCCCTACGATTTCTGCCTGGCCGGGCTGATCTTTTCGCTGCCGCTGATCACCATTGGTGCCGCCAACGCGTTCGGCTGGATGCTGGCATACTTGCACGGTGCCGCCGTGATCGCCGACTGGATCACTTCGTTGGCCGGCAACGACCCGCATCTGATGATGCTGCTTCTGGTGCTGTTGTTCACCGTGGTTGGCGATTTCATCGAACCGGTGCCGACCATCATTATCTTCATGCCGTTGGTGAACACGCTGACGCAGGCCGGCGACATCAACGGCGTGCATATGGGCGTCGTGCTGATCGCCACGCTCGCCTTCGGACTGATCACGCCGCCTTACGGACTGGTGCTCCTGATGGCCTCGAAATTCGTCGGGGTCAGTTTTGCGAAAGCATTACGCGCGGCGCTGCCGATCTACGTCGTGTTCCTGGTCACCATCTGTTTCACGATCTATTTCCCGAAAGTCGTGCTGTGGCTGCCGAAGCAGGTGATCCCGGAGTCGGTGGGCTGCTTCAAGTCGCCGGCAGGGACTGGGTATATCTGCCCGAATTGATCGCGCCGAACCTTCGGTCGTCATGCCCTGCGAAGGCGGGCATCCAGTAACCAGCAACGGTAAATTGAGCCGAGAGGCCGCGGCGTACTGGATCATCCGCCTTCGCGGATGATGACAGCGGAGCAAGGATTTCCGCTGCCCTACTTCCCCTTGCTGGTGAACTTCTTTACCGCCGCCTTGAATTCATCCGTCTGCATGGCCTCGATGATCTTCGCCTCCTCGGCGTCGAGCTGCTGCCGGGTCGGCGTCACCGCGGCCTGATAAACCAAAGATTTGGTGCCGCTGATCGCGGCCGGCGGGTTCTGCGCCAATCGCTCGGCGAATTTTTGCGTCGCCGCCTTTAGTTCTGCCGCCGGAACGACCCGGGCGACCAGACCCCAATCATAGGCTTGCTGCGCAGAAAAACTGTCCTCGGCAAGAAATATCTGGAGCGCGCGTCGGGTACCGACGGTGCCGATCATGCCGACGGTGCTGCCGCCATCCGGCGACACGCCGATCTTGGCGTAGGCCGGCGTAAAGCGAGCATCCTCGGCCGCGATGCAGAGATCGGCGATGAAGGCGAGCCCCATGCCCGCGCCGGCCGCCGAACCGTGAACGCTGGACAAGACGATCTTCGGCATCCGCCGCACCGTCTCGATGAAGGCGTGATAATGCCTGAGCAATTCGCCGACCACCGGGGCGATGGTGTCATTGGCCGCTGCGGCACCGATGGTCTGGAGATCGCCGCCGGCACTGAAGGCGCGACCTTCGCCGCGGATCACCAGCACTCTTATCGCGTCATTGGCCTCGACCTCGGCGCCAAGCTGTTCCAGCTTCTTTGCGATCGACAGGTCGACCGAGTTGAATGCCGTCGGCCGGTTCAGGGTGATTGTCGCGACCGGACCGTCGATCGTGAGCAGCGCCGGTTCTTCGGAAGGGGCGGCGGGTTGATCTTGTGTCGGCATCGAAAGGCCCTCGGGACGGAACGGCGCAGGGATCGGGACGGGAGGCATTTAAATAGCACAAGCCAGGAGGTGACAATCCCGGTCGATGGGGTGCGGCCTTACCGTTTTCCTGACTTTCCCCTCGCCGCAACACCCTTGCGCGTCGCCAAACCTTAAGGCCTAATGGGCCGCCTTCGTTCGGGATGCGGACACGAGCGTCGCGCCTACGAGGCAGCAAGCCAAAATCGGCAGTGAGAGGAGACGACATGGGTAATTCCTGTGCGCATGCAGTTGGGTTGTCCAGATGACGCAAGGGGCTGTGTTGCAAGGACCTGTTGTGATCGTCGGCGCCGGCCATGCCGGCTTTCAGCTTGCGGCCTCGCTTCGCCAGCACGGCTTTGCGGAACCCATCGCGCTTCTGAACGACGAGGGGCATCTGCCGTACCAGCGGCCACCGCTCTCCAAGGCCTATCTGAAGGGAACTGGCGGTCCTGACAGCCTGATGTTCCGGCCGGAAAAATTCTATTACGACCAGAAGATCGATCTGATTTACGACCGTGCGATGTCGATCGACCGCGGTGCGCATAAACTGTTGCTCGGCTCCGGCGCCTCGCTCGATTACGGCCATCTGGTGCTGGCCACCGGCGCGCGCAACCGCCTGCTCGACATTCCCAACGCCAATCTGGACAGCGTGCGCTATCTGCGGACGCTGGACGAAAGCGAGGCCTTGCGGCACCGGATCGGATCCGGCCAGCGCGTGGTCGTGATCGGCGCCGGCTTCATCGGTCTCGAATTCGCTGCCACCGCCCGGGCCAAAGGCCTCGAAGTCGACGTGGTGGAGCTGGGCACCCGCGTGATGGCGCGTGCAGTGACCGCGGAAATTTCGGAATTCTTTCAGGCGAGCCACACGGCGGCCGGCATCCGGATTCACCTCGGAGTGCAGGTCACCAGCATCGAGAGCGATGGCGCCAAGGTCACCGGCGTCAGCCTTAGCGACGGCCGGCATATGCCGGCCGACCTCATCGTGGTTGGGGTCGGCGTCCTGCCGAACGTCGAACTGGCGGCGCAGGCCGATCTGCCGGTCGCTGCCGGCATCATTGTCGACGAATATTTGTTGACGGCCGATCCTGATATTTCGGCGGTGGGCGATTGCGCGCTGTACGCAAGCCCGCGTTTTGGCGGCGCGCTGCGGCTCGAATCCGTTCAGAACGCCGCCGACCACGCGCGCTGTGTCGCAGCAAGGCTGACCGGCGATGCCAAGCCCTATGACGGGCTGCCGTGGTTCTGGAGCGATCAGGGACCGCACAAGCTCCAGATCGCGGGCCTGACGACTGGCTACGATCAAGTGGTCGTGCGCGGCGATCGTACGCAGGGGGCATTCTCCGTCTTCTGCTACAAGGCCGGGCAACTCGTCGGCATTGAATCCGTCAACCGTGCCGGGGATCACATGTTCGGACGGCGCCTGCTTCCCAATGGCTCGATCACACCGGAGCAGGCGGCAGACACCGGCTTCGATCTGAAGAGCGCGCTGACTTAAGGCGGCGTCACGCGCTCAGGACGATTGGCGTGAACGCCTGCAGCTTTTCGATGCCCCGCCAGTCCCCTGCGATGCCGATACCAGGCGCCGACGGCGGTTTTGCCTTGCCGTCCTCGATCGCAAGCCGGCTGGTAGTGATGTCGTCAAGCTGCGGAATCCACTCCACCCAGGCCGCATCCGGCACCGCGGCACACAGCGAGACGTGCAACTCCATCAGGAAATGCGGGCAGATCGGAACGTTGAAGGTTTCCGCGAGGTGGGCGACATTGAGCCACGGCGTGATGCCGCCGATGCGCGCGACGTCGGCCTGCACGATGGCGCAGGCGTTGCGTTGCAGATATTCCCGGAATTGGCTCGGGTGATAGATTCGACGCGCTCGATCTTGGCCATGGTTTTTCCTCTTGTTGGGCAATGCGCGAGATCGGTCAGATGATGGCTGCCACCTCTGCCGCCGTTGGCATCGACGGCGACGCGCCCATCCGCTGCACGCAGATCGATGCGGCGGCGTTGGCGTAAGCGAGCGCGTCGTGGATGGCTTTGCCGCCGGCAAGCTGTGCCGCGAGTGCGCCGACCAGGCAATCGCCGGCGCCTGTGGTGTCGACCGCCTTCACGGCGCGGCCGGGAACGACCGATGCCTTGCCTTCGATCACAGCCAGTACGCCGCGACGGCCGAGCGTCACGCACACGATCTGGTCCGGTCGTGTTCGCAGCAACCGGCTAGCCTCGACGAAGCGTGCATCGTCGTCGGTGTCACGAAGCGTGGTGCCGGTGAGAAATCCGAGTTCGGTCTCGTTGAGAACGAGGACGTCGACGAGATCAAGCAATTCCTGGCCAAATTTGATCGCAGGCGCGGGATTGAGGATCGTGGTCGCGCCTGCCGCCCGCGCCCGCCGGAAGAACGCGGCGATCGTCGGCAACGGAATCTCGAACTGGCTGACCGCGACATCGCCCTTGGCGAGCACGGCGGCGCCAACGTCCTCCGCACTCACATGCGCATTGGCGCCGGGCACGACGACGATGGTGTTGTCGGCATTGGCGATAGTGATGAGCGCCGTTCCGCTATGGGCCTCGGCCGTATCCTTGACGAAGGCAAGATCGACGCCCTGCGCGGCGAGAAACGCCCGCAATTCGTGCCCGAAGGCGTCGGTACCGAGCCGGCCGATCAGCGTGGCCGCTGCGCCGAGCTTGGCGGCGGCTACCGCCTGGTTAGCACCCTTGCCGCCGGGAAAATACAGCACCGCCTTCCCGGCGACGGTCTCGCCGACCTGCGGATGCCGGTCGGCGGTCGCCACCACATCCATGTTGATGCTGCCGGCGATGAAGACGCGGCCCATAACAATCTCCGATTCTGCCGGTCAAACCTTTGCCGCGAACGCCATCTTGACCACTTCGATGTCCGTCAGCGTCGGCAAGCCGGCCTCGTTGCCGAGGCGCTGGATCTTGAAGGTAGAAGCCGCGCGCGCGAATTCGAAATGATCTTGCCAGCTTTTGCCGGGGTTGCTCAGGTAGGAATAGACATAGGCGCCGTGGAAAACGTCGCCTGCGCCGTTGGTATCGATGACGCGCTCGCGCGGGATCGGCAACGCCGGCAAGCTGCGGACGGTGCCGGTCTCGTCGTACCAGAGCAAGCCCTTTTCTCCCATCGTGACCCCGCCGACGCGGCAACCGCGGCTCTTGAGATAATCCAGCATCTCCTCCGGAGTTTTGTCCATCTGCTCGCACAACCGTTCGGCAACGATCGCCACGTCGATGAACTCGAGCAGCTCGTCAGTGTTGCTGCGCAGGCCGCCGCCATCGAGCGAGGTCAAAATGCCGGCCTCGCGGCAGAGCTTGGCGTAGTGGATGGCGGCGTCGGGCTGATGGCCGTCGATATGCAGCGCGCGGCAGCCTTTGATATTGAGGATCGGAAAGGGATGGATGTGCTCGTCGTCGCGGCAGCGAACGATGGCGCGCTTGCCGTCCTTCGGCATGATGAAGGACAGCGAGGAGGCGTTGACCTTGCGCGGATGGATCGAGATGCCGTATTTTGCGCTCATATCCCAGAACATGCGGCCGAGCCAGTCATTGGCCACCGTCGCGATCAGGTCCGGCACGATGCCGAGCTTGGCGCAGCAGAACGCCGCCGTGACGGCGTTGCCGCCAAACGACACCGCGTAGGCGGAGGCGACGTGCTTTTCGTCGCCGGTCGGCATGTGGTCGGTGATGAAGGTGACGTCGATATAGGTCTGTCCGATGAAGAGGGCCTGCATTCGCTTTCCGTCGTGAGCTAAAGGGTGGGTCTGGCCTGGCGCGCTACATTAGCACCGCTTATCGGATGCATTCGCTGAAATTATTCGCAACAGTACCTCTTTGCGGCTTGAGGTGGGCATGTGAGGGGACTACGACCATCCCGGGCATCGTCAGCATGCCGGCGATAACGGCAGACCGCTGTCCGGGGTTCCGGACGGCGCGACAATAGGG
>Ga0307516_10010097_pt1 | contig 10439 bp, 9 predicted proteins | sample 19_EM_MG_FD_203310 | JGI IMG/M metagenome (GOLD analysis project Ga0307516, IMG submission 203310) | Populus trichocarpa ectomycorrhiza microbial communities from riparian zone in the Pacific Northwest, United States - 19_EM | ecosystem: Host-associated > Plants > Roots > Unclassified | place...
ACTGGCGCTTTCCTCCACCATCCTCTCTCTCTCTAAGCTTATCTATGTGTGAGCCCACAATGCTTGATTCTCGGCATAGTCTTTGGATTATGCTTTGAGAAGATAGTTAAGTGGTTGCCCTAACAGCCAGAACTTGGATGACACAGGGCTCGGTAGTGAGTATGAATAGTAAAATTCTGTTAGATTTTGAGTAATATACATACTTCCATATGGTCTATGCTGAGTCTACAATTCTGACCCGCAGGACCTGTCAAACCCCCGAACACTTGACTCTTACCCACGGTGATACAACTGTTGAGTGGCTGTGCCTGTATTTGCGCTTTTCCCATGGTTTTGTCAGTACAGAATGCAATGTTGGGCCCATTATAAACATTATTCTATTGGAACTGCTGGTACTAATGGCTACCTAAGAGTGTCTAAATACCACTGGACCACCTTTGGTCATGATCATAGGAACAGTCTCTTTGAGGGCTTAACTATGACTTGACACAACCTTTCATTTCTCATTGAATAAGACCAGTGAGGGGACCAGTATTGATGATACTATGGTATGACCTATCACCCTATCCACCCTATCCAGAAACACCCTGATTATCTGTGGACTTAACAAGGGCTTGGGGGATTTGCTATCTCAAATGTGAGCATCCAAAAACCCACACATCACAGAACATGTCGCGCAATGACAAGCATGCTCTTGCTGGAAGCTGCAGAAACGAGTCAAGGCACACATTAATATCGACTTTGGACACTCTGCACACACCTGACTCTATAATGTGACTTAGACGAATCATTGCCGATTCTATCACCCTTCGTCAGCAATTATCTGATAGCATGGATCCAACATTCTGAAACATACAGCCATAGTCAGAGGATCTATATCCTGTCATTCCGTGGCATTTTGCCATCCTACACCATTCAAATACACGTCCGACTCATATCATTGACACCTCCCTGACGACATTATATTAGAATCACTGATACAAACATCGCCGACTTGTATCGTAGACTAGAATTAGATTCCGACTTGTACTCCTTAGTTTCGGACTTGTTTTGATTAGATTCCGACTCGCATACACTTTACATATAAAAGAGCATAAAGCTCACCCCAATACATCAGTTTTCTACCACTCCCTCTTAGCTCGCAGCTAAGTTGCATTCACTCACGCTTCTTCTGTCGCATCACTTCGCGTCAATCGTCTCTCTTGTTCTCTCATCGTCGCAATGCTCCCCGTCTATGATAGATGCTGACATATTCATATCATTCATCCGTTCTCCATCGCTGATCATTTTAATCATATCTAATGGACCTTTCAACGCCACATCTCCAGATCTCCTTATGCCTAGCGGCTTTCATTCAACCGACTTTCCCCAACTAGATCTTCTATCGATCTTTCCCCTCGAACCTTACGTGTAGTCTTGCGCATTACAGCGGACTACATACTGTCAGCGATCACTAAAGCCGTGATGCTGAGCATGTGAATTACCGGAAATAGAACGAACTCTGGAAATGGGTTCTGAGGGCCTGGAACTGGTCCCTGACACTTTGGAACATGATTGATGGCAACTGGAGATTTGATTGACTCTGATCAATATTGATGCGGCATTCTATAATGCTCACACACCCTCGCAACACACAGAAACCTCATGGAAATGGCTCACACACAGCACTGAACATGCACGCAAAGGCTATTAGATTGATTCCCCATTTGATTTGACTCATTCCTTGTGATAAACTCTATTTATTTTAGATTACCACTTTTTGTATAAAAACCCCCAAAAACTGTAGAATACAGAAGAGTAGTGCACTGGACTGAACCCCCCAGAATCTCTCTTCCTTGGCAGCTGGCCGTTGTAAACTGTTTGACTGGAACTGGCCTCAGTGGCATGCTGTTAACTGTACTGTGACTGTTTAAAATCATTATTTTTATGATTATTGTACTGAGTTGGAAAACTCTTACAACTTCAGCTGACCCTGGACTCTTAGTCGGTATCAATGGATCTTTGATCGGGCCTTTTGAACGAGGCTTGATACCTCCTTGCACCCCACGAACTTGTTATGCTGAGTTGTTTTGGTGTTGGTTTGAGGTATTTTCACACTTCTCACTCTTCATCATTTTCCATCTCATCAGCGGGTACCTGTACCCTTGTTGGAGGGTAAGGGTATGACTTGTCATACCCGCGGGTTGCCTGTGCATTTTACTATCTGGACAATTGCTGAAATCATAATGGCTTTACTATTCTCTAGTCATGTCTTCCATTCTGTCTTCATAGGCATATGAACTGGTTGCCTAAATCACAAGAGCCCTGCTGTATGGTTGGTCACTTGTTCTGCTTGAGCCCCACTATACAGGGTCACAAGTGTCATCAGAGCTTCACTGTACGGTAGTCACTGATATCAGTTCGACTGAGCTAAGTCTCTCGTAAGAGCCCTTAGTTTGAGAATGGATCAGATGAGCAGGAAAATAGGTTGTTAGCCTAGGTCAAAGCTAAAGAATACAGTTTGTACAGAGGGTTTATATACTAATGGGTCTGGCATGCAGACCAAGTCAATCTGAGATAAGATGTCATAGATAATGAGTCAGGATGGGTAATCATGAGAGAAATAGTCTATAAGAGAAAAGTCCACAGTCAAGCTGACTGAGAGCACAGTAAGTATGTCATATGAGAGCAATCAGGTCAGAGCGATGAGTAAAAGAGATATTGTAATAGTTTGGAGTAAGGAAAAGTCATAACATTACCCCTCTTCTACCTTTGAAGCCACTAGATTCAAACCTCAGGTATCCATGTTATGTTCGGCCTCAGAGCACCAGTCATCACAATAAGTGTCATTCTTGATGTAATCATCATCAAAGTGATCATCGTTGTATGCATTATAAGGGATGTTGCCAGGGACAATCTGATTGAGGTATCTGGTGCAGTTGCTGAAATAGGTGGGCATATATTTTACAGTGATTGTGGGTTTTACGATGGGGGTCGGGGGTCTATTCATGGGGGAGAATCTCGCTGACGGGGTTTGGGAGAAGGTGGGGTTCTGTTTTTATTGGATTTGTTTTGAGCAGGGGGCATTGGGGAAGAGAATGTGATAAAGGGGGGTGTTGCCCTTTCTTTCAATGAGGAGGTTGATGTCTTTGTTCAACTGTATTTTGATCTGTTGGGTCATGAGTCAGTGTTGTTGTAGGAGAGTGAGGGAGGAGAAGATGTTGTTGGTGATGTACTTGTCAATGGAGTTGGTCAAGCAATCAACGATGATCAGTTGGAGGTTTTTGCATTTGAGAATCTGTTTGAGACAGGTTTGTTACTGTTTGGGGTCTACAGTGGATCTGGCAGAGAGAGAGGAGGTGATCCTGTAGTTGGAGGATGAGAAGGATATGGTGGAGGATGGGGTTTAGAGGTGAGGGGCAATCAGAGGAGGTGGTGGGTGAGTTGGTATTCCATCAGGATTTCTTGAGCATTTTTAAAGCTGCTCACAGGGCCCCATGTATTGTCACCAATGGGATATTCTTTCCATTTGATGAGGTACCAGTATCCTCAGCCCCATTTCTTGTGGCTCGTGATTGTCTCTATTTCATATTCTTCTTCACCTTTGATAAGGTCAGGAGGTGGTTTCATGAAGTTGGGGCCATGAGTCTCAGTCTTACGATAAGATGATAGGAGTGACATATGAAAGACATCGTGGATTCACCATTGGTTCAGGAGTTTTAAGTGGTAGGTGATTGGTCCCAAGACTTCTGTTATTGTGAAGGGTCCTTCTTGTTTTGGTGCCAATTTCCAAGATAGATAACCTATCTTCAAGTTCCAGCTGTCTAGCCATACTTTTTCTCCTTTCTTGAATGGAGTAATGCCTTGTGTAGACCTTTCAGCCATCTGCTGTCTTGCTGGCAGTTCATGTGCCGCAGCAGCCTAGTTTCTTGCCTCGTGGAGGGCTTTTACTTATTGTTCTGCAGTTGGGGCATTTGTCCTATCAAATGCCAAGAGAATATCTTTTGGTTTATACCCCATCATGAGGTAGAACAGGGTCTGTTTCATGGTGAAGTGGACCTTTTGATTGTGACTGAACTCCATGAGGAAGTTGAGCAGTTTCCACATTCTGGGATTGTTGGAGCAGAAGACTCAAAAATAGATTTCGAGTTCCTGGTTGACTCTTTCTGTTTCTCCATTAGTCTGAGGGTGATATGCCATGCTTCTGAGCATTTTGATTCCTAGGAGTCGGGCCATCTCTCTGAAGACTTGTGAGGAAAATTGTGGGCCACAGTTGGATAGGAAGGAGTCAGGAGTCCAAAGTATTGGTACATGTAATCAATGTAGTTTTGTGCCATAAGCGTGGCATCAATTGTCTTGTTGCAAGGGATAGAAATTATCCCCTTTGTAGATCCATGGTCTACCATGACCATGAGACTATTGAATCCATCACTTTCGGGTAGGTCTGTTATGAAGTCACAGGTGACTTGTGAAAAGAGTTTCATATCCTTTTGTCCTTTGATCGGTATTAAACTGAGTGAAGACAGATGTATGTTGATCTTCATTTGTTGACAAATTGTGCATCCTGCAACATAGTTTTTGACAAAAACTGTCATTCCTGGCCACCAATAGTAGTGTCATATCAACTCCAGGGTTTTAAAGTGTCCTGGATGTCCTCCAGGTAGGGAGTTGTGGTATTGTTTCACTACTTCTCATTGTAATTCCTTGTTAGATAAGATGTAACATCTATCTTTGAAGAATAACATTCCTTCTTTGATCTTCCATTCTTCTAAAGAAGATCTGATTGATAGTGGGCTGTTTTCTTTCATGGCTTGTAATGCTTTCACAAAGAAATCATCTTCTGTGGTTTCATTTTTGATCTTGTCTTGCAGTTCTAGATCAATCATTTTGATGAATATGTCATTGGGTAGGACAATGATGTCATCATTGTTGATTTCATCAGTGATATGGTCAGGTCATCAGAAGAGGGCGTCGGACTGGATCATTTTAGATCCAGAGGTGTGAACAAGTTTCAAATCAAATTCCAACAGGAATAGGCTCTATTGAGCTTGTCATCTGTTCAAATTCTGGGCAGTTCTGAAGTATGTGAGGTTCTTGTGGTCAGATAGGATTACTGTGGGGAAAGAAGATCCTTGCAGATAGTGTTGCCACATTTCAAGGGCGTGGACTATGCCCATGAGTCCTCCATTGTGGATTTCATAGTTTTATTGTGTCGTGTTGAAGGAGTGTGATATGTATTCACAGGGGTGGTAGTCTCTGTTCATGTCTTTTTGTCATATGACTGCCCCAGTGGCAAACTTGGAGGCATCAGATTCGATGATAAATGGTTTTGTTGAATCGGGCATCAGAAGCACTAGTGCTTTCTGGAATTCTTCTTTCAATTTCTCAAACACTTCTTGGCAAGCGTCTGTCCAATTCCAAACTAAATCCTTCTTTGTCAAGTCATTTAGCAGTTGCACGGTGTCTGTGTAGTATCCTATGAATTTCCTATAAAAGTTTCCGAATCCTCGGAAGGATTGGACTTGTTTCACTGTTGTTGGGGTCAGCCAGTCTCTGATTCCTTTCAATTTTGCCAGATTCATTTTCATCTGGTTTTTGCTAATAATCACCCCTAGATAGTCAACTTCTTTCGCTTCAAAAGTGCACTTATCTAGATTTACAAATAGATCATTCTCTTTGAGTTTCTTCAAAACTTGTAAAGTCAATTTCAGGAGGTCTTCTTTTTCTTTTGAGAAGATCAGGATGTTATCGATGTAGATGAGGATCCATTCTTTATTGGTTTCCATCAGGAATATGTTGTTCATCATGTTCTGGAAGGTTGCCAGGGAGTTGCATAGTCCAAAGAACATTACTAGGGGTCCAAAGAGCCCTTTGTTTGTCTTGAATGCTGCCTTCTATTCATCACCTATCTTGATTCTGACATTATTGTATCCCCATTGGAGATCCAGTTTCATGAAATACTTGGCTCCTTTGAGCTTGTCCAGTAGTTCATCTACCCTTGGCAGAGGGTAGGCATTCTTTATTGTCCCTTCATTCAGACATCTGTAATCTTGGCAGGGTCTCAGTTTCTTCAAGTCCTTCTTGGAGACAAAGAAGAAGGGTGATGCCATTGGGGATTTCAAGGATCTGATATACCCTTTTCTGAGGTTTTTTTCAAGGAACTTGTCTTGTTCCTTCTGTTCTTTGGGGGATAGGGGATAGACTTTGCAGTCTTTCAGGATGAAGTTGGGTTTCAGATCAATCACGTGATTCCAAGGTTTGTATTCCGGCATTTGTTCAGAGGCTTCTTTCTCAAATGCTGTTCTGTATTCAGCATAAACTTTGGTGATACAACCGCTATATGGATAGGTGTGATTTTGCATGATTCAGTAGAATCTAGCGTCGTACACTCTCTAATACTAAAACACTTTGAAACCTTTTACTATGATTTAATGTGACCTAAGGAATATACAAGAGTCATGGAGGAGCCCCGATCTGACAACTACACTAGCGAAGATGTGATGCGCAACATCAGATCCTGGATACAGAATGGTACCACTTGGGCTCGACTGTATACTTGATCTATTATACCCTACAATGCTCATGGAGTTAGGCAACACCAAGGGGACTTTAAACCTTTCTATTCAAACATATTTATATTCTTTATTTTCTAATGTGCACTGCACAACTGTTTAAAGGACCATTGGCATAGTCTAGCAATCTTGAAACATGACATCACACCATTGAGTGGCACAAGGAATCATTAGCAATAGACTCAGTTTCATGGACACTTGGCTAGAATGCCAGAATCGTGATCTAACACAATGATCGAGATGGACCGCATCCAACCGATGCAATATGAAATGATCAGAAGGTAACCCAGAGTGTTTCGGGGTTGCTGCCTGTTCCAATCTCAAATATCTATGGACTATGCTAGTCACCAACACAAATGTTTGTTGATAACACATGCTAGGATGGTAATGCATAGGACATGTGAATTGCGACTGCATGAAGTAGTAGTTACGTGCTAGCGAAACATGTGGTACTGTGGCGCAGAACTCCAAAAGGGTTCTTGACAAAACATCGACTTCTCTTTTGAGTATTGGCATGATTAAACTATTATTATTCATTTCCATATTTTGTTGAGATATGCACTCATTTATATATAAAAGGCTCACTAGTCTGTAGGTTTTCGGTAGTATGGAATTGCCCTCAATCGACTAGTGTTGTGGTAAATGCTGAGTGCAAAGTAAGGAGTTCTGAGACTCATTGGAATCAAGGATTGATTGCCAACTTGACTGGGTTACTGCCATTTGTGTTTTGGATCGAAGCCCAAGGGACTATTGGGATTGCCTTTGTCTGTTGTATCTTGTGAATCGTTTGCAGTCTAGCCATACCTTAAAACCAATACCATCGAACTTGTGATGATTCAACCATTGTGATTCTACCTGAACTTGTGATTCTCTGAGTATTTTGAAGAAGGAGACTTCTTAGACTCCGTCACCCCAAATCTGCCCACTGTTGGAGACAGGCTAGCCAATTGCTAGGTTGTTTTGTGTTGGTTGTTGTGTATGTTGATGTGATTTGTCACACTTGCATGCTCTTTGCCTACCCCGACTGTGCGTATCATTGGGGAGGTCAACTCTGGCTTTGTTATCGATCATTTTATGTGCTAGTCCTTGGGATATCAAAGTCTTTGCTTTTATTCAGACTTCATCTTCATTGTTGAGGTATGTCTTCGTCAAATCAATTTTGAGCTCTTCTTCTGTCATAAGAAGGCTCTGTAGAATGGGTCCATCATCTGGAAGAGGTTTGTTTGCTGGTAAATGGTCTGTGTCTTCAAATACCTCTTCTATAGTAGGTCTGGGTTGTGGTGTAATAACCTCCATTCTTGCTAGTTCTATGCTTCTCAAAAGCATTCTGTCAAAAGTGGTTTTCACCTGTATTGAGTCAATGTTGATGGTTCCGGTGTTCCAGTCTATTTTTGGATTGTACTGCTTCAGCCATGGAAGCCCCAAAATCATTTTTTCTTTTCCCAGTCCTGTGGCAAGGAATCTGGTACTGATCTTTTTCTTTCCTATTTGTATCTTGAGCCATGCACAATGCTCAATAGTTCCTGTGTTGTTCTTTGTTCCATTCATGTTAAAGGCCTGGATCGGTTTCTCTATTGGGATTAAGGCAATCCTATTCTGTTGAGCAAACTTTTTGTCAATGAAAGTTCCTCCTGCTTCTGAGTCTATCAGGGCATTCATTTCAAATCTTCTGTCAGCATTTCTTCCTTCTCCAGATACCAATAAGGGAACACTGAATGACTTCTTATTGGTACCAGCTACTAGTACAGGGGAGATAGGAATAATCATGGGAACAGTTGCTGACATTGAGGCAGGGCATTTCTTTAAAAACCCAATTCCTCAAGGGAATCTGTCAAATTTCTCTTTTCTTCTTCAGACAAATTTCTATAAATTGTCTTGATGTGAGCATACACTTCATCAGCTTTCTTTAAAGTGGTGGGGTAAGATGTCAGTATCGGGGGTGTCTGTGGCGGTGCATATTGCCTTCTGGGTGCAGGAGGTGGTCCAGATTCTCCTGGTCTGTGATCATTTGCTCTATGCCCTGGTAGATGGCATACAAAGCAAAGGCCTTTCTTTATATGATTGGTCTGTTCTTGGATAGAAAATCTGTCTATGTCCATTATGTAAGAGTCTCTGGTGGGTGGCATGTATCTGGGAGGGTGATTGGGGAGGTGCAGTCCCCTTCTCTTCATGTTGTTTCCTCCTTTCAATCTGTTGGCAATTGCCCTTCCTCTCCTTCATTGGTTGTCCATTTTTGAGGCTGTGGTGTACCAGCCTTGGATTGTTGTTGGTGGATTCTCGAGGTTCAGAATCCTGTCAAGGAGAGGGATATTGAGCCCTTTTATGAATCATTCTACTAATGATCTGTCCTGCATGACCTTGCTCTTGGCTGCGTCAATCTTGAATTGTTTGATGTATTCATTGGCCATCTGACTGGACATTGTCTCTTTTTCCATCTTTGTGACTGCATCACCTTCTTTGTCAGGGGCGGAGAATGAATCTCTCAATGCTCTTTTGAACTGGTCCCAGGTCCCTAGATTATTGTTTTCTCTAGCCTGTGTCCTAAAGGATTGTTTCCATGACCCTGCTGTTCCATTCTCCATAAAGGACAGGATGAATATGATCTGTTGGCTGTCATTGTTATAAGTATCCTCATTCATGATGAGGTACATGTCAGTTTTGATCAGAAACTCTTCTAGTTTCTTTCTGTCTCCTGTGAAGAGGGTTGGCGTGTTCATCTTCACTTCTTTCTGAGTGGTGTTGATTATGATTGGCAGTATGGGGTTTGCTGGTGGAGCAGGCAGGGGTGGAGCTTGTTCTGATTCCACATGTTCCATATTGGGTGTGGGTGATAAGATGCCGGATTGACTCATGTCTGTCACTGTAATCGGTGTTTGGGTTTTGGATTCGAGGATTGATTCGATTGAGGGGTAGGATTTGATCAGTATGAGTTTGTATGAGAGTAAGGATGTAATGGTGGGCACCGAAACTTGGATAAGCTGGTGGTAGTGAAAGCTTTAACCTTGTGTAACAGCTTTACTATTCCCTAGTCACATTTTCTGTTCTGTCTTTGTAGACGTGCGAACTGGTTGCCTAAATCACAAGAGCCCCGCTGTATGGTTGGTCACTTGTTCTGCTTGAGCCCTATTATACAGATGGTTCACAAGTGTCATCAGAGCTCCGCTGTATGGTAGTCACTGATATTGGTTCAGCTGAACTAAGTCTCTTGCAAGAGACCTTAGTTTGAGAGTGGATCAGATGAGCAGAAAAATAGGTTGTTAGTCTAGGTCAAAGCTAAAGAATACAGTTTGTACAAAGGGTTTATATACTAATGGGTCTGGTGCACAAACCAAGTCAATCTGGGATAAGATGTCATAGGTAATGAGTCAGAATGAGTAATCATGAGAGAAATGGTCTATAAGGGGAAAGTCCGCAGTCAAGCTGACTGAGAGTGCAGTAAGTATGTCATATGAGATGAGTCAAGAGCGATCAGATCAGAGCGATGAGTAAAAGAGATATTGTAATAGTTCAGAGTAGGCAAAAGTTGTAACAATTTCTTTGATTTCTTTGATTCCTTCAATTTCTTGCCACCAGCAGGTCTCTGGGGCAGAGACTTTGATTGCAGATTGCGACATTGAGCGACTGCACCCAGACCATCTGTGAATGCTTTAAGTACTGCACACAAGAGGATGTGAAATTCCATGTATGTCTCTCTGGTGTAGAGCGTAAACTGCTTCTGCTGCTCAGATAACGAGGCTAGCTCTGTCAACTTTGGAAGCTCGAGTGTTAGAGCAACACCAAAACCAGCAAGCTCAATGGCACACTCAACAGTGACCAGAGCACTAGCATTGTGGGCTTACACATAGAATCAAACAATAAAGGAGTGGAATGAGATAGTATTGACATTAG
>Ga0307516_10010098_pt1 | contig 10438 bp, 10 predicted proteins | sample 19_EM_MG_FD_203310 | JGI IMG/M metagenome (GOLD analysis project Ga0307516, IMG submission 203310) | Populus trichocarpa ectomycorrhiza microbial communities from riparian zone in the Pacific Northwest, United States - 19_EM | ecosystem: Host-associated > Plants > Roots > Unclassified | place...
GCCCTCGGCCTGTATCCGTTCATCGAGGCATGGGTCACCGGCGACCGGCGCGAGCACCACATCCTGGACCGGCCGCGCAACGTGCCCGTGCGTACCGGCCTGGGAGTGGCGTGGCTGAGCCTGTACGTGGTGCTGCTGATCGGCGGCGGCAACGACATCGTGGCCACACATCTGCATCTGTCCATCAACGCGATCACCTGGTTCGTACGGGTGTCGGTGTTCGTGGTGCCGGTGCTCGCCTACGTCGTCACCCAGCGCGTCTGTCTCGGTCTGCAGCGCCGGGACCGGGACAAGGTGCTGCACGGCAGGGAGACCGGCACCGTCAAGCGGCTGCCGCACGGCGAGTACGTCGAGATCCACGAACCGCTCTCGCAGGGACAGCTGTTCACCCTCACCCAGCATGAGCAGGAGCCGGCGTACGAGATCGGGCCGCTCGAGGACGCGAACGGGGTACGACGGCAGGTCAAGGTCTCCCAGCGGGTGCGGGCACGGGTGGCACGGGCGATGTTCGGTCCGGAGACACGGATCGAGAAGCCGACGGTGGAGGAGTACCGGGAGATCACGAGCGGCGATCACCACCACTGAGGGCTCTCGCCGGTACCGAGGACGGTGGCCCGGCACTCGTCCGGGCTGCCCCAGGCGGTGCGCAGCGCGCGGGCCTTGGTCAGCCACAGCGACAGGTCGTACTCCGCGGTGTAGCCGATCGCGCCGTGCAGTTGCAGAGCCGTGCGGGCGGTGGCGTACGCCGCCTCGCACGCCGTGACCTTCGCCGCGGCGATGTCCTGCCCGGTCATGGTCAGCGCGGCACCGAGGACGAGGGGCCGCGCGAACTCCAGGGCGATCCTGGCGTCCGCCAGCTGGTGTTTGACGGCCTGGAACGAGCCGATGGGGACACCGAACTGGGTGCGCTGCCTGACGTACGCGACGGTCTTGTCGACAAGCGCGAGGCCGACGCCCAGGGCCTGGGCGGCCGTGGTGAGCCGGGCGATCCGGAGCGCGTGCGCCATGGCCGCGGTGACCTGCGGGCCCGTGGCGAGGAGGGCACCGCCGGGCGGGAGGGGGAAGAGCCGTCGGGCGGGGTCGAGGGAGGGACGCGGGGGGCCCGGCGCGGGGGCCAGGCGCAGCTCGGCGGCGGACGTCGCCGCTCGGGCCGCTCCCGCCGCGCTCTCGGATCCCGACACCCTCTCGCGTCCCGACAGCTTCTCCACTCCTGACAGCCTCTCCGGTCCCGACACCCTCAGTCGTACGTCCGCCGTGTCCGCGTCCAGCGCGTACTCGCCCTGGGCCACGGTGGCCGTCGACTCGCCCGCGGCCAGGGCGGGCAGCAGGCGCTTGGCCGGGCCCGTGTCGTCCAGCGCCGCGAGCAGCGTCGCCGCCGTCACCGTCTCCACCAACGGCCCCGGCACCGCGTGCCGCCCCAACTCCACGAAGGCGAGGGCGAGTTCGACGGGGCGTGGCCCCATCCCCTCGTACGCCTCCGGGACCGCCAGGGCGAAGACGCCCGCCTCGGCGACCCGGGACCACAGCGCGCGTCCGCCCGTGCGGTCGCCGCGGCTCCAGTCCCGTACGACGGACGGGGTGTCCGCGGCCGTCAGCAGGGCGGTCAGGGAGTCGGTGAAGGCACGCTGTTCGGTGGTCGGGAGGAACCGCATCACCGGCGTCCCTTCGGCAGGCCCAGCAGGCGTTCGGCGATGATGTCGCGCTGGATCTCGTTCGTGCCGGCGTAGATGGGGCCGGCGAGGGCGAACACATACCGCTCGGCCCACTCCGTGTCGGCCGCCTCGCCCGCCGCGCCCAGGATGTCGAGGGCCGTCTCGGTGAGCGCGATGTCGTACTCCGACCAGAACACCTTGTTCAGGCTGGACTCCGGGCCGAGGGCCGCTCCGTCGAGGTGCCGGGAGGCGGCGGCGTAGGTGAAGAGCTGGTAGGCGCGGGCGCCGATCAGGGCGTCGGCCACCCGCGGCCGCACGGCGTCGGGGCTGCCCTGGGCCCGCCAGAGCGCGCACAGCCGGCCGGCGCCCGCCAGGAAGCGGCCGGGGGAGCGGAGCGTGAGCCCGCGCTCGTTGCCCGCCGTCGACATCGCCACCCGCCAGCCCTGACCGGGTTCGCCGATCACGTCCTCGTCCGGCACGAACACCTCGTCCAGGAACAGCTCGGCGAAGGCGGGCCTGCCGTCGAGGCGACGGACCGGACGGACGGTGACGCCCGGCGCCCGCAGGTCGAACATCACGTAGGTCAGTCCCTGGTGGGGCCTCGCCGGCTTCGGGTCGCCGCGGAACAGGCCGAACGCGCGGTCGGCGAACGCCGCCCGCGAGGACCAGGTCTTCTGGCCGCTCAGCAGCCAGCCTCCGGCGGTACGGACGGCCCTCGACCGCAGCGACGCCAGATCCGAGCCCGCCTCCGGCTCCGACCAGGCCTGCGCCCAGACCACCTCGCCGGTGGCCATCGGCGGCAGCACACGCGCGCGTTGGTCCTCGGTGCCGTGGTCGAAGAGGGTCGGCGCGAGCAGGCTGACGCCGTTCTGGCCGACCCGGCCCGGCGCGCCCGCCGCGTAGTACTCCTCCTCGAAGAGCAGCCAGCGGACCAGGCCCGCGTCCCGCCCGCCGTAGACCGCCGGCCAGTCGACCACCGACCAGCGGTCCGCGGCGAGTTCGGCCTCCCATACGCGGTGCGCGGCGAAGCCCTCCTCCGTCTCCAGGGAGGGCAGGGGAGCGGCCGGTACATGGGCCTTCAGCCAGGCCCGGGCCTCGGCTCTGAAGGCCTCTTCTTCCTGCGTGAAGGCGAGATCCATCGGCGGCGGCCCTTCGACGACACTTCCCTAACAAGTGTTTGGTAGGTTAGCGTGCCCCTATGACAGGCGTCGAGACTCCGGAGTACGTGCCCGGGCACGGGCTGCTGAGCGGACGCAGTGCCGTCATCACGGCCGCCGCGGGCGCCGGGATCGGCGGCGCGACCGCCCGCCGGTTCCTCGAGGAGGGCGCGCGGGTGCTGATCGGCGACGCGCACGCGCGCCGGCTGAAGGAGTACCAGGCCCGGCTCGCCGACGAGTTCGGCGCGCGACGGGTGGCCGCGGTGCCGTGCGACGTCACCGACGAGGACCAGGTGCGGAAGCTGTTCGACGAGGCCGTCCGGGAGCACGGACGCCTGGACGTGGTGGTCAACAACGCCGGACTCGGCGGGACCTCCGCCCTCGTCGACATGACCGACGAGCAGTGGTCGCGGGTACTGGACGTGACGTTGAACGGCACGTTCCGGTGCACGAGGGCAGCCCTTCGGCGAATGAGGGACACCGGCGGTGTGATCGTCAACAACGCCTCCGTCGTCGGCTGGCGCGCCCAGGCCGGGCAGGCGCACTACGCCGCGGCGAAGGCGGGCGTGATGGCGCTGACCCGGTGCGCGGCGATCGAGGCGGCCGAGTTCGGGGTGCGCGTCAACGCCGTCTCGCCCAGCCTCGCCATGCATCCCCACCTGGTGAAGGTGACCTCTCCCGAACTGCTGGCGGAGCTGACCGAGCGCGAGGCCTTCGGGCGGCACGCGGAGCCCTGGGAGGTGGCCAACGTGATCGTGTTCCTGGCGTCGGGCTACTCCTCGTACCTGACCGGAGAGGTCGTCTCCGTCAGCAGTCAGCACGCCTGACGGGCGGAGGGCAGACCACAATGGACCCGTGCCGACCAAGAAGAAGCCCCAGGTGACCGCCACCAGGAAACCCGCGGCCGCCGCAGCTCGAGCCCGCCGCCGTGAACTCCTCGACACCGCCGCCGAGGTCTTCGCCGACCAGGGCTACAACGCCACCACCGTACGCAAGATCGCGGACCACGCGGGCATGCTAGCGGGCAGCCTCTACTACCACTTCGACTCCAAGGAATCGATGCTGGAGGAGATCCTGCGGACCTTCCTCGACGAGCTCTGGGACGGCTACGACGCCGTCCTTGACGCCCTGCTCGGCCCGCGCGAGACCCTCGAAGCCCTGGTCACCGAGTCGTTCCGGGAGATCGACCGGCATCGCGCCGCCGTCGCGATCTACCAGAAGGAGAGCAAGCAGCTCGTCGCGCAGGAGCGGTTCGCGTTTCTCGCCGAGTCGCAGCGCAGGTTCGAGAAGGCGTGGCTGTCCACGCTGGAGCGCGGGGTCGCAGCCGAGGTGTTCCGGTCCGACCTCGATGTCCGCCTCACCTACCGGTTCGTGCGCGACACCGTCTGGGTCGCCGCGTCCTGGTACCGGCCTGGCGGACAGCACAGCCCGGAGGAGATCGCCCGGCAGTACCTGTCGATGGTGCTGGACGGGATCGCCGTACGCGAATAGCCCCTTTTCGCGCACTTTTGTGCGCACCTTGTACGCCCCTTTCCTGTGAGGGAGTTGCCATGGCCGAGGCCTACATCGTCGAAGCGGTCCGTACGCCCGTCGGGCGGCGCGGGGGAGGACTGAGCGGGGTCCACCCGGCCGATCTGGGCGCGCATGTGCTCAAGGAACTGGTCGCGCGGGCCGGCGTCGACCCGGCCGCCGTGGAGGACGTCGTGTTCGGCTGCCTCGACACCGTGGGACCGCAGGCCGGGGACATCGCGCGGACCTCCTGGCTGGCGGCCGGGCTGCCCGAGGAGGTCCCGGGGGTGACGGTGGACCGGCAGTGCGGCTCCTCGCAGCAGGCCGTGCACTTCGCCGCGCAGGGCGTGCTGTCCGGGACGCAGGACCTGGTCGTCGCGGGCGGTGTGCAGAACATGTCGCAGATCCCGATCGCCTTCGCCACCCGGCAGGCCGCCGAGCCGCTCGGCTTCACCCAGGGCCCGTTCGCGGGCAGCGAGGGCTGGCGGGCACGGTACGGGGACCGGGCGGTGAACCAGTTCGCCGGCGCCGAGATGATCGCCGCGAAGTGGGGCATCAGCAGGCAGGACCAGGAGGAGTTCGCGCTGCGCTCGCACCGGCGCGCGCTGTGGGCGCTCGACGAGGGGCGTTTCGACCGGGAGATCGTGGCGTACGGCCGGGTCGCCGTCGACGAGGGGCCGCGCCGGGACACCTCACTGGAGAAGATGGCCGCCCTGAAGCCGGTCATCGACGGCGGCACCATCACCGCGGCCTGCTCCTCGCAGGTCTCCGACGGGTCGGCGGCCATGCTGCTCGCCTCCCAGCGGGCGGTGCGTGAACACGGGCTGCGGCCACGCGCGCGCGTGCACCACCTGTCCGTGCGCGGCGAGGACCCGATCCGCATGCTGACCGCGCCGATACCGGCCACCGCCCACGCCCTGAAGAAGACCGGCCTGTCGATCGACGACATCGACCTCGTCGAGATCAACGAGGCGTTCGCGCCGGTCGTGCTGGCCTGGCTGAAGGAGACGGGCGCGGATCCGCGGAAGGTCAACGTCAACGGCGGTGCGATCGCTCTCGGGCATCCGCTGGGCGCGACGGGCGTCAAGCTCATGACGACCCTGCTGCACGAACTGGAGCGCACCGGCGGCCGGTTCGGCCTCCAGACGATGTGCGAGGGCGGCGGACAGGCGAACGTGACGATCATCGAGCGCTTGTGAGGGCGTTCAGAGGGAGGCCGCGAGTCTTTCCCTGACCTGCTCGGCCTCCTTCATGATCCGGTCCACCAGCTCCGCGCACGACGGCAGGTCGTCGATCACCCCGGCGACCTGCCCGGACGCCATGACGCCGAGATCCGTACGGCCGTCCACCATCGCCGACTTCAGCAGCATCGGCGTGGTCGCGGCGAGCAGCACCTGGCTCCAGGACAGCTCCTTGCCGTGCTTCATGGCGAGGCCGTCGCGGACCAGCTGCGGCCAGGTGAGACCGGAGAGCCTGCGGAACGCCGCCGCGTGACCGACCGCGCGCAGGAGCCCCCGCGCGCGGCCCGAGCCCTCCAGGGAGTCCACCAGGTCCGTGCGCAGCATGCGGTGCGGAAGGCCGTCCACCGCGCGCGTGACCGTGACGTCCTTCACCGTCGCCGCCAGATAGCGCGCCTTCACCGCGTCCGGCACCGTCGAGTCCGAGGTCAGCAGGAAGCGGGTGCCCATGGCCACCCCGGCCGCGCCGTAGGCCAGCGCCGCGACCAGCCCTCGTCCGTCGAAGAAGCCACCGGCCGCCACCACCGGGATGTCCACGGCGTCCACCACCTGGGGCAGCAGCACCGTCGACGCCACCTCACCGGTGTGCCCGCCGCCCTCCCCGCCCTGTACGACCACCGCGTCCGCACCCCACGCCGCGACCTTCTCCGCGTGTCTGCGCGCCCCCACGGAGGGGATGACGACGACTCCGGCCTCCTTCAGCTCCGCGATCAGCTCCCGCGAGGGGGCCAGCGCGAACGACGCCACCCGTACCCCCTCCTCGACGACGATCCGCACCCGGTCCCCGGCGTCCGCCGCGTCCGCGCGCAGATTCACCCCGAACGGCGCGCCCGTACGGGACTTCACCTCCCGGACCGCCTCCCGCAGCGCGTCCACGGTCATCGTCGCCGAGCCCAGGATGCCGAGCGCCCCCGCCTCCGCGACCGCGCTCACCAGCCGCGGGCCCGCGACCCAGCCCATCCCGGTCTGCACGACCGGATGCCGCACCCCGGCCAGCCGGGTCAGTGCCGTGTCCATCAGGCCGGGACCTCCCGGGCCCGGGTGTTCCCCGGATCGATCACCTCGCGGATCAGCGCCAGCTCCCCGGGTGTCGGGTCCCGGGTGTACGGCACCTCGTCGGGGACGGCCGGTTCGAAGCCGGTCGCGTCCCTGACCTGGTCCACCGTGACGCCGGGGTGCAGCGAGGCCAGCCGCATCGAGTGGTCGGGGGTGGCGAAGTCGAAGACGCCCAGGTCGGAGACGACCCGGGGGACACGGTGGTAGCGCGCCGTTCCCGGATGCTCGGCGGCGTGGTCGTATCCCACCCCGCACACCATGTCCACACACTCGACGAAGACCCGCCTGGAGTGCCTGGGCACCCAGTAACTGGTCGGGTTGTTCAGGGTGTTGACCGAGGCGCCGCGCACCCCGAGCAGCTGCCTCGTGGGGCGGTTCCAGTCGCCGACGCAGGAGATGTTCTGGTTGCCGTACCGGTCGATCTGGCTCGCGCCCATCATCACGTGCCGCCTGCCGCCGGCCACCAGGGTGAGGTGCTGCCGGTAGGGCAGCCAGCCCTCGACGGTGCCGTCCGGGCCGACGAGCATCGCCTCGCCGTCGGTCAGCAGCAGGTCCGGCGCGAAGGTACGGCGGGCCAGCCGGGCGCCGATGGACGGGATCACGCCCATCGGGCTCGCCAGGATCTCGCCCGCGTTCCGCCAGGCCTCCGCGCAGGCGATCACGCAGTACTCGGCGCGGGTGGGCGGGGGCGGGGGTGAGGGCAGTGGGGGGTGGGGGGGCGTGTTCTTGGTGCTGCCGGTGCCGGTGCCGGTGTCGGTCATGTCCCCTCCTCTTCGTGCGCGGCCCGGACCGCCGACCGGTAGGCCCGCTCGTCCCCGGCCAGGAAACGCGCCGCGAACTGGGCCCACGGCGTGGTCGCGTACCGCTTCTGGAGCGCCTCGTCGCGGCCGTAGTCGGGGGCGCAGGACGTGAAGTGGGCGCCGTTCGGGGCCTCGACCACGCCCGTGACCGTGTGACGCTTGACCAGCAGGGTCTGCGGCGCGGCCTCCTTCGTCAGCTCGGCCGTGTCCACGAGCCGCTCGCAGGACACGTACGCGGTGTCCGCCGCCTCGCAGAACAGGTCGTCGAAGTACGGATCCGGGCCGAGATACTGGCCGTTGCCCTGCCGGTCCGCGCGGCTCAGGTGCACCAGGGCGGCGTCCATCCGCAGCGCCGGCATCGCCACGAACGTCTCCCCGTCGTCGTACGGCGAAGTCACCGTCCGCAGGCCGGGGTTGACCCGCATCACGTCCGAGCCGATCCCGGCCCGCACCGGCAGGAACGGCAGCCGGTTCGCGGCCGCCTGCAAGCCCCACAGGAACATCGCCTCGTCGATCTCCATCAGGTCGAGGGCGCCGCGCTCGCGGGCCGCTCGGTAGTGCGGTTCGAGAGGGATCGAGTCGAGGGTGACGAAGGCGGTGACCAGCTTGCGGATCCGCCCGGCGGCGGCCAGCATGCCGACGTCCGGACCGCCGTACGAGATGACGGTGAGGTCGGTGACGTCCGACCGGAGCAGCGCTCTGACCAGGGCCATCGGCTTGCGCCTGGAACCCCAGCCGCCGATGCCCAGGGTCATGCCGCTCGCCAGCCGGGCGACGGCCTCGTCGGCGGTCATCGTCTTGTCGCTCACCTACGCACCTTCCTTCCGGAAGTTGTCGCGGACTCTGTCGGCCACGCCGCTGAGGTTGGCCTCGAAGGTGAAGCCCTGCTCGAAGCGGTAGCTGCGCCGCACGTCCACGGGGTCGATGCCGTTGATGGCGGCCTTCGCCAGCCGAAGCAGCCGGCCGTCCTTGGCGGCGATCTCGCCCGCCAACTCCAGTGCGGCGGCGTGCAGTTGCCCGCTCGGAACCACCCGCCACACCGAGCCGTGCGCATGCAGCTCCGCCGCGGTCACCGTGCGCGAGGTGTAGTACAGCGCGCGCATCAGGTGCTGGGGGACCAGCCGGGACAGGTGGGTGGCCGCGCCCAGCGCTCCCCGGTCCAGCTCGGGCAGCCCGAAGGTGGCGTCCTCGCTCGCCACGATCGCGTCCGCGTTGCCCGCGAGACCGATGCCGCCGCCGAGACAGAAGCCGTGTACCGCCACCACCACCGGCACCTCGCACTCGTACACCGCCGCGAAGGCCTCGGCGCAGCCGGAGTTGGCGCCGAGCAGCGCGCTCTGTCCACGTGCCTGGATCTCTTTGATGTCCACACCCGCGTTGAAGCCGCGCCCCTTTGCCGCCAGCACCACGCACCGGACCTCCGGCTCGCGGCCGGCCGTGCGCACGGCGTCGGCCAGCGCGAACCAGCCTTGCACCGGCAGCGCGTTCACTGGGGGGAAGTCCAACGTGACGACGGAGATCCCCTTTTCCGGGGACGAGGTGGAGACACCCATGGGCGCATCAGCTACCTTTCCACCAAACGTTTGTTAGGTGAAGGGTAGCGGCGAATGGAACTGAACGGGAGGGTCGTGGTCGTCACCGGCGGGACCCGCGGCGTCGGTGCCGGGATCGCGCGGTCCTTCGTGGCGGCCGGTGCCGAGGTCGTGGTGTGTGCGCGCAGGCCGCCTGAAGGCCCTCTGAGGAAGGCGGAGTTCGCCCCCCTGGACGTACGGGACGGTGACGCCGTCCGGCGCTTCTTCGCCGAACTGCCCCGCCTCGACGTCCTCGTCAACAACGCGGGCGGCGCCCCCTACCGCCCGCTCGCGCAGACCGAGCCCGAACGGCACATCCGTGTCCTGGAGTTGAACCTCCTCGCGCCGCTGACCGTGTCCCTCGCCGCGCACGACCTCCTCGAACGGGCCCGGGGTTCCATCGTCATGATCGGCAGCGTCAGCGGCGGCCGTCCCTCGCCCGGCACCGCCGCGTACGGGGCTGCCAAGGCGGGGCTGGAGAACCTCGCCCGCTCCATGGCCGTCGAGTGGGCACCGGACATCCGCGTCAACACCCTCGTCGTCGGCATGGTCCGTACCGAGCAGTCCTCTCTGCACTACGGGGACGACGAGGGCGTCGCGGCCGTCTCCCGCACGGTCCCGCTCCAGCGCCTGGCCGAGCCGTCGGACGTGGGCGCGGCGGCGGTCTTCCTCGCCTCGGACGCCGCCGCCTACATCAGCGGGGCGAGCTTGCTCGTCCACGGCGGCGGAGAGCGGCCCGCCTTCCTGCACGCGGCAACTGTCAACAAGGAGACGTGAGATGAGCGGACTCTGTGACGGACGGGTCGTCGTCGTCACCGGCGCCGGCCGCGGACTCGGCCGCGCCCACGCCCTGGCGTTCGCCGCCGAGGGCGCCCGGCTCGTCGTCAACGACCTCGGCGTCGGTCTCGACGGTACCCCCGGCGCCGACAGCCCGGCCGAGCGGGTGGCGGCGGAGATCCGCGCTGCGGGCGGCGAGGCGGTCGCCCACGGCGGTGACATCGCCGTGAGCGAGGGGGCCGCGTCCCTGGTGGCGACCGCCGTCGAGACGTACGGCCGTCTCGACACGCTCGTCAACAACGCCGGCTTCCTGCGCGACCGGATGCTCGTCAACCTCGACGAGGACGACTGGGACGCCGTCCTGCGGGTCCATCTGAAGGGCCACTTCCTGCCCCTCAAGCACGCCGCCGCACACTGGCGCGCCGAGACCAAAGCCGGCCGCACACCCGCGGCGCGGATCGTCAACACCAGTAGCGGAGCCGGGCTGTTGGGCTCGCTGGGGCAGGGGAACTACAGCGCGGCGAAGGCAGGCATCATCGGGCTGACCCTGGTGGCCGCGGCCGAGCTGCGCCGCTACGGCGTCCAGGTCAACGCCATCGCGCCCGCGGCCCGGACCCGGATGACGGAACGCGCGTTCGCCGACACCATGACCGCGCCCACCGCCGGCTTCGACGTCAT
>Ga0307516_10010099_pt1 | contig 10437 bp, 9 predicted proteins | sample 19_EM_MG_FD_203310 | JGI IMG/M metagenome (GOLD analysis project Ga0307516, IMG submission 203310) | Populus trichocarpa ectomycorrhiza microbial communities from riparian zone in the Pacific Northwest, United States - 19_EM | ecosystem: Host-associated > Plants > Roots > Unclassified | place...
CATTCGCAGCGTGTACCGCCCCCGAGCGAACCTGTCGCAGGTGTTCCGGCAGTACCTGCAATACGGCTACTGGAAGCCGTTCGTGATGAAGAAGCACGGGCAGCCGGCGTCGGTACGGCATGCGGTGCCGGGCGCGTTCGTGGCGCTGCTGGCGGTGTCGTTGTTGATGGCGCTGCTGGGCGCTGGCGCCGCGCCGTTCTGGTCGCTCATCAATCTGTATGCGCTGGGCGTGCTGGTGATGACGGTCGCCGTCGCGCAAACGCAAACACTCGCGATGCCGGTGCTGCTGCGCATTCCCGCGGTCATCGCGGCCTACCACTTCGGTTATGGCATCGGCTCCGTGCTTGGCTGGTGGGACGCACTGCGCCACGGGTCGGGCCGCGAGCGTTTTGCCAAGCTGACGAGGTGACGATGCAGCAAGGCGACGAATCCACGGAAGCGCAGGCCGTGCGCGAGCGCTACGCGCGCCGCTTGCCGCAAGACCCGCGCTACAGCCTGCTGAACCCGGCTGCGCTGCTCGCGTTCCAGGAGCGGCAGCGCGCGATGCTGGCCCTGTTCAAGCGGCTCGGTTGGTCGGACATGCCGGCGCTCAAGCTGCTCGAGGTGGGCAGCGGCACGGGCAGCAATCTCGTTGAATGCGTGCTGATGGGGTTCGCGCCGGAGCACCTGTCGGGCATCGAGCTGCTGCCCGAGCGCCATGCGGTGGCGCGGGCGCGATTGCCTGAGGGCGTCTCGCTTGTGCAAGGCGATGCGCTGGCGCTGATGCCTGCCGCCCAGAGCGTCGATATCGTTCTGCAGTCGACCGTCTTCTCGTCGCTGCTCGACGATGTGTTCCAACAGCGCCTGGCGGCTGCGATGTGGGCCGCAGTCAAACCCGGGGGCGGCGTGCTCTGGTACGACTTCACCGTCGACAACCCACGCAACCGCGATGTGCGCGGCGTGCCGCTGCGGCGCGTTCAAGCCTTGTTCCCGCAAGCCCGTGTTCAGGCACACCGTGTCACGCTCGCGCCCCCGATCGCCCGAGCCGTGTCTCGGCTTCACCCCTCGCTCTACACTGTGTTCAACGCCTTGCCACCGTTGCGCACGCACCTGCTGTGCTGGATCGCCAAGGATCGATGAAACCCATGTCCGACAAGCTGCCCTTCCTCCCGTTTGCCTTGCCCGAGATCGGCGAAGAAGAGATCGCGGAGGTGGTGGACACGCTGCGTTCCGGCTGGGTCACCACCGGCCCCAAGACCAAGCGCTTCGAGGAAGACTTCACCGCCTTCCTGGGTGACGCCAGCCTGCATTCGATGGCCGTGAACTCGGCCACCGCCGGCCTGCACTTGGCGCTCGAAGCCCTGGGCATCGGCCCGGGTGACGAGGTCATCACCACCACCCACACCTTCACCGCCACCGCCGAGGTCGTGCGCTACCTCGGAGCCGACGTGGTGCTGGTCGACATCGACCCCGCCACGCTGTGCATCGACGTGAAAGCCGTCGAGGCTGCCATCACGCCGCGGACCAAGGCAGTGATGCCTGTGCACTACGCCGGCCTCGCGGCCGACATGACAGCACTGCTGGCGCTCACCAAGAAGCACGGCCTCAAGGTGGTGGAAGACGCCGCGCACGCACTGCCCACCACCTGCGACGGCAAGCTCATCGGCACGCTCGATTCCGACGTCACGGTGTTCAGCTTCTACGCCAACAAGACCATCACCACCGGCGAAGGCGGCATGGTCGTCACGCGCGACCCGGCGCTGGCGCAGCGCATCAAGACCATGCGCCTGCACGGCATGAGTCGCGATGCCTTCGACCGCTTCACCGCCAAGGTGCCGAGCTGGTACTACGAGATCGTGGCGCCGGGGTTCAAGTACAACCTGACGGACATCGCCGCCGCCATGGGCCTACATCAGCTGAAGCGGCTGGCCACCTTCCAAAAGCGCCGCGAAGAGATCGCGCAGCAGTTCAACGAAGCATTCGCCGGCCTGCCGGTGATCACGCCACCTGTGCCGACGGCGGGCGACGTGCATGCGTGGCATCTGTACGTGCTGCGGCTGGGCGATGGCGTCAAGGTCGGGCGTGATGCGTTCATCGAGCGCCTGTATGCGGCAGGCATCGGCTGCAGCGTGCACTACATCCCGCTGCACCAGCAGCCCTACTGGCGCGATCGATATGGGTTGAGCGCTGCTGCCTTCCCGCATTCGCAAAAGGCCTACGAGCGCATGGTGAGCCTGCCGCTCTATACCCGCATGACCGACGACGACGTGAAGCGTGTGGTCGGCGCAGTGCGCACGGCGCTGGCTTGATGCCGATGGCCAAGCGGCTGTTCGACCTGCTGCTGTCGCTGACGGGTTTGCTGCTGCTGTCACCTCTGATGCTGGCCCTGGCGGCCTGGATCAAGCTCGACTCGGCTGGGCCGGTGTTCTTTCGCCAGGAGCGGGTGGGGCGCTTTGGCGTGCCGTTTCGCATCCACAAGTTCAGGACCATGACGCATGGCGGCGCGGGCTCGCTGCTCACCGTGGGTGCGGACGCGCGCATCACGCGGGCAGGGGCCTTCCTGCGACGCAGCAAGTTCGACGAACTGCCGCAGCTGATCGACGTGCTGCTCGGAAGCATGAGCCTCGTCGGCCCCCGACCTGAGGTGCCGCGCTATGTGGCGATGTACCCGCAAGGACTGCGCGACAAGGTGCTCAGCGTGCGCCCTGGCATCACCGACGTGGCCTCGATCGAGTACCGCGACGAGAACGATCTGCTCGCGCGCGCGGCCGACCCGGAACGCGAGTACGTCGACGTGGTAATGCCTGCGAAGCTGGCCCTCGCTGCGCACTACGTCGACCACGCGTCATTGCGCTTCGACATGCAGTTGATCCTGAAGACCATGCGTCTGATCTGGTGGGGCAGGAGATGAGTGACGCCCCCAACAGCGCACCGAGCGTGTGGCATCGCCTCGACCGACTGCTGGCGCGTGTGCGGCCGCGCCGGCAACCGTTGTCATTGGCCATCGACGGCATCGTGATCGTGCTGTGCTGGAACATCACCTACCTGTTCCGCCTCGGCTTCGAGCGATCGCTCAGCGCCCGGCCACATTACGACGCCTGGGTAATGCTCGGCGTGGTGCCGGTGTACCTGATCGCCTTCGTGATCGGCGGCATCCCGCGCGGCATGTGGCGCTTTTCGGGCTTCGATGAAATCAAGCGCCTCACGGTGGCGTGCCTGTGCGCCGGTGCGCTGTGCGCCATCGTCGTCTCGATGGCGCGCCTGGCCGAGGTGCCGCGCGCCGTGCTGGCCTTGCACCCGTTCATCACGCTGATGGGCTTGTGCGGCGTGCGCACCGCCTACCGCATGCTCTACGAGCACGCACGGTCGCGCATCACCGGCAGCGACGCCGAGGTGCGCCGCGCCATCGTGATGGGCGCCGGCGAGGCAGCCAAGCGCCTGCTCGCCACCATCCACCAGCAAGGCTGGATCGTGATGGGCCTGCTCGACGACGACCCGGTCAAACAACGCGCACGCATCGGCGGCGTCGAGGTGCTGGGCACGCTGGCCGACGTGACGCGCTCCGACGTGCACGCCGGTGCCACCCACGTGATCGTGGCCTTGCCGGGTGCGACCGCGGCGCAACGCCGCAGGGCCGTCGACCTGGCTTCGACCACTGGCCTGCCCGTGCTGACGGTGCCTTCGGTCAGCGAGCTGCAAGACGGCACTGCGCACATCGAGCGGGTGCGCAGCATCGAGCCGGAAGACCTGCTGGGCCGCGAGCCCGTGAAGCTCGACGAGCAGGGCATCGCCGAGCTGGTCTCCGGTAAGACGGTGCTCGTCACGGGCGCTGGCGGGTCGATTGGCTCGGAGCTGTGTCGACAGCTGGCGCGCTACGGTCCGGCTCGCATGGTGCTGTTCGAGCTGAGCGAGTTCGCGCTGTACCAGATCGAGCAGCAGCTGACCGAATTGCACGCCCACCTGCCGCTGGTTCGCCTGATCGGCGACGTGAAGAGCCTCGAGCAGATCAGCCATGCGTGCAACACGTATCGGCCGCACCTGGTCTTCCATGCCGCGGCTTACAAGCACGTGCCGCTGATGGAAGACGAGAACGCCTGGATGGCGCTGCAGAACAACACGCTCGGCACCTGGCACGCCGCCAACGCCGCAGCGCGCTCAGGCGCCGAGCGCTTCGTGATGATCTCGACCGACAAGGCCGTGAACCCCACCAACGTGATGGGCGCCAGCAAGCGCGCCGCCGAGATGCTGCTGTCGCACCTGTCCACGCAGGGCCATCGCACTACCTTCGCAGCAGTGCGCTTCGGCAACGTGCTCGGATCCAGCGGCAGCGTGATCCCGAAGTTCAAGGAACAGATCGCCAAGGGCGGGCCGGTCACGGTGACGCATCCCGACATCACGCGGTATTTCATGACGATTCCCGAAGCCGCACGGTTGGTGCTGCAGGCCGCCGCACTGGCTGAGTCGGGGCAGGTGTATGTGCTCGACATGGGCGAGCCGGTGAAGATCGTCGACTTGGCGCGGGATCTGATCCGGATGTCAGGGCATCGCGATGGCGAGATCGCGATCGTTTTCAGCGGGCTGCGGCCGGGTGAGAAGCTTTATGAAGAGCTTTTGGCGGATGCGGATGACACACTGGCATCGGCGCATCCGCGTCTGCGCATTGCTCAGCTGCGTGAGCCGGTGAGCGAAGAATGGCTCGGCGACTTGCTGTCATGGCTCCAAACAGTGAATGGTTCAACTTCACCAGCAGATTGCCGCAAGCTGCTGCGGCGCTTCGTGCATGAATACGCTTCTAGCGTGTCCGCCTGAAGACCATCCAACGCGGGGTCTTGAAGCGCACGATGCGTGAGTACAGCCAGACGTACAGAAGAATGAAGACCAGCATGAACGAGAGCAGGGCGGGCGTGCTGTCCCACCAAAGAAGGCTCGGAATGATGGTCATCAGGCACAGCACCCAGAGGTAAGGTGACGTCATGGAGTTGCGACGTGTCAGCCTTCGGCGCTTGGGACTGTCTTGCAGCGTCCAGCGAATCAGGCGGCGGTGGATCAGGGTGTGCAGGTGAATACCATCTGGCGCACCCGTCGCCACGCCTCTCACGAACTTTCGCCGGTACATGGTGAAGACCGTTTCGAAGACTGGGTAGGCACACAGCAGGAGCGGGAACATCGGCGACACCCTCTCATTGCGGTGGACGATCATGATGCAGAGTTCACCCAGCAGAAATCCCAGCAGATAGGCTCCACCATCCCCCAGGAAAATCAGGCCTGCGGGGAAATTCCAAACGAAGAATCCCAGTGCAGCACCTGCAACGATGACTGCGGCGCTGAACATCGCAACGTCACCCACTTGGTATGAAACGTAGGCTACGGCAAGGAGCATGAACAGCGCGCACATCGACGCAAGCCCGTTGAACCCGTCGATGATGTTGATGGCATTCGAAAGGCCGGTGACGGCAAGCACGGTGAAGCCGACTGCCGCCGGGTACCACTGGATCAGCGTGTCCAGGCCGGGGATGTCGGTGCGAATGATGACGGCATCCAGCAGCCAGATCCCGAGGCCAGACGAGCCCGCTATGAACCAAAGCCTCCAGCGGGGGGCAACGTTGCGGGCCAGGTCTTCAGCTAGGCCCGAAAGGAAGGCCGGCATGGCGGTCAGCAACAGGAGCCACAACGTCGGTGTCATCGGCATCTTGAATGCGTCTGCCCACACAATGCCGATCAGCAATCCCATGAAAATGCCGACCCCGCCGACGCGTGGGACAGGGCGTGCGTGGAATTTTTGTGGTCCGGTGAGATTGCGGTCCGCCGAGATTCTGGCGTGCGCGTTCGCTGAGCGCACCACCAGCAGGCTGACAATGCAAGACGTGAGAAAACTGAGTATGAAAAACTGCATGGGAAGCCGTAGACGGTCAGCCAGCATTATCCGTGCCGAATCTGCGGTGCCCTGGAACCCAGCGCATGTTCGAAGGTAACAAGGCCGCGCGCGCATGCGTCAGCGCATGACAACGGTCTTCATCAATGGCAAGTTCGCGGCACAGCGAGTCACGGGAGTTCAACGTGCTGCGGGCTGCATCGTTGAGGCGTTTGACCGATTGCTGCCGACCGTTTCTGGTTTGGACGAGGTGCGATGGGTATTGTTGTGTCCGCCTGGAGCGTCGCTCCCCGCGCTGCGCCGAATCGAGGTTCTGGAGATCGGACATCGTGCAGCGGGCTTGCATTTCTGGGAGCAGGTGCAGTTGCCCTTTGCCGCGCGGGGTCAGCTGCTGATCAATCTGGCCGGGCCGGCGCCTTTGCTCAAACGCCATCAGATCTGCATGCTTCACGATGCTGCCGTGTTCGACTTCCCTGGAGTTCACACGCGGCTTTTCAGAGCTTGGTACCGCTTTGTGTTTCGTCGCCTTGCGCGTAGTGCTTCCGTGTTGCTGACCCCGTCCGTTTTTTCAAAGTCCCGGCTGCGGGAGCATCTGGGCCTGCCTTCAGGACGGGTGGCGGTTACTTCGGGTGGTGGCGAACACATGAGAGCTGTCAGCGCCGACAATGCCGTGCTTCAGCGTCTGGGCCTGCAGCCCGGCTCGTATTTCGTGGCCGTGGGCAGTTCCAATCCAATCAAGAACTTCATGTCATTGCTGAACGCTTTTGCGGCGCTGCCGTCCCGTTGCGACGCGCAGCTCGTCATCGTCGGTGGGGCTAACAGCGGGGTCTTTGCGGCTGAAGGTGCGCCAGCCAACGTGGCTGGCTTGGTCCGCGCCGGTCCCGTATCCGATGCTGAGCTGAAAGCGTTGTACCAATCGGCGCTTGCCCTCGTGTTCCCGTCCATCTACGAGGGCTTTGGCTTGCCTCCGTTGGAGGCAATGGCCTGCGACTGCCCGGTGGCGGCGTCGAACGCGGCAGCGATCCCGGAGGTGTGCGGCGACGCGGTTCTCTATTTCGATCCTTCGAAGCCGCACGCCATCGCCGAGGCGATGATGCGGCTCTTTGACGAACCCGCGTTGCGACAACAGCTGAGGGAGCACGGTGCCCGGCGCGCACAGGCCCTCAACTGGGACGGTGCCGCCTTGGTGCTGCTGGAAAATCTGAGACCAGCCATGGCTTCCTTGCTCACTGACGCATGAAGATTCTTCAGCTCACCAAGTTCTATGCACCCGTGACGGGTGGCATCGAGACCGTGGTGCTCGAACTGGTCAGAGGCATGCGCCGTCTCGGCGTGACGGTCGACGTGTTGTGTGCCGGTACCGAGCCGTGGACTCGCCGCAGCGTCAGCGAAGAAGGTGTCCAGGTCACGCGTTCCGGTTCGTGGGGCAAGTTGCTGTCGACTTCTTTGTCTCCAGGGTTGATCGCCCACGTTCGACGCCTGGCGCCTGCTTACGACGTGATCCACGTCCACATGCCTGACCCCATGGCGGCACTGGCCCTGTGGGTGGCACGTCCATCGGCAAAACTGGTCGTGCATTGGCACAGCGACGTGGTTCGCCAGCGCCGGACGATGCGCCTGTACCGCCCGCTGCAGCAATGGCTGCTTGGCCGGGCAGACGCCATCGTTGCGACCTCTGAACCCTACGCTCAGTCGTCGCAGTGTCTGCAGCCATGGCAGAGCAAGATCACCGTGATCCCCATCGGCATCAGTGACAATGGCGGCTCCGCGCGGCCAGAAGTGGTGCAACGCATTCAAGAACGCTTCGGTGGCCGAGACATCGTGTTCGCTTTGGGCCGCATGACTTATTACAAGGGGTATGACCTTCTTATCGAGGCTGCAGCATCGCTTCCCTCACACTGCGTGATCGTCGTCGGCGGTGAGGGCGAACTGCTCAGTACCTATCGAGCCGAGGTGAATCGGCGATTCCTTTCGGATCGCATCCATTTCGTAGGGCGCATTCCCGCGCATGAACTCAGCGCGTACTTTGCGGCCGCAAGCATGTTCTGCATGACGTCCACGCAGCGAGCCGAGGCTTATGGCGTGGTCATGCTGGAGGCCATGGCGATGGGCAAGCCCGTTATTTCGACCCACGTCGAAGGAGCTGCAGCGTCGTGGATAAACCAAGCGGGTGCGACCGGGCTCAACATCCCGGTGGATGACGTAGAAGCGCTACTGGAAGCAGTCAATAGAATCAGTGCCGACAGACCCTTTGCGTGCCAGCTCGGCCAAGGCGCGCGGGCCCGCTACGAACGCATCTTCACTGCGGACACGATGGTTGGCAGCACGACCGACCTCTATGCGCAGCTGCTGGCTCGGCCGGATCGACAGGCCATGCTCGACCGGCTGCCAATTTGACAAGACAGGATCAGTTTTTTGAAATGACAGCAGAATCTTCTTCCACGGCGTTGGGTGACGCTCGCCCCCGCCTGTGGCTTCGGCTGAAGCGCCGGTTCAACACCATCTTTGTCATCACCGTACTGCTACCGACGGCGGTGGCCTGTCTCTATTTCGGCGTGATCGCGTCAGACGTCTACATCTCCGAGTCCCGCTTCGTGGTGCGTAACCCCCAACGACAGTCTGTCGCGGGCGGGCTAGGCTCGCTGTTGCAGGGTACCGGCTTTGCACGATCGCAGGACGACACCTACTCTGTGCACGACTACGTGCTGTCTCGCGACGCGCTGCGCGAGTTGGACAAGCAGTTGCAGATTCGCAAAGCGTTCGAATCGCAGAACGTCGACTGGTTCAACCGCTTCCCCGGCCCAAGCCCCGACGACAGCTTCGAGGCCTTTTACAAGCACTACCGCAAATACGTGAGCGTCGACTACGACACGGTGTCATCGATCACCACGCTCTATGTGCGCGCGTACACGGCCGAAGATTCGCGCAATATCAATGACCTGCTGCTGAAAATGGGTGAGCGGCTCGTCAATAATTTGAACGACCGCAGTCGGCAAGATCTGATTCAGGTCGCGCAAAGAGAAGTACAAAACGCAGAAGAACGCGCCAAGGCCGCTGCGGTGGGCCTGTCGGGCTACCGAACTCGTCAGTCGGTGTTCGATCCCGACCGACAGTCAGCACTCCAGCTGCAGGGGGTGGCCAAGCTGCAGGAAGAACTGCTGGCCGCAGAGGCGCAACTGAACCAGGTGCAGAAGTTGTCACCTGACAATCCTCAGATTCCGTCACTGAAGAGTCGCATCGAGTCCCTGCGTAGGACCATTGCGGCAGAATCCTCCAAGGTGGCTGGCGCCGACGGGTCGTTCACCAGCAAGTCGACGGCATTTGACCGACTTCAACTGGAGAAGGTGTTCGCCGAGCGCCAGCTGGCCACGGCGCTGGCTTCGCTGGAGACGGCGCGCAACGAGGCACAGCGCAAGCAGCTTTACCTGGAAAGACTGGTGCAACCAAACCTGCCAGACAAAGCGCTCGAACCGCGTCGAATTCGCAACGTCTTCACAGTGCTGCTCCTGGGCTTGATTTTTTGGGGCGTGGTCAGCTTGGTCGTGGCCAGCGTCCGAGAGCACGTTGACTGAGCCGACTCGCCATGGAGCAAGTTTCTACAACCTTCTTGGCCTCATTGCGCGTTCAATGGCGCGTGATCCGTGCGCTCCTGATGCGAGAAGTCATCACGCGCTACGGGCGCGAGAATCTGGGCGTTCTGTGGCTGATCGTGGAGCCCGCTACTTTCACGCTTGGCGTGTCGGCATTGTGGACTGCGGCAGGGATGGATCACGGCTCTAGCCTGCCCATCGTGGCGTTCGCGATCACCGGCTATTCGTCCGTGCTGATGTGGCGCAATACCGCCAGCAAATGCAATAGCGCCATTCACCAGAATTTCAACCTGCTGTACCACCGCAATGTGCAAGTGATTGATGTTTTCGTCACCCGCATAATCCTTGAACTGGCGGGGACGACGGCCTCCTTCACGTTGTTGTCGCTATTCTTTATCGGGTTCGGCTTCATTTCCCCCCCCGTCGACATTCTTCAGGTCATCCAAGGTTGGCTGATGCTGGCTTGGTTCGGCGCATCGCTGGGGATGATGCTCGGAGCGGGCACCGCTTACTCCGAGCTCGTCGACCGAATCTGGCATCCAACGTCTTACCTTCTGTTCCCCTTGTCAGGGGCAGCCTTCATGGTGGAATGGCTGCCAGCTCGGGCCCAGGAGGTCGTCTTGATGTTACCCATGGTCCACGGTGTGGAAATGGTCCGCGAGGGCTTCTTTGGCGACACGGTTCGAACTCACTATGACACCGGCTACATGGCCCTGGTATGTCTGTGCATGACTTTGATCGGCCTGCTGCTCGTGCGAGACGCCGGTCGGCGTGTGGAGCCGCCATGATCTCCATCGAAAACGTCTCCAAGACATATCGCACGCGACATGGTCCGCGAACCATCCTCGACCGGGTCAATCTGAAGCTGGAGCGTGGCCGAAACATCGGCATTCTCGGCCGCAACGGTGCCGGCAAGTCCACGTTGATCCGCATTCTGAGTGGGGCCGAACACCCGACGTCCGGACGCATCGTCCGCGGCATGAATGTGTCGTGGCC
>Ga0307516_10010100_pt1 | contig 10436 bp, 8 predicted proteins | sample 19_EM_MG_FD_203310 | JGI IMG/M metagenome (GOLD analysis project Ga0307516, IMG submission 203310) | Populus trichocarpa ectomycorrhiza microbial communities from riparian zone in the Pacific Northwest, United States - 19_EM | ecosystem: Host-associated > Plants > Roots > Unclassified | place...
TCCACTCGTACCCCGCGGCTTTGGAAGCCGCTGATCCTGAAACCGAGTATGGCCGCGATCTTTCGTTGTCCGACGATGAATGTTAGACAACGTCGGCCGACACGCTCGCCGACGATATCAACACGCTTGCGGTGAATAAGCTCACCGGATAACCGGACCGCGGCTCCGAGTTATCCTGACTGCGCTCATTGCGACGCGCCCTCGAGCACGATGAAGCCGGCCAGGATGAGGCCCTCCGCGAGATCTGCGTGGTGAAAGGTGACCTCGGACCGTTTCGCGGGTTCGGAGGAAGGCGCTTGATCAAAAGAGAGGAAGAGTCGAAGAGGTGCAAGACTTCGTACGTATGGTATTGTGGCAAAGCAGCGATAAAGAAGGATCCAGGTGGGGGAGGATGGAGTAGGAGGACAAGAGTGAGAGACCTGGGCATGGAGGGTTTGGAGCATTGCAGAGCGCAGTGAGTCAGACGAGTAGGGCGATGGTGGGGAGTGGGGTAGCGGACACTTGGGATGAAAATATTGACGTCATCGGCGAAAATATGCCATCGAGTCTGCAGACGGTCCAGGAAATGCGCGAGCTAGACTGGGTGACTGCGAGGCACTCGAAGGGGACCGTTCAAACGAAGAACTCCAGTCCGAGAGTCGGACGTAACGAGACTGCATGCTGGAGTCCTGCGATAGCCAGGATGCGACATACTCCAGTCTGTCTGCCACGGGATGGTTAGGAGTAGGCCAGCATGGCTGCTCCCAGTCGGGCGCTGTCTGTTTCTCGAGCAGTGGACGTGAGGTGTACCGAGAAGTGTATCTATTCCAGAGAGAAGGAGCGGGTACTGTTCTCTGCTTCCTAACTAACTCTCTGATCAGGCTAATCAACAACCGGGATGATGGCAAAGGGAGATCCTCGATCATGTTTCCTCTAGTTTGGTGACCCTCACTGTGTCTAGATACCTACCCTTGAAGAAAAGGGGGTGTAGACTAAACGTTTGGATTGTGTGTGGTTACTACCCGCAGATAGTCTTTTTTGACATACATCCTTGGGTCGTCAAGAGAGAAAAAAAATTCGTTAGGTGCCTCGCATTTGCAGCTGCTTAGTTAAATCTGTTGTTGCAATTGGCTGAGATGGTTGAATTTCTTCTGACGAATGATATTTTCCAAACGCATAATAAAGTATCAACAGAGGAATTGCTAATACATCTCCCTTGAGCGACATCTGGATTTTTCAGTCATATGCGACATATATTGATGGTTTGTGTGGTGCGCGAGTTGGTCATGTCGTCTTGGGGCACCTGACGTATGCCATTGTCTGACATCTTACCTGTCACAATATCTAGTCGCTCTAAGACGTCTGTGTGGCATCTCAGTGCTGTTTATTCTCTCATCGGAATCTGTTTTGTCACATGAAAATCCAAATACAAGGTACTAAGGCTTAATGCGAGTATGAGTAAGTAAACAAAAAAAAAAATCTGTCGCCCAAACATCCCATTCTGGCTAGCCTAAAGAAGACATCATTTAAGCAACGACCACCACCAAAGCCTTCATCTTCCTTATGCCGACAACCAACTCTGCGACAGCCACCACGGAGCCACTTCTCCTCCTTTGAAAACCGCTGAACAATGGAATCCGATTTTCTCCAATATTAACAGTACCGCTGACCCCTCACATCTTAGTTTCAGTACGCACCTACTCAGTAATGGCGGACAGACGGAAGAAGCTCGAGGTACTTTACAAAGGAAGAGCTTCTAGACCCAGCTACCAACGGCACCGTCGGCATCCCAAAGACGATCACGAAGAATGCACCTACTCGCATGAAGTCAGCCGACGGGAGAATGGAGTTGAGGTGGTATACAGAGAAGGCGTGCGAGTGGCAAGAACAGGTGGACGCCGTGGACAGGTGAGCGCCGTGGACAGGTGGGCGACGAGAACAGGTGGCTACCGAGGCCAGGTGGATGCTGAGGACAGGGGAGCGCCGAGGACAGGTGAGTACCGAGGACAGGTGAGCGCCGAGACGAGAACAGGTGAGCGTCGAGAATGAGAGAATGCTGAACAACGGAGAGCGCGGATGCACAAAGGAACAGAGTGGATACTGACGGTGGACGCTACTAAGGTATGGTAGACTGCGCGGTCATAAAGGAACGGAATGGACACTGAGGTGGATAGCACTGAGATACGAAGAAACCGATACTGAAAACGCATCGCTAAAAACGCCAAGCCTTTCACTCGACACACCAAAAACCAGACCGACTTAAGCTTCACCGGCATCACGATGCCCAGTCCTGACACCGGATCGATGAGCGCAGCTCCGGTGGTGGCTGCCGTGGGTGACCAAAACAAGCACAAGGCCCTGAGAAGGCTCATGGGGGAAAAGAAAATGCTGAGGGGGGAGGCAATGGAGGGGGTAATAGCAGTGGGCTCAGCAAGCCCCCTAACAGCAGTGACGAAAAGGAAAACTGCGAGGACGAGGAAGAGAAGGTAAGAACGAGAGTGACAGTGGAAGACCAACCTTTCTGCGTACGGACTCAGACCGCAGAAGGGCGGAAAGCATGCAGGAATTTTTCAACCGAAGCAGACAGTGGAAGGGAGACAATATTTTTGACACGCCTGGAAAATCGATCATGGGAGGGCCACTCGTGGGGGCCCTCACGGCGGCGAAGGAAAACTCGCAAGATGTGGGAATAGCTTTGACCCTGAGTACTACAGCGCAACCAACCAACGGGGTGGAAAGCGAGGCGGGGGAATGCAGCGTGGTGGCAGGTCCCATCCCCTCCCAGGAATTGACAGTCAACGTGTCTTTGGGCCACTTTCCCCTATTATTACCAGCTTTCATACATCTGCCAAATGTGGACTACTACATAAGTCATGTAGCCAGCACGATCACCTTTCACCTGGTACCGGTACCCAGGGTGTGGATTCGGAGCAGAACGATACCCAGCCAGAGACCGTAAGTACTGAAGCTCCTCAGATATACCAAGCTAATAACTAGCTACAGGAGCATAGGCAAGTCCAGAAACAACGAAGTCAAAACCTATACAAAGATACGACTAGCAAAAGGAATATAGCATCCGAACGAGCACCTGATTGTTCTTGCGACGCACAAGAGACTGGCGGCAAACCAGTGGCGCCATTCAGATATCAGAGAGCCTACATCCCAAAAGAACTACAAGATACACTACCAAAGTTACCTCGCGGCAGGCCATCTAAGAACAAGGTGAAGGAGAGAAATGACCTTATCGATGCCTACTGCGCATCCCCTTCAACCATGTAACGGGACGAGCGGACGGACGGGGGGCGAGTGAACAGACGAGGCGGCGAGCGGATGGAAGTGGGGCGAGCGGACAGACGGGGGGGGCGAGCGGATGGAAGACGGGGCGGGGGGACGGACGGGGGGGCGAGCGGATAGAAGACGGGGCGCGCGGACGGAGGGGTATGGGGGGTGAACGAATGGAAGAGGGGGCGAGCGGACGGACGGGGGGGCCAGCGGAACTTGAACACCCTCCGATATCTTTACTTAACGTTGGTCGATGTACTGAAGGTTTATCCAGTCCTCGGTAATGCCTTTGCGAATGATTTGGCAGTCTCAGATTCATGGATATGTCTCGGATGTGGGTGTGGTGAGACCTAACGTGGTGTCCGAACCCCGTGTGCTGCCGCTATACAGGTGAACTCGACCGAACACCCTCCATTGCCCCCAGTTTACGCTGACCGATCTATCGTCAGTTTACCCAGTCCTCGGTAATGCCTTTACGAATGATTTGGCAGTCTCAGAATGTTAGATATGTCATGGTTGTGGGTGTGGCGAGACCTAACGTGGTGTCCGAATCCCGGGTGCTACTATATACGTGATCTCGACCGAACACCCGCCGCTGCCTACACTTTATGTTGATCGATGTAGTGTACTACGGTTCACCCAGTCTCGGCAATGCCTTTACAAATGATTTAACTGTCACAGGATTGTAGACAAGTCACGATTGTGGGCGGCTTGACTCTCAACGGATGTCGATGCGCAGTTTTTGGGAGGTATGGTCCAGCTGAAGCGGGGCTCCACATCACGTGACATGACGTTTTCCCTCGTTTCTCCGCTTGTCTTGAGTTATTTCTGTCGCTTTTCCTTCTACTTACACCACACATCAAACACTCCTTTACCGCTGGTTCATCCAGTTCAACACCCCTCAACCCCGCCACACACCCAGTTCTACCCTTCGGCTGCTGTAGCCGTAAGACCAGGAGTCTCATTAGTCATGTCTGAGTCGAAAAAAATTACCGTATCGGAGGCGATGCACCGCGCCTTGTTTACCACTGCGCAGCTGTCGAATTTGGCCCCCGCCGCAGCTTTGAAACTCGTGAAATCTGCTCAGGTAGGTCGCATTTTCTGGATCCTAACTGTTTGATGCTCACCACAAGCAGAATCGTCTGGACTGGGAAGCCAAGGTTCGCATCTTCGTCGGGTTGTTCTTCTGCCGCTGGCGTGCTCTTGATACATGTAGCATTCGTGCTCTGCCTCCGTTACTGGTTCCAACTGAACCATACATCATCGAACCCGTGCAGATGATTGAGTACATATCTGAGTTATACGTCGAACTTCAATCTGATGTCTGTGATGCGCACGAGCGTCTTGCACGTAGTTGGCTTGTTAGTCCCGACGGCCGCAAACTTCTCGCCCAACAGGATGAGCAGCGGTAAGTCCGTTCTCACCAGTTTCTGCATCTTGACGCTTACATTAGTATAGGCTCAAGTACCTCAAAGTTCCAATGCCTACCCTTTCTCAGATCGAGAAGGAGATCAATCTGCAGATCTACGAGGTTGCAGCTTTGTGGACACCCATCTATGAACAAGTACATCCGGGACACTGGGATCCTTCACAGTTTCGGGAGTACGGCCGTGAACACTACGTAGGCCTCCGCCAGTCCTCGTACAAGATTCTCAGAGAAATGGTTGAGGCCCTCACCTTCGGTGGCTCTATTGCAAGCATGAACATTGCTATCGATATGCGTATTCGAATGCTGCTATCGTCCTCATTGAAGAAGATTAATAACGTTATATGGCCTGTTCTGAACCCTGACCTCCCTCCAGAGTCAGCCATCCTGACCTGGGGAGCCCGTCCAGAGATGTACCCGCGTGGCAACAAATCCAAAGGCCTTGTGAAGCTGCTTGAGCGGTTTGGTGGAGATCTCCCCTTCTTTGGAAGCTCGGTATCTCCAGAAGCCATCAACGTTGAGAGCATCCTATCGTCCTTCCGGAACAGCGATGCTTCCCTACCAGGGACCAAAGACAACACACCCGCCATTTGGAAAACCAATGGCAGTACCCAAGCCAACGGTCCTATCGCGTCTCCTGCAGAATACGACTGCGACGACGATCTCTACAGTCACCCACAGGGAACGATCCCCTACAACCATACTGGCGAGTTCGCGGAGCCCGTCAGGATCAACCAATCGCATATAGCTGAGACATCGAACACCAGCCCGTATCACCAACCGTTGTCTCAGCCTCAAGAGTCATCACAGTCACCAAAAAGCAAGCCTCAGCACCCACGCACCACACCTACAGGTCTCCCTGACGCCTATATCTTGGACCCTAAGATAAATGCTGGATCCGATACCGAGTCAGAAGAGGAATTGATCCCAGCACCCTTGTCGATGATGAAGCGAGTCCCGGTCTTTCAACCTTCTTGCAGATCGGAGGTGAGCATATCAACGTCACTGATGAGATGGTAGCACGTATCGAGACCATGGTGCAGACTGAGTGGGAGGCAGATGTTGAGATCATAGCCGCTTATACGGAGGCCCATGATGCGTGGGATAAGGTTTCCATGCGTGCCCTCACTCTTGGCCGTCTCAGCTTCGTCGGCGCAGTCCACTATGTCATCCAGGGTCTTGCCGCCGAACACAATCAGGCCACCAAAATTGTCAGACACTTTGTGAAGAAGATGGACAGGTGCGAGACACTGATGGAGAATCTCACCGAGGCTCGTTTGCGCGTAGAGCAAAACAGATTCATTCTCAATGCCGCCTCAACAAAGGCAGATGATGTCATCCTTAGCACCGCGAAGGAGAAGCATAAGCAGTTAATGGGCGAGTGTGGACCACTGATCAGCTCTACAATTTCCCCAGGACGCAAGCGCAAAACCAAGGATAGTGAGGCATTCCTCCGTAGGTCTCTCAAGAAATCCCGTCGATCTTCCGGAGCAACTACTGCAGCCATTGCATCTACGGTCCCCTCAACATCGTCTTTCAAAGTTCCCTCCGGATCCTACTCAGGAGTCGACGCAGCTCCCAACTCGGTAGAGTTGCCAGATCCGCCCACCAACAGTAGGTATCGCCGCAAGTCACCCACTGTAAGGTCCTTCGGGGAGCCGTTGGGACGGGAGCTTGCTACTCCATTGGCCCATGATCTGGACACCCTATCGGCGCGCACGGTTCCGCAAATGGGCGGCAACAGCTCTTTTGCTGAGGGTATGGAGAGCCTTGACAATTATTTAGCTTTGCTGACATCGCGTTTCCTTACATAACGCATCTTCTCATTTCATCTGTCTCTTTCCCGTGATACCTCTTGCTCTTTCAGTCTACCTTGGTCGGTGTATGGGTGAAATTCTTTGCACTCTTCTACCTCTTCTCGCGTATGGCGCCATTGATTGCCACAGGGTGCATGGGCCGGGCTGGGTTAGAGTTGTATATTATGGGTTTTCACAGAGTTCATAGATATGCAACATTTCGCGCCTCATAGGTTTCATTGTGATGCCAATTTAATTTAGTGCTAATTGTGCTGTCGGAGACTAAAAATTGGTGTGTTGTGGCGAAACGGTTCAAAGCCCCCATTTCGGAGAGCTTTTCTTCCAGACGTTGGCACGAAGCGAGATTTTAGCCTGCGAAAAATCAAGCGCACGTGACAACGTCTGGCACGAGACAAGGCAGTATGAAGGTTCGCCGTAAAAATATATCATCAAGGCGACTCCGCAGGGGAGTCGATTTCTGCAGAATTTTGGACTACAACTAGGCTAGTTGGAAGCTTTCTGCCACCACCACAACAACAGTCAGAAAATCGTACACACCCGGGAGAGCATCGGAAAGAGAAAGCGAACAAGATTATCCAAATTCTGTTGATTGGAGAAGTGATGCTGGAGCTGTAAGCGAATTTCCTGGGTTCCAGGGTTTCGACTACAACTAGGCAATTACTGAGAGCCTTCAGCCACAACCAACACCGCAGACAGAAAATCGTACACACACTGGATGGCATCGGAAAGCGATGGGGAACAAGATTATCGAAAAATTCTTTTGATTGGAGAAGACACGGTGGAGCTGTAACCATATTCCTGTGGGCATTTCTTGAGTTTCCGGGGGTTGGACTACATCTAGGCGTAGAATTTTTAGATAATCTTGTTCGCCTTCTCTTTCTTATACTCTTCTGCGTTGTACGATTATCTGTCTATTGTTGTGGTGGTGGCTGAAAGCTCCCAGTAAATGGGTTGATGTAGCCCAAACACGACAACCCAAGAAATGCCCACCGGATTTCGCTTGCAGCTCCACAATCTCTTGTTCAATCAACAGAATTTGTAGATAATATTTTTCTCCTTCTCTCCCCAATACTCTTCTATCCGTGTACGACATTCTGTCTATTATTGTTGGAATATCGAGATGAACAGAGACGAAGATCGTGAATTGGATTAAAGATACATCGTGTGAACAGAACATTCTCTCTATAAACAAGAGGCCTCGGGGACTCGTCAGGGGTTTTACGGAGGAGAGAGACGGTCTGTCGCCGGTTGCCCCTAGGCCGCGAGAGAACGGGAAGGGAGAAAGGAAAAAGAGAGAAGGAAGGGAAGGGGGTCCTGGCTGCTCTCCTCTCCGGAACGCACCGGAGCAGGACGAGATTATGCACTGACCTAAAGAGACCGGGAAAAGAGAGAGAAAGAGAGGGTTGTATTCGTGAGTTCCTCTAAACTGTAGAACTCTGCTCCTACCGGAAGGAAACTAGAATTACAGAAAAGGGAGGAGGGAAGGCGGAGGACGGACGCTAGCGCCAACGGCACCGCGCCCGTCACTCCACCTTTCCGTACAAAAAACGAGTGCCAGCGAGTGACCCGCAACAGGGGTATCGGCGGAAGACAGCCCTCCGAGACAGTGCTCCGGAGACTCGGACAGCCGTCATCTCCGGGCGTGTCGCCTCCGGTCCGTCATCTCCGGACGCTTGGTATTTTGACAAAAACCAATGCACCGAGATAGATGACGAAACTAGACAATAGATTACAATAATTAGGACATCCATTCATTTATTGTGTCGTACCACATTGCCGCCACAAACGCAAAGAATGAAACAATGCAAAACTAATCGGAGCGAAGAATCATTCCTTCCCTGTCCGCATTACCGAGGGAAACTGTCGAAGCCCGAAGACAACGCAAAATCAATAGAAGCAGACAACCCTTATCCTCGCGACAACCATATCCCAAGCCAAAAAACTATGAGGAATCAATCGGAGCAATGAATCATTAACACCCCCTTCACCTAATCGATTGCAATTTCCCACGTAACCCCGGTCTCCTTGGCCACTTGCGCCAGCAGCCTCGTCGCCGGAACCACCATAGTGAGCGACTCTCCGATTATTGGTTTAAATTCCGAGACCACCATGCCGCCGAAAACCACGTCCTGGCCGTCGTCTGTAACTTTGAATATGCCACTGCCACTATCTCCCCGGGTCGCAAATGCCTCGTCTCCTAAGCCCGCCATCATGAAAACCTTGGATTTGATGATATTGACTGGGTGAATGCTCGCTGGGTCGGTAACCCCCATGACTGATCCTCGGATGAAAAGCTCCACATCTATCGAAACCAGTCTAGCTGCCGTCCAGCCTGAACTGGCGCCGTCTTTATACCAGATATCATTGGCTCCCAGAGAGGGATCTGCCGCTGCCACAACACTTCCTCGGAACGCTGCCGAACCGGGCTTGACCCCAAACGCTCGCCTATACCTCTCCCACTGGTTCACCTCCCACCATATGCCGTTCACGCCCACGAATCCGTCCTGCAGCTCGATGAGAGCCCAGTCCTCACGATAACCCAGGTCGTCCGCTCCCAGCCTGCCGCAATGCACAGTTCCGCAAATCCTCTCGGCAGCAACGAGCCAGGGAAGGAGCTCATTCGGGAGGTCGGCGCAGTTAAGTTCCAGCAGGGTCTTCATTTTGACGATGCAATCTAACTGGCCAGGGGAAGTAATGCTGCCCCCTTTAGGTAATACGTATGACGGAAGAGGATCAAGAAGATGGTCGAGATCGCACAGTGGTGGTGATGCCACGTGGGCACAGGTGAGGACCCGCTTGCCGTAGGAGGACTTGAGATAAAGCCCTACTGTTCCCCGGTCCTCGCACTCCTGGGTTCCGATGCTGCTTCCAACCTTCAAGGGCACCTTTTCTGCGTCGGTTCTCCAAGAGGTAAAAGGCGTTAACTGCCTGTGCCGTTGTATCCGCTCGCCTGGGGTAACTCTGCCTTCAACGAGAGCCTTCGCTATTGTCTTCGAGTTTGCTGCTGAGACCGCCAGTTCGGAAGGGTGGGAGCCCGAGAGGAGCCTGAACTGGCCTGTGATAATTACCATCGGCATACCCACCAATTTTATACCCTCGGTTGATTCCAACTGAGAGGTGAGGATCGCGAGGGTAACCACCGATATTTTCTCCGAGAATCCCATGCATACTGTGGCAAGGCCAACGTGCAGTTGATCGGCAAACAATTCACCTGGCACCGCCACCGGCAAACGAAGTGGAAAGATCCTAGGAAAGTAGACCACCTTCATGTGACGCTTTTGTTCGGAGCAGTAAAAATCGCCTTCCTCAACGACAGGTGGCGGAACCTTGCCTTCGGCGATGCTATGATACAGTCAGAACGAGCAGATGAACAAGAGAAAGGGCTGCTTACAGATGCGTGCGACATGCGACATGGTATAGCGCTCTGTACGTATCGTAGCCCTCGAATCCACGTCCATACGCATGCAAAGCCCACTCCAGAGTTTCAAGCATTGAATTCTCAAACATGGACATCTCGGTTTTCGACAGCGAGTCGGATGTGAGTTGAGCCGAGGCTTCTTTCAGAGTGTCCTCGGCACCAGGCCTCGCAGTCGTCCGTCCCGTCCGTCTTGAGGCCTGCCCGGGACTGGACTACGGCCGCTAGTCCTGGCAGTCTAAGGACGGCCGTCCCGTAGATATTTTTCAGTGAGGACTGGACGGACTGCCGGGCCCGGCCGGGCCCGGCCTCCCCTGCACTACCTAGGTCCCCTGTCTTCGGTCTCGGGGCGGGTGCGCTGTTGATTCAGTTGTATTTGCGGGGAACCACGGCGTACCACAACTACATAGTACGGATATAAAATCGATGGCTAGCTACCGAGGAGCACGAAAAGAAATGGAAAAAGATATAATTGTCAGGGCGATCGGGCAAGAGGTGGTAGAGAGGAGAAATCGTG
>Ga0307516_10010101_pt1 | contig 10436 bp, 8 predicted proteins | sample 19_EM_MG_FD_203310 | JGI IMG/M metagenome (GOLD analysis project Ga0307516, IMG submission 203310) | Populus trichocarpa ectomycorrhiza microbial communities from riparian zone in the Pacific Northwest, United States - 19_EM | ecosystem: Host-associated > Plants > Roots > Unclassified | place...
GCAGCGCATCGGGAAAATCGCTGAACTTCGAAATGCGCCAATCGTGTGCGCCGGTGAAGCGCCCATGGTCGACCTCGAAAGCGTTGCGTGTGTCGAGCGTCACCACCGGCCGGCCGGCGTCGTCGGCGCCGGTCGTCAGCCAGCGTGCCAGCGTCTTCGCGTCGACGGCCGGCGCGCGCTCGGTCTGCGGCCGGATCATCGGGTGGTTCATGCGGATGATCTCGGGCTTGACCTTGACGATGAGTTTGCTGAACGGCAACTCGTCAGACTCGCTTTCCTTGGTGACGAGGTCGGTGAACGGCGGCTGCGAACGCAACCAGCGCAGAAACGTGCCCATGTCTTCGGGCGCTCCGGCCATGAACAGATTGATGCCTTCTTCAGCCAGCAGCACCGTGCCCAGCAGCCGGCATGCCTGCGCTTGGGCACGAACGGCGTCGCGCCACACGGCAGGCTCGGCCAGGCTCACGAACTTGTAAGCCGAGACATTGAGAATTGATTTCACGCTCGAAATTTTACGGGCCCTGGCTTCCCTAAAATGCAGCGCATGGCTTTTGTTCACCTGCGCACCCACACCGAATTTTCCGTTGCCGACGGCACCTTGCGCATCGACGAAGCGGTGGCCGCCGCGGCGGCCGACAAACAGAGCGCGCTCGCCATCACCGACCTCGCCAACCTGTTCGGCGCGGTCAAGTTCTACAGCGCGGCGCGCAAGCGCGGCGTCAAGCCCATCATCGGTGCCGACCTGTGGGTCGAGCCTGCGAGTAGCGAAAAGAGCGCGAGCCGCCTGCTCGTGCTGGTGCAGAACGCGCAGGGTTACCTGAACCTGTGTGAGCTGCTGTCGCGCGCCTGGCTGCGCAACGAACAGCGTGCGCAGGCCTGGGTCAAGTGGGACTGGCTCGGTGAACTCGGCACCGGGCTGATCGCCCTGTCGGGCGCGGAACACGGCGCGGTGGGTCAAGCGCTCGTGGCCGGTGACACGGCCCGCGCACGCGCCCACGCACTGCGGCTCGAAGCGCTGTTCCCGAAACGCTTCTACGTCGAACTGCAGCGCGCCGGCTTGGTCGGCAACGAAGCCCATGTGCGTGCGGCGGCCGTGCTCGCCGCCGAATGCCAACTGCCGGTCGTTGCCACCCACCCGGTGCAGTTTCTGGCGCCCGACGATTTCGAGGCGCACGAAGCGCGCGTGTGCGTTTCGGAAGGCGAGATGCTCACCAACCCGCGGCGCGTGAAGCGCTTCGGGCAGGAGCAGTATTTCAAGACCCAGGCGCAGATGGAAGCGCTGTTCGCCGACCTGCCGAGCGCCGTGCGCAACAGTGTCGAGATCGCCAAGCGCTGCAGCCTCACGCTGGTGCTCGGCAAGCCGCAGCTGCCCGACTTCGCCACGCCGCTCGTGGGCGGCAAGCAACTCGCGATGCCCGAGTACTTTGCGCTCGCGTCGCACGAAGGCCTCGAAGCCCGCTTGCTGCAGCTCTACCCCGACGCGGCGCGGCGCGACAAGGAGCGCCCGCGTTATGTCGAGCGGCTCGACTTCGAGATCGCGACGATCCTGAAGATGGGGTTCCCGGGCTACTTCCTGATCGTCGCCGACTTCATCAACTGGGCCCAGAAGAACGGCTGCCCGGTCGGCCCGGGGCGCGGCTCGGGTGCCGGCTCGCTGGTGGCGTATTCGCTCAACATCACCGGCCTGGACCCGCTGCAATACAACCTGCTGTTCGAGCGTTTCCTGAACCCGGAACGCGTGTCGATGCCCGACTTCGATATCGACTTCTGCCAGGCCAATCGCGAGCGCGTGATCGACTACGTGAAGGCCAAGTACGGGCGCGACGCTGTGAGCCAGATCGCCACCTTCGGAACGATGGCGGCCAAGGCGGCGCTGCGCGACGTGGGCCGCGTGCTCGGCATGGGCTACGGCCACGTCGACTCGATCGCCAAGCTCATTCCGGCGCCGCCGGGTAAACACGTCACGCTGGCCAAGGTGCCCGAGCACCTCGACCCGGGCCTGATCTACGCGCGCAAGGAAGCGCCCGAACTCGAACAGCGCGAAGCGGCCGAGGTCGAAGTGGCCGAGCTGCTGTCGCTCGCGGCGCGCGTCGAGGGCATCACACGCAACGTTGGCATGCACGCCGGCGGCGTGTTGATCGCACCGGGCAAGATCACCGACTTCTGCCCGCTCTACATGCAGCCTGGCAGCGACAGCGCGGTGAGCCAGTTCGACAAGGACGACGTGGAAGCGATCGGCCTCGTCAAGTTCGACTTTCTGGGTCTCGCGACGCTGACGATCCTGGAGATCGCGAAAGAGTTCATCCTCAAGCGCCGCCCGCAACACGCCGGCTTCGACTACGACAAATTGCCGCTCGACGACGCGCGCGTCTACAAGCTCTTTTCCGAGGGCCGGACCGAGTCGGTGTTCCAGTTCGAAAGTTCGGGCATGCAGCGCATGCTCAAAGACGCGAAGCCCACGCGCATCGAAGACCTGATCGCGCTGAACGCGATGTTCCGACCCGGCCCGATGGAAAACATCCCGACCTTCTGCGCGCGCAAGCACGGCCGCGAAGAGGTGAGTTACCCGCACCCCTTGCTGGAAACGGTGCTGGGTGAAACCTACGGCGTGATGGTCTACCAGGAACAGGTGATGCAGGCCGCGCAGGTGCTGGGTGGCTACTCGCTCGGGGGCGCCGATCTGCTGCGCCGCGCGATGGGCAAGAAAAAGGCCGAAGAGATGGCCACGCACCGCGAGATCTTCCGTACCGGCGCGGCCGCCAAGGGCATCTCGGCCGAAGTCGCCGACGAAGTCTTCGACCTGATGGAGAAGTTCGCGGGCTATGGCTTCAACAAGTCGCACGCCGCCGCGTACTCGCTGCTCGCGTACCACACCGCCTGGATCAAGGTGCACTGCACGGCCGAGTTCTTCGCCGCCAACATGACGGTGGAGATGGACGACACCGACAAGCTGCGCGTGCTGATGCTCGACCTGCGCAGCTTCGGCCTGGTGCTGCACGCGCCCGACGTGAACAAGGGCGTCTACCGTTTCGAGCCGGTGACCGACAAGGAAATCCAGTACGGTCTCGGCGCCGTCAAGGGCACGGGGCAGGGCGCGATCGAAGCGATCGTCAAGGCGCGCACCGAGGGTGGCCCGTTCAAGAGCCTGTTCGACTTCTGCGCCCGTGTCGATCGCCAGCGCATCAACAAGCGCGTGGTCGAAGCGCTGATCAAGGCCGGCGCCTTCGATGCCTTGCACCCCGAGCGTTCGGCCATGCTCGCCAGCGTGGCCCTTGCGCTCGACTGGGCCGATTCGCAGGCGGCGCACGCCGACCAGGGCGGCCTGTTCGACTTCGGCCCCGACGAAGAAAGCAGCCACGCCGCGAGCACGCAGGAACCAGCGCTGGTTGCGGCCGAGGCCTGGAGCATCAAGGAGCGGCTCACGCTCGAGAAGGGCGCACTCGGCTACTACCTGTCGGGCCACCTGTTCGACCAGAGCGCCGACGAAGTGCGGCGCTTCGCCAAACGCAGAATCGAAGACCTGCTCGACAGCCGCGAGCCGCAGCTGCTGGCCGGCATCGTCAGCGACCTGCGCGTGATCAACGGCCAGCGCGGCCGGGTCGCGATCTTCAAGCTCGACGACAAGAGCGAAGTGATCGAAGCGGTCGCGAACGAAGAACTGCTCAACGCGAACCGCGATCTGCTGAAAGACGATGAGCTGATCATCGTGCAGGGCAAGGTCCAGCCCGACCGCTTCTCCGGAGGGCTGCGCCTGACGGTTGCGCAGGTGTGGGACCTGGCCGGCGCGCGGTGCCGCTTCGGCAAGTACCTGCGCGTCGAAGTGAACGGCAGCGTGCCCCCGGTGGCCGATGTGCTGCGCGACTTTCCCTCGCGCCGCGTGAGCACCGAGCACGGCGACCTGGCGCAGGGCCTGACGGTGCGCCTGCAGCTTCAGCGCGACAGTGCCAGCGGCGAACTCGACCTGGGCGACTCGGCGCGCTTCTACCCGACCGACGCCGCGCTCGACCGCTGGCGCGCCGGTGCGCGCAACGGCCGCGCCGTGGTGGTTTACGAGTGAAACATGGCGTTCGGCCTTCAGCCGCGCATCGATCCCGCCGATAAGCGGTGATGGCCAACGCCACCGCCACGCCCGCCACCGGCCTCGTGCTCACGGGGGGTGGTGCACGTGCGGCCTACCAGGTGGGTGTGCTCAAGGCCATCGCGCAGATCCGGCGCGACTGCCGGGCGCCCAGGGCCAACCCATTCCCGGTGATCGCCGGCACCTCGGCCGGCGCCATCAATGCTGCCGCGCTCGCCTGCCGTGCCGACGACTTCGACGCGGCGGTCGACACGATCTGCAACGTTTGGGAAAACTTCCACGCCGAGCAGGTGTACCGCTCCGACTCGATCGGCGTGATCCGCACCGGCGCGCGCTGGCTCACGATGATGTCGATGGGCTGGGTGATCGCACGCTGGCGCCGCGCCAAGCCGCGTTCGCTGCTCGACAACTCACCGCTGCAGGCGCTGCTGACGCGGCTTGTCAGCACCGAGCGGCTGCACCAGGTGATGAAAGACGGCCACCTGAAGGCGCTGGCCGTCACCGCATCGAGCTACGGCTCGGGGCTGCACGTGACCTTCTACGACGCGGTCGACGACATCCTGCCGTGGACGCGCTCGCAGCGCATCGCCGTGCGCGACGCGATCGGCGTGCAGCACCTGCTCGCGTCGTCGGCCATTCCTTTCGTGTTCCCGGCGGTGGCGCTGAACATCGGCAGCCACACCGAATACTGCGGCGACGGCTCGATGCGCCAGGCCGCACCGATCTCGCCGGCCGTACACCTGGGGGCAGAGCGCATCCTCGTGGTCGGTGCCGGGCGCATGCACGAGCCGCCCGGCGAGCGCGCCGGCAGCAGCGAATACCCGAACCTGGCGCAGATCGCCGGCCACGCGCTGTCGAACATCTTTCTCGATGCCCTGGCGGTCGATGTCGAGCGACTGCAGCGCATCAACAGCACGCTCGCGCTGCTGACGCCCGAGGCGCGTTTGCGCAGCAGCCTCAAGCCGATCGAAGTGCTGGTGATCGCGCCGAGCCAGCGCCTGGACGACATCGCCGCCCGGCACCTGGGCGCGCTGCCCTTGCCGATTCGCGCGATGCTGCGCGGCGTGGGTGTCGAAGGCCGCGGCGACGACGCACGCGGTGCGGCGCTGGCGAGCTACCTGCTGTTCGAAGCGCCGTACACACGCGAGCTGATGGCGCTCGGCGTGGCCGACACGATGAACCGCCGCGCCGACGTGCTCAGCTTCTTCGGCTGGTAGCGGCCTGCATCACTTCTTGGCGGGCTGCTTCGGCGCGGTGCCGGCCTTCGCCGTGCCGCGCGCCGCGGGGGCCGGTGCGCCGGCGAAGGCGGCGCCGTTGACGGTCAGGCCTTCGCCCGAGAACTTGGCCGAGTTGCCGCTGCCGATGCCCTTCACGCGCTCGGCCAGATCGGGCCAGTCCTTGAACGCGCCGGCCTTGCGGGCTTCCAGAATCTTGGCCGACATCGCCGGGCCGACGCCCTTGATGGTTTCGAGTTCGGCCTGATTGGCCTTGTTGACTTCGACGGCGGCGAATGCGAATGCGCTGCTCAGTGCGAGCAGGGCGGCGAGCAGGATCTTGACGAGGTTCATGAGCTTCTCCAGTGTTGCGAGCACTGCGGAATTGCAGGCTCTGGCTGGATTGTTCGAGGCCGCGCCGCCCTTGAAAATCGCCATGGCGGGCGCGCCCGAAAGAACACCCCCGAAAGGTGGAGCCCGAGCGCGCGCTTCAGTGCGGCGTTTGCGCCAGCCAGTTCACGTAGGCCTGCACACCGTGCGCGACATCGGCGAAACGGTGGTCGCAGCCGGTGGCGCGCAACCGGGCCAGGTCGGCCTGCGTGAAACACTGGTACTTGCCGACCAGCGCGGCGGGAAAGCCGATGTACTCGACCAGGCCTTGCCGCACCAACTCATCAAGCGCGAGCGCCGGCTCGCCCTTGAGGGCGCGCGCCGCGTTCACGGTGGCCACGGCGACGTCGTTGAACGGCTGCGCCCGGCCGCTGCCCAGGTTGAAGATGCCACTCTGTTCGGGGTGCTCCAGGAACCAGAGGTTCACCGCGACCACGTCGTCCACGAACACAAAATCGCGGCTCTGCTGGCCGGGGCCGTAACCGCCGTATTCGCCGAACAGCTTGACCTTGCCTGCGTCGGCGAACTGGTTGAAGTGGTGATACGCGACCGAGGCCATGCGCGCCTTGTGCTGTTCGCGCGGGCCGTAGACGTTGAAATAGCGGAAGCCGACGATCTGGGTGCCGGCGCTCGGCAGCGTGCGCCGCACCACGTTGTCGAACAGCAGCTTCGAGTAACCGTAGACGTTGAGCGGGCGCTCGAACTCCGGCTCTTCGCGGAACGACGCACTGCCGCCGTAGGTGGCGGCCGACGAGGCGTAGAGCAGGCGTGTGCCTTGCGCCTGGCAGGCGTCGAGCAGGTCCTTGGAACAGCGGTAGTTCGTCTCCATCATGAAGTGGCCGTTGTGCTCCATGGTGTCGGAGCACGCGCCCTGGTGCAGCACCGCGTCGACGTGGCCGAACTCGCCGCGTGCGAAGCGGGCGTAGAACTCGTGCTTGTCGAAGTAGTCGCTGAGTTGCGCACCGAGCAGGTTCTTGTACTTGGCGCCGTCGGTCATGTCGTCGACGGCGATCACGTCGTCGATGCCGATCTTGTTCAGACCATGAACGAGGTTGCTGCCGATCATGCCCGCAGCTCCGGTGACAACGACCTTCATTCGAACAACTCCTCATAGCCGACGCTCGCCGTGCCGAACTTGCCGACCACGATGCCACCGGCGCGGTTGGCCAGCGGCATCGCTTCGCGCAGGCTCATGCCGCAGGCGAGCATGGCGGCGAGCGTGGCGATCACGGTGTCGCCGGCACCGGTCACGTCGAAGACCTCGCGTGCCTGCGCGGGCACGCGCACGTGACCACCGTCGCGCGGGTCGGCGTCGAACAGCGACATGCCGTCTTCGGAACGCGTCAGCATCAGGCCGTCGAGCCGGTGCTCCTTGCGCAGTGCCTGCGCGCGCTCGACCAGCTGCGCTTCGCTGCCCCAGGCGCCGATCACCTGCGCGAGCTCAGCGCGGTTCGGTGTGATGACGGTCGCGCCGGCGTAGCGGCTGTAGTCACTGCCCTTCGGGTCGATCAACACTGGCTTGCCGGCAGCGCGGGCGAGCTCGATCATGCGCGGAATGTGGGTCAGGCCACCCTTGCCGTAGTCCGAGAACAGCACCGCGTCGTGCTCGTGCAGCACACGTTCGTACTCGCTGAGCATGCCCGCGAGCACTTCGTGGTCGGGCGGGTTTTCGAAGTCGACACGGATCAGTTGCTGGTTGCGGCCGATCACGCGCAGCTTGACGATGGTGTAGAGCTGCGGGTCGCTGCCGAGCAGCGCGGCGACACCTTCCTTTTCGAGCAGCTGGCGCAGCTTGCGCGCCGGTTCGTCGTCACCGACGACCGTGAGCAGCGTGGCCTGCGCGCCGAGCGTCTTGACGTTGAGCGCCACGTTCGCGGCGCCCCCCAGGCGTTCTTCTTCGCGCGTGACCAGCACCACCGGCACCGGTGCTTCGGGCGAGATGCGATCGACCGCGCCGAACCAGTAGCGGTCGAGCATCGCGTCGCCGACCACCAGCACGCGCGCCTTCGCCAGACGCTCGCGAGCCATCTTCATCCCAGATCCTCCAGCCGTTGCGTCGGGTAGCTGTCCCAGCTGGAACAGCCCGGGCATTGCCAGAAATAGTGTTGTGCTTCGAAGCCGCAAGCCGCGCAGCGGTAGCGCCGCAGCGGCTGCGCGGCGCGGCCGACGGCGTCGCGCAGCGCTTTGGTTTCGGCTTCGCTGAACGCGCCATCGGCGTGCTGGCCGAGCAGGCCTTGTGCCGCCGACAGGGAGGGGTGCTCGCGCAGGTGCGCGAGCAGGCGCTCGCGCTGCTGCGTTGGATCGGCGTCGAGCAGGGCGATGGCTTCGAGCAGGTCGAGCGTGGGCGCGCGCTGGTAAAGCGCTTGCAGGCGATCCAGTGCAGCGGCCGTTTCGCCGCTGGCGATGGCGCTCTGCGCGTAGTCGCGCGCCACGAGGTTGAACGCGGCCGGGTGCGCCACCATCAGCACGCCCCACAGTGCCAGCACTTCGGCGTGGTCGGCACGGCGCGCGGCGCGCTGGCCGGCGAGCACCAGCGGGCGGGCGGCTTGCGGTGCGGCTTCGCGGGCGCGTTTCAGCGCGGCATCGGCTTCGTCGGTCTGGTGTTTTGCATCGGCTTCGAGCGCCAGCTCGCACCAGTAGTGCGAAATGCGCGATGCAAAACTGCCGGTGCCACGCTGCTCGAGCTTCTGCGCCACTTCGGCGGCTGCACGCCAGTCGCGCGAGCGCTCGTGCAGCGTCAGCAGGGCCAGGCGGGCTTCGGTGTCGAAGACGGTGCCGTCGAGCGCCTTGTAGGCCTGCTCGGCGCGGTCGAACAGGCCGGCCTTCATGAAGTCTTGCGCGAGCGCGTGCTGCGCGCGGTCACGCTCGCTGCGCGGCAGGTCGGCGCGGTGCAGCAGGTGCTCGTGCACCCGCACGGCACGCTCGTATTCGCCGCGGCGGCGGAACAGGTTGCCCAGGGCGAAGTGCAAGTCGGAGGTGTCGGGATCTTGTTGAACGGCTTCGATGAAGGCGTCGATCGCCTTGTCCTGCTGCTCGTTCAACAACAGGTTCAGGCCCTTGTAGTAGGCCTTGGGCGAGTCTTTCTGTTCACGCCGCCATTGGCGCACGTCGAAGCGTGACGCGATCCAACCGAGCGCGAAGGTCAGCGGTAGGCCGAGCAGAAGCCACTGCAGGTCAAAGTCCATCGCGGGGCGGGTGCGGGAGCGTGGATTCGGGCGAGAGCGTCGTTGGCACGGCCTCGACCGGTGCGGCCACGACCGGCGCGTGTTTGCGCGCCACGCGGCGGTGGCGCCACCAGCTCGGCACCATTGCGAACACGCCGAATGCACAACCGAATGCGAACGCCGCGAGCACGATGAACACCATCGGCGCACGCCACTCCTGGCCGAAGAACCAGCGAATGCCGGCTTCCTGCTGGTTGTTCAGCGCGAAGGCAAACAGGGTGAAGAACAGGGCGGCTCGAACGAGCCAGACAAGAATTCGCATCGAGACTCCTGCCGCGATTTTAGCGGCGGGCCGACGCGCGAGGGGTCCTAAGAACCCGCGCCTTCAAACGGCTTGCGTTGAGCATCGACGGGCGCTGCATCGGCAGGCACCTGTGAATCGACCGCTTCGCGCAGCGCCTTGCCAGGCTTGAAATGGGGGACGAGCTTCTCGGGGATCACCACCTGCTCGCCGCTGCGCGGGTTGCGGCCCACACGCGGCGGCCTGCGGTTGATCGAGAAGCTGCCAAAACCACGGATCTCGATGCGATGCCCCTTGGACAAGGCCGAAGACATCGCATCGAGGATCGTCTTGACCGCGAACTCCGTGTCGCGATGCGTCAACTGGCTGAATCTTTCAGCCAGTTGCGCAACCAGATCGGAGCGGGTCATTCGAACTCAGTCGGTCAACAGCTGATCAGCCGTTGTCCTTCTGGTTGTCGAGCTTGGCGCGCAACAGTGCACCCAGGCTCGTCGTGCCGGCGTTTTCACGCTCGCTGGTCTGCGCCAGGCGGGTCATCGCTTCCTGGTTGTCGGCGTTGTCCTTGGCCTTGATCGACAACTGGATCGAACGCGTCTTGCGGTCGACGTTGATGATCACGGCGTTGACTTCGTCGCCTTCCTTCAGCACGTTGCGTGCGTCTTCGACACGGTCGCGGCTGATTTCGGAAGCGCGCAGGTAACCCGTCACGTCTTCGTTCAGCTGGATCTCGGCGCCACGGGCGTCGACCATCTTGACCTTGCCAGTCACCGACATGCCACGGTCGTTGACCGAGGTGTAGCTGGTGAACGGGTCGGAGTCGAGCTGCTTGATGCCGAGCGAAATGCGCTCGCGGTCGACGTCAACCGCCAACACGATCGCTTCGACTTCCTGGCCCTTCTTGTAGTTGCGCACCGCGGCTTCGCCCGGCTCGTGCCACGACAGGTCGGACAAGTGCACCAGACCGTCGATGCCGGCGGCCAGGCCGACGAACACACCGAAGTCGGTGATCGACTTGACCGGGCCCTTGACGCGGTCACCGCGCTGCACGGTGGTCGAGAACTCTTCCCACGGGTTCGCCTTGCACTGCTTCATGCCCAGGCTGATGCGGCGCTTGTCTTCGTCGATCTCGAGGACCATGACTTCGACTTCGTCGCCGAGCGAGACGATCTTGCTCGGGGCGACGTTCTTGTTGGTCCAGTCCATCTCGGAGACGTGCACCAGGCCTTCGATGCCCGGCTCGATCTCGACGAACGCGCCGTAGTCGGCGATGTTCGTGATCTTGCCGAACA
>Ga0307516_10010102_pt1 | contig 10436 bp, 7 predicted proteins | sample 19_EM_MG_FD_203310 | JGI IMG/M metagenome (GOLD analysis project Ga0307516, IMG submission 203310) | Populus trichocarpa ectomycorrhiza microbial communities from riparian zone in the Pacific Northwest, United States - 19_EM | ecosystem: Host-associated > Plants > Roots > Unclassified | place...
TCGGAACCCACGATCGACAACCACATCGTCAAATTCAAATCGACCGATGCAGACGTGTTCTTCAATATCTCGACGCCGAAATTTGCGGCGCAGGCTATCAAGAAGATGGCAGAGATCGGATGGAAGCCGCTCCATCTCCTCAACAACGTCTCCAGTTCGATCGGAAGCGTGATGAAGCCTGCCGGCTATGAAAATGGACAGGGGATTATCTCAGCCGCGTATCTGAAGGACGTTGCCGATACGCAGTGGAACAACGACCCGGGCATGAAGGAATTCCTCGCGTTCCTCGAAAAGGATTTTCCGGAAGGAAACAGGCTCGATGGCTTGATCGTGACCGGCTATGGCGCCGCACAAACCCTGGTTCAGGTTCTGAAGCAGTGCGGCGACAATCTCACCCGCGAAAACGTCATGAAGCAGGCGGCCAGCCTGAAGGATTTCCGCACCGAGGTTTTGCTGCCCGGCATCAAGATCAACACCGGACCGGACGATTTCGCCCCGATTTCCTCGCTTCAGCTGATGAAGTTCAAGGACGACAAGTGGGAATTGTTCGGCGACGTCATCAACGCCGACGCCGGCGGCTAGCCATTGGGCTGCCTGATCGGCTGATAGCGAATCGACATAAGCCTCCGCGGCCCACCCGCGGGGGTTTTCTTTTGCGACGATTGGATGGATAACCGGGTGTCACATCTTCATTCAGGCGCCCATGAACCGATGACCGACCGACGTCACCTCCTGCGTGCGATCTTTGACGCGGCGGTCGCTGCCGCCCATCCCGATGTCGTGCTGTCGGCGCATCTTCGCCCCGCCCCCAAGGGCCGGGTGATCTGCCTTGCCGCCGGCAAGGGCGCCGCGGCGATGGCTGCGGCCGCGGAGCGGCACTATCTCGACACGCTGGCACTCGCGCCGGAACGCCTGACCGGCATTGCGACCACCCGTCACGGCCATGGCGTGCCGACGCGGTGCATTCGCGTGGTCGAAGCCGGCCATCCCGTGCCCGATGAAGCCGGGCTGAAAGCGGCCGACGACACACTGCGTCTCGCCACTGAGGCAACCGCCGACGACCTGCTGCTGGTGCTGTTGTCCGGCGGCGGCTCGGCGAACTGGATCGCGCCGGTCGAGGACATTTCATTTGAGCAGAAGCAACGGGTGACACGGGCATTGTTGCGCTCCGGTGCGCCGATCGGCGAGATCAACACCGTCCGCAAGCATTTGTCGCGCATCAAGGGCGGCCGGCTGGCGCGCGCCGGCAGCGGTGCCGCCGAAATCGTCACGCTGGCGATCTCGGATGTCCCGCACGACGATCCATCGGCGATCGCCTCAGGCCCCACGGTGCCGGATCCGACGACGCTCGCGGACGCGCGCGCCCTCGTTGTAAAATATGACCTTGCGATCGATGGCGCGGTTCGACGCGCACTGGACGATCCCAAAAACGAGAGCTGCAAGCCCGGCGATGCCGCTTTCGCCCGTGCGACCTTCGAACTGATTGCGAAGCCGAAGGCTTCGCTGGATGCCGCAATCCGGATCGCTCGCGATGCGGGTTATGCCGTGATCGATCTCGGCGCCGACCTCGAAGGCGAGGCGCGCGAGGTCGCGGCCGCCCACGCCGAACTGGCGCTGAAGGCGCGGGCCGAAGGCAAACGCACCGCGATCCTGTCAGGTGGCGAACTCACCGTGACCGTGCGCGGCCAGGGTCGCGGCGGCCCCAACCAGGAATACGCGCTGGCGCTGGCGGACCTGCTGAAGGAAACGTCAGGCATTTCGGCGCTTGCTGGCGATACCGATGGCGCCGACGGCGGCGCGGGCAGCGCCAGCGACCCCGCAGGAGCGGTGATCGACCAGGACACCTTTGCGAAGATGAAATCGCTTGGCCTCGATCCCAAAGCCTATCTCGCCAACAACGACGCCACCGCGTTCTTCATGGCAACCGGCGATTTGTTGCTGACCGGCCCGACCCTCACCAACGTCAACGACGTCAGGGTGATCCTGGTGGAACCCGTCTAGACTGGTTTGGCCGTGACGCCCCCATCCCACGGCCGCCTCGGCAAAGACATTAAGGCTTTGTTGAGGATAATCTCGGGAATCCCGCAGCAAATCCAGCCTTCCAAAGACGCAATTCACCACCCTGGTTCTTAATGGACCCCTCCTTATTGCCGGAGTGCCGCAAATTGCGGCTGGGGAACACGGACATGGTGGGTTTTATTACGGGTGACGTCTGCCCCGAGCCGGCGCATTTGAGTGCGCGGCTCGAAGAGGCTATCAATCACCTGTCGCTCGGAATTGTCGTCTTCAACGAGAAGCGCGAAGTCGTTTTCTGCAACAAGCGCTACGCGCATATGTACGGGCTCTCGCCCGAACAGGTGAAGCCGGGCACGCCGACCAGCGACCTGATCCGGCACCGGCTGAAGCTTGGCCTGAAGGTGTCCGTGCCAGCAGATGATTACGTTCGCGCGCGCGTCGGGCGGGACATCGCCCTCGACACCACGGTCCAGGAATTCACCGACGGGCGGGTCATCGCCTACACGGTCTACCCGATTCCCGGTGGCGGCGGGATGGCGACCCATGAGGACATCACCGAGCGGGAAGAACTCCATACCCGGCTGAAGAAGCAATACGAACTCGGCAAGGAGCAGGAAGAGGCGCTACGAATCCGCAACTTCCAGTTCGACACCGCGATCAACAACATGTCGCAGGGGCTGTGCTTCTTCGATTCCGACCATCGCCTGATCGTGGCCAACGAACTGTTCGTCACGATGTACGATATCCCGTTCGGACGCGTCGGCCCCGGCACCCCGCTGACGGAAATCGTCGATCTTCGTTTTGAGGCCGGCAGCTTTCCCTCGATGAGCCGGGATGAATATCTGCACTGGCGCACCAATGTGGCGGTTTCCAACGAAGCCAAGGACAGCATCGTCGAGCTGAAGAACGGACGCACCTTCAAGATCCGCCACCGGCCGATGGTCGGCGGCGGCTGGGTCGCCACTCACGAGGACATCACCGAGCAGCGGCTATCCGAGGTCAAGATCGAATACATGGCGCACCATGATTCGCTCACCGAACTCGCCAACCGCGTGCTGCTCAACGAGCGGCTCGAACGCACGCTTGACCGCGAGGAGACGGTCGCGGTTCACCACCTCGATCTCGATCAGTTCAAGGCTGTGAACGATACGTTTGGCCATCACGCCGGTGACAAGCTCCTGAAGATCGTCGCCGAGCGGCTATGCGGGCTGGTTCGCGACACCGACACGATCGCGCGCATGGGCGGCGATGAGTTCGTCATCGTGCAGGCCCCGATCGCCGATCCTGCGGACGCAATCTCGCTGGCTCAGCGCGTGATCAAGCTGCTGAGCGAGCCGTACGACATCGACGGCCACCAGGCCGTGATCGGCGCCAGCGTCGGCATTTCGGTCGGCCCGGGTGACGGTACCAGCCCCGACAAATTGTTGCGCAATGCGGACCTCGCGCTATACCGCGCCAAGGGTGACGGGCGCGGCACGTTCCGCTTCTTCGAGCCCGTGATGGACTTGCAGATGCAGACCCGCCGCGTCATGGAACAGGACCTGCGCAAGGCGCTGCCGGCCGGCGAGTTCGAGCTGCACTATCAGCCGGTGGTCAATCTCGCGAGCAAGGAAATCAGCGGGTTTGAAGCGCTGATCCGCTGGAACCACCCGACCAAGGGAATGATCTCGCCCGCCTCCTTCATCCCGCTGGCGGAAGAGATCGGATTCATCGTGCCGATCGGCGAGTGGGTCATCAAGCAGGCCTGCGTCACCGCGGCCCGATGGCCTGACAACCTCCACATCGCCGTCAATATTTCGGCGGTCCAGTTTCGCAATCCCGGCCTGATGCAGGTGATAACAGGCGCGTTGGCGGCCTCGGGCTTGAACCCGGCGCGGCTCGAGATCGAAATCACCGAGACGGTGCTGCTGCACAACAAGGAAGCCACGCTCGCGGTGCTGCATCAGTTGCGCGCACTCGGCATCCGGATCGCGATGGATGATTTCGGCACCGGATATTCCTCGCTGACTTACCTGCAAAGCTTCCCGTTCGACAAGATCAAGATCGACCGCTCCTTCGTCAAGGACATCACGGAGAATTCGGGTTCGCTCAACATCGTGCGGGCGGTCGCCGCCCTCGCCAACGGCATGGGCATGACGGCCACCGCCGAAGGCGTCGAAACGACGGAACAGCTCGACCGTATTGCGTCCGAGGGATGCACGGAAATGCAGGGTTTTCTGTTCAGCCGGCCGCTCCCCGCCCGCGAGATCGAACGGCTGTTTTTGGGAACACCCGGCCGCATCGTTGCGGCGTGATCGCTATTTGATTCCGTCATTCCGGAGCGCGCGCAGCGCGCATCCGGAATGACAGTGCAATCAAAACTCGGCGGCGATCTTCGACAGCATATCGAGCAAGGCGACGCGGCCGGCCGGACCCAATAATTCGTTGAGCCGCGCTTCATGCTTGGTGGCCACGAGTTTCCTGGCGCGCGCCAGCACGGCGCGGCCCTTGTCGGTCAGCATCAGGATGTGGGAGCGGCGGTCGTTGGTCGAACGCATCCTCGTGCAGAGATCGCGGCTTTCCAGGGCGTCGAGCATCGACACGAAATTCGGCCGCAGGATGCCGAGCGTGTTGGCAATCTCGGTCTGGTTGCGTCCGGGATTGTTATCGAGCAGCAGCAACACCGAGAATTGCGCCGGCGTCAGCTGTAGTGGTGCTACGCAGCGCAGGAAGTCCTCGAACACCTTCAATTGCGCGCGCTTCAACAAATAACCGAGCAGGTCGGACAGTTCGCCCATTTGCAGGACGGCATTGTCGCGGGCCCCGTCGACGAGCTCCTTGGCCGTGGGGCGGGAGGGCTTGACGGCATCGGTGGCCGCCTTGGAAACTGTCATCGCTCGAGGCTCGCAATTCCGACCATCAAGGTCCCACCCATGGGAGGCCTTGAGATTATATTTGATAATTGTTATACACTATATCAAATATCGGCATCGTTTCAACTGCGGATATCGGGCGTGCCGGCTGACCGCTCGCGGTCGAGACCGGCTCGACGCGTGAGGGGGAGCGCCAAGTCTTGAACACGACGATCATGCTGTTCCTATTGCAGGACGGCATCACCAATGGCGCGATCTATGCGTTGCTCGGGCTTGCACTGGTGCTGGTGTTTGCCGTCACCCGCGTGATCCTGATCCCGCAGGGCGAATTCGTCACCTATGGCGCGCTGAGCTACGCCATGCTGGCGACCGGCCAGGTGCCGGGCACGGCGCGGCTGGCGGTGGCGATGGGCGTGGTGGCCTTTGGCCTCGACCTGTTCGCGGCGCGGCGGTCGCTTCGCCTCAAGTTTTTGGCGCGCGCGACCGCAGTCAATATTGCGCTGCCGGTAGCGATCCTGGCCCTTACTTACGGGCTTGCCGGACCCAAAACCCCGATTGCGGTCAATATCGCGCTGGCGCTGTTGATCGTCGCGGCGATCGGGTTGTTTCTCTACCGCATCGCCTTTCAGCCGATCGCGCATACCTCGGTGCTGGTGCTCCTGATCGCTTCCGTCGGTTGCCATCTGGCGCTGCAAGGTCTGGGCCTGTTGTTCTTCGGCGCCGAAGGCCTGCGCGGGCCTGCGCTGTCGACCGCCTCGCTCACCGTCGGGCCCTTGCGTTTCACCGGCCAGAGCATCGCGGTCTATGGGCTGACGATTGCCTTCATCATCGGGCTCTGGCTGTTCTTCGGCTTCACGCTGATGGGCAAGGCGCTGCGCGCCACCGCCGTCAATCGCCTCGGCGCCCGCCTCGTCGGCATCCGCACCACGCTGTCGGGGCAAATCGCCTTCCTGCTCGCCTCCGTGATCGGCGCGATCTCGGGAATCCTGATCGTGCCGATCACGACGCTCTATTACGACACCGGCTTCCTGATCGGCCTGAAGGGCTTTATCGCCGCCATCATCGGCGGCCTGGTGAGCTATCCGCTGACCGCGGTCGCCGCGCTGATCGTCGGCTGCGTCGAAGCCTTCTCTTCGTTCTATGCGAGCAACTTCAAGGAAGTCATCGTCTTTACGCTGATCCTTCCCGTGCTGGTGCTGCGTTCCCTCGCAGCGCCCGCGGTCGAGGAAGAGAAGGACTGACGGATATGACGCAGCGGCTTCCTGTCATCATCTTTGCCATCGCCATGGCGGCGATCCCGTTCATCCCGGGCGTCCCGCCGTTCTGGATCGTGCTGCTCGACAATATCGGCCTCGCCGCACTTGTGGCGATGGGCCTGGTGCTGCTGACCGGCGTCGGCGGCCTCACTTCCTTTGGCCAGGCGGCGTTTTGCGGCTTCGGCGCCTACACCACGGCGGTGCTGTCCACGACCTATGGCCTGTCGCCATGGCTGACGCTGCCATTGTCGCTGCTGGTCAGCGGCATCGCGGCGGTGCTGCTCGGCATCGTCACGGTGCGGCTGTCCGGCCATTATCTGCCGCTCGGCACCATCGCCTGGGGCATCGGGCTGTTTTATCTGTTCAGCAAGCTTGAATTCCTCGGCCGCAATGACGGCATTTCGGGCATTCCGCCGCTGACCATCGGCACGTTGCGGATGATCGACCCCGGCACGATCTATTTTGCGATCTGGATCGCGGTGCTGATCTCGGCGATCCTGACCATGAACTTGCTCGACTCCCGCACCGGCCGCGCCATCCGCGCGCTGCGGCGCGGGCATGTCGCCGGCGAGGCGTTCGGCGTGCAGACGCCACGTGCCAAGCTTCTGGTGTTCATCTATGCGGCGGTGCTGGCGGGACTGTCCGGCTGGCTCTATGCGCATTTCCAGCGCGCCGCCAATCCGACCCCGTTCGGTATGCAGGCCGGTATCGAATATCTGTTCATCGCGGTAGTCGGCGGTGCCGGCTATGTCTGGGGCGCGGTGCTCGGCGCCGGCCTGGTGGTAATCCTGAAGGAGATCTTGCAGAGCTATCTGCCGTATATTTTTGGCGGCCAGAGCCAGCTCGAGACTATCGTGTTCGGTATCCTGCTGGTCGGCCTGTTGCAGCTGGCGCCGACCGGCGTCTGGCCCTGGCTGATGGCGCGACTGCCGCTCAAGCCGAGCCGTAAGATCCCCGACATCTTGCTGACCCTGCCGGCGCGCGTGCGGGCGCCGGCGATGCCCTCGGTGCTATTGCATATCGACAAGGCGCGTAAACAATTCGGCGGCGTCATCGCCGTCAACGATGTCTCTTTCGACGTCCAGGCTCGCGAGATCGTCGCCCTGATCGGTCCCAACGGCGCCGGCAAGAGCACGACCTTCAACCTGATTACCGGCGTTTTGACCTCGACCGGCGGCGCGATTTCCGTGCTCGGCCACAAGGTCGACAACGCCCCGCCGCAGGAGGTCGTCAAGCTTGGCGTCGCCCGCACCTTTCAGCACGTCAAGCTGGTGCCGGACATGACCGTGCTGGAGAACGTCGCAATCGGCGCCCATCTGCGCGGCCACGCCGGCGCGATCGCCAGCATGTTCCGGCTCGACCGGTCGGATGAAGCGCGACTACTGGCGGAAGCCGCGCGCCAGATCGAGCGCGTCGGCCTCGGCGACCAGATCGACCAGCTGGCCGGCAGCCTGTCGCTCGGCCAGCAGCGCATCGTCGAGATCGCGCGCGCGCTGTGCGTCGATCCGCTGCTGCTGTTGCTCGACGAACCTGCCGCGGGACTGCGCCACATGGAGAAGCAGCGGCTCGCCGCGCTGTTGCGTCAATTGCGCGACGGCGGCATGTCGGTGCTGCTGGTCGAGCACGACATGGGCTTTGTGATGGATCTCGCCGACCGTATCGTGGTGCTCGATTTCGGCACCAAGATCGCCGAGGGCACACCGGCTGCGATCAAGACCAACCCTGACGTGATCAAGGCCTATCTCGGAGCCACAACATGAGCGCGCTTCTGAAGCTAACCGACGTGCACGTCGCCTATGGCAAGGTCGAGGCGGTGCGTTCGGTATCGCTCGAGGTCGCCAGCAATGAGATCGTCACCATCATCGGCGCCAATGGCGCCGGCAAGACCACGCTGTTGAACGCCATCATGGGTATCCTGCCGCTGAAGGGTTCTGCGGCCTTTGCGGGCCAGGACGTGGCGCCGCTCGACATCGAGGATCGCGTTGCGGCGGGCCTCTGCCTGGTGCCGGAACATCGCGAATTGTTCGGCACCATGAACGTCGAGGACAACCTTCAGCTCGGCGCGTTCCGGATTGCGAAGGCGACCGCGGCAAGATCGTTCGAGCGGGTCTACACGCTGTTTCCGCGGCTAAAAGAGCGGCGCAAGCAGCTGGCCGGCACGCTGTCCGGCGGCGAGCAGCAGATGCTGGCGATGGGCCGCGCGCTGATGGGCGCGCCAAAACTCCTGATGCTGGATGAGCCGAGCCTTGGTCTGGCGCCGATCATCGTCGCCGACATCTTCCGCACCATCGGTGAACTGCGCGCCGCCGGCGTCTCGGTGCTCCTGGTCGAACAGAACGCGCAGGCCGCGCTGAAGATCGCCGACCGCGCCTATGTGATGGAACTCGGCGAGTTCATCCTGAACGGCACTGCGAGCGACATCGCCGCCAACGCCCGCGTCGCCGCGAGCTATCTCGGATTTACGCACGAGGGTGAGAGCGCGATTTAGGCCCAACTGTCATGCCCTGCGCAAGCGGGGCGCCCAGTACGCCGCGGCCTCACGGCTGAATCACAGGCGCCGCGGAGTACTGGATCACCCGCCTTCGCGGGTGATGACGACGTCGTGTATCGCAGAACGCCAACCTCACATCGCCGGAACATACTTCCCGTCCTTCACGGTCAGGATGATGCGGGAGCGGTCGTCGAGGCCGTAGCGGTCTTTTTCGGTCCAGTTGTAGACGCCTTGGGTGGCGACGATTTCCTTTTCGGAGATGAAGGCCTGGCGGATACCCTCGCGGAATTCCGCGGTGCCGGGCTTGCCGGCCTTCAGTGCCACCGGAATAATGCGCTTGAGCACTTCGAACGCGTCGTAGGAATGGCCGGCGAACTGGCTGCGGCTGTTAGCGCCGTATTTGGCTTCATAGGCCGCGTTGAGCGCGAGCCCCGGCTTCTTGGTCAGCGCGCTGTCGGCTTGGGTTTCCGGCGACATCACAGGTCCAGCCGACATGATGACGCCTTCAGCCGCTGGACCCGCGATGCGGATGAAGTCCATGCTGGCCGCACCATGGGTCTGATAGATCAGACCCTTGTAGCCGCGCTCGCGCAGCGCGGTCTGCGGCAATGCCGCGGCGGTGCCGGAAGCGCCGATCAGGATCGCATCCGGATTGGCAGCGACGAGCTTGAGCACCTGACCGGCAACCGACGTATCCGGACGCGCAAAGCGCTCCTCGTCGACCATGGTCAGGCCCAACGGCACGGCCTGGGCCTTGAAGTCATTGACCCAGAGATCACCGTAGGAATCGGAGTAGCCGATGTAGCCGACGGTCTTGATGGCGTGCGCCTTCATGTGCGCGTACAGCACCTTGCCCATGATCGGGATCGACTGCGGCAGGTCGACCGACCATTTCATGCGTGCTTCGTTGATCGGGAACGGCGCCAGGCCGAAATGCGGGATATTGGCTTCGTTGGCGACCGTCGACACCGCAATCGTCGTCGGCGTGATGCAGGAGCCCATGATGATGTCGGCCTTGGATTCGGTCACGAACCGCCGCGCATTGGTGGTGGCCAGGGTCGGATCACCGCCGTCATCCAGCACGATCAGCTTGAGCGGCACGCCTGCGATTTCCTTCGGCACGAAATCGAGCGCGTTGCGCTCGGGGATGCCGAGCGCCGCGGCCGGACCGGTGGTCGACAACGTGATGCCGATGACGATTTCATTGGTTTGCGCCAGCGCCGGTGAACCCGGCAGCGCGAGAGCCGCCACAATGGCCGCAGCGGCGAGATGAGCCTTCTTCATTCATTCCTCCCTTTAAGTATCTTTTTATAGTCCAGATTCTCGTTTTGACGCGTTTTCTTTACGCGGTCCGGTAGCCACCCCCGGATCAAGTCCGGGGGCATGCTTCGCTCGAAAACGCTATTGAGCAAAATCCGGCTGATAATTCAGCCCCTTCTTTAGGTCATGAGGGGATCTCGTCAGCCCCGCATGAACCGCTCGATGATCTCCTGCGGCATCGGAGCCGATTTCAGCCGCGCCGGGTCGTCCGGATGATGGCCGACCAGCACGCGGGTTTCGAACGCCTCGATCGCCAGCGCCTCGCCCTTGTACACCTTGTGGGTCACCTCGAAGCTCGAGCGCTTGAAACTCTCGATCCGGCTTTCGATTGTGATCCAGTCGCCATGGGTCGAGGGGATATGGAATTTCGCGCGCGTATCCACCATGGGTATGCCGACCAGGCCGTATTTGTGGACGATGTCCTGCTTCGAAAAACCGGCTGCTTCGAACATGATCGAGGTCGAGTCGTCGAACATCGCGAAGTAACGCGGATAGTAGACG
>Ga0307516_10010103_pt1 | contig 10434 bp, 5 predicted proteins | sample 19_EM_MG_FD_203310 | JGI IMG/M metagenome (GOLD analysis project Ga0307516, IMG submission 203310) | Populus trichocarpa ectomycorrhiza microbial communities from riparian zone in the Pacific Northwest, United States - 19_EM | ecosystem: Host-associated > Plants > Roots > Unclassified | place...
ATCTTCCGGAGTTCCCTGTTCCAGAATTCTTCCTGTTCCGCTTTGTCCTGCGAGGTCATAAATAAAAGAGCATGATAACGATAGGTATAATATTCAATAAGGCCTGTAAAGCGGGCCTTGATATGCTTGAAAAAATGGATCTCCTCCTCTTCGGTGCTGAAATCATTCGATTTTATCAATTGCTGTACTTTCCTCCAGCAACCAATGGCATGTTTAAAACAAACCTCGATCTTTTGTGTGTCAGAGCCCTGCGTATGCTGACTTTGGGCGATGTTCATCAATAATTGCAGATAAAGTTTGGGACATTCGGAAAACATTATTGTTAAAAGTTGATTTACAGTTGCTTATATCTAAAAAAGGGCTTTGTGGAAACAAAACCCTTCGACCTTTTGTGGCCAGAATTAAACTGCACTTCATATAACTAAAAACAAACATACTCTCGTGGGAACAATTCGGACCCTGCCGGGAAAACTTCAAATCCTATTGGAAAAGTAAAAGATTCCTTATCAATTCGGGAGAAAAATACATGAACAGGGCCTAAAACTATACAAATACGCTTTATGGATATATAAACCGCCGGAGTATTTTAGCAGTTTTTAGCTTGTTCTTGCCGGGAAGTCAGGGAAAGGAAATTTGGGAAGCGGGCAGTCCAGAAATGGAATATAAAGTATTGATTAATAATTATTTAAATATAACAATATAAAATCAATCAATTATTTTGTCGAATGTGAGAAACGTTCGCTATTTTGCAAAAAAAAAGGTCCACTGTAGAAACAGCTGACCTCTAACGATTGCTTGCCATATGAAAAAAGGTAGAAATATCTTTTTGAGCTGAGCTTTTCAGCTTTATTTTCGAATGAGCCTCTGACGAATGCCTGCTAAACGATTGCTGCCATATGATTTATCTCATTCTCTATAACAAAACAAAAGTAAGATTTGCCGGGTGAGGATACTAATCAACTTATAGAAGGATTAATCATGTCAAAATGATGTTTTTACTATTAAAATCCCCTGCAGGACTGAGTTTCAGGATAATTAACGCATTATGGCCAACCGGTTTTCAGATACCTTATTCCAACTGATCCATTCTCTCGAAAAGGCCGAAAAAAGGCATTTTAAGCTTTACATCAAAAGAAGCTCGACTAAAGAAGACCTTAAGATCGTCCAGTTATTTGATGCGATGGACAAGCTTAGCGACTACGATGAGAAACTCTTATTGAAGAAACTCCCTGGCATCGAGAAGCCTCAACTGTCAAATTTAAAGACGCACTTATACAAACAGATCCTGGCCAGCCTCCGGCTGCTAAAGAGCGCAGAAAGTATGGACCTTCAGTTGAATGAAATGTTCGACTACGCCCATATCCTCTATAAGAAGGGGTTGTTCCAGCAAAGCCTGCGGATCCTCGACCGGGCAAAAGAAACGGCCAAAGCCAACCAGAAGTTCAATTTCCTGGCCCAGGTATTAGCCCTGGAAAAAAGGATCGAGACCCTGCATATCACGCATAGCATGCAGATGAGGGCCGAGCAATTATCCGCGGAATCCCTGGAAGTGATCGGGCGTATCGACATGGTGGCGAGGCTGTCCAACCTGGCCTTGCTGGTGTACAGTTGGTATATCCGGAACGGGCATGCCCGCAATGAAAAAGATGAAGAGCGTATCAAGCAGTTCCTGGAAGAGCAATTGCCTTCCAATGTATGGGAACAGACCGGCTTTTATGAGCGATTATATCTCTACCAGATCTATAACTGGTATGCTTTTATCCGGCAGGACTTCCTCATGTACTATCGCTACTCGCAGAAATGGGTAGACCTGTTCGCGGAACAGCCCCTGATGATCCGGGTCGAGACGGGGCATTATATCAAGGGTCTTCACAATCTCCTCAACGCGCACTTCGATCTGAGGAACTATCAGAAATTCAAGATCACCTTACAGGAATTCGAAACCTTTGCGTTGACGGACCGTGTCCGGGAGAACGACAATTTCCGCATACAGGCCTTTGTTTATATCACCACCGCCAAGATCAACCAGCATTTTATGCTGGGGACCTTTAAAGAAGGGCTCGTGATGGTGCCGGATATGGAACAGAAATTAGTGCAATACGATCTCTTTATCGACAGGCACCGGCTCCTGGTGCTGAATTATAAAATAGCCACCTTATACTTCGGCAGCGGCGACTATGCCACCTGCATCGATTACCTGCAACGGATCATCAACGACCAGGTAGACATGCGCAATGACCTGCAATGTTATGCGCGGGTATTGCACCTGATGGCCCACTATGAATTGGGAAATTTCGAGCTGATGGAATCCCTGACCAAATCCGTCTACCGCTTCATGGCTAAAAAAGAAAACCTCACCAAGGTAGAAGAAGAGATGTTCAAATTTCTTCGGCAGACCTTCCACCTCTCCCGGCATACCCTTAAGGCCGGCTTTGAAAAATTCCTGCAAAAGCTCAAGGAGTCCGAGAAAAATCGCTTTGAGACCCGGGCCTTCGCCTACCTGGATATCATTTCCTGGGTGGAGAGCAAGCTCAGCCAGAAGCCGATGGGCGATATCATACGGGAAAAGTATCTGAATAGCAGGAAAAGGGTTTACGCATAAAATAAACCCTACATAGATTGTCTTAAAAAAATTAATGAACTTTTTTCCTTTTCCTGAACTATATTAGCTTTACTGAACCGTAAACCTTCCTATGGGCCGTTCATTCAACCTATCGAACAAGCCTGTCCCTCTGTCCAAATTTTAAACGCAACCTACTCATGACCGAGAAGTTTATCCTGCAGGGGCAGATATTGGCTTTTGTGGTCCAAAAGTTATTTTAAAGTACCTGATTAGATGGCTCAACCCGGCAACGATCTTATACTTCAATTCACCCAAGGGAATACCGCGGCATTCACGGCTATTTACAACGAGTACTATCCTACCCTCTACTATTTCGTCAAACGCTTTGTCAATGAACGGGAGGATGCCGAAGACCTTACAGCCGATATCTTCGTCAAGCTCTGGAAAATGCATGCAAATTTCGAAAGCATCAATAATATTAAAGCATTTCTTTATATCACCGCAAGAAATAGCTGTATCGATTTTCTCCGGCATCGTCAGCGGCAAACGCAAAAGCAAAAAGACCTGCTCTACCTGCTCCTGCAAGAGCCTGCGGAAGGCACCTTAAAAGAAGATACCCGCGCGGAGGTCCTGAGAGCCATTTATGAGGAGATCGAGCGCCTTCCTGCAGCCCGTCGCAAAGTCTTCAAATTAGCCTACCTGGATGGCCTGTCGAACGATGCCATCGCAGAATTCCTGGGCCTTTCCAACCAAACGGTACGCAATCACAAACAACTGGCCGTCAATCAACTTCGCATGGCGATCCTGCAGAAAAATATGCTCGTCACCGCCTTCCTCTGGCTCTGTATGCCCACCCATGCTACTCTTAAATAAGTATTTCTTATTATCTGATTATTAAGAAATCTTTAAATATTTCTTGTTTTTCTTGGTACAAGCGGAGGATTGTTCGTCTTATTAATAACAAACCGCAGTATAGCTGCGTGGAACGCGGAGAAAACCCCAACAACCAAACGAATGGCAGAAGACCCCGGTAGAATAAAATTATTGATCCTCAAATATCTAAAGGACGAACTCCTTCCGGGCGAATTCACTGAATTACAGGATTGGATCGCTCTTTCGGACGACAATCTCCGGTTGTTCACCCGTCTGACCAATCCCGATCAGCTCCAGGAAGATATCAAGGAATATCATGAGGCAGGTATAAATATTAAGGATAAGATCGATGCCAGGTTGGCTGCATTAGAGCAGGCGGAAGGGGCAAAATTGATCGAGCTCCCGGGTGTTGGTGCATACCGTTCGAGAAAAAGAAGGTGGATGGTTGCCGCCGCATCCTTGCTGATCCTATTTTCGGCCGGAACTATTTGGTGGACTCAAAGATCTGCAAAATCCATTATCTCGTCTAGCCCGGCAGTGGCACACACCCATAAGAACGATATTCCCCCGGGAGGAAATGCAGCGACCCTAACGCTCGGGGATGGACGTACGATCCTGTTGGACAGTGCCAGGAATGGAGCCCTTGCGCAGCAAGGGAATAGTAATCTAATCAAGCTGGCCAATGGGCAGGTAGTTTATAATACCACGAATGAAAGACCCGCTGAGGTGCTCTATAACACCATCTCCACGCCCAGAGGCGGGCAGTACGAAGTGATCCTTCCGGATGGCAGTAAAGTGTGGCTGAATGCAGCTTCCAGTCTCCGGTTTCCCACCAGCTTTACCGGTCGGCAACGTGCCGTTGAGATCACAGGGGAAGCTTACCTGGAAGTTACGAAGAATAAGACTATGCCTTTTGTAGTAAAGACAGGCGGTGTGTCGGTGGCCGTGTTGGGAACCAGCCTGAATATTATGGCTTACCGGGATGAAAAGACCATCAAAACGACCCTCATCAATGGATCGGTCAGGGTCAGTCAAAATGATCAAAGCGTGCTGCTAAGTCCGGGACAACAGGCGGAAGTCGGCAATAAGGTGCGGGTAGTGTCAGGCATAGATATGGAAGAAGTGCTGTCCTGGAAGGACGGGATCTTTAAATTCAATAGTGCCGACATAGAGACGGTCATGCGATCGATCGCCCGCTGGTACAATGTAGAGATCAAATACGAAGGCAAAATATCCGGTAATCGACTGACGGCATTGATCAAACGTGACAGCTATGTATCCGATGTATTGCAGATCCTTGAGACCAGCGGTTACCATTTCGCCGTCGAAGGTAAGACCATTACCGTATTGCCATAGTAACAGACCAATTGTAAGCTGATAAACATATTTGTTAAACCCGAACTTCCATCATTCTTATATTAACCTAAACCGAGTCCTCTCATAACCCTGTTCCAAACCTTTCCTCGCAAAACCTGTGCACGCTATTGCCTGCCGCATAAAGAGTTTTCTCATGTAGCTGTGATTGCACTGATCACGCACTATAACCATAACAAGGGATTGTCTCTACAATCTCTTGCTTTTTAACTTTTTTTAACTTAAACCCCTCAAATGAGAAACAGGTTCAAAAATGTATTGGTTGGTTTAGTAATCTTTCACGCAGGGCAATTGCCCGCGCAGACAGCGAAAGTTGAAAAGGTTAACAATTTACCGGTCAGTACCGTCCATCAGGAGTCCCCGCAAGAATTAAGCATCGGCGACCAGGTACCCGATATCCTATTACATACCATAGACGATCATCAGGTCCGTTTAGCTGACCTTAGAGGGAAATTAGTCATTATCGATTTTTGGGCCACCTGGTGTGGCTCCTGTATAGCAGCCTTTCCGAAATTGGACAGTCTGCAGACCTTGTTTAAAGATCAGCTGATCATACTCGCCGTTACCCCCGAGAAAAAAGGCAAAATCGAGCAATTTTTAACTCATCATAAACCGGCTACTTCGGTTGGTTTCCCCTTCATCGCGGAAGATACTGCTTTAAGCATTATGTTCCCGCATACCCTAGTCCCGCATGAGGTGTGGATTTCTCCATCCGGCGCTGTCCAATCGATTACATCATCAGAACTGGTGACTTATAAAAATATCGTCAAATCGTTGCACTATACTGCCGATGGTTTACCTGTGAAAAGGGACCTGGATATGGCAAGACCTCTTTTCGCAACGGACTATCTGCCCATAAACAATCTCGTCCATTACTCCATATTCCTGAAAGGAAGAATTGAAGGAGTGACGGGAGGAACTAAGTTTAGAAGATCCGGAGAAATCATAGTAGGCCGGGTCTTTACAAACACCCGGTTGATAGAACTTTACAGAATAGCCGCCAGCTATTTATTACCCGGGTTCAGCAAGAAGAGAATGATCGTATCTACAGACGATGATACAGAATTGACTGGCAATCCATACTCCTACGATCTTATTGAGCCATTAAAAGACGCTTCCAATCTTTACGCTGATATGCTCGAGGACTTGAATAAATATTCAGGATATACCGGCAAAATTGAAAAGCGTACTGTCAGGTGCATGGTTCTTGTCAGGACCTCCCGTTCAGACAAGATACACACAAAAGGAAAAATGGCCGAAAACCGGGTGTGGGATCCCCAAAAACCTCTTCTAACGAATTTGCCAATGTCTTACCTGGTGGAAAAAATAAATACAATAAAAGATATCGATATACCTGTCATCGACGAAACAAACTATAAAGAAAATATTGACCTGGAGTTTTCAACCAATCCCGCCACTTTGCTTGATTGCAAAAAAGAATTACTGAAGTACAAACTGGATTTGATTATCGCAAAAAGAACGATTGACATGTTCGTCCTGACAAAAAAGAAATAAAAATCACCATTCGGAAATCTGTTTATTACAATCACCAAAACGATCACAGCTATGAAACTAATAGTAGTTATACTACTTACTGCCAGTTTCTGTATCTCCGGAAAACTTCATGCACAGAGGCATGTTACACTTACCATAAAAAACGGCTCTTTGGAAACCGTATTGAAGGAGATCAGTAAACAAACCGGCTACCTCTATGCTTTCCAGGATCAATGGAAGGAAAAAGCAAAAACCATTGACATTTCGGTCAAAAATGTTACACTCGAAAAAGCCTTGAGCATTTGTTTTAAAGAACAACCTTTCACTTATACAATTATTAAAAACACCATCGTAGTCAAAGAAAAGGAAAGCCCCTCGCAAGGCGATCCGTCGAACCCGCCCCCCTTTTTAAGCGATATTCATGGGCGGGTTGCAGATGATAATAATCAACCATTGGCAGGTGTGACCGTCGCCATTAAGGGGAGCAAAACGGCCACTTCCACAGACAATAACGGACTTTTCAACATTAAGCCGGACAGGAAGAACATAATCCTTGTCTTTACCAGTGTAAGTGCCGAAACTTTAGAACTAAAATTCACAGGCGAAGGCGATATATCCGTGCACCTGAGCCCAAAAGCAAAACAACTGGGAGAGGTGTCGGTTGAAGTGAACACAGGCTATCAGAAATTACCAAAAGAAAGATCCACCGGCTCATTTACACAAATCTCCAATCAATTATATAACCAACAGATAAGTACCGATGTCTTAAGCCGTCTCGATCCTATTACAAATGGGTTGACTGTGAATAAAAAACTCAATCCCAATGGGCAGATTATGATCAGGGGGCTTAGTACTATCAATGGTCCAAAAGACCCGTTGATAGTTGTAGACAATTTTCCATATGATGGAGACATTACCAATTTGAACCCAAATGACATTGAAAGTGTAACGATTCTAAAGGACGCTGCCGCGGCCTCCATATGGGGCGCCAAAGCGGGCAATGGGGTTATCGTCCTTACTACCAAAAAAGGGAAACTGAATCGTCCCTTTTCTGTGAACGTAAATTCAAGCATCACCGTTGTCAACAAACCTGACTTGTTTTATTTAAAGAATATTCCAACCAATGATTTTATTGATGTTGAAAAATTTTTATTTTCAAATCAATACCGGTTCGACGATACGCTGAATGCTTTATATCCACCGTTCTCACCAGTATATGAAATTCTTTTCCAGCAACAAAATGGTCAGATAAGCAATTCTGAAGCCAACGCCAGGATCGACGCCCTAAAAAACACCGATGTCAGAAATGACTTTTTAAAATACATGTATCGGAAGGCGCTTAATCAGCAATATAGCATCAATCTGTCCGGAGGATCGAACATCATGGCCTGGTATGTTTCCGGCGGGTTGGACAAAAATATTGATAATCTATACGCAGGGTACAATCGGGTGACACTGAAAATTGAAAATATTTACCATCCTATAAAAAACCTTGAGCTTACCACGGGACTGAACTACCTGGCAAGCCGGACATCTTCCGGTAGAATCGGTTATGGTGCGCTCAATGTATCTGACGCAGCAGGCGGGGCTCTAACCCCTTATACGAGGTTTGCTGATCCTAATGGCAACCCATTGCCCCTGGCTGTCAAATACCGTCAATCTTTTATCGACACGTTTTACTCTGGAAAATTACTTAACTGGAATTATTATCCGCTGAAGGATTATCAGTATACGAAGGTCAACGACAATACCCAGGACATCATAGCTAATCTGGGTCTTGTCTATAAGATCACTGAAAGCTTTAATATAGATCTGAAATATCAGTACCTGAAGGAAAAAATAGAAGGAAGGACCTTATATGATGTCCAAAGCTTTTATGCCAGGGACCTGATCAATCTTTATACGCAGATAGATCCGAATACAGGTCAGGGAACCAATGTCATCCCCGTTGGCTCGATCCTGGATATAAACAACAACACCCTGGAATCTCACAATGCCAGGGGGCAGTTAAATTTTTCCAAACATTGGTCAAAGCACGGCATCAACGCCATTGCAGGTGGAGAAATAAGGCAAGTGCATAGCACAGGCAATAGCTTTCGAACTTATGGTTATAACGACGATATTTTGACTTCTTCCAATGTTGACTTTGCTAATAATTATCCGACTCTTATAGGGTATGGCGATTTTATCCCTAACAACACCGGTTTTTCAGACACCCGCAATCGTTTCGTATCAGCCTATGCTAATGGTGCATATACCTATGACGACAAGTATACTTTATCTTTGAGCGCCAGACGAGATGGCTCTAACCTTTTTGGAGCTACCACCAATAACAAATGGAAGCCTTTGTGGTCCTCCGGGTTAAGTTGGAATATTTCTAAAGAAAACTTCTATCACATTGGCTTTATACACTATTTGCGGCTTCGGGCGACTTATGGGTTTAGTGGGAATGTCGATCCGACCCGATCCGGAGTAACCGCGATTGGCTATCTTTCAAATTCGCCTTATACAAATACACCACGTTCAATAATTACTAATTTCTATAACCCTACATTAAGATGGGAAAATGTCCGGCAAATTAATCTGGCACTTGACTTTTCGATGTTCCACAACAGGATTTCAGGCAGCATAGATTATTATCAAAAGAAAGCAACGGATCTATTGGCCGCCGTTCCTTTGGATTATACCACAGGATTAGGTGCAGGAACCACTATCAAAAATGTCGCATCTATGAAAGGAAATGGTTTGGATATCGCTATCAATACTATCAATATTAATGGGAAATTCAAGTGGACGTCAACCCTGAACCTTAGTACAACCAAAGACAAAGTAATCCAATATTACTCCTCTACCAATGCAAGCCTGGTAGTCAGCGGTGGGATTGCAGGGATCCTTGACAGACCTGTCTTTGGCATTTATTCATACAAATGGGCCGGTCTCGATCCTACTACAGGTGACCCGATGGGGTATCTGAACAAAAATATCAGCAAGGATTACACAGCATTGACAAGCAATACCTACAATATAAATGACCTGGTTTACAAAGGATCATTTTTGCCGACCACCTTTGGTTCATTAGGCAACACCCTATCCTGGAAGAATTTTTCTCTTTCTGCCTCGATCAGCTACAAATTTGGCTATTATTTCAGAAAGCCCTCTATCAATTATAATGCTCTTTTCGCTAACGCTGCCGGTCATTTGGATTATATATATCGATGGCAAAAACCCGGAGACGAAAAAAAGACAAATGTTCCATCCCTGGTGTACCCCAACCCCTCCGGGAGAGACCAATTTTATAATGCATCAGAAGTGCTGGTTGCCAAAGGCGATAATATCAGGTTGCAATATATAAATCTTAGCTATGACTTAAATAAAGATAGGCTCAAATCATTGCCCTTCAAGAATATCCAATTATATGTATATATTAATAACCTGGGAATAATCTGGCGTGCGAATAAAGATGGTATAGACCCTGATTATCAGGCAGGAACAATCCCTCCGTCAAAAAGCTTTTCTGCGGGGTTGCATATCCAGTTATAGCATATTGCATTTTCGAAGACATTAAACCAATAAGCATGCGTAAATTACCCAAATTAATAATCTTATTCCTGCTCTTTTCAGGTGCTACCAGCTGTAAGAAATATTTGGATGCAAAGTCTGATAAAGCGCTGGTTGTCATTAGCAGTCTTCAGGACCTACAAAGTATTCTCGATTATTATCAGCGTGTTTCCCAGACCGATCCTAATACAGCTACAGCGGTTTCAGACGATTATTTTGTAAAGGATGCAACTTATCTTCCGCTTCATGATGATTTGAAAAATCTATATACCTGGAACAATCAAAATGAATTTCAGGTGGGTTATGGCAATCCCTGGTCGCAATGCTACGACAATGTCTATAAGGCCAATACTGTTCTATCCAATATAGATAAGATCATGCGGACTGCTAATAACCAAACAGAGTGGAACAATGTCAAGGGGCAGGCTCTGTTTTTAAGAGCCAGGGGCTTTCTTTTAGCTGTATCGATATGGTCACTGGCCTATGACAAAAACACTTCTACGACTGATCTAGGGATCCCTCTTAGACTGGATCCCGATTTTAACACCCCTTCTGAACGCGCCTCTGTTCAG
>Ga0307516_10010104_pt1 | contig 10433 bp, 10 predicted proteins | sample 19_EM_MG_FD_203310 | JGI IMG/M metagenome (GOLD analysis project Ga0307516, IMG submission 203310) | Populus trichocarpa ectomycorrhiza microbial communities from riparian zone in the Pacific Northwest, United States - 19_EM | ecosystem: Host-associated > Plants > Roots > Unclassified | place...
CCGGGCATTTGCTTTACAAGATCTTTCCGCATCTTCTTTGCATCACCTGCGGCATCAGTACACCAAGCAGCAATAGTAACTTCGTATTCCTTCTCAGCATACTTGATATTGGCCATCACATGTTGCAAAAGGTTTCGTGCAGTTTTGGCCTCCGCAGATATATTGTGCGTATGCAAGAGCACTCCCTGTCAAAAAAGGCTACAATGAGATACCAAACTGGATACATAGTTTTCTGGGGTACGCCAACCTCAAAGTCCACTATTATCATTGAGGTGACAACAGATGCCTTTGCAATATTCTTCCATCCATCACACTGACCAGTCGCAAAGTGACCAGTTGTGTGCAGCTTTGTTTTTGAAATAATGCGCGTGACCTCTTTATCTAACATGGGACCTGAAAGTTTGCAGCGATCCGGTATTTCGGCACCTGGGATCCACTTTGCAAAGAAATGGCGCAATTGCGCATCACTGATTGCATTCCACGAGATTCCTGAAGATATGATTGCAAGACAAAGGTCGTGTTGGAACTCGTCTTTCAACTCCGGGGTCCACAGAGCATTGCTAACTTTTGCACGTTTCACAGGCCATTCTGGGATGTCAGGTGGCAATGATAGTGGCCCGGGCATAATAGGGCTTGGTGCCGTAAATCCTAGGAGTGGCGAGAGCTGATGCGATGGGCCTGGCAAGGCAGCAGAAATGAGAAGTGGACTAGGCTGCAATCTCGGAGTAGGGAGTGCAAGTAGCGAGGATGATGGACCTGCCTGAGGGGCTGCGACTTCTTTATGTAGTATCCTGTCATCTTTTGCAAGCTGGCGAATTTCCGGTGCGACAAATTGGCATTTTTTTAAGTGTGCCCTCATCGATGAAACCTTTCCACAAATGGGTTTAAAGCCCTTGTCCATTTCATCTGTGAGACGAGACAAGCTTGCATTGATCACTAAGACATCGAAAGTGTAGTAAGTTTGTGTCCGAGTGCAAGTAGTAACCTACAGTGGACTTACCAGCATCATGGATTTGTTCCTCTGGACGATATGAGGAAATTGTGCCAACTGCCAGAGCTACACTGTCAGCAGAGCAAAGTAGTTCCTTTTCGTATTGAAGACACTTTAGACACCAAGCTGCCAGGTGTGTCTTGTCCCCTTTGTAGTGAACTCCATTCTTACTCCAAAAATGATCCCACCAAATGCTCTTGGGAGGCATCAGGATTCAGCTATGAAGTCTCTCCTCGACGATGGTGGATGCGTAGCTGGACACCAGCAGAAAACCATTGTATTGAATTCAAAGTCTAGAGTCGCTTAGTACTCGGCAATAATTATATTATAATACAATTATGCAGACAAGTCCTGGCAAGGTCTGCCATGTAACCAGTCAATGACCGGTAAATAACCTGTCAACAAAGTTTGACTTCCTATTAACGGGCTACTATTGACCGTTGGTCAAATTGACCTTGCCAACACTGCATTCCATTGTACTTGGTGGGAATGGAAGGGGCAGATACACCACATGCATGGGTTGTACCTGCAGGTTCAGTGGATATTATTTTGCAATCTATATATTAGTTACTAGTGGTGCTCAGCACACTTTATGCACCACCTTTCAGAAGCAATAGTGGTCTGTTAGATACATATTTTGTGACCAAAACAATGTATCTAATAGATCAACCATCCATGTCAACATCTCCTGACAAGTGCTAAGAATAGGTTGGTAATCATGTTAACTCATCAGCAAAAAGTGTTCTGCCAGAATAGCTCACAGCCAAGCTATATAGTGTGAAATTGATGCATATAGGCAATGTAGCAGATCAGGTCACTACTGTAGACTCCCCAACCTTTCATGTAACTTTATTGCAACAAAACATGGTGACTACCATGCAACCTGTGTGGCATGATGTTCATCAAGTATCTGCGACCATGTGCACAGCCTCAAAGTACTAATTTTTGCTGAGTTCCTCCCTGTCACTTTAGTAGTGTGACAAGTATATATGTACACTGTATACGCTGTTACAGAGACAATATCAAGTAGTATGTTGCAAGCATTTAGCAGCTAGGACACACCACAAGTGTCAGCAAAATCCAGAAAAGACTGTGTGTCCCTCCATGGGGACATGCTGGGCACAACATCACACATTCACCTTCTTTTGAATTTAAGATACTGGTAGGATCATGTCCCCTTCCTGAACATTTGAGCATCTTGAGGTGGCACCACTGCTGCACCATTCTCAAGAATTGCTCATAACATGTCTGAAGTTGACTCAGCACAGACAATGAAAATGTTGGACTGAGATGAACCTTAGGTGGGTTTAAACTGGTATTGTCCGAAAGATGGGACAAGGCATTGTAAAAATCATAGCAAGAAATTTTGGATTCTAACGATAGAATATGAAAGTGCTCCAGCATGCAAAACGTGGCTGTGGTACATGGTTTGTCTGAAGTTGCAGGGAACCAGCGGACATGTAATAGTTGTCAAAAATATGTTTCAGCTGTCTCACATCCACAGAATGTAAGGCTGACAACATGAACACCATTGTCATGCTCAACAACGAATTCACCCTTTGGGACAGGCCATGGCCTACTGCATTGTTCACCCACAGGATGGCCCAACTGTATGTTCAAGCCCAAGTCCTTCAGGGTTGTGTGTTCAACATATGTACCATTCCATTTCTTTCACTGGTGAGCTCAATGTAATTGATTCCAATACTGTATCTCACCTTCGGGTGGTGCAGTGGATTATTTCCATGACAAACAACTATGCATTCTTGACAGTACATGCCAAGCCCAAAGCAATCATCGCAGCGGAATCGGGCTGGCTGTCTCCTACAAGACAGACAATTTTCCGAAACACCACATCTACCCTCCAGTCTGAGTAGTTCAGATAAGTAGTCTTCACGGTCTAATCTTGACCACACGAGGAGTGGGAAGTCCTTGAAACATATCAGCAGACTGCACAGCTTACATAAGCCTTTCGAGTGCACATACACAGTAGTATTTCTTATTAGTCCCTCAGTAGCTTGAACATCTACTGAGGTTACTACAGCTTCTGTCCTCTAGGTCCACTGCAGCAACCTGTCAAGCACCTATGATCTCCGCCTTGCTTCTGGGTGCTACTCCGACGAAAAGGAGGACAAGTCTGACGGGAGGAGGTACAACTCCAAAAGGAGGAGATGCAAGTCCAACATAGAGGAGGACAAGTCCTACAGGGGAGGAGTTCAGCACCTGAAGAAGAGGAAGGAAGACATAGGGGGTGAGGGCGTTGGCTTCAGCTTATGTGCTGCACCCTTGGACAGGCTCAGCCCTCATATTTCGGAGGAGCGGAGTTACGATGGAGGAGTAGGAGTAGGAGTAGGAGTAGGAGTAGGAGTAGGGGTAGGAGTAGGAGTAGTCGGAGGAGGAACTTAGAGTCAGGCAGAAGCAAGATGAGGACGGGGCTTTGTTGATATTCGTACTAAGGTACGAGGAGATACACAGAGACTTATATACTAACTGAAAGGACAGGATCCTTGTGATAAACACAAGACATGTGAAAGGCGGAGTAGGAGAAACACATGAGAGGAAGAAGCACATGAAAAGGGTAAACACATGGAAGGAGTAAGTAGCAACAGGGTGACAAGTAAGTGACAGGAAGGAAACAGGGTATGTACCTGAAGGTATGACAGAAGTGGGCCAGATGGACCAGAGGAACAGAGTAGGAGTTCGGAGGAGATACATTGGAGTTGGTAGGAGATACGTCAGAGATAGGAGATACATTGGAGTTGGTAGGAGAGATGTTGGAGCAAAGAGGAGATGCATTGGAGCAAGTAGGAGATACGTCGGAGCAAGTAGGAGATATGTTGGAGCAAGTAGGAGATGTGTCGGAGTTGGCATGGATGTGACAGTATCCCTGTTGGAGATAAACAGAATTGTTATGGTATGTTTACATACTTACATAAGCGTAAAGCGCACTACAGTAGAGTTCTAGTACTATAGTTCCCTCAGTAGCTTACCAGACTACTGAGGGTGAGTACCATCTACTAACCACCACACATACTTACTGATACCTTGTAGTTACCTACAGGTATATACTAATATATCAGTAGCTTGCCAGCATACTGAGGTTACCCTACAGATCTCCTTCCTTCTCTCTTCCTTCAGGCTAGACCTTCCCTGTGCAGACCACCACCTTTCTATAATCCCCCCCTTAGGACCTGAACCCTTGAAGGCCATAGGCAAGCCCTGAGGATGAAACAAGGAGAATGGACAGTGAGGAGCCAGAGGAGAAGCGGAGTGACAAAGGGAGCAGAGGAGAGGAGAGGGAGGAGTTGCACCATTAGGTGGAGAAAGGTCCGGGCTTCTCAGGATAGCGATGATGGAAGTCTTGGACCAGTTCCGATGTGTTCCCTAGCTCAGTAGCCAAAAGCCAAGAAGTTTCTTTGTCAGTACCCTGATAACCAGCCCAGCACACCAAGTAAAGTAGTTTGCAATGTTGGTGGCAGTTATCAATTTTGGAGTCTAAGATCTCTGCAATCTCATATTCCAATTTGCCGTCAACCTCCACCACAGGCGGAGGAGGCTGGAATCACTCTGGGATAGTGTTTGGAGTTGCTAACTCCAACTGCGCAACGTGGAAGACTGGATGGATGGAGCGCATGGAGTCAGGCAACTTCAGGGTAAAGGAGTGCGTACCAGGTCTAGCTATAATACTGTAAGGTCCAAGATATTTCTCTGAAAGCTTCTTCAAAGGATGAGTGGAGCAGAAATATTTTGCTTTGACAAAGGCTTGATCTCCAATTTTGAAATCTGGAGGTGGAGCTCTACGAGCATCAGCAGGGCCTTGGTAACGCTTTGGGCAGCAGACATTTCGGAGTGGAGGGAGGAGTGGAGTTCTGCGAGATCAGTCACATAGGAGTGAGCACGTTCTGAAGACAGCGGAGCATCAGAGTTGATGGTGATTGAGGGATGGTAGCCTTTGTTGGCAAAGAAAGGAGAGACACCAGTGGTAGTGCTCGGAGCATTGTTATAAGCGAATTCCACAAGTGGGAGGAGGTCAGCCCAGTTGTCCTGTTGGTAGTTGCAATAGATGTGGAGGTACTGTTCCAGAGTCTGGTTAGCATGCTGAAAAGATAACAATGTGTTTGGGTGGCTGCTACCTCAGATGAGGTGCATTTGACCCAGGGGCTTCTGGAGGTCTGGCAAGGCTCCCAAGGACTAAGGAGACTAGGAAACTAGAGAGTGGAAGGCTGGTTCAGTCACTCCATGACTGAGCTCAAAGATGTACAGTGAAGAGAGAGTTGTTGCTTAGTAAGCTAAGTACAAGCCTACATAGCTAAGGTAAGAGTCCAGTATCAGTACTACCAATCTACACACCTAGAGACAGGACTGTCTCTACAATGCTCAGTCTGGCCATCACCTTCAGGATGATAGCCAGAGGTAAAGTGCAGTCGGATGTCAAGAGCCTTTCCAAGTGAGCAGAAGAAATGGGAGACAAACTCCGGACCCCTGTCGGAGGTGACATGGGAAGGTACTCCATGCTTGGAGAAGACATGGGTGACAAAGAGTTTCGCTAACTCCGGTGAAGTAATGGTATCATGGGTCGGAATGAAAATGCCTTGCTTAGAGAGGCAGTCAATGATGACAAGGATGGAGGAGTATCCGCTGGAGAGGGGAAGGTGTTCAATGAAATCCATGGAGATGGAGTTCCAAGGTCGCTCTGGAACAGGGAGTTGTCAGAGGAGTCCATAGGGGCAATGACGTGGAGTCTTAGCATGAGCACAAGTAGTACAGGAGCTCACATATTGCTTGACAAAGGAGTGGAGCTGTGGCCAAGTGTATTCACGTTGGACTAACTCCAGAGTGCGATTCTGACCAAAGTGACCAGAGAGAGGGTGGTCATGTTTATATTGGAGAATTCAGAGTCAGAGGTTGGAGGAGTCAGGGACATAGATGCGACCATCCAAGCAGAGGAAACCATCAGAGTCAAGGGACCAGCGAGGCTGAGTAGGAGTTGGGAGTTGAGCAGAAGCAATGGGATCAGAGGTGAGGGAGGAGCAAATATCCTTGCGGAGTTGGGAGTTGGGTTGCTTGGAGGGAAAAAGTGAGTTGTTCTTGCGAAAAGACAGGTTGGAGATTTTGAGGATTGACTAGAGTGAAGTCCCTATCCCCCCTTTTGGGTAGACGTCCCATCGTCTAGTTAAAGCATCTGGTTTAGCTCCGAGATGCCCAGGGCGGAAGCGGATCAAAAGGATGAACTGTGAGAGGAACTCCGACCAATGAGCCTGGCAGCAAGTGAGGACCTTGGAGGAGAAATAAATATTCCAAGTTCTTGTGGTCCGTAACAACATCAATCGGAGTTGCGGAGCCCTCAAGGTAATGATGCCAGTGGTGGAAGGCTTCAAAGATTGCGAGGAGTTCCTTGTCATGGGTATCATAGTTTAACTCAGGAGGAGTCATAGTGTGGGAGTAGAACACAACTGGTCAGAGTTCACCATCGGAGCAAGTGATGGAGAGAATACCAGCAACAGCATAGTCAGAGGCATCAGTTTCAATGGTGAGCAGAGCGTCGGGGACCCAATGAGTAAGGATCAGAGTGGAGGTAAAGGCCTCCTTCAGGGAGTTGAAAGCAGAGCAACACTGATTGGAGAAATCCCAAGGAGATCCATTGCGGGTCAAGCAGGTGAGAGGAACAACAATGTCGGAGTAATTATGAATGAAGCGATGGTAGAAGTTGGTGAATCCAAGGAAAGATTGGATGTCCTTGACTTTGCAGGGTTCTGGCCAGTTCTGAATAGCTTGGACCTTCTCTGGAGACATGGAGAGGCCCTGCAGAGATAGGCAGTAGCCCAAGTATTCCACAGAGGTAGAGTGGAACTCGCACTTTTCAGGTTTAGCGAAAAGGCCATTTTGTCGGAGTCAGAGTAGGACTTCTCGGACATGTGCAACATGTTGTTTGGGATCCTGGGAGTAGATCAGAATGTCATCCAAATAGACTGCCACACACACATCCAGCATGTCCACAAAAATGCTATTGATGAAGTGCTGGAAAGAAGCCGGAGCATTGGTAAGTCCAAAAGGCATAACAAGCCATTCATAGGAGCCATAGCAAGTGCAGAAGGCAGTTTTCCATTCATCACCTGGAGCGATGCGGACCAAATGGTATGCATGTTGGAGATTGATCTTGGTATAAATGGTTGCACGGCTGGGAGAATCAAGGAGGTCGGAGATGAGTGGAAGCAGATAACGATCTTTTTTGGTGATTTTATTGAGACCACGGAAGTCCACACAAAGACAGAGTGATCCATCCTTTTTCTTGACAAAAAGGACTAGAGCAGCATGGGCAGAGTTGGTTGGACAAATGAACCCATAGCAGAGATGCTCATCTATGAAAGTGTGGAGTGCTTCAAGCTCGGTCGGAGATTGTCACATCCATGCCAACTCTGACACATCTCCTATTTGCTCCGACACATCTCCTACCAACTCTGACATATCTCCTATTAGTTCTGACATAACTCCTACTCCTGCTCCTCTGTCGTAACTCCGCTCCTCTGAAATACGAGGGCTGAGCCTGTCCAAGGGCGCAGCACATAAGCTGAAGCTGACGCCCTCACCCCCTACATCTTCCTTCCTCTTCTTCAGGTGCTGAACTCCTCCCCCATAGGACTTGTCCTCCTTTTCGTCGGAGTAGCACCCAGAAGCAAGGCAGAGATTGTAGGTGCTTGACAGAGATAAGGAGTAGATAGTTCCAAGAGGAGGAGAGGAGCCATCCTCAAGGTCAATCTTGAGATCGAAATCACAATGCGGAGGTAGTTGAGTGCTCTTGGCTTTACTAAAGACATCAGCAAAGTCATGGTATTTGGGAGGAACACTCAAGAGACCAGAAATAGGGGCATCGGAGTTGGTGGAGGCAGCACAAAGCTTAGCCTCCCCAGATCGGAGATGAAGGGTGAACTGCACAGAGCCCTCCAGTTTGCATGTGCACATAAACACAGCAGCAGAGACTAGGGAGATGTGGGGAACAGTTCCTGGCAATGACGGAGCAGAAATATTTGCAATCGGAGCAGACGGAGTCGGAACCAGAGCAGAAGGAGATGGCACAACCAGCTCCGAAGAGGCAGGTGGCCGGGGCCCAAGATTTGCTGGCAAACTCTGAACAGGTGAACAGAACGTGATGCTACTCTCAGCCCAGTCAATCAACGGATTGTGGTGGCAGAGCCAGCTGTGTCCAAGAACAAGTGAACAGGAAGAATCCAGCAGAGTAACATAATAGGAGTTGGAGGTGAGTTGCCAGTGGAGAAACAGATAGTGAGGTCGGTGACCTGGGTAATGTAGGTAACACATTTTCCATCCAAAAAGCGGAGTGGAATCAGGGGTATTGATTGGAGCAGAATAGAATGCTAAAGGGCAAAAGCAGAGTCAATGAAACAGTGAGTGGAACTGGAATTGACAAGAACAGAGACAGAAGAGAGTTCATAGGCCAAGACAGAGACAGAGGGTATCAGAGAGTCGGAATCAGAAAGAGCAGATGCATTGAGTCAGAGTTCCTTAGGCGTGCAGGCGGAGTCAATGCAGTCTCCAGGCTGCACAGGAGTACTGGAGCTGCGGACTATTTTTTTTTGCCTCAGCAGACTTCTCCGAAGAAGTAGTCGGAGTTGTCGCCTGAGCAGCACAAGCCTTTGCAGCACGTGAAGCAGACTTAGGGCAATCCTTTGCATTATGGCCAGCATCTCCACAGAAAAGACACAGGGAGTTGGAGATGCACCTTGAACGCTCCACAGGAGTGAGTTTCCCATCCTTCCCAAGGACATTGGAGAGGTCTGGAGTGGATGCAGAGGAGTTCTTTGTGGAGGACTTTTGAGAGGACTTATCTTTATCCTTGTTCTTGCCCTTAGAAGCGGAGTTGGATGTAGCAGATGCAGAGGTGTTCCTGGAGGAAGAGGACTGCTTTGACTTGTCGGAGGAGTTGCGTGTGGACTTCTCTTGACAAGCACATTCAGTTTTGCACTCCCAGTAGCAAGCATCAATGGTCTGTGCAAGAGTGCGGAGCTCGAAGAGAGTATGAGGTTTGCCCACATGAGAGACTTCATCCTTGATCCAATCTGGAAGTCCATTATAGAACATGTGGTGGAGTGCGCCTTCACCATATCCTTTGACCTGGGAGGCATAGCAGTTAAACTCCACAAGATACTTATTAACTCTATGGTGGTCCTTCATGGACAAGTGGTCCAGTTGATGCTCTGCATCTCTGACAGGATCAGGTGGTCCAAAATTGGTCTGGAGTTCAACAATAAACTCCTTATAGTCATCCATCCATAGTGGGTGGAGATCTGGATCATTGGAGTTGAGGAGATCAGGTTTGAACCAAGCAAGCACAGCGCCCTTGAGGTAGGACTGAGCAAAAGCAACTTTGGCTTGATCAGAGCAGAAGGAGTTTGGATGATTCTGGAAGTTCAGTTCACATTGAACCAAGAACTCATGGAGTTTCTTAGAATTGGAGCCATCAAAGGTATCGGGTTCCCTGCATTTAGCATGGGAGGAGGAGTCCTGAGTCCAAGAGGCAAGTCCTTCAATTGCAGTGACAAGATTTCCAAGTAGGAGCACATCTGGCGGAAGTGGAGTTGCAGGAGGAGATCCGACTGGAGTATGCGGACCTTCCCCATAGTCATCTTCATTACCAGGGTCATCTCCAGGATCATCATCACCTGGCAGAGGTGGACCTTCATCATCGGGAGGAGCATCCTCAGGAAGCTCAACAATATGAGCAGAAGCGGAGGGAAGTGGGCCACGAGCAGAGAAAGACCGAAAGTCGGCAGCAGAAGGGAGAGGTCTCCGAGTACTGGTTAAAGCATTCAGAGCCAAGTCTTGCTCAGCAGAACGAGCTTGAGCATGGGTTTGAATTGTACGAGACATGGTAGCGTTGAGTAGAGCCTGTGCAAGATGAGTACGAATATACTGTCAAGCACCTATGATCTCTGCCTTGCTTCTGGGTGCTACTCCAATGAAAAGGAGGACAAGTCTGACAGGAGGAGGTACAATGCCCACCGACCACTACATGCATGGGAAGCAAAGTTGGATACAGACACTGTCACGCACCAAACAGGTTTGGTACAGTGAACATGGAAGATAACGTCAATATCAAACGATCCTGATGTGAAGGATGAGCACAACGGAGCCTCATCATAGCCATCTATCGCACAAGAAGACTATCCTGATGCAAGAGACGACTGCCAACGCTGACAGTCATCACTCGCACAAGAACCGCCAAGAAGCAGAAGAAACTGAAGGAATAACGTCCATTATGGTATGAGAAAGGAATGCAATCTGCTGCAGTCCAACTCCCACACCAGAACGAGCAAAGAAGCTGAAGAATTGATGGAGAAACGAAGGAAAGAAGAGAAGAAACGACGTTAGCGCTCAAATGTCATTTTTAGGCGCCCAGTGCCGGCATTCCGATATTTTGAATAGCTCC
>Ga0307516_10010105_pt1 | contig 10433 bp, 13 predicted proteins | sample 19_EM_MG_FD_203310 | JGI IMG/M metagenome (GOLD analysis project Ga0307516, IMG submission 203310) | Populus trichocarpa ectomycorrhiza microbial communities from riparian zone in the Pacific Northwest, United States - 19_EM | ecosystem: Host-associated > Plants > Roots > Unclassified | place...
ACAGCTCGCCAGCAACCTCACTTCATTCAACGGAGATCCCCCATGAGCCATCACTCGCGCCGCCACTTCCTCGGCCATGCCGGCCTCGGCCTCGGCGCCGCCGCGCTCACCGGCGTCCTGCCGGGCCTCAACATCGCCTCCGCCGCGGAGCTCGACGACCCGCAGGCGCCGCGCGAGCCGCACTTCGCGGCCAAGGCCAAGTCGGTCATCTGGCTGCACATGGCCGGCGCCCCCAGCACGCTGGACCTGTTCGACTACAAGCCCGAGCTGATCAAGCTGGCCGGCAAGCCGCTGCCCGATTCGTTCGCGAAGGGGCTGAAGACGGCCACCGACGGCGGCGTGGGCAACCTGCTGGCCACCAAGCGCACCTGGAAGCAGTACGGCGAGACGGGCGCGTGGGTGTCGGACTTCCTGCCCAATCTCGCCAGGCAGGTCGACGACATCGCGTTCCTCAAGGGCTGCAAGACCGAGGGCGCGACGCACGTCATCTCGTCGCTGAAGCTGCACACCGCGGGGCTGGTGCCGGGGCGTCCGGCGCTGGGCTCCTGGGTGCAGTACGCGCTCGGCTCGGCCAATCCCGACCTGCCGGCGTTCGTCGTGCTGCCCACCGGCGTCGGCGCGGCCGGCGGCGGACGCGGCGCGGTGATCTGGAACTCCGGCTTCCTGCCCGCGGCCTACCAGGGAACGGCGTTCCGCAAGGGCGACTCGCCGATCCTGCACCTGGCGCGTCCGGAGGGCGTGATCGACACCGAGCAGCGCAACACGCTCGACCTGATCGCCTCGCTCAACGAGCACGGCGCGATCGCGCGCACCACCGACACCGAGCTGGCGGCGCGGGCCAAGTCCTACGAGTTGGCCTACCGCATGCAGAAGTCCGCGCCGGAGGCCGTCGACCTGTCCAAGGAGACCGCCGCCACGCGCGAGCTGTACGGCATCGGCACCAAGGAGACCGACGAATTCGGCACCGCGTTGCTGCGCGCACGCCGGCTGGTCGAGCGCAACGTGCGCTTCATCCACGTGATCTCGGGTGCGCCGGACGCCGGCGTCGACAGCTGGGACGCGCACAACAACCTCGAGAAGAACCACGGTGTGATGTCCAGGACGGTCGACAAGCCGATCGCCGCCCTGCTCGCCGACCTCAAGTCGCGTGGCCTGCTCGAATCGACGCTGGTCGTGTGGACGTCCGAATTCGGCCGCACCCCTTACGGCCAGAGCGGCAACGGCCGCGACCACAACCCGTGGGGCTACACCAGCTGGATGGCCGGTGGCGGCATCAAGCCGGGCACGTACGGCGGCACCGACGACATCGGCCTGCGCGCGCAGACCGGCATCGTCGACACCTACGACCTGCAGGCGACCATCCTCAACCGCCTGGGCCTGGACAACCGCAAGGTCACGTTCCAGTACCAGGGGCGCCAGGAGCGTCCGACCACGGTGTTCGGCGACGTCATCAAGGAGATCCTGGCCTGACGCGCCAGCGGACCGCGCGCGCGGTCCGCATTTTCCCAATGAAGATCAGCCAAAGAACCCTGCTCGCCTGCGTCCTCCAGTTCACCCTGCTGGGGACCGCCCTGTGCGCCGCCGACGCCATCGACGTCGACGGCGACCTGATGCGCGGCATCGACGACACCGCCAAGAGCCTCGACTCCAACGTCGCGCAAAAGGACGCCAAGGCCGCGCTCGCGGACGCCCGCTCGCTCGTCGACACGTTCGCGCGCATCGAATCGCATTACGGCCAGAAGCCGGAGACCGCCGACGCGGTGGGCTTCGCCCACAAGACGCAGGACCTCGCCGCGCAGGCCCTCAAGGCCATCGAGGCGCAGGACTTCGACGCCGCCAGCGACGCCGTCAACCAACTCACCCGCTCGTGCAAGACCTGCCACGAGGTCTACAAGAAGGATTGAATATGCGATCCACGCCGCGCACCCGCGCGACGCTCGCCGCCGTCTCGTTCGTCACGCTTTGCGCGATCGCGGTCACCACCGCCCGCGCCGCGAGCGTGCTCGACTTCGACGTGTGGATGCGTGCCATCGACAAGCACAGCGTCGACGTGCAGAAGAACATCGACGCGCGCAAGCCAGAAGCCGCCGTCGCCGACGCGCAGGAGCTCGCCCGCCTGTACGGCCTGATGGAGACGTACTTCGTCGACGACGGCCACGCGGCCGACGCCGTGGAAATGTCGCGCAGCGGCAAGGCCTTCGCCGCCGCCATCGCGCCCGCGCTCGCGGCCAGGGACTACGACGCCGCCGCCAAGGCCGCCCTCGATCTCTCGCACGCCTGCAACGACTGCCACGACGTCCACAAGCCATTCCAGTGACGCAGCAACCCCTTACTACAACCCGAAACGCCACATCGATGAAGAAGCCCTCGCCCACCCTCGTCCTCGCCGCCACGCTTGCCTTCGCGGCGGCGGGCTCCGCCTGTGCGCAGCAGGCCCCCAAGCCCGAAGCCCTGATCAAGTGGCGCCAGTCGGCGTTCCAGGTCGTCGCCTGGAACTCGGGGCGCATCAAGTCCAGCCTGGACGGCGGCTACAACAAGGACCAGGTGCTGCGCTCCGCCAACGTCATCGCGGCCATCGCGAACTCGGGCCTCGGCAGCCTGTTCGCAGCGGGCACCGAGTCCGCCAAGGGCTGGCATGACACGACGATCAAGCCCGAGGCGTTCACCAACACGGCGCGCTTCGCGGAGCTGGGCGGCGAGTTCGCCAAGGAGTCGACCGAGCTCGTGCGCGTGGTCTCCAGCGGCGCCGATGCGACCGTCGTGAAGGACCAGTTCGGCAAGCTGCAGAAGACCTGCAAGTCGTGCCATGACGACTTCCGCAACGCCAACTGAAAGCCGCCACCATGAACCTCCGATCCGAATCCGTCGCCCTCGCCACCTGCACGGTGCTGGCCGTCGCCGCGACCCTGTCCACCACGCTCGCGGCCTACGGCCAGTCCGCGCCCGCGGCGGCGTCCGCGGCATCGGCGCCGCGCGAGCTCCCCAAGGATTTCAGCTTCTTCCTCACCAGCCGGCCCGTCGGCCAGGGCGGCAACCTCGGCGGCCTGGCCGGCGCCGACGCACACTGCCAGCAGCTCGCCGCCGCCGTCGGTTTCGGCCGTCGCACCTGGCACGCCTACCTCAGCACGCAGGCGCTCGACGGCCAGCCCGCGATCAACGCGCGCGACCGCATCGGCAGCGGCCCCTGGACGAACGCCCGCGGCGCGGTTGTCGCGCGCGACCTCGCGCAGTTGCACGGCGACACGCTGGAATTCGCGCAGCTGGGCAACAACCTGAGCAAGGCGACGGTCTACACCGAGACCGGCGAGATCCGCCCCGGCTTCGGCGACAAGCCCAACCAGCACGACGTGATCACCGGCTCCCAACCCGACGGCCGCGCCTACGCCGACGCGGCGGACCACACCTGTCGCAACTACACCAGCAGCGCCAGCGACGCCTCGACCCAGCTGGGCCACTTCGACCGCGCCGGCGGCGGTAACACGTCGTGGAACTCGGCGCACAAGAGCCGGGGGTGCAGCCAGGACAACCTGGTGAGCACGGGCGGGGCGGGCTTGCTGTATTGCTTCGCGGCGAGCTGAGTTCCGAGGGGTCTGGCGGCCAATTCCAAGACCCTCATGGGTGCTTCGCGTGAAGGCTGCTAGCGATTGGCCACGACTTCCTTGTAGACCCAGGTCACGAACCGGTCCGCCGTCGCCGGCGTCCCGCCCGGGATGCGCGCATCGAACTCCGCCGTTGGACGCGCCGCGATCGCCTCGTCGAGCGTCTTGCCTTGCTCCATCAGTTTCTGCACCTTGCCGCGCACGGCCAGGATCAGGTCGCGCTGCGCCAGCACGGCGTTGCGATCGACGATGGGGCCGTGGCCCGGAATGATGCGCGTCGTCGGCCCGGCGCGGTCGACGATTTCGCTCAGGCCCTCGAGCATGCCGGCCAGGCTGCCGCCGTTCGCAAGGTCCGCGTACGGATAGCCGACGCTGCGGAAGATGTCGCCCACCGCCAGGATGTCGTGGCCGGGGAACGAGACGACGGTGTCGCCGTCGGTGTGCGCCGCGAGCACGGGCAGCAGCCGCACGTCCTCGCCGTCGACATGGATCGACAGCGACGCGTTGTAGGTGACGACCGGCAGCGCGAGCGCCGACGCGGCCTTGCCCGGCGTGCCGTCGGCCGCGGGCGCTGGATGCTCCAGCCGGTAGCGCAACTGGTCGCGCGCGAAGATCGTGGCGCCGAGCTTCGCGAAGTTCTCGTTGCCGCCGACGTGGTCGGGATGGATATGGGTGTCGACCAGGAAGCGAATCGGCTTGTCGGAGACGCGACGGATCGCGGCGAGGAGCTTGTCGGTGAGCGGCGCGAACTGCGAGTCGACCAGCAGGATGCCGTCGGCCCCGGCCAGCACGCTGATCGTGCCGCCCGCCCCTTCCAGTGTCCAGAAATCGGGCGCGAGTTGCGTGGTCTTGATCTCGACCTTGCTGTAGTCCGGCGTGCCTTGCGCGAAGGACGGCGCGGCAACGAGGCCCAGCGACAGTGCAGCGGCAAACGAGAAGGCGGAGCGTGTCATGTCGGCGTCGGAAGAAGCTGGCGGGACGGCCATCCTAAGGCAGCGCGAGACCGTGGGCGTCAGAGGGGATTCTGGAGCAGCCCCGCCAAGCCGCGTCCGCGCCGCAAGCGCTCGGCCGCTCCGGAGCGAGCGGCGCTGAGCCCCTCGGGGGCGGGGCGTCAGAGGGGATTCTGGAGCAGCCCCGCCAAGCCGCGTCCGCGCCGCGAGCGCTCGGCCGCTCCGGAGTGAGCGGCGCTGAGCCCCTCGGGGGCGGGGAGCGGAGCGAGCCGGGTCGTCATCACCGCGCGAAGTTGACGTCCAGCGGCACCTGCACCTCGTCGGCGCCGCCGGCCGAGCAGCGCATGCGCTTGACGGCGCCCTGCACGTACTTGGTGTATTCCTTGGGGCCGGACAGGAAGGCGACGTCCACGACTTGGCCGCCGCGCACCGTCAGGCGCGTGCGCACCGTGCCGGTGATGCCCACCCGGTCGATCGCCTCCTCCAGCACCTGCGCCAGCACCGCCTGGTAGCCGGGGCAGGCGAGGCTGATCTCCTGGCGCACGACGGCGGGCCTCTCGGGCGCGGGCGCCGGCGCGGGCGGTGCGACCACCTGGGGCTCGTGCGGCGGCTCCGTCGCGGTGGCCGTGATCGTCGGCGCCGGCGGGGCCGGCGGGAGCACGACCTCGGGCGGCGGCACGTAGGCCGGCGGCGGCACCGCGGCCTTGGGTTGCTGGACGATCTTTTCCACCTTCGGCGGCGGGGGCGGGGGCGGCGGGGGCGCCTCCGGGATGATGGCCATCTCGATGGGCTGGCGCACCGCGTCCACCACGTGCTGCGCCAGGCCCGACACCAGCGCCCAGCCGAACAGCACGTGGATGCCGGCGACGACGGCCAGGCCCGTGCCCCGGCCCCTGGCCTGGGCCTTCGCGAGTTGCGCCGGCCGGGTCAGGCGCGGGAACGGCAGCACCTCGGCCGGGCCCGACGCGGCTCGCGGAGGAAGGGGCAATGGCGCGCGCAGCGCGCCGCCGCGGGAATCGAGTACAGCACTCATCAGGCCCTCACTTCGGTATGAATTGTTCGGTGCCGGTGACGCCGACCTTGGTCAGCCCGGCCTGGTTCACCGCCACCATCACGGCGGCGAACGCGTCGTACTTCGCGCCCTGGTCGGGGCGCACATGCATCTCGGGCTGTTCGGCCTGCGCGGCAGCCGCGACGAGGCGGGCATGCAGGTCGGCCCGGTCGGCCACCGGCGTGCCGTTCCAGGCGAGCGCGCCGGCCGGCGCGATGTCGATCTGCACCACCTCCGGCTTGTGCGCGGCCGGCGGCGGGTCGCCCACCGGCAGGTGCAGGTTCACCGCGTGCAGTTGCACGGGAATCGTGATGATGATCATCACCAGCAGCACCAGCATCACGTCGATCAGCGGCGTGGTGTTGATGTCGGCCACCGGCAGGTCGTCGACGACGACGCGGCGGCGCGAGCGGGATCCATGGCGCACGGCGGTCATCCTTTCGGCGGCGGTTCGGTGATGAAGCCGACGTGGCGGATGCCGGCCCGCTGGCAGGCATAGAGCACGCGGCCCACCGGGGCGTAGTCGCTGCGGGCGTCGCCGCGGATGTGGATCTCGGGCTGGGGATCCTGCAAGGACACGGCCTTGAGCTTGTCGGCGAGCGCCGCGTCGCTGGCGACGCGGCTGTCGAACCAGAACGTCGCACCCTTGGCGTCGACCGAGATCACGATGTCCTTGGGTTGGCTCTCGCGCACCTGGTTGCGCAGCTTGGGCAGGGCCACCGGCACCGAGAAGTTCACCACCGGGATCGTGATCAGGAAGATGATCAGCAGCACCAGCATCACGTCGACCAGCGGCGTGGTGTTGATGGCCGAGACCGCCTGGTCCTCGCCGCCGGAGGCGGGCAGGTTCATCGCCATGTCAGGCTGCCACAACCGCGCCCGCGACCGCGCCGGACCCGGTGCTCGGGCTTGGGCTCGCGTTCGACGCCGGGCCCGAACCCAGCAGCACTGCGTGCAGCTCGCTGGAGAAGTCGCGCACCTCGTCCAGCGCCGAGCTGTTGCGACGCAGGAGGAAGTTGTAGCCCAGCACCGCGGGCACCGCGACGGCCAGGCCCAGCGCAGTCATGATCAGCGCCTCGCCGACCGGGCCGGCCACCTTGTCGATGGAGGCCTGGCCCGCCAGGCCGATGGCCGTCAACGCGTGGTAGATACCCCAGACAGTACCGAACAGGCCGACGAAAGGCGCGGTCGAACCGACCGTGGCCAGGAAGCTCAGGCCGACGGACAGGCGCCGCTGGACGCGTTCGGTGGCGCGGTGCAGCGTGAGGTCGACCCAGTCGTTGAAATCGACCTTGGCGTGCAGGCCGCCGTGGCGGCGCGTGGCGTCCAGCCCGGCCTCGGCGATGTCGCGGAACGGGCTTGTCTCGTGCAGCTTGCCGACGCCGGCCTGCACGGTACCGGCATCCCAGAAGGTCGACGCGGCCGCTTTCGCGTGCCCGCCGATGCGCCATTGCTCGAGCGCCTTGGTGACGATCACGTACCAGCTGCCGGCGCTGAACGCGGCCAGGATCAGCAGCACGGATCGGGCGACGACGTCGCTGCCCTGCCAGAGGGCGGCCACGCCGTACGGGTTGTCGCCCTGCGCGTGAGCGAGCGGCCAGGCCAGCAGGCCGGCGGTCGCGACCAGGCCGCGGACGGTTCGGGAGGGAAGGATCGTGGTCATGGGAGCGCGCAATGCCTGCGAAGGGATGTTGACCCCGTCGCAGGTCGCAGCTTCCGTGCCACGCGGACCGCATGAGCTTCTGCAGTCGCGCTGTCGCACAGGCCAATGGGTGTCATCCTGCGCGCAGTCGCAGGATCCACCCAGCCGAGGTCCTCGCCGCTAGTGGATTCTTCGACTGCGCTTCGCTCCGCGCAGAATGACGGCTCGGGCCACACGCCGTCTCGTCTTGTGCGCCCCGTGCTGCTTTGTCAGCGCTCGGTGCTGCGATCGAGGCAGGCGCGCGGCACGCCGCGCAACACTCGCGGCGCTCAGGCGGCGCGCAGGTTCTGCGCGAAGAACGCCAGCGTGCGCTGCCATGCCAGCGCCGCCGCCTTGGCGTCGAAACGCGGCGTGGTGTCGTTGTTGAAGCCATGTTCGACGCCCGCGTACACGAAAGCCTCGTACTTCACGTGCGCGGCCTTCAGGGCGGTCTCGTAGGGCGGCCACATGCCGTTGATGCGCTCGTCGTTGCCGGCGAAGTGCAGCAGCAGCGGCGAACGGATGCGCGCCACGTCGGCGAGATTCGGGGCGGCGCCATAGAACGGCACGCCGGCATTGAGGTCCGGCCATTGCGTCGCCAGGGTGTTGACGATGCCGCCGCCGAAGCAGAAGCCCACCGCACCGACGCGGCCGTTGGTGCCGGCCTGCGTCTTGAGCAACGGCGCGGCGGCGAGGAAGTCGGCCTTGACCTTGGACGGGTCGAGCTTGGCGAACAGCTCGCGCGCCTTGTCCTCGTCGCCCGGGTAGCCGCCGAGAGAGAACAGCGCATCGGGCGCGAACACGAGGTAGCCCTCCAGCGCGAGGCGGCGGGCGATGTCCTCGATGTGCGGATTGAGCCCGCGGTTCTCGTGCACCACCAGGATCGCCGGCATCTTCGCGGGCGGGTGCGCCGGCTTGACGAGGTAGCCGCTGGCCTTGCCGTAGCCTTGCGGCGAGTCGTAGGCCAGCGTCGACGCGACCAGCCGCGCATCGGTGGGCGACACCTGCTGCGCAAGCGCGAAGTTCGGCGCCAGCGCCTCCAGCAAGCCGACCGCGGTCATCCCGCCCACCGCGTACTTGCCGGCGCCGTCGAGGAAGCCGCGGCGCGAGATGCCGCCGTGGACGTACTGGTCGAAGAGCTTGAGGACTTCGGGCGCGAAATCGGCGGCTGTCTTGCGAGGCATGGGCGAGGTCTCCGTGATGAGGGTGGTCGGGCAGATGGTCACCGTTCGCCCGGTGCAATGTTCGCGCCAGGGACACTTCGGGGTCGCGCCGGTCGAGAATATCGACCGACCCCACCACTTTCCCTCATCGCCGTGACGATTCGCCCCCTCGCTTCCACCGATGCCGCCGCCATCTCCGCCTTGTTGCCCGATCTCGGCTATGAAGCCACGGCCGAGCAGATCGTCCAGCGCCTGGCCGGCTTGCGCGAGTGGCCCGACCAGGATGCCTTCGTCGCCGTCGTCGACGGCCGCATCGTCGGCCTGTGCCACGTGCAGGGCGTGCGCCTGCTCGCGAGCGAGGGCTACGTCGAGATCCAGGCCCTCGTGGTCTCGGCCGCCTGCCAGGGCCAGGGCATCGGCAAGCGGCTCGTCGCGCACGCGTGCGAGTGGGCGTTCGCGCGCGGGTACGAGCGCGTGCGCCTGCGCTCGGGCGTGCAGCGCGAGGCGGCACATGCGTTCTACGAGCACCTGGGGTTCGAGAAGGCGAAGGCGAGCCATGCATTCGAACTGAGAAAATCCTAGGCGAGGCGCGCGGGAGCTTGTCATCCTGCGCGTAGTCGCAGGATCCACGTACACGGAAACGCCAAGTCGGAAACAAGCCTTGCCTGGTTGATCGTGCCCGACCGGGGTGGATCCTGCGACTGCGCGCAGGATGACGAGGCACTCAGACCTCCAGCCACTCCTTGCGCACGGCCGAATTGCCCTTGAGCTCCGCCGGCGTCCCCTCGAACACGACCCGCCCGTGTCCCATCACGACGCAGCGCTGCGAGATCTCCAGCGCGATGGTGAGCTTCTGCTCGATCAGCAGCACCGACAGCCCGCGCGCCTTCAGCGCCAGCAGGTACTCGGCCACCAGTTCGACGATCTTCGGGGCCAGGCCCTCGGTGGGTTCGTCGATGATGATCAGCTCGGGGTCGCCCATCAGCGAGCGGCACAGCGTCAGCATCTGCTGCTCGCCGCCGGACAGCACGCCGGCCTCGGTGTGCTGGCGCTCGAGCAGGCGCGGGAACAGGGTGTACATGTCCTCGAAGCCCCAGCGGGCGGGCTTTCCACGGACTTTCGCGCCCGACTTCTGCCCCAGCTGGAGGTTCTGGTGCACTGTCAGCTTGGGGAAGATGTCGCGGTTCTCGGGCACGTAGGCGATGCCGCGGTGGGCGATCTCGTACGGCTTCAGTCCGGCGAGCGGCTGGCCCTTCCAGTGGACAGCGCCCTGCGTGTCGACCAGTCCCATCACGGCCTTCGCGGTGGTGGAGCGGCCCGAGCCGTTGCGGCCCAGCAGCGCGACGATCTCGCCCGGCGCGACATCCAGCGTCACCCCGTGCAGTACGTGGCTCTTGCCGTAGAACGCGTGAAGCTTGTCGAGCCGCAGCATCAGCCGCCCTCCGCCTGGGTCTGGGCAAGCACCGAACCGAGGTACGCCTCCTGCACGCGGGGGTTCGCGCGCACGGCCTCGGGCGTGTCGAAGGCGATCACCTCGCCGTAGACCAGCACCGCGATGCGGTCGGCCAACCCGAAGACGACGCCCATGTCGTGCTCCACCGTCAGCAGCGTCTTGCCGGCGGTCACGTCGCGGATCAGTTGCACGAAGCGGCGCGTCTCGCTCTTGCTCATGCCGGCGGTCGGCTCGTCGAGCAGCACCACGTCGGCGCCGCCGGCGATCGTCAGGCCGATCTCCAGCGCGCGCTGTTCGGCGTAGGTCAGGTTCATCGCGAGCACGTCGCGCCGGCGTTCGAGCTGCAGCATGGTCATCACTTCCTCGGCGCGCTCGTTGGCGTCGCGCAGGTTGGAGAGGAAGCGCCAGAACGCGTAGCGATAGCCGAGCGACCACAGCACGGCGCAGCGCAGGTTCTCGAACACCGACAGGCGCGTGAACAGGTTGCTCACCTGGAAGCTGCGCGCCAGGCCCCGGCGGTTGATGCGGTGCGGTGC
>Ga0307516_10010106_pt1 | contig 10432 bp, 9 predicted proteins | sample 19_EM_MG_FD_203310 | JGI IMG/M metagenome (GOLD analysis project Ga0307516, IMG submission 203310) | Populus trichocarpa ectomycorrhiza microbial communities from riparian zone in the Pacific Northwest, United States - 19_EM | ecosystem: Host-associated > Plants > Roots > Unclassified | place...
CGTGCGCGCAGAGCGCATGGGGTGGCTGCCCTCCACGCCTCAGTTCAAGGCCAATCCGCTGCAGGTCACGAAAGACGCCGCTGCGCGTGGCAAGGACACGACTGCCCACATCGTCGACAGCCTGAAAGACGGCTCGCTGCAACTCAGCTGCGAGGACCCGGACCATCCCGACAACTGGCCGCGCAACATGTTCGTGTGGCGCTCCAACATCCTCGGCTCGTCCGGCAAGGGACACGAGTACTTTCTGAAGCACCTGCTGGGCACGTCGCACGGCGTTCAAGGCAAGGACCTCGGACCGAACGACGCGAAGCCGCAGGAAGTGCGCTGGCACGACCGGGCCCCCGAGGGCAAACTCGACCTGCTGGTCACGCTCGACTTCCGCATGAGCACGACGTGCCTGTACTCGGACATCGTGCTGCCGACCGCAACCTGGTACGAGAAGAACGATCTCAACACCAGCGACATGCACCCGTTCATCCACCCGCTGTCGTGCGCGGTGGACCCGGCCTGGCAAGCCCGCAGCGACTGGGAGATCTACAAGGGATTCGCCAAATCGTTCAGCGAGCTGTGCGTCGGTCATCTCGGCCTCGAGCGGGAAGTCGTGATGACGCCGCTCATGCACGACACGCCGGGAGAGCTCGGGCAAGGCCTCGCCGTGCAGGACTGGAAGCGCGGCGAGGTGGAGCTCATCCCCGGCAAGACCGGCCCGAACTTCACCGTGGTCGAACGCGACTACCCGGCAACCTACGCGCGCTTCACGGCGCTCGGCCCGCTGCTGGAGCGGATCGGCAACGGCGGCAAGGGCATCGGCTGGAACACCGTCGACGAAGTCCGCCAGCTTGCCGAGCTGAACGGCAAGGTGCACGAGGCCGGTCCGACCAAGGGCATGCCGAAGATCGAGAGCGACATCGATGCGACCGAGGTCATCCTGATGCTCGCGCCGGAGACGAACGGCCAGGTCGCCGTGAAGGCCTGGGAGGCGTTGTCGAAGATCACCGGCCGCGACCACACGCACCTGGCGCGGCATCGCGAGGACGAGAAGATCCGCTTCCGCGACGTGCAGGCGCAGCCACGCAAGATCATCTCGTCGCCGACGTGGAGCGGGCTGGAGAGTGAGAAGGTCTCGTACAACGCCGGCTACACCAACGTGCACGAACTCATCCCGTGGCGCACCCTCACCGGGCGCCAGCAGTTCTACCAGGACCACAAGTGGATGCGCGCGTTCGGCGAGGAGTTCACGAGCTACCGGCCGCCCGTCGACATGAAGGCGGTGGCCGGCGCTGAACGGGTCAAGTCGAACGGCAACAAGGAGATCGTCCTCAACTTCATCACGCCGCACCAGAAGTGGGGCATCCACTCGACGTACAGCGACAACCTGATGATGCTGACGCTCAATCGCGGCGGCCCGGTGGTGTGGCTCAGTGAGGACGATGCCCGCGAGGCCGGCATCGTCGACAACGACTGGATCGAGCTCTTCAACGCGAACGGTGCCATCGCGGCGCGCGCCGTAGTGAGCCAGCGGGTCAAGCCCGGCATGACGATGATGTACCACGCCCAGGAAAAGATCATCAACACGCCAGGCTCGGAAATCACCGGCCAGCGCGGCGGCATCCACAACTCGGTGACGCGCATTGTCACGAAGCCGACCCACATGATCGGCGGCTACGCGCAGTTGAGCTACGGCTTCAACTACTACGGAACCATCGGCACCAACCGGGACGAGTTCGTGGTCGTGCGCAAGATGCGCAAGGTCGACTGGCTCGACGGCGAAGGCACGAACCCAGGAGAACAAGCATGAAAGTGCGCGCCCAAATCGGCATGGTGCTCAACCTGGACAAGTGCATCGGCTGCCACACCTGTTCGGTCACCTGCAAGAACGTCTGGACGAATCGGCCAGGCATGGAGTACGCCTGGTTCAACAACGTCGAGACCAAACCCGGCATCGGCTATCCCAAGGACTGGGAAAACCAGGACCGCTGGAACGGCGGATGGACGCGCAACGCCGACGGCTCCATCGAGCCGAAGCAGGGAGGAAAGTGGAAGCTGCTGATGCGCATCTTCGCGAATCCGAACCTGCCAGAGATCGACGACTACTACGAGCCCTTCACGTTCGACTACGACCACCTCCAGTCAGCGCCTGAGTCGAAGGCCGCGCCCACGGCGCGACCGCGCAGCTTGATCACGGGCAAGCGGATGGAGAAGATCGTCTGGGGCCCGAACTGGGAGGAAATCCTCGGCGGCGAGTTCGCGAAGCGCTCCAAGGACAAGAACTTCGAAGACATCCAGAAGGACATCTACGGCCAGTTCGAGAACACCTTCATGATGTACCTGCCGCGGCTGTGCGAACACTGCCTGAACCCGGCGTGCGTCGCGTCGTGCCCGTCGGGATCGATCTACAAGCGCGAGGAAGACGGCATCGTCCTGATCGACCAGGACAAGTGCCGCGGCTGGCGCATGTGCGTCTCGGGCTGTCCCTACAAGAAGATCTACTACAACTGGCAGACCGGCAAGGCCGAGAAGTGCATCTTCTGCTACCCGCGCATCGAAGCGGGCCAGCCGACGGTGTGCTCGGAGACCTGCGTGGGCCGCATCCGCTACCTGGGCGTGATGCTCTACGACGCGGACCGCATCCAGGAAGCCGCGAGCACGGAGCGCGACCGCGACCTCTACCAGGCGCAGTGCGACATCTTCCTCGATCCCAACGACCCGGCCGTCATCGAGCAGGCCCGTCGCGACGGGATTCCCGAAGCCTGGCTCTCGGCCGCGAAGAGGAGCCCGGTGTGGAAGATGGCGATGGACTGGAAGGTGGCCCTGCCGCTGCACCCGGAGTACCGCACGCTGCCGATGGTCTGGTACATCCCGCCGCTCTCGCCCATCACGGCGGCGGCCAACGCAGGCCAGATGGGCGTGAACGGCGAGATACCGGACGTCGGCAGCCTGCGCATCCCGGTGCAGTACCTGGCGAACCTGCTGACGGCGGGTGACACACAGCCGGTTGTCCGCGCGCTCGAACGCATGCTGGCGATGCGCGCGTACCAGCGCGCGAAGCATGTCGACGGCACGGAGAACCTCGAGGCACTGAAACAAGGCGGCCTGACGGTCGCGCAGGTGGAGGACATGTACCAGGTCATGGCCATCGCCAACTACGAAGACCGCTTCGTCATTCCGACGACCCACCGCGAGTACGCGGAGGACGCGTTCGACCTGCGCGGTGGTTGCGGGTTCTCATTCGGCAACGGCTGCTCGGACGGCGCGAGCGACACCTCGCTGTTCGGAGGCAAGAAGCGCCGGACCATCCCCATCAAGGCCACGGTCTGAGGAGCCCACGATGCACGACAAGCGATTGACCCTGCGCGTTCTCTCGGCGCTGCTGCGCTATCCGGACGCCGCCTTCAGGGAGGCTGTTCCCCACCTCGCCCAGGCACTCGACGTCGAGCGCGCGCTTCCCGCGTCGCGCCTGGCCGAGCTGACGGCGCTGCTCCGGCAGTTCCAGACGATGGACCCGTTCGAGACCGAGGCACGTTTTGTCGAAACGTTCGACCGCGGGCGTGCCACGTCGCTGCACCTGTTCGAACATGTCCACGGCGACTCGCGCGATCGTGGGCCTGCGCTCGTCGACCTGGGCCAGACCTACGAGCGGGCCGGCCTGGCTTTCGAAGGCGACGAACTTCCAGACCACCTCTCCGTGGTCCTCGAGTTCGCGTCGACGCAGCCGCAGGACGTGGCGCGCACATTTCTCGACGAGATGGCGCACATTCTGAACGCCGTGTTCAGTGCGTTGCGCGAACGCGAGAGCCCGTACGCCTGCGTCATCGCGGCGGTGCTGGAGCTCGCGGGACACAGGGCGCAGGCGGTTCCAGTGGAAGCAGACCAGGCGATCGACGAAGCCTGGGCCGAGCCGCCCGCATTCGATGGCTGCAGCTCGGTCGGACAGGCGAGCCCCGGCACGCCGCAGCCTATCCACATCGTTCGCTCGAAGAAGTCCACCGTCGGATCGCAAGGAGCACGTCAATGAATGCGCCCTGGCTCGGCACCCTGCTGTTCGGCTACTACCCGTATATCTGCCTGACCGTCTTCCTGCTTGGCAGCCTGATCCGCTTCGACCGCGACCAGTACACCTGGAAGAGCGACTCGTCGCAGCTGCTTCGGGCCGGCACTCTGCGCTGGGGCAGCAACCTGTTCCACGTCGGCATCCTCTTTCTGATGTTCGGCCACACGTTCGGCATGCTGACGCCGCACTTCCTGTACGAACCGTTCATCAGCGCGGGGAACAAACAACTCGTCGCGATGGTCTCGGGTGGCCTGTTCGGCATTCTCGGGTTTGCCGGCGTCAGCCTTCTGCTGCACCGTCGCCTGTCGGACCCGCGCATTCGCGCGACGTCCAAGCTCAGCGACATCCTGCTGCTGGTTCTTCTGTGGGTTCAGTTTGCACTCGGCCTGGCGACTATCCCGCTGTCGGCGCACCACCTCGACGGCGCCATGATGATCAAGCTCGCCGAGTGGGCTCAGCGCATCGTGACATTTCGTTCGGGCGGCGTCGAACTACTGGCTGATGCGAGCTGGGTGTTCAAGGCTCACATGTTCCTCGGGATGTCGCTCTTCCTGGTCTTTCCGTTCACCCGTCTCGTACACGTGTGGAGCGGCTTCGGCATGCTGGCATATGTCATCCGTCCCTACCAGCTGGTGCGCAGTCGTCGCCTGAACCTGCCCCAGGGCCATCTGAAATCGCAGCGCCAACTGGGCAGGCCCGGAACACCCGGCCGCGCAATCGCGCTGCCACCAGAGCAGGCCCCTGCGATCCCCAGGCCTCAGCCGGCCGTGGTCACTCAACGCGCGAATCCGTGAAGGGATGAACATGACGACAACCACAATGGAATCTCAGGCGGCCGTTGCACGGGTCAACGGTGTCGCCCTCCACGAGCCAGGCGAGCAACTGGCAGAGGACACCCTGCGACAACTCGCCTACACGGAACTTCTCCGACAGGAGGCCGGTGCCAGGGGCATCGAAAGCGACACGACGACAACCAGCGTCGAATTGCTGCTGGAGCAGGAAATCAGCGTGCCGGAGCCCACCGAAGACGCTTGCAGGCGCTACTTCGAGGCAAGCCCTGCGCGCTTTGCGCGTGGCGAACGGTTGTCGCTGCGCCACGTGCTCTTTGCCGTCACGCCGGGTGTGGATGTCAAGGCGTTGCGGCTCAGGGCCGAAGCATTGCTTTTGGACCTGCGCTGCGCGGATGCGGCCAGCGATGCATTCGACATGGCTGCAAGACAGTGGTCGAACTGCCCCACTGGAGCGAGCGGCGGCGACCTGGGCTCGGTCACGCAGGACGAATGCGCGCAGGAGTTTGCGCAGCAGGTCTTTGGTCAGCAGACGGTCGGCATCCTTCAGCGCCTAGTACACAGCCGCTTCGGGTTTCATGTCGTGGAGGTGCGCGCTCGAGAGGCCGGGATTCAACCCGCGTTCGAGGACGTTCATCAGGCGATTGCGCTTCGCTTGCGGCACCAGACCTGGTCCAACGCCTTGCGCCAGTACCTTCAGGTGCTGGCAGGCAAGGCCCATCTCGAAGGCATCACCCTCGACGCAGCGGACACGCCCCTGGTGCAGTGATGCCGGACGAACTGCTCCAGCGCCTGCGCCGGTTCCGGGAAGACGCGTTCCCGCAGTACCGCGCACAGTTCCGGGCCCTGGTCGACGATGGTCAGCACCCGACCACGCTGTTCATCGGATGCTCGGACTCACGCCTGCTGCCCTATCTGCTGACGGGTGCCGGACCTGGCGAACTCTTCATGGTCCGCAACGTGGGAGCGCTTGTCCCGCCCTGCTGCGGAACGTCGGATGGCGGTCACCACGGCACGTCGGCGGCCATCGAGTTCGCCGTCCTTCAGCTGAAGGTCAAACGGATCATCGTCTGTGGTCACAGCCACTGCGGCGCCATTCGGGCGCTCTACGACGACGTGTCGCCGGAAGCCATCAACCTGGCGGCATGGCTGGATCTGGCTCGCGACGCGACCTTGCCCGTGAGGCCGAGCCCGGAGGCACTGCGACGGACTGAACAGCGCGCCATCGTGCTCCAGCTCGAGCGACTGATGGACTATCCGATGGTGCGTCGTCGCATCGACTCCGGCGAGCTGACGCTTCACGGCTGGCACTACGTCATCGAGGATGGTGAGGTTCACGTGCTGGACCTCGCGAGCGGTGCGTTCGTGCCGGCCGCCCAAGCCGAACAGCACTCGCCTCCCGAGTGTGCCGGCGCTTGACACAGCGCAAGAGCTCGAACGTCACCCGGGCTCACCATGCTGCACATGAATACTTCGTCCGGATTCGAACAGTTGCTGGCCGCGGCCTCTGCCCAGGCGGACCCGCAGGCTCTGCTCTTCGTTTTCGCCGGCGCGGAGCTTCCCTCCGACGCGACACCCGTGCAGCGACGCAGCTTCGAGCAGGGCGTGGGCGGAGAGCTGACACCGTTGATGTGCGTCGAGAAGAGCCTGGGCGAGCTCAGCACTTTCGACGCACTGGTTTCGGAGTCGCGCGAGGTCGGGCCGCCGTGGCAGGTCGTCTTTGCCGCCGGGGTGGCGGGCGCGAATGGTCAGCTTCCACCTGGAAGCGTGGTCGAGAAGGCCCTGAACACCATGGTGGACCGCGTGCGCCACGGCGCCGTCCAAGGACTCCTCGCTCTTTCGACGACGGGCGAGGTCCTGACCTTCAGCTGAACCGGCTGACCGTCACTTGCAGACTTGCGAGTACACAGGCTCAAGACCCCGCAGACGGCATGTAGCGACCCGGGCGGTGGTTCAAGATCAGGACCGCGTTGACCGCGAGTGTCCCCAGCATCGACCAGGCGACGCGCTTTGGTTCCATGACGGCGACGGCGCCTCCGAGAATTGCTGCGTCGATGACCATTTGAACGATGCCGACTGACCACGCAAACCGCCGGTGGAGGAACAACGCAAGCGTGTTCACGCCGCCAAAGCTCGCCCCGTGGCGGAACAGCACAAGAAGTCCAAGCCCGACCAGGGTTCCACCCGCCAGGGCCGCGTACAACGGGTCGACTGCGCGCACGCTCAGCATGCGTTGGACGAGTTCAACCCCAAGCGAGAGCGCTGTCACAGCGCCGAGTGTCTTCAGCATGAAAGCCTTCCCCAGGCCTCGCCACGCCAGCGCGTAGAACGGGATGTTGACCATGAAGAGTGCAAAGCCGAGTGGCCACCCCGTCGCGTAGCTGAGCAGGAATCCAAGGCCGGGGGTACCACCCGTTATCAAGCCCGCTGTGTTCAGCAAGGACAGCCCCAGCGAAACGAGAACTACCGACGTGGCGACGGCTTGTGCATCATCTATGCGCGAGTGCGCGGAGATCGATTTCGCAATCGGCGGCGATGATGGGGTCATGGCCAAGTGTCGCCAGGACTAGGCAAGCATGCCTTGACGCATCCCAAACTATTGCTTGGTCGCGGAAGCGGACCGCGGTCACGGCGAGGCACTGAGCTTCGCTGGAATCGTCGATGACAGCGTGCCGGGTCTGCCCTAGGAGAGGTAGGACGACGCTCTCGGCCAGGGGACAGACGCTCGCGCCCGGGGGATTACGCGGCAGCCTCTCCTCGAAGCTCCCGGGTCAGGATGTCGAGCGCCAATCGCTTCTCGCGCAGGTAGTCATGCCCATCGTAGTGCCGAGCCTGAACACCGGTCAGTCCATGCGACTGAAGATGTCCTCGTACCTCCCGACTGACACCATGAGCCGCAAGCAGCGTCTCGACGCCGGATCGGATGCGCTTCAGCTGGAATCCCTCGATCGAATCGCCGACAACGGCATGGGCCCAACCGGCCAATGTGCGAACGCTGATAGCCTTCTTGCCGTTCGTCGTCGAGATGGCGAACTCCCCTTCGCGCTTTAGCAGCGCCACGTCCGCACGCGACGACTTCAGAAGGGGAATCTGGTGTGGACGCGGCCCCTGTCCAGGCCGACCCTTGCCGTCAAAGATTGTGATTGCATCTTCCGCGACATCAGCCCACCGCAGCCGAACAAACTGCTCGATGCGCTGGCCGCCAGTCAGCAGATGCAGCCTCAGAGCGGCCCCTTCACTCCCGCGGCGGTCAGCGATCAGCTTCCAGTACGCCTGCAGCTCGGCCTTGGAGAATGGTCGCTTGTCGGCGCGATCGAACTGCGGCGAACGACGCGTCTGCGCGGCGGGGTTGAACACGACATCGAATGCCTTGAAGACCACGGGGATGGACGCAATGGTCCGAACGTCGAGCGCGCACTGGTACGCCGCGCGAATGTAGGAGCGCAGCTTGTTCGCCGTGCGCCCTTTGCCGGCCTCGATCAGCCGTCGCAGCATGTCGAGCACCTGGTCGGGTGCGAGGTCGACAGCCGGCGACTCGGCGACCGCCGGCCAGGCCTCGGTGACGTGGCGTTTGAAGATCTGGTCGGCATCAACATGACTGCGGCGCCCCTGCGTCTTCAGGTGTGCAACGTAGGCGTCGAGAAGCTTCTGTAGCGTCCGCGTGGACTTCTCGGCCTCGACGGCCTTCTGTGCGAGGAAGGATTTGCGCTTCTCGACTTTGGCCTCGCGGAGACCACCGGTGTCGGCTCGCGCTGAGTGAACTTCGGCAAGTTCGCGGCACTTCTCCAGCGCGGCGGCGACGCCATAGCCGCGCGGGGTCGGCTGCAGTTTCTTCGGCGGTGCCGCCGGGTCGTAAACGCCGATCGGCTCACGGCTGGTCTTGCCCGCGTGCGAGTAGCGCCAGTAGAGCTGCACGGCACCGTTCGCGAGCTTGCGAGCCTGCAGCGCACCGCCCCGATCGAGGCGGCTGTGCAGCGTGACGAAGGCGCCGCTGTCGAGCGACTTGATGGCCGCGGAAGTCGCGGAAACTTGATCTCTTGCCATAGTCCGTAGCTGATCTGGTGCCAGTCTGGTGCCAGTTTTGGCGCGAATGGTCCGAGACGGCTTGAAATCACTATGTACGTAACCTGTTGATCTGTAAAGAGTCTTTTGAAGACTCGTTATTTCAGGAGTTCCCAGGAAGTCCCATCCCCAGGGACTGTTAATCCGTAGGTCCCTGGTTCGAGCCCAGGTCGGGGAGCCAAGAACACGAAAGTCAGCAGGTTGATCCCTGCTGACTTTTTTGTTTTCTGCCCTCGGCGGCAGAGCAGCATCGGCGGGCCGGACGCGTAGGAACGCGCTCCGTGCCCTTATCGCGCCGCGCTGCTGCAGCGTCCTTTCTCGCAATTCACGCGGACAGTCTCCTCGCCACCATCGCCGCCGCAACGAATCGCGTAGCGCTCGAAGTCGGGCTCGGCAAGTGTCAGTCGCGCGATGGGCACCGAGCAACCCATGAACGCTGCCAAGCGCTCGGATTCACGCGACCACTTGGGCTGCCAGGTCGCAGCACCCACCTGAGGGACCGGCTGCGGAGGCCGGTAGACCGCCGGCACCACGAGCGGCTGTGGCGCGAAACCGGAAGGCGGCACCGGCACTGCCGCTTCCGCTACGGGTGGCGCTTGCAGCGGGGCGGCCGCCAGGGGCACGGCTGCGACGGGCGCCTCACTCATCGGCACGGCCACTGGTCGCGTTGCGCAACCCGTGAGAATTGACGCGGCGACGGTGGCTGCAAGCGTTCGGGTCGTGAGCTTCATCCTGTGTCCCCTGAGTTTGTAGACCACAGAAAGTAGCGCGCCGGCACATCGCTGCCGAGTGATCTTCGTCCCCCGCGAGTGGGCAGCTCGGCAGGACAAAGGTCCCCCACCAGCGCAGTCCGATCCGAACAGCATCGAAAGTCCTTTTGGCTGCCGCAATTGCGCACGACTTGCTGATAAGTAATGCGCATATTAAACTACCCAGGTGTCACCCACCCAGACCGCACTCATCCTCGAACTCGCCCGCCGCCAGCGGCTGCTGAGTGCGGCCGATCTGCGGTCGCACGGCTGGTCGCCGCAACTCCTCCTCAAGCTCCACCGGACAGGCCAGCTCCAGCGCGTCACCCGCGGTCTCTACAGCCTGCCGGACAGCGAGATGACCGAGCACCAAACGCTGGTCGAGGTTTGCCGGCGTGTGCCGAAGGCAGTGATCTGTCTGCTGTCGGCGCTGCAGTTCCACGAGATCGGCACCCAGCTCCCGCACGAGGTCTGGATCGCGCTGCCCGAAGCGACGCAGACGCCCACCATCGACTACCCAGCGCTGCGCATCGCGCGCCTGCGCGGGGAGGCCTACAGCGAAGGTGTCGAGACCATCGTCGAGCATGGCTCGCCGATCCGCGTCTACAGCCTGGCGAAGACCATCACAGACTGCTTCAAGTTCCGCCACAAGATCGGGCTCGACGTCGCTCTCGAAGCGCTCAAGGAGGCGTGGCGCCAACGCAAGCTGAACATCGACGAAGTGACACGCTACGCAAAGATCAACCGGGTGGTCCAGGTCATGCAGCCCTATCTGGAAACCG
>Ga0307516_10010107_pt1 | contig 10431 bp, 12 predicted proteins | sample 19_EM_MG_FD_203310 | JGI IMG/M metagenome (GOLD analysis project Ga0307516, IMG submission 203310) | Populus trichocarpa ectomycorrhiza microbial communities from riparian zone in the Pacific Northwest, United States - 19_EM | ecosystem: Host-associated > Plants > Roots > Unclassified | place...
TTGGGCTCGCAAATCCTCCAAACACGAGAAAGGTCACCGGGTATACCAAGTCAGCAAAATGATAATAGATTCGAGAATGGACAGAACGCTCAGCACATCTGGAAACATCCACCAGCGCCCTCCCACGGCCAATCTCTTTGGGTCGAAGGCTCAACAAGGTTCCTCAGGCCTCAAGACTCCAGCGTTCTCGAGAGCCTTTTGCTTGTTTCGTTCCCTATCGCCCCCTGCATCGTTGTTGCTTGTCTTCATTACGAGTCGTACCCACCTGGTCGTCCACACACCAATACAGCATATCTGTCCACACCATTGATCCCCGCAGTTTTTTTTACTCCGGTTTTGTATAGTTCAGAGTGTACACTTTTGCTCATGGGCGAAATATCATCGGGGAGATCGGACAAAAGACGGGTCAGCCAAGAAGGATGTTCGAAAACACAATGCTACTCCGCAAAACTCTGGACACGGTTTTAACCCCTCAACCCAAAAACATCTGGCAACATCGCCCACGACTTTTTTCTCAACTGCGCACGCCCAGACTCCCACCTCTCCACACAGTTACTGCAGATACCGGGGCCAACACATTGGAGACCATCTCCACAATCTTCGTAGAACTCTGGAACCTGCAATACTTTCGTCCCCAACTGAGAGGAACCTACGATGTGGTCGAAGACTTTCTGGTAAGCCTCTAACGCTATTGGGCTAGTTGGGGTGCGTGAAGGACAATTCGACGCGGAACAGGGGTGAGAACCCTTCGGTCCAAACACCAAACGGTGGGTCTCGTTGAGCTCTACTTCGCGGAGTGTCATGAGTCCTCTCGTCGCAGCGTGAAGGGTGTCGCGGGGCAATTCTGCACTCGCCGGGAGACGATTGTGCATCAGCGAGTCCAGACCCCTTCGAGCCGCCATGTAATATGCCATCGGTAACGCTGACGTGAGTCTCTGCTGGATAAATAAGTTGAGGACCTCGTTCGGGTGAGGAGTCGGCCCGCTAAAAACGCTCTCTCCTAGCTGTTTGGAAGGAGAGAGTCCCTCGAACGTCTCTGGATACGCATCGCGGACGACCTCAAGTAATTGAGATCGGACGGTGGGCATCTCGTACTTTGTCGTGATTCGGAGGAGGGACGAGAATGTTGCGAAATCTGGCACTTTATTTCTCTCGGGGAATCTACGGATGGGTGGACGGTCAGTGGAATGATCCGGCCGCGTGCAAACAGAGCAACGAACCCTGGGAAATATATCATTTTGAGGAGTGTGGCGAAATCTTTGGGCGTGTCCGAGGACAGAATGCGGGGACAGCCATCGGGAGATTCTGCCGCTGCCAGCTTGGTCGGAGCGAACATGCGACGAAGCGCAGGGGAGTGGAAGGACAAGATGGTGGTGTGGACACGGAAGAGGGCATTCCCGCATAACACTTCCACGTTTCCATCCTCGAGGTAGAAGGTTTCATGTGGAGCCACAGCGGTGGGATCGGTGGGGATCTCGTCAGAAGTATCTGCGATCGCGGGGTAGATGATTGGAGGCTCGTCATCTGAAACGTCGGCGGTCGTGAAGTCGGAGAGAGTAGCGATGCTGATGGACGGTGACTGAGTGCCGGGAGTGACGGGGGATGCAGGAGTTGTGTCCATCTCTGGGACGGTGACGGGTTCTGAGGCCTGGAGGATCTGAGATTCAAGATCTCTGTTAGGGAGCCCGAGGGACGTGGCAACGGGAGTTGCGGTGGGATCTTTCTGGTTTGCGCCGGTCGGCTTGAGCTTCCCGGAGGTGAATACAGGCGGGGGAGGGAGGCCCTTCCAGCCACGCTCCCGCAACGCAACTACCTCCTGAAAAATCATTCAAGTCCGGTGGCCACACTCCACTACGCGGGGCGCGCTCACCTGTACCAACTCCTTCCTAATCCGATAGTAATCGTTGTGGCGTCCATCGTAATTTCCGTAAGGCGCGGTGTAACTGTGGCCTTTGAGCAGCTCGAAGCAGTGGTCAACAACTGACGGATCGGCGTATGCTTCAAACGTGGCACCCGCCAGTTTGAACAGGATGATGAGCGCATCCACCTGGTGATCGTATAGTGTTGGGTGGGAGATAAGTGACTGTAGGACGTGGTCATGGATCGTAGCCTCCTCCACGTATCCAAGGTTGGCCCAGTGTGCGACGAGGTTGACGTCTGTGTAGAAACCCCCCACGGCCTCTCGACCATACCGCGCGACCATCAGATTATTGTGGGAGAATTCTTGGAGGGACATTGCGCAGAGACGGCTTTGCAGCCCGGTGCTATATGGGGCAAGGATCTGGTCTGACTCTGCATCGCTCGCGAAACGGAGGATCAAGTGAGCAGTCTGATGGATGGGTCGCGCGCACCAACACCCCACCCTATGTTTCCAGATAGCATCAAAAATCGGGTCAGAGGGAATTCGAAGAAACGTTTGGCCTGTGCTGAACCAAAAGCGATAGAAGTCGAGTGATCGTGTGTAGTTCTTGTCGGATAACCCGCCAACCACGAAGCCCAAGGCACCCCCGATGGTCCCCATTGTGTGACTGTGGCGGGAGGAGAGTGGACCAGCTCGTTACGTACTCGTGCAACGGGCGGTCATGAGACGGATCGGAGTCCGTGTATTGTGGGTTATAAACCGCCGTGAGCGCTTTGATCACGGAGGACACATTCGATCCACGACGGCCCTTGACAAAGGGAGACGAACGATGGAGCCGTGCGCTGGCCAATGGGGGTAGCTTTCTCACTACAATCTCAAGGGTTTCCATTCGCTTCTCTCTCGAAAGTACCAATTCAAGCCTCAGGATAAATTCATTGTTTCTTCAGCGAGAAAACACCCCATCGCCCGCGGTGGTATCCGGTCAACTTGATATATAGATTCTAGAGCGGATAAAGCTTAGGCCCACGAATCCAACCCTCCAATCTGGACACATCGCGCTGGCAGCGTCCCAAAACGTTCTTCTACGTCCAGACTCTTTGCCATAGTCACGAGCCTTTCCCCAAGACTAGACTTCATCCGTTCACATGGTGGCGGTGGCATGTCACCTGCGATGACCCTCGATTGCCATGAAGGGCCCGGGTGCACGCTGTCCGGGGTTTGAGGCTGAAGTTGAAGGCTCAGCAGGCTCCTTAGCGCTCGAGATTTCTCAACTTGAAGAGCCGAAGCTAAGGCCACATTCTGATAGAGGTCTCCCATCAGCAAAACCGTCCGGAGCTGTGAGCTTCTGTGTCACCAAAGGGTATGTCTGTGGTGATCGTTGCTATGGATCGCTATGGCGCGCACAGCGCCACAGCAATCGGACGGTTTTGCTGATGCCCCCTGGTCCCGCAGTCTACTCATCTTTGCCCCGGTGAATCAAGCCAGGTCGAGAAGGCGAAACGAGGCAAATCGAAATGCGTGCACATTGATTTAGTATAATTACAAATCGATAAGGAGAAACTAAAACTACAACTGCGAACAACTGGTTACACCCCAGCCCGTGACTCCGTGGCCGAGAATGTTGCCAGAAGTACCTCCCAACAAACCCTACGCCATGCAGAGTGAGATGTTTCTATCTCCCTCGTACACTTTGCGCAGGTGAGGTCTCCCAAAGAAGGGGAGCTCAGCACACCGCCTCCCCTCTCACCAATCATCGCGTCATAGAGTTTCTTCAGTGCTTCCATCCTCCTTCCCATCGGTCTTATGCCAACGTTCAATACACACTGCACCCCATCAGGGCAGACCGAAAGAAGTTTTTCCTTGTAGGCAATCGCATGGGCGGCCCGTATCATCAATTCCCGGGTCCTTTCCATGCTGTAAATGGTGGAGGCGAGGATACGGCGTGAGAGCACCACGCCGGACTCGTCGCTCATGAGGGATGAGAAGCCACCGAGGGAAGCGCGGTATGCAGCGAGAGGTATAGCAAATCTGACGTTCTGCGCCTCGAACAGCCCCAGAACTGCATTGGGGTTGGGTTTAGGTGATCCGAACACGTCCTCGCCAAGAACTCCCACAGTCTGATATCTTTCCCACTCGGTCGGGTATGCATCCTTGAGGTCCTTGGTGAGTTGATCGCGGACATCGGTGAAGCCGTACTTTGTCGTCATCCGAAGGAGCGACGCGAACACGCAGAACCTCGGGACCTCGTGTCTTGCAGGGAATCTGCTGGGCATCAGCCAACCGGTCAGTTCATAGGATCCACGCTGAGGGAATGAAGGACGCACCCCGGAGTATAGATCATCTTCAACAGGACTGCAAAATCCTCGGGGAAATCCGTGAAAACAAACCGAGGACACCCTCCTGCATTGAGGGGGGTAGCTGGAGAAAGCATGTCTCGGAGTTTGGGCGAGGAGAATGAGATGATGGTGGTATGAACACGGAATACGGTCTCTCCACACACAACTTCCACGTTTCCATCTTCAAAGTAGAACGTATCATGACGAGTAATTGTCTGCTCCTCACCCCGTTTGACCCCCTCGCCAAGCTCTGTCGGGGTCATGTCGGATACAGTGGAGATGCTTAATGTGGGGGAGAGGACTGCGGTAGCTGAGGTATTGACGAAGACCCAGGGCGGAGACTGCGCGTAATGCGGGGTGGGGGAAGGGATGTCGGTATCTGTCTCCGCGGTTGGGATGCCCCGGGGAACGAAAACTCCGGGCGTTCCAACCTCTGCAGGGGTTCCGGCGGCCATCGCATCCTCCTCTTCCCTCTCACTTACTTCAGTCTCTGCGGGATCCCTTCGGGTTTCCTTCCTCTCCTCCAACCACGCGCCATGGATCTCACGAAGTTCCTGACCAAACAAGTTAGGTTCCTGCGTGAAGCGTCAAAACGAGTACCATATCTTACCCGTAATTTCCCTGCATCAAGTCCCTCTATTCCCCCGGAAGAGGTATGTGTGTCCAATGTCTCGAAGCAGACCTGGACGTCTTCGGGTTCGAGGAGACCACGGAGTAGCGTGTTTCCTGCGGTATTGAACAATTGGTAGATGGCGTTGGCTCTGACGACTTCCGCTTTGCATTCCCGGGTGTTGTTTCGATCAGGGTAGTGGGATATCAGTGGCTTGACAAGATGCCGCCGTACGAGCTCGTGACTGAGCAAACCGCACTCGATGAGATGACCAATGAGCGACGCCGCACGTACGAAGCTATCCGCCGTACCACTCGCAACCGAGGACCAGTAATCTGCTGCATGGTCCTCCGCTGAGGCGATTGCGAACCACCGAAGGACGTGTTCGGATAGCTTGTCAACGAAGGATCTTGCTTGCGCAGAGCAACGGGGCGCGTCGTGGAACTCTTTGAGGAGCCTAGCGACGCTCGAATATGAGCCGCCCAGATCCCAAGCCATGTACGAGATATCCTCAACGAGCTCATCAACCGTCGTGAATTGCTCGCGGAGGACATATTCGATCCAGTACTCGATCTTCGGCGTGATCTTGTTATAATCCGACGGCTGTTTGGTGAGGGAGATGAGCAGCAAGCGGACCTTCGAAGAAATACAGGACCGCCGGTTGTGAAAACCTTGTTCCCCAGCCATGGTTGTGGAACGATGGGAAGTGTGGCTGGTCGTATTCGATGGCGCTTCTAGTTGGCGCCGAAGTGGGCGGTGAACGTTTGAACGTTTGAACCCCTGAAACACCAGAAACGTCTAGACTCGAAAACAAATAACGCATACATATTATTCGACATTGAACACTCGAAGTGAACTCAACCTTTCAACCCAAACACATGCGGCAACATGCCCCAAGCACCCTTCCTCACATCTGCATGCCCAGACTCCCACCCTTCCACACAGCTCTCACAGAATCCAAGGCAATTGCCTCCGCAAACCTCCTTCAGCGAAAGAACATCCAATATTTTCGTCCCAGAGTGAGCAGAATCCGTGATTCGATCGGCAATCCTCTGGCGCGCCTCCAAAACTCTTGGATCCATTGGAGTGCGGGAAGGGCAGTTCGACCGGAGACAAGTTTGGGAACCCTTTGATCCGATGACTAAACGATGGATCTCCTTGAGTTCCATCTCACGGAGTACGAACAGACCTTTCATCGCGACCCGAAGGATTTCGGGGGACAATCTTGCACTCGCTGGGAGACGCATATCCATCAGCGAATCCAGGCCCCTTCGGGCCGCCATGTAATACGCCATTGGCAACGCCGACGTGAGCTTCTGCTGGACAAGCAGGTTGAGGACCTCGTTCGGGTGAGGAGTTGGCCCGCTAAAGACCCTCTCTCCAAGTTGCTTGGAAGGGGCGAGACCCTCAAAGGTCTCTGGGTATGCATCACGGACGACGTTGAGGATCCGGGATCGGACAGCAAGCATTTCATACTTTGTCATGATTCGGAGGAGGGACGAGAATGTGGTGAAATCCGGGACCTTATCCCGTTCAGGAAATCTGTAGACGGAGATGGTCAGCGGAACGATTCGTTGGCATGGGGGCAGGTAACATACTCTGGGAGATATACGATGTTTAGAAGTGTGACGAAATCTGTGGCCAGGTCTAAGGATGTAATACGGGGACAGCCATTGGGTGATTCGGCCGTAACCAGGCTGGTCTGGGCGAACATCCGACGAAGCGCAGGGGAGTGAAAGGACAGGATGGTGCTGTGGACACGGAAGAGTGTATTCCCGCACAACACTTCCACGTTCCCGTCATCGAGGTAGAATGACTCATGCGGAGCTACGGCCGTGGGGTCAATGAGTGGCTCATCGTCAGAAGTATTCGCGAACGTGGGGCCGATAGGAGACTCGTCATCAGAAGCATCGGCGGCCGTGAAGTCGGACAGAGTCGCGATGCTGGTGGAAGGAGAGTGTGTGACGGGAGTGACGGGGGATGCAGGAATCGTGTACGTTTCTGGGACTGTGAGCGAGTCAAGTGAAGGGGCCTGGGAGGTCTGGGGTTCGAGGTCTCTGTTGGGAAGCCCAAGGGATGTGGCAACTGGAGTCGAAGCCGGGTCCCCCTGGCCCGCGCCGGTCTGGTGTGGCTGCCCAGTCGTGAATCCGAGTGAGAGAGGGAGCCCCTCCCAGCCACGCTCACGTAATGTGACCACCTCCTGAAGATTCGCCTTAGCACGGTGGTCACCTTTCGCAACCCGCCCGCGGCGCACGCACCTGTACCAACTCTCTTCTCACCCGAAGGTAATTGACGTTGTCACTCTGATAGTAGTGGGGCGCCTTGTAACTGTGACTTGTGAGAAGTTCGAAGCAGCGGTCGACCACTGATGGGTCAGCGTACGCCTCAAATGTGGCACCCGCAAGTTTGAACAGGATGATGAGCGCATCCGCCTGGTGATCATACAGTGTCTGATGGGAGATGAGTGACTGTAGGACGTGATGACGGATCGCAGCTTCCTCCACGTATCCGAGGTTGGCCCAGTGTGCGATGAGGTTAACCTCTGCGTAAAAATATTCCACGGACCCGCTTCCGGAACGCACGGCTCTCAGATTATTGGCAAAGAATTCTCGGATGGTTCTTGTGCTGAGCCGGTTTTGCAACCCGGAGGTGTGTGGGGAAAGAATATGGTCCGATTCTGCGTCGCTTGCCAAACGGAGGATCAAGTGTGCAGTCGAGTGGATGAGTTTGCCTTCTATGGGAACTATCGAACTCGTCGTTCTGTTCTGCCAGATAGCGTCATCGACGAGGTTGGGGGGGATTTGGTGATAGCTTTGGCCTATATCGATCCAAAAGCGATAGAACTCGAGGGATCGTGCGTAGTTCTGGTCAGATAGGTTGTCAACCACCGAGCCTAAGGCTCCCTTGATATCCTCCATCGCGATTGTGGCGGTATGAGAGGTACCTTTTGGTTACGTAAACAAACAGCAGGGTCACGATGTTGCGTGAACCGGAGCCCGCCCACCACTGGGTACACACCAACGCCAACTGCCACCCCCCAGAGACCTCGCATTCTTGGCCTCCACGACGGGCGGCGGACACTACATCCATCGAATAATTCCCGAATGAAACGTCCGTGCGGATTGCACAAAATTGGGAATGGCCATCGTAACCGACGTGAACGATATACCCGGATTGTGCTTTCCGGTCTACTTGGTCGAGAGAGTCCAATGGGAAGGAGTTCGATCGAGGATCGTCTACCTGAGTGGCGGCCCATGCGATGCAGAACTCCGAGCCCGCGACGTTGGACTTTGCCTTCCGCCCCCAGACTTCAAGGAGTTTCCCTTTCTCCGAAACCACCACCGTGACATCTCCCACGAGACGTGTAAATCCCAGGGACCACATTATTGGGACAACGAGCCCGCTGCGTTTACCACCGTCGCGCAACCGCATCTGCAGGAGTGGTTCTTTCCATCACAGGATCTCCATCGGCGCGAAGATACGTGGTTTACACCGCTCTACCGGGCCACCGACATACGACAAAATCCCACCGAAACTCACACGCAAAATACCACGGTGGTGCGGGTCATCAACGTTTCAACGTCCGTGTCCTCCCCGTGCCGTCAACGGTGAAGATGAGGGCGTGACATGGGGACGCCGTACCGGACTCGTCACTCGTGAGTGCTTGAACGCTGGGATCTGAGATCTTGATTAACCGCTAACGGAAGCACGGTAAGGCAAAAAGTGTTGCAGACATGACATTCTGCGTCCTGGGCAGATTCATCACCACGTTGCAAATGCGGCTTAGGCAATCCAGAAGCACCCTTACAAGTGGCCCACACGCCCTCGAAAGACTGCCCACAGACATCGATTAAGTCATAGCCCGTCGCCATCCGGAGAAGCGAAACAAACACGCCAAACTCTGGATTGTTGTCCCACATCCGATCTTCGGTGCAATCTCGGCTCTCCGGTAGGGGAGGTGAGCAGGAAGCGGGCCATCGAGATAATACGGTGCTTCCAGTCATGAACTTATGTAGTCATGGTTGACTGGAGCGGTGAAAAGCGCGGGCGGGCGTGGGCCCACGACCGGTATCATATGATGGCCGTGGTGCGGACCCCTGGCAAGAACAGCGGATCCCTGAAACGCGAAAAAGGTCACTGGGCACATACCAACTCGGTGAAACGATAGGTTCGGAAGCAGATAACGCGTAAGTAGCGCGTGATACGATTGAGCTCTCGACACGAATTCAACCCTTCAATCCAAACATATCCGGCAACATAGCCCAGGCATTCTTCCTCACATCTGCGTGTCCAACCTCCCACCCTTCCACACAGCTCCCACAGAATCCAAGGCAATTGCCTCCGCAAACCTCTTTCAGTGACAGAACCTGTAATATTTTCGTCCCGGAGTGACCAGAATCCGTGATCCGATCAACAACCGTCCGGTGTGCTTCCGAAACCCCCGGACCCGTCGTGGTGCGGGAAGGGCAGTTTGACCGGAGACAGGATTTGGAACCTTTTGATCCAAGGATCAAATGATGGATCTCCTTGGATTCCACCTCACGGAGTGTGAGCAGACCTCTTATTGCGACCTGAAGGATGTCGGGGGACAACCTCGCACTCGCAGGCAGACGCCTGTCCATCAGTGAATCCAGCCCTCTTCGGGCGGCCATGTAGTATGCTATTGGTAGTGCCGACGTGACCTTCTGCTGGACAAACAGGTTGAGGACCTCGTTCGGGTGAGGGGTCGGTCCATTGAAGACTCTCTCTCCAATCTGTTTGGAAGGGGTGAGACCCTCAAATGTCTCTGGATACGCATCATGGACAGCGTTGAGAATTCTGGATCGGACAGCAAGCATTTCGTACTTTGTCGTGATTCGCAGGAGGGACTAGAATGTGGTGAAATCCGGGACCTTATCCCGTTCAGGAAATCTGTAGACGGAGATGGTCAGCGAAACAATTTGTTGAAATGGGGACGGGTAGCATACTCTGGGAGATACAACGTTGAGAACTGTGACGAAATCCGTGGCCGCGTCTGAGGACAGAATACGGGGACAACCATTGGGCGATTCTGCTGCAACCAGGTTGGTCTGGGTGAACATCTGACGAAGCGCAGGAGAGTGGAAGGACAGGACGGTGGTGTGGACACGGAAGAGAGTGTTTCCGCACAACACTTCCACGTTCCCGTCCTCGAGGTAGAATGTCTCATGCGGAACTACGGCCGTGTGGTCAATGAGTGGCTCGTCGTCAGAGGTATATGCGAACGCGGAGCCTACAGGAGACCCGTCATCAGAAGCATCGGCGACGGTGAAATCGGACAGAGTGGCGATGCTGATGGATGGAGAATGGATGACGGCAGTAACGGGGGATTCAAGGATTGTGTCTGTCTCTGAGGCGGGGACCGATTCGGGTGGAGGGGGTTGAGAGTTCTGAGGTTCGAGGTCCCTGTTTGGAAGTCCGAGGAACGTGGCCACAGGAGTCGCCGCGGGGTCCTTCCGGTTCGTGCCGGTCGGTTTCTGCTTCCCGGACGCGAATACAGGCGGGGGAGGAAGACCTTCCCAGCCACGTTCACGTAAAGCGACTAACTCCTGAAATAGTTGTCTCAGCCCGATAGTCACCTTTCGCTCTCCGCCCGGCGCACGCGC
>Ga0307516_10010108_pt1 | contig 10431 bp, 12 predicted proteins | sample 19_EM_MG_FD_203310 | JGI IMG/M metagenome (GOLD analysis project Ga0307516, IMG submission 203310) | Populus trichocarpa ectomycorrhiza microbial communities from riparian zone in the Pacific Northwest, United States - 19_EM | ecosystem: Host-associated > Plants > Roots > Unclassified | place...
CCTCGCGATGCCTCCGGGCATCGCTGCGGTTTGCGCCTAGCCAGGACGACAAATCCATCGGCTTTCTTAAGTGCCGCATAGCGTCGAACACTGCACTAGATGCCGGAGCTGCCGCCGAAGTTCATGATGCCCAGGCATAACTCCGAGACGAAAAGGTCGGTGCGGCCCAGGGCTTTGTGGCGCATGAGGGACTCCGAAGTGAGGGCCGGGCCGGGCGGGGAGGGGGCCTGGCAAGGGGCAAGCATACCCAGGTGTGGTGGGGAGCATGGCGCAGGGGACAAGACTCCACCGGCGTCCGCTAAGCTCCAACGCCTGGCGGCACAAAGCCGCCTCACTCCAGGCCCACTGCAATGAACAAGTCCTTTGATGTCCGCGTTCTCGGCGCCGAAGACACCGCGTTGATGCGTGCCATGCTGTCGATGTTTGGCAAGGCGTTTGTGGAGGCAGCGACCTACACCGCGCAGCAGCCCGACGATGCCTACCTGGAGCATTTGCTCTCAAGCAGCACCTTCGTTGCCGTGGCGGCCTTGTCGGGTGATGAGGTCATCGGAGGAATCGCCGCCTATGTTCTGCGCAAGTTCGAGCAGGCCCGGTCAGAGCTGTACATCTACGACCTCGCCGTCGACGAGGCGCATCGGAGGCAGGGCGTAGCCACTGCCATGAACCTAGTCTCCAATGAAACCAATCGAGTCAGTCACCACCTTCGAATCGTTCGCCGCGACCAACGGTGTCGTGTTGTCCACCTGCGTGCCGCGCATGGGTTTCGCACAGATGTTCGCGTTCTATCAATCTGTCAGCCCAGAGGGCTGCAATGAGGCGGACGGTGACATGCTTCTCTTTCAATGGGGTACCTACGATTGGGGCTCCGGCGCGCAATTTGAACTCAACATCACACGGCAGTTCATTGAGCAAGAATTGCAAGACGATGACGCAATCAGTCAGTTGAGCCTGACGTTCCGGTTTGCACCCACTCCTGAACGAAAGATCCTCGGCGAGGGAAATCGATGGTGCGGCGGGCCCACCGAGTTGCAGGAGTTCCGTGCGTTCACGTTTTCCTCTCCCGCTTTCACCACTGTCGCCGAGCAGCAGGCCGTCGCCGTGGAGATCTCGCATTCGCATGTTTAGTCCGCCGGCGGCCGATCCGGGTTGGCACGTTCGCGTCAGTGGGAAGCTCAGTCAGAATCCAGCCCGCCGCCCCCGCCCGCCACGAAAGCCCCCATGCCTCCCCACACATTCCGCATGAGCCGCCGCACCCTGCTGCTCACCGGCCTGGCCGCCGCCACGCCCACACGCGCCCAGCCCGCCACCAAGATCGTGCTCGGCTACACCGCCGTCACGGACTTTGCCTCCGCCTTCGTGGCTGTCGAGGAGGGGTACTTCCGCAAGCGCGGCCTGGATGTCCTGCCGCAGTTCATCCCGATCAACTCCACCATCCCCGCCGCGCTGCAGGCCGGCTCGCTGCAGCTTGGTGGGCCCACCCCGTCGGTGTTCCTGCAGGCGGTGGACGGCGGGCTGGCCCATGTGGTGGTGGGCGGTGGTGGGGCCACCTCCAAGTCCACCCTCGGCTTCGGGCTCGTGGCCCGCGCCGGCAGCGGCATCAAGACCGCGCAAGACTGCATCGGCCGCACCATCGGCGTCCCGGGTCTTGGCGCCTTCCTTCATGTGACGTTCCGCGCCTGGCTCAAGTTCAGCGCGGTGGACTACAAGAAGGTCAGCTTCGTCGAAGCGGCCTTTCCCCAGCATGCCGACCTGCTGCGCGGCGGCTCGGTCGATGGCGTGGTGTCGGCCGAGCCCTTCATGACGCGCCTGGCCGCATCCGGCGCAGGCTACGTGGCGTCGTACTACTCCAGCTTCATGCCCGACGGCGTGCCCACCATCGTGTATGCGGCGCGGCGCGACTGGGCCGCGGCCCACGCCGCACAGGTGAGTGCATTCCGCGACGCGCTGGTCGAGGCGGCAGCCTGGATGGGCCAGCCGGCCAACGAGGCACGGCTGCGCCAGCACATCGGCAAGTACATCAAGCTCCCGCCGGAGGTCCTGGCGAAGATGATCATCTCTCCGCCGCTGCCCATCGTGCCAGCCCGCGGACTTGACTACTGGGTCGACATGATGAAGGACCAGGAGATGCTGACAGGCACGCCGGACACCGCGAAGCTCCTGCACCTGTGAGCGCGGAGGCGCTGCTGGCGTTCGACGGCGTGGCCGTGCAGTTGGATGGGTGCGAGGTGCTGTCGCCGACGAGCTTTTCATTGCGGCGCGGCGAGTTCGTCTGTGTGATCGGCCCGTCGGGCTGCGGCAAGACCACGCTGCTGCGTGTCGCCACCGGGCTGCTGGCCCCTAGCGCCGGCTGCGTGCGCCGCGAAGGCCGTGCCATGGAGCGGCCGAGCCGCGAGGTGGCATTCGTCTTTCAGGACTACGGGCGTGCGCTGCTGCCCTGGCGCACGGTGGCTCGCAACGTGGCCCTGGCGCTGGAGGCGGCCGGGGTGCCCGCGGCGGAGCAGCCGGCGCGCATCGAGCATGTGCTGGGCACGGTGGGCCTGCTGGCCCATGCCCACCTGTACCCGGCACAGCTCTCGGGCGGCATGCAGCAGCGGGTGCAGATCGCCCGCTGCCTGGCCCAGCGGCCGCAGGTGCTGGTGATGGACGAGCCGTTCGGCGCCCTCGACGCCATGACGCGGGAGGGCTTGCAGGACGAACTGGCCCGCCTGGTGCGCGACGAGCAACTCACGGTGCTGTTCGTCACGCACGACCTGGACGAGGCCATCTACCTGGGCGACCGCGTGATCGTGCTGTGCGCCCAGCCCACGCCGCAGCAGCCGAGCCTGGCGGCCGACATCGACGTGCCCTTGCCGCGCCCGCGCCACCAGGTGGCGACCCGGGAGCACCCCGACTTTCTGCGGCTGCGGCGCGACCTGTACAGCCGCCTGCGCCAGCCCTGAAGACCGCCATGCCGCTGCAACGCCTGCGTCCCCTGGCCGTGCCTGCGCTGCTGCTGGCCGCACTCGAAGCCTACGCGCGCACCGCCGGCGCGGGCAGCGATGCACTGGCGCCGCCAAGCGCCGCGCTGGCGGCCTGGGGCCGCGCCTTCACGGACCGCTCGCTGTTCGAGGCCAGCGCCTTCACGCTGGGCGGCGCCGCGCTCGGGCTGGCCATCGGCGCCGGCCTTGGGCTGGCTGCCGGCATGGTGCTTGGCCTGGCGCCGCGCGCCGCACGGGCCTGCACACCGGCCATCGAGCTGCTGCGGCCGCTGCCTTCGGTGGCCTTGATCCCCCTGGCCATGATGATCTTCGGCTTTGGCCTGTGGATGGAGGCCTGCGTGGTGGCCGTTGCAACCTTCTGGCCGTTGACGATCCTGGCGCAGGCGGCGGTGCGGCAGGTGGAGCCGCAATGGCTGGAGGTCGCGCAGGTGCTGGGCCTGTCGCCCTGGGCGCGGGCCACGCAGATCGTGCTGCCGGCCATCGTGCCACGGCTCTTCACTGCGCTCCGGCTTGGCGCCGGCATCGCCCTGGTCGTGGCCGTGACGGTGGAGATTGCCGCCAACCCGCATGGCCTGGGTTACGCCATGAGCCTGGCGCAGCAGAGCCTGGACCCGGCGCTGATGCTGGCCTGGTTGGGCTGGATCGGCGTGCTCGGCTACGCCGTCAATGCCGGCCTGCTGCACGCCGAGCGTGCGTTGCGGGCACGCATGGGGGTGGCCTGATGGGCGCGCCCGGTGTGCACCGGCCCGCTGCATGGTCCGCCTGGGCCATATCGCCGGATGCCCTGGCCCTGCTGGGCACGCTGCTCGCGCTGTGGTGGCTGGCCAGCCACGGCGAATGGGTCAACCGGGCCTTCCTGCCCACGCCCGAGGCGACCCTGGCCAGCTTGGCCGCCGGGCTGGGGCTGCAGGGACGGCCCGGTGCACTGGGCGGCTTCCTGCTGGCCACGCTGCAGCGCGTGCTGCTGGGCGGGCTGCTCGCCGCGGCGGCCGGGGTGGGGCTGGGCGCGCTGCTCGGCAGCTCGGCGGCCGCGCGGGTATGGCTGCAGCCGGGCCTTGAGTTCTTGCGCCCGCTGCCGGCCTCGGCCGTGATTCCGCTTGCGATTGCGGTGTTCGGGCTGTCGCCCTCCATGGTGCTGGCCGTCGTGGTGTTTGGCGCCATGTGGCCGGTGCTGCTGGCCACCCTGCACGGCATGGCCAGCGTGCCCCGGCAACTGCGCGAAGTGGCAGCCCTGCTGCAACTGGGCCGCGTCGCCACCGTGACCCGGATCGCCCTGCCGCACGCATTGCCCGACATCTTCTCCGGCGTCCGGCTGGCCATGACGGTGGCGCTGATCGTCTCGGTGGTCGGCGAAATGGTGGCCTCGCAGCCCGGCCTCGGCCAGGCCCTCTTGCTGGCGGCTCGCTCGTTCCGGGCCGCTGACCTGTTTGCCGGGCTGGTGCTGCTGGGGGCCACCGGCAGCGCGATCCATGCCATGCTGGCGTTCGCCGAGCGCCGGCTGCTGGCCTGGCAACGCCCCTGAATCCCCGAACCCCAAAAAAGGAGGACCCTCGATGACCCGCCGCTTTGTCGACCTGTCGATCTACCTCGAGAACGAGGTGCTCAGCGATCCCCCGGCGTTTGCGCCCAAGATCCAGTACTTCACGCACGACGCCACCTTTGAGCAGATTGCGCCGTTCTTCCCCGGCCTGCAGAAGCAGGACCTGCCCGATGGGGAAGGCTGGGCGGTGGAGCTGGTGCAACTGTCCACGCACAACGGCACGCACCTGGACGCGCCCTACCACTTCCACAGCACCATGAACAAGGCGCTGGGCCACAAGGAGCGCTCCATCGCCATCCACGAGGTGCCGCTGGAGTGGTGCTTCCAGCCGGGCGTGAAGCTCGATTTCCGGCACCTGCCCGACGGCCATGTCGTCAGCGCAGCGGAGGTGGAGGCCGAGCTGGCGCGCATCGGGCACGTGCTGACCCCGCTGGAGATCGTGGTGGTCAATACGCGTGCCGGCTCGCGCTACGGCGAGTCAGACTATGTGGCCAGCGGCTGCGGCATGGGCTACGAGGCCACCATGTACCTGCTGGAGCGCGGCATCCGCCTCACGGGCACCGACGCCTGGAGCTGGGACGCTCCCTTCGTGCACACGGCGCAGAAGTACGCCGGCAGCCACGACGCCAGCCTCATCTGGGAAGGCCACAAGGCGGGGCGCGACATCGGCTACTGCCACCTGGAGAAGCTGCACAACCTGGAATCGCTGCCACCCAGCGGGTTTCACATCTCCTGCTTCCCGCACAAGATCCGCGGTGCGTCGGCCGGGTGGACGCGGGCGGTGGCGATTTTCGATGAGCGGCTCAGCGGCTGAATCACTTTGCAGGAGCTGACGCTGCCGCTGGCGGCGCAATGGGAACGGTCAGCAGATTGGGCACCGCATAAGGCGAGCCCACGCCCAATACGTGGCTGATGGCGATGCGGCGCGAGGCCAACTGCGCGGGCGGTGGCGTCTGGAAGTTGTACGAGGTGGGGTTGTGGCAAGCAAAGCAGTTCGAGAATGTCGCTGCCGTGGCCCCCTGCACAAAGGTTTCGGCTGTGGTGTTGGCCAGGCTCACGGAGCCGACGCCGTTGTTTTGATTCATCTTCAATGCGCCAGGCAGTACGTAGGAATTCGGCAGCATCCACACTGTGCCAACCAGGTGATAGTTGGCGAATGTCGACTGCGGCGCTTTCTGGCCGGCAAAAAAACTTTGTGCCCCTGTGTTGAGCGCGGCAATGTTGGCCGGACCGCCTGCCTGGTTTTCACCGCCGGTCGCATTCTGCTGTACGGCATTGTTGGGCGGCGTGAATTTCTGCGTGCCCGGATTGAACCAGAGCTGCGGCGGGACGTATTTTTGGCCTGCCTGCGGTGGATTGGGTTGATTGACCTGGCTATACGGTGTGTTGGCGGTGTAGAAGGTGAAGCTGCTCGAACTGCTTCCGCCGGTGTTGAAAGTATTGTCCGGCACCACCGGTGTATTGAGATTGTGTTCGAAGGTGGCCCAAAGAAATTCTGGGTGATTGACGGTATAACCAACCACATGCAAACCCACCAGCGCCACGGTCGCGGTCACCGAGCGACCGCTGGGGACGACGGTGTAATTGCTCATGGTGCGCAGCACATGCAACACCGGCACCTGCGCTTGTGTGGTGAACGCGCCTTTGGGTGGGGGCTGGCCGGGATCGAGCCGCATCCACGTGGCCTTGAAGACGGCGGCGCCCAGGGAAAAATAGGCGTCGGCCGGCTGCGAGTTATAGCCTCCGGTGGCGATGAGGTTTTGTTTGGCGGTGGTGAAGTACGACGGGTTCATATGCACTGATGCATAGACCGGATAGCCGTTGGGCCCCACCAGCATGTTGCCGTCGGCCTCGACGATGGCGCCGGCGCCCTCGGTGAAGCCAGCGGCACCGTGCGGCAGCAGGGACCGTGCGGCGAGTTTGAGGCTGCGCACGCCCACTGCGGCGGATTTGGGCTTGCTGGAAAGCAGATCCTCCGGCGTGGGAAAGCCCATGAATCGCGGCACACCGGCGCCATTGAGCGCGGTGGCCCAGACAAACGCTTCCCACGACCATTGGTGAAAATTGCAATCAGGCGTCGGCACCGGTTGCGTATCCTTGACGGGTATTGGCTCGGTGGGCCGCTGGTATTTACCCAAGCCCTCTGCCCAGCCAAATTCCGGACAAGCTTGCGCGCAGGCCGCTGTCGATGCGGCACCCAAGATCAGGCCGATGACTGCGAACGCGGAGACGCGGAGTCGATGCAATGAAAGTTTCATGATTGGTTCAATGTGCTGCGAAGGTTGTTGATGGATGATCAATTGCAGCAGAGTTCCATATGCATATCTGCATTCATTGGATCTGGCACCGGCCACGGTAGTCACAGTGCGGCATTGCATCAATAGGCAAAATGCTGATTTGTAGGTGGGGATAAAGCTGATCTTCTGAGGACTTCTAGGAAAGGCACCGCGCGTCGCCGTTTGGCCCCGTCGCATTGCACACAAGTCAGCTATTTCTGCGCCACCGCACAGCAGGCTCTTGGCCGAACAAACGCAGGCCAGTGACTCGTCGCGCTTGGCCAGATCGTTCGGAAATTCCCCGTCGTGGACCGCACGCCGCATTCGGCACTACCACCGTGGCAAGTTACGATGGCACCAAGCTCCGCTTCTCCTGCGAAGGTGGCTGTGGTGCTGCGGTGTGCCACCTGACACAGCCATCGCAACCAGACAATTGCAGGGTTCGTCGAAAAGGGAAATCACATGGCAAAAGGTTACTGGGTTGCACGGGTCGATGTCACCGATCCGGAGAAGTACAAGGCCTACGTCGCGGCCAACGCGGAGGCGTTCAAGAAGTACGGGGCTCATTTCCTGGCGCGTGCAGGCCGTTTTGAGACGCTGGAGGGTTCCAGCCGCACCCGCAATGTGGTGATCGAATTTCCCTCGTATCAAGCAGCGCTCGACTGCTGGAAGTCACCCGAATATCAGGAAGCCATCAAGCTGCGGCAGCCTGCGGCAACCACCGATCTCGTCATCATCGAAGGCTACGACGGCCCGCAACCGTCGTAGCCTTGAAGACCCCGCTCAATGCAGGAAGCGCGGGTTGAAAGGCGGGGTGGGTTTGCTGCATGAACTCACGCATCTCCCAAGGCAACCCGCCGGTGCCGCGGGCCAGAACTCAAGCCCCCATCTGCCCGTACTCCGGCTTCCCGCCGCGCTCGAACCGATGGTAGGTCGCACCCTTGCTGCTCGTGACCGACTCCACCTGTTTCAGCGCCACCGGTACCGTGCCACTGCCAAAGAGCCGCTTGCCGGAGCCGAGCACCACCGGGAAAATGAACAGCCGGTACTCGTCGATCAGGTCGTCTTTCAGCAGCGTCTGGAGCAGGTCGGTGCTGCCCCAGGTCTGCACCGCCTGTCCGGGCTGCTCCCGCAGCTTCCGGAGTTCGGCAACCACGTCGCCCTTGATCAGGCTGGAGTTGTTCCAGGCCACATGCTCCAGGCTGCGCGACACCACGTACTTGGGCCGCGAGTTGAGCGCGGTCGCTATCGGGTTGCTGGGGTCGGTGATCTTGGGCCAGTAGTTGGAGAAGATGTCGTAGGTCTTGCGCCCGAGCAAAAAGCCGTCGGCATCCGTGAGCCCCCGCATGACCAGCCGCCCCATGGTGTCGTCGGCATAGGGGGCCTGCCAGCCGCCATGCAAGAAACCACTCTCACGGTCCTCGTCGGGACCGCCAGGAGCTTGCATGACGCCGTCCAGGGTCAAAAATGCATTCACGATGATCTTGGGCATGGTGTGGTTCTCCTTCAGTATCAGTACGACGAACCACACCGGGCCGAATCGACATGCCTGTCATGGAAAAGACGCTGTCTTCGAATTCGGCCAGTGTTCATTCAGGACAATGGCTTGGGGCCAAGGCGCTGCGCAATCAACTGCGAACCCAGTCCGCTTCCGATGAAGACGGCGCGCCGATTGGATGAGAGCTGGCTCACCCGAGTTCGACACCAAGTCCCGCTTTTCGGCCGTTTCGACCGCTCGCGCCTAGTCAAATCAATGGGTTAGCTGCGGTTTTTTAGATTTACTGTAGTGGCAACATTTCAGTTTGTGGGTATTGGCATATCCTAGCCGCTTGCCGCTACACTGCGCCGATGTTTGTCAAGCTCACGCGCTCGCGTGGCCTCACCTACGCCCAGTTGGTCGAATCGTTCCGTGATGAGCACGGCACGCCGCGCCAGCGCACCGTCGCCACGCTGGGCCGCGTCGATGAGAGCGGCGGCCAACTCGATGCCGTGTTGGCCGCCTTGCTGCGTGCCCGTGGCCATGGGCCGCGTGATGTGTCCGTGCCGCAGGTGTCCTTCGAGCCGGCCTTGGCGCTGGGGGATGTGTGGGCACTGCATCAGCTTTGGCATGAGTTGGGCTTTGACGCGCTGGCCGGCGTGTTTCGCCGGGCCGGCTACACCTCGCCGGTCGAGCACGCGCTGCGTGCGATGGTGTTCAACCGCCTGTGTGATCCGGACTCCAAGCTGGGCGTGCTGCGCTGGCTGGAGACCGTCAGCTTGCCTGGCATCGCCGCTGGCGCGCTGAGCCACCAGCAACTTCTTCGCAGCATGGACGCGCTGATGGACCACCAGCCTGCCGTCGATGAGGCTGTGGCACATCTGCTGCGCCCACTCATCGACGCCGAGTTGGCGGTGGCGTTCTACGACCTGACCACCGTGCGCGCCGAGGGGCTGAGTCAGCAGGATGGCGATGTGCGTCAGACGGGCCGGGCCAAGGAAGGCGGCACCGCGCGGCAGTTTGTGTTGGCCCTGGTGCAGACCGCCGAGGGCTTGCCGCTGCATCACGAGGTGCTGCCGGGCAATACGGCCGAAGCGCCGACCTTGCTGCCCATGCTCAAGCGCTTGCTGCAGCGCTACCCGCACTTGCGCCGCCTCATCGTTGTGGCCGACCGTGGACTGCTGTCGCTGGACAACCTGGACGAGCTGGCCGCGCTGAAGCTGCCGGGCGAGCGCACGCTGGAGTACATCCTGGCGGTGCCGGGACGGCGCTATGGCGAGTTCACCGAGGTGTTGGAGCCGCTGCAGGCGCGCATGGCGGGTGCCGCCGATGAAGTCATCGACGAAGTGCGCTGGCAGGACCGGCGTCTGGTGGTGGCCCACGATCCGCAACAGGCACAGCAGCAGACGCAGGCTCGGCGCGAGCGCGTCGCCGCGCTGGTCAAACGAGGCCAGCAACTGGCCGACAAACTCGATGAGCAGGAAGCCGGCACCACCGCGCGTGGCAGGAAGCTCACCGACGGCGGTGCGAGGGCCCGGTTCTTTCACGAGGTCTGCGACGCCCGACTGTCCACCATCGTGAAGGTCGATCTGCAGGCTGAGCACTTCACCTTCAGCCTCGACGACGACGCGCAGGCGCGTGCCGAGGCGATGGACGGCAAGCTGGCGCTGGTGACCAACGTCGCCGCCGAAGACCTGGCCGCCGCACAGGTCGTGCAGCGCTACAAGTCGCTGGCCGACATCGAACGGGGCTTCCGCGTGCTGAAGTCCGACCTCCAGATCGCCCCGGTCTTCCACCGCCTACCGCTGCGGATCAAGGCCCACGCCAGCCTGTGCTTCCTGGCGCTGATCCTGCACAGGGTCATGCGTCAGCGGCTCAGGCAGGCCGCCAGCCCTTGCAGTCCTGATGCGGCCTTGACACTGCTGCGGCGCGTCCAGCGTCACGCCGTCTCGATCAACGGCGCTGCGACCATTGGCGGCGTCTCCCCCCTCAGCCCAGAGCAGGCTGCCGTGTTGGCGGCGCTCAATATCAAGAAACCCACCGTACAAACCCAACTCAATCTGTTGTGAATCCGCCATAGATATTCGCTGTAGTGGCAACTTTTGAGGGCCATCCCAAGCGAATCAATGACTTATACGCGTTGGTGTCGAACTCGGGCGG
>Ga0307516_10010109_pt1 | contig 10430 bp, 10 predicted proteins | sample 19_EM_MG_FD_203310 | JGI IMG/M metagenome (GOLD analysis project Ga0307516, IMG submission 203310) | Populus trichocarpa ectomycorrhiza microbial communities from riparian zone in the Pacific Northwest, United States - 19_EM | ecosystem: Host-associated > Plants > Roots > Unclassified | place...
GTCTCGACACCGTGGTCTATCGCGCCAAGTTCGTCGCCACCATGTTCGCCGCGCGCCAGTTCATCAACCACGGCCACATCAAGGTGAACGGCCGCCGCGTCAACATTTCGAGCTACAAGCTCAAGCCCGGCGACCTCGTCGAGATCAAGGAATCCTCCAAGCAGCTCACCCCGGTGCTGGAAGCAAGCCAGCTCGGCGAGCGCGACGTGCCCGACTTCATCGAAGCCGATCACTCCAAGATGACGGCGAAGTTCAGCCGCATCCCGGCGCTGACCGACGTGCCGTTCGCAGTGCAGATGGAGCCGCATCTGATCGTCGAATTCTATTCGCGCTGATCGGTCCGCATTTTCGAGATATCAAAGGCCCCGGTTTTGCCGGGGTCTTTTTTTGCTTCGAAATGCACATGGTTCAAACACCGGCTTGGAAGTAGGATTCGGCCCAAGAATAGCTGTGCGGCGGCCAAAGGACCGATTCGGGGGAGTATCATGCGCTTGAGCGACTGCCACAACTTTCACGATTTCCGAAAGCTGGCGCAGCGACGCCTGCCCGGCCCGATCTTCAATTACATCGATGGCGCCGCCGACGACGAGGCAACGCTTCGTCAGAATACGGCGAGCTTCGAGCGCTGCGATCTGGTGCCCAACGTCCTGCGCGGTGTCGGAAACATCGACATGTCGGTGACGATCATGGGCCAGAAACTGGCCATGCCGGTCTATTGCTCCCCGACCGCGCTGCAACGGCTGTTCCACCATGACGGCGAGCGCGCTGTGGCAGCGGCTGCGGCAAAGTTCGGCACCATGTTCGGCGTATCCTCGCTCGGCACCGTGAGCCTCGAGGAATTGCGCAAGGCGCACGATACGCCGCAGGTCTATCAATTCTATTTTCACAGGGATCGCAGACTGAACCGCGCCATGATGCAGCGCGCCAAGGAAGCCGGCGTCGAGGTCATGATGCTGACGGTCGACAGCATTACCGGGGGAAATCGCGAACGCGATTTGCGCACCGGATTTTCGATCCCCTTCCGGCTGACGCTTGGCGGCATGTACCAGTTCGCGATCAAGCCGACGTGGGGCATCAACTACATCACGCATGAGAGCTTCAAGCTGCCGCAACTGGATCAGCATGTCGACATGAACGGCGGCGCCATGTCGATCGGCCGCTATTTCACCGAAATGCTCGACCCTTCGATGACCTGGGACGACGTCGCTGAAATGGTCAAGCAGTGGAACGGGCAATTCTGCCTGAAGGGCATCATGTCGGTGGCGGATGCGAAGCGCGCCGTTGAAATCGGATGCACCGGCATTGTGCTGTCCAACCATGGCGGCCGGCAGCTCGATGGCTCGCGAGCCGGGTTCGATCAGCTGGCTGAAATCGTCGATGCGGTGGGCGATAAGATCGACGTCATCATGGACGGCGGCATCCAGCGTGGCACCCATGTCCTGAAAGCATTGTCGCTCGGCGCCAAAGCCGTTGGCGTCGGACGGTTCTATCTCTATCCTCTCGCCGCAGCCGGCCAGGCCGGCGTCGAGCGCGCACTCGGCCTGATGCGGGCCGAGATCGAGCGCGGCATGAAGCTGATGGGGTGCTCATCGATCGACCAGTTGTCACGCGAAAACCTGCGGTTCAGATAATTCCACCTCTCCTCATCACGTGCAAATACCGAGAGCCAGCCATGACCTACACCCCTGCCCGGCCCGATCCCAAGGCAACGCCCGTCCGCATCAATCTGCTGTCGGACACCCAGACGCGCCCAACGCCGGCGATGCGCGAGGCGATGGCGCGGGCCGAGGTCGGCGACGAGCAGGTCGGCGACGATCCGACCGTCAACCTGTTGTGCGACCGCGTGGCCGATCTGCTCGGCAAGGAAGCCGCCGTGTTCATGCCCTCGGGCACCATGTGCAACGTCACCGCCACATTGACCTGGTGCCGGCCCGGCGACGAGATCCTGGCACACGCGAGCGCCCATATCATCGCCCGCGAAGGCGGCGCGCACGCCGCCCTTGGCGGCTTCCAGATCACGCCGCTGCCGGGCGAGAACGGACAATTTTCGCCGGAAACCTTTCGCGGCGCCCTTCATCCGCGCTCGCGCTACCAGCCGCCGCAGACCGTCGTCAGCGTCGAGCAGACCGCCAATATCGGCGGCGGCACGATCTGGAAAAAAGCAGCCCTCGATGAGGTGGTGAAGATCGCCAAGGCCAACGGGCTCGTCACCCACATGGACGGAGCGCGGCTGCTCAACGCCTGTGTCGCCACTGGAATTTCCGCCCGCGACATGGCGGCGGGATGGGATTCGGCCTGGATCGATTTCTCCAAGGGCCTCGGCGCGCCGATCGGCGGCGTCGTCGCCGGCAGCCACGATTTCATCGACAATGTCTGGCGCTGGAAGCAGCGGCTCGGTGGCTCGATGCGGCAATCCGGCATTTGCGCGGCGGCCTGCGTCTACGCGCTCGACCATCACGTCGATCGCCTCGCCGACGATCACGCCAATGCCCGGACGCTGGCCCGCGGGCTGTCGCAGATCAACGGCATCGAGGTGCAGCAGCCGGAGACCAATCTGGTATTCTTCAAGCCCGATGGCGCCGGCGTCCCCGGCGACAAAATGGTCGAGGCCTTGGCAAAGCGCGGCGTGTTCCTGGCGATGATGGACGGCCGAATCCGCGCCTGCACCCATCTCGACGTGACGGCCGCCGAGATCGAGGAAACGGTCGATCTGGTACGCGAGATCGTGCGTGGGGCCTAAGCCCCGCGCGTTGTTGGCCCCGCGCCTAGCTTGTTGCTAGGCCGCGACGTTGGCGAGGAAGCGATCGACGGAGAGACGCAGCTCGGCGGCTTGAAGCGACAGGTCCTTGGCCGTGGTCAGCACCTGATCCGCGGAACGGTTGGTATCTTCGCTCGCCGCAGCCGTTCCGGCGATGCTTTGGGCGACGCTCGCCGTTCCCGCTGCCGCCTGTCCGATATTCCTGGATATCTCGTTGGTCGCCGCGTTTTGCTGACTGACGGCTGCGGCGATCGTTGCGGTGAAGCTGTCGATGTCCTTCATGATGGCGGCGATGGCGCCGACATTGTCGACAGCCTGCCGGGTCGCCGACTGCACTTCGGCGATCTGCGATGAGATCTCCTCGGTGGCCTTTGCGGTCTGGATCGCGAGCGCCTTGACCTCTGAAGCGACCACCGCAAAGCCGCGCCCGGCTTCGCCGGCCCGTGCGGCCTCGATCGTGGCGTTCAACGCCAGCAGGTTGGTCTGTCCGGCAATGTTGCGGATGAAGCCGACCACCTCATCGATATGTTGCGCCGAGGTCGCCAGCGCCCCCATGGTTTCGTTGGCGACGTCGGCCATCCCGGTCGCGCGCTGCACGATCGCGGTGGCGTCGTGGATCTGGCCCTTGATCACCTGAACGGACTCGCCGAGCTGGCTGGTGGCGGTTGCAACCGTCTGCACATTGTTCGATGTCGCATCGGCCGTTGAGGCCGTCTCGACCGATTGCTCACCCGCGGCGCGGGCGATCGACGACAGCGTCTCGGCCGTCTCGGTCAACTCGCCCGTCATCCGGTCCGTGTTGGTGAGGACGGAGGTGACGCTGGAGCGGAAGGTCTCGATTTCGGCCTCGATCCGCAGGCGCCGGCTGACCTGCTCGTCATGGGTCAGGTCTTTGGAGGATTTCAGGATCAGCTCTTCGTCCGCGCGCGCCTTCAGGTTGGCCTGCATGACTGCAAGCGACTTCAGAAGGCGGCCAAGTTCGTCGCGCCGCCGGATGTTGATCTGATCGGTGAAGTTTCCGGCAGCCACGCGTCCCGCGATCCGCATCGCCGCGGAAATCGGCTTGCTCATGGAGTACGCAAACGCAATCGCCAGCAACAATCCGATCAGGGCGGTGCCGACGGCGATCCCCAGCATGGTCGTCCGTGCGGCGGCAACGCTTGCCTCCGCCTCGGTACGGTAGTCGAAGCCAAAGGCGGCGACGATTTCGACGAGATCATCAAGCGCGGCAACGGCCTCGTCGCCCTTCTGCGTCAGCGAGAATGTGGTCGGAATCTCGGTCTGCCCGCCAGACACCGGCTTCAGGATCTTCAACCCGTCATCTGACCAGGTCCGGATCCGGCTTTCGGCCTGCGCCAGCGCTGCCTTCGCATTCGGGCTCTGCACTCGGTCCCCGACAACCTTCAGGTCCTCGAAAATGTTGCTCCGTGTCTTTTCAAACCGGGCCACCGTGTCGCTGGAAGCGCCCTCGACGAGGCCCCGCTGCATGATGAAGCGGGCTTCGTTGAGCGAGGCATGCGCCGAACGGGCGTGATTGATCCCCATCAGCGGGCCGTCATACAGACGCACGACGAGATCGCCGGAGGTCGAGATGCCGCGGATCCCGTAATAGGCAAGCCCGCAGGCCAGCACGATCAGGATGCTGAAAACACCGAAAATCTTGTAACGGATCGACATCATAAATCTCCGGTGACCTTGTCCGAAAGGACTAGTCCGTAACCTTGACCATCAGCTTCATGCGCGGATGGATCGCGCAGATCACCTGCACGTCGCCGGCTTCCTTGAACGTCACATCGGTCGAGGTGCCCGGGGGCTGAGATCCGAGGTTGAACTCGTTGCCCTTGCTGGTCGAAATGATGTTGTGCGGCACGGTGTCGTCGTTCACGAAGGTGAGCGCCTCACCCTTCTTGACGCTGATATTGTCGGGCCCGAATACGCGGCCCTGCTGGTGAATCATCTGGTTGCCGGCAAGTGCGCCGACCGACAAGCCTACGGACATGACGAGAACGAAAACGGCTAGTCTGCGCATTGGAAATTCCTGATGTTATGACCTGGCATTTAGCGAGGGAGTGCTGGCACCGCGGTTGGACTGAGATTGCTGGTCAAAGTGTTCAGGAAAGCCACCAGATCGGTCTTCTCCTGCGACGTCAGGCCGAGCGGCTTCATCAGGTCGGAACGACTCGGCCGGTCGACGCCGCCGTGGTCATAATGGTCGATGACGGCTTCCAGCGTCGCGATCGATCCGTCGTGCATGTAGGGGCCGCGGCGTGCGATCTCGCGCAGTCCGGGCGTCTTGAACGCGTGCTCCATCTTGATGACCCCGGGCACATACTCGCCCCGCCCGATATCCTTGCTTGATAGGCCGATATCCTGGAATCCGTCATTTGTGAAATTCCAGCCCTCATGGCAGGACGAGCACATGGCCTTGGTATTGAAGACGGCGAAGCCGCGCTTGGCCTCTTCGGAGATCGCCTTCTCGTTCCCCTCGATCCAGGCGTCGAACGGCGCGCGTTCGGAGACGACGGTCCGCTCATAGGTCGCAATCGCCGCCGCGAGCGTCTTGGCCTTCATGCCCTCGCTCGGGAACGCCGAGGAAAACAGCGGCTTGTATTCCGGAATCGATGTGAGGCGCTCCATCAGCTTCTCGATCGGCATGTTCATCTCGCCGGGAGACTGGATCGGGCCGAGCGCCTGTTCTTCAAGATTGGCGAGCCTACCATCCCACATGAAGATCGCGCCCCATGCGGCGTTGACGATGGTCGGCGAACGCCGGCCGAGCTTTGCCATGCCGTGACCGACGCCGACCGCCAAGCCGTCACCCCAGCCGAAGCCCGGGCTGTGACAGCTGGCGCAGGACTGCGCCGAAGTCACCGAGAGCCGCGTATCGAAATAGAGCTTCTTGCCGAGCGAAAGTTTTTCAGGGGTGTACGGATTTTCCTCTGGGAACGGGATCACCGCCGGCCGCTTGTAGAGCGCCTTCATCGCATCGATGCCGGGTTGCGCTTTCTGGCCGAGATCGACACGGCGGGTTTCACCGACCAGTGCCGCGCCCAGGCTGGTATTTGCAAATCCGAACAGGCCGAGCGCGGTCGCTGCGAGCACCGCACCAGACAGAATCAATCGACCATGGCCAGAGCCAAGCATGCTGCACCTTTGAGGACGGGGCCGTTGGCCGGACCGAAATTATTTTTGAAAAACTGACACATCCTAGTGTGTTTTTGTTAATCAAAAATCCTTCACCAGCCGCGTAGAACTACGCAGATTCCGACACAGCCGAAAGTCCCGGCCCTCTTATTTCAGCAACGCCTGATAGATCAGCGTCTTCAACGCAAGCTGAATGCGTCCGCGCTGCGACGGCGTCTGCACCATGAAGATCGCGAACAGTTCGTGCTGCGGGTCGATGAAGAAGAACGTGCCGCCGACGCCATCCCAGCGGTATTCGCCCAGCGGCCATGAGGTATTCGGCGGCACTGATGTACGCACGGCGAAGCCGAGCCCGAAGCCGCTGGTCACCCCCGGGTAATAGGCATAGTCGCGCGCGATTCCCGTCTCGGGGCCGATATGGTCCGACGCCATCAGCGCGACGGTCTCGGGTTTGAGGTAGCGCCGGCCCTCGAAGGTACCGCGATTCAACAGCATCTGTGCAAAACGCGCGTAATCGCCAATCGTCCCGACCAGTCCTGATCCACCGGGCTCCGCCTTTCTTGGCTGAAGCGGATCGCGGATTTCGGTTGTTGCACTGATCATGCGGTCGTCCGGCATCGGCTCGGCGATGCGTCGTCGTTTTGTCTCGTCACTTACGTAGAATTCGGTCTCGCCCATTCCAAGCGGATCGAGCAGCCGTTCCTTCTCGAATTGCAACAAGGTTTTTCCCGACACCACCTCGACCACGCGTCCGAGCACGTCGGTCGAATGGCCGTAATCCCAGTGCGTGCCCGGCTGCTCGGCCAGCGGCAGCTCTGCAATTCGCTCCGCAAATTCGGCATTGGTCAGATCGCTACTGAAGAGGTCAGCCTCGGCATAGGACCTGCGCACGAGATTCCAGCCATCGAAGCCGTAAGTGAGGCCGGAGGTGTGGCGCAACAGATCCTCGATCGTGATCGGACGGTCGAGCGGCTCCCGCACCAGCATCACCGTGCCGTCGGGCCCGCGCCTTTCCACGCCGACCTTGATGTCGGCAAAGGCCGAAATGAATTTCGAAACGGGATCGTCGAGTTTCAATTTGCCGTCCTCGACCAGCATCATGGCGGCGACCGAGGTGATCGGCTTCGACATCGAATAGAGGCGAAAGATCGTATCCGCGCTCATCGGCAATTTGGTCGCGACATCGCGGACGCCGAAATTCTCGGAATAGACCGGCTTGCCGTGCTGCTGGATCAGGAGGATCGCGCCGGGGATTTTCCCGGTCGCGATCTCATTGCGGATATAGTCGCCGACGCGGTCGAGCCCTTCGCGCGAAAAACTCCCCGGCACAGGCGCCGCGGATTCGGCGCGCACCGGATCCAGACAACCGACGACAATCGCCAGCGCCGCCGCGATGAGCCCACAGGTGACGCGAGCGTCAATTCTCCATCGCTTCATAGATCAGCCGCTTGAGGGTGCTCTGGATCCGCTGCCGCTCACTCGGCGTCTGTTCCAGCAGCACGAAGAACATGTCCTGCTTGCGGTCGACCACGAAATAGCAACCGGAGGCGCCATCCCATTTCAATTCGCGGAGCGATCCCGGCGGTGGCGGCTTGCCGTTGCCGGGATCGGTACGCAGCGCAAGGCCAAGCCCGAAGCCAAAACCGTCACCGGGGAAATAGAAGTAATCTCGAGCAACGCCGGAGTCCTTGCCGATATGGTCCCTCGCCATCAGTTCGAAGGTCTTTGGGCTGAGATAGGTTTTGCCGTCGAACGTCCCGCCATTGAGCAGCATCTGCACAAAGCGCGCATAGTCCGCCATGGTCGAGACCATGCCGCCGCTCGCCGATTGCCATTTCTTGACGACCGTCGGATCGTTGATGCGGCCGACCCGGAAATCGCTGTCGTTCGGCACCGGCTGCGCAAGCAGCTTCTGCTTTTCCGGATCGGTGACGAAGAAGCCGGTATCCTTCATGCCAAGCGGGTCGAGCAGCTTTTCCTTCTCGAGCGCAAAGAGAGACTTCCCGGACGCGACTTCCATTACGCGGGCCAGGATGTCGGTGGAATGGCCGTATTGCCAAAGCGTCCCCGGCTGGTCGTGCAGCGGCAGTTTGGCAATCCGCTCGGCGAATTCGGCGAGATCGAAATCGCCGGCGTAGATATTCGCTGCCTTGTAGGCCTGGCGCACCAGGCTGTCGCCATAGAAGCCGTAGGTGACGCCCGACGTATGACGCATTAGGTCGAGTACGGTCGGCGGCCGGTTCAGCGCCACCAGTTCGAGCTTCTTGGTGCCGTCCTCGGCCTTCTTCTCCACGCCGACCTTCATGTTGGCGAAGGATGGAATGTATTTCGAGACGGGATCGTCGAGCTTGATCGTGCCATCCTCGACCAGCATTATCGATACGACGGCGGTAATCGCCTTGGTCATCGAAAACAGACGGAAGATAGTCTGGTCGGTCATCGGCGCCTTCGAGACGACGTCCTGCACGCCAAAATATTCGCGATAGACCGGCTTGCCCTTCTGCTGGATCAGCACGATCGCGCCCGGGATTTTGCCGGTCGCGATTTCGTTCCTGAAGAACTCGCCGACCTTGGCAAGCTTGTCCTGATTGAAATGCGCGCCGGCGGGAATGTCGAAAGTGCCTTCGGCAATTGCCGGCGGCGTTGCGCCCAGCATCAATGCGCCACAGACGAGCGCGTACCACAATTGACGTGACTTCATCAGATCCCTCCCCGGCTTTCGCCGGCGAAGTGTAGCGGTCGCCTCGCCGTCGGCACAAGGGCTACCGAGGGCGTCCAGCGCCGGTCACGCCATTAACCCTTGTTGGTCTTTGGACACCGCTTCATGACCGCGGCAGACGATCCGGTTCGCGTCAATTTCCCATCCTGGATGGTATAGAACGCCGTTCTGGTCCTTGGTAGAGACAACGTGAAATTGATCCGCATTGTCCTTGGCGTAACGGCTCGTCATGACGAGCGAAAACACCTTGTATGTCGTGACCAATTCAATGCCGCCATCGTCGGTGATCGCGGCTGAGATCACCTTATTCTCGTCCTGCAACGCTCCGGTGTCGCGCCGCATCGACCGGCAGGCGCTCGGCGGCCATTGCGGCGCTCGAGACAATGCTTGCCAGCAACATGAGCGAGAAGGCGATGCGCGCGGCCGTTGGGCGAAAGAATCGAACCTGCATCGCGTCGCGCTCTCCGGCCAGGTCCGACGAGATTAGCGGCTGCGTGTCATCCGTCGCAAGCGCTGCCGAAGGCGGCCAGCGCCGCTTCGTGCAGGCGGGCGCTGTCGCTAGCGAAGCAGCAGAAGACCACTTTTGTCACGCCCGGCGCGGCACTCAGGGCGTCGACCACCGTCGCCACCGCGATGCCGGCTGCGCGATCGGCGGGGAAGCGATATATCCCAGTTGAAATCGCCGGAAACGCCACGGAGGTAAGACCGTGCTTCCGGCACAGTTCGATCGAGCTGCGATAACACGAGGCGAGCAAATCGTCTTCGCCAAGGTTGCCGCCATTCCACACCGGACCAACTGTGTGGATCACATGTTGGGCCTTGAGCCGGTAGCCCCGGGTGATCTTGGCATTGCCGGTTTTGCAACCGTGCAGCATGCGGCATTCCATCACCAGTTCCGGTCCAGCCGCACGATGGATCGCGCCATCGACGCCGCCACCGCCGAGCAGGGATGAATTCGCTGCGTTGACGATGGCGTCAACGCGCAAGGAGGTGATATCGGCAACCATGACTTCCAGCCGCGCCTTGCCGAGTTGGCGCGCGCTCAAGCTCAGGCCGAGGCTGCCGCGTTGACGGTCACGCCCTTGTCGGTGAGCAGCTGCTGCAATTCACCGGCCTGGAACATCTCGCGGATGATGTCGCAGCCGCCGACGAACTCGCCCTTGACGTAGAGCTGCGGAATGGTCGGCCAGTTGGAATAGTCCTTGATGCCGTTGCGGAGCTCGGCGGACTCCAGAACGTTCAGACCCTTGTAGCCGACGCCGACGTGGTCGAGGATCTGCACTACCTGTCCCGAAAATCCGCACTGCGGAAACTGCGGCGTTCCCTTCATGAACAGCACGACGTCGTTCGACTTCACTTCATTGTCAATGAATTGCTCGATGCTCATATTCGCTTCCTTTTGCGGCACGCCCCTGCGGCTAAGCCTTCCGGGCCGGCTCATCCCGTTTAACCCGATACTGCCCATATATGTAGCCCAAACCGTTGTGCATCCAAAGTAAAATGCCGAGGAGCTGGCATGCAAGGGACCCAATGCCGGCCCAAATGGCCGGCCCCGTCATAGTCTGATGGCATCAATATCGTAGCGTCGGGAGGCTTTTATCCCCGGGCGGGAACCCCTATCTAGGACGGATTGTCCGTCAGGAACCTGTCTGCCAGAGAAACGTTCTCTCCCGAACCGGAGCCACCAGTGACGAAATCAGTATCCGCGGCCGCGTTAGCCACCCCCACCCTGTCACTTTTTTCTGATTCCGGCACCCTCGCCCAGCGACTGGTCAAAGCCTATCTCGCCGTCCGGGACGAGACCGAGCG
>Ga0307516_10010110_pt1 | contig 10429 bp, 8 predicted proteins | sample 19_EM_MG_FD_203310 | JGI IMG/M metagenome (GOLD analysis project Ga0307516, IMG submission 203310) | Populus trichocarpa ectomycorrhiza microbial communities from riparian zone in the Pacific Northwest, United States - 19_EM | ecosystem: Host-associated > Plants > Roots > Unclassified | place...
CGCAAGCAGGCCTGAACGCCCGCCCCCCTGCAACGGCGCCGGTCGCCGTTGCCCAAGACGGCCTCGAACATTCGAGGCCGTTTTCATTGGGATGTCCCGCGTTGGCACGCGCGGCACCGGCCCGGGTGAAAATACGCCTCCTGCGCGCCGCGACCTGCGCCGCGCGCCGCCTTGCCTCGCGTGCCCATGCCGTTCCTCAACATCTCCACCTACCGTTTCGTCGAGCTCGTCGACCTGCCCGCGCTGCGCGACCGCCTCGAGGCCAGCGCGGACGCGGCCGGGCTCAAGGGCACGATCCTGATCGCCCGGGAAGGCATCAACCTGTTCATGGCGGGCGAGGAGGCCGCGCTGCGCCACTGGATCGCGACGGCCCTGCGGGGCGAGCCGCCTCTTGCCGGGCTGCCCACCAAGGACAGCTTCAGCGACACGCTGCCGTTCAGGCGCCTGAAGGTGAAGATCAAGAACGAGCTGATCCGCATGAACCACCCCACGATCCAGCCGCAGCACGGTCGCGCCGCATCCGTGGATCCGGCGACGCTGGCGCGCTGGCTCGCGCAGGGCCACGACGACGCCGGCCGCGAGGTGGCCCTGCTCGACACCCGCAATGCGTTCGAGGTGGACGCCGGCACCTTCGACGGCACGCACGACTGGCGCATCGACAAGTTCAGCGACTTTCCCGCGGCGTTCGACGCCCACCGCGCCGAGCTCGAAGGCAAGACGGTGGTGAGCTTCTGCACCGGCGGCATCCGCTGCGAGAAGGCGGCGCTGTACATGCGGGAGCGGGGCCTGCCCGAGGTGCTGCAGCTCGAAGGCGGAATCCTCGGCTACTTCGCGGCCACGCAGGGCGCGGCGCCGGGCTGGCGCGGCGAGTGCTTCGTCTTCGACGAACGCCGCAGCGTCGCCGTCGACCTCGCGCCGGGCGACCCGCCGCCGTGCGAGCGCGCCGACGTCGCCTCGGAGACGCACTGAGATGCAGGCGCTCGTCCGAGCCTTCGGCGTGCTGTTGATCCTCACGGCGCTGGTGGTCACGCTCACGCACGCGCCCGACCGCACGGTGGACAGCCTCGTCACCCGCTGGGCGCCGCCGCCGTCCGACTTCATGTACGTGAAGGGCCAGTTCGTGCACTTCCGCGACGAGGGCCCGCGCGACGACCCGACGCCGCTGGTGCTCCTGCACGGCACCGCGGCAAGCCTGCACACCTGGCAAGGCTGGGCCGGCGACCTGCACGGCCGCAAGCGCGTCATCACGTTCGACCTGCCCGGCTTCGGCCTCACCGGCCCGTTCACCGGGCAATATCCGCACGACGACTACCGCGCCGACAACCTGGCCCGCTTCACGCTCGACTTCCTCGACGCGCTGCACGTCAATCGCTTCGCGATCGGCGGCAACTCGCTCGGCGGCGAGGTGGCGTGGCGCGTGGCGGCGCTGGCGCCGGCGCGCGTGGACAAGCTGATCCTCGTCGATGCGACGGGCTACGACTTCGTGCCCGAGCACATCCCGGTCGGCTTCCAGGTCGCGCGCATCCCGGTCTTCAATCGCGTCAGCGAGTTCCTGACACCGCGCACGGTGGTCGAGGAGAGCGTCAAGGATGTCTACGGCGATCCGTCGCGCGTGACCGGTGCGCTGGTGGATCGCTACTTCGAGATGATGACGCGCGAAGGCAACCGCCGCGCGCTCAACATCCGCATGCAGCAGATCGCCACCGACATCGTGCCCGGGCGCATCAAGACCCTGCACCTGCCCACGCTGATCCTGTGGGGCGCGCTCGATCACCTGGTGCCGCCGGTCAACGCGCAGCGTTTCCACACCGACATCGCCGGCAGCCAGCTGGTGGTCTTCCCCGGCCTCGGCCATGTGCCGCAGGAGGAAGATGCGGCGACGAGCGTCGGTCCCGTGCGCGCCTTCCTCGGCCTCGACAGGCCGTCCACCCTTGTTCCCGCAGCGCCCGCGGCACCGGAGCCCGCGAGCGGCGCCCGGCCGCCCGAAGCGGCCCAGCCCGAAGCGCACAGCGCGGAGAAATCCTGATGAGCCTTGACCGACGATTCGCGTTGACGCCCGAAGCCCTCACGATGATGGACACCATCGCCCGCACCGGCAGCTTCGCCGCGGCCGCGCGCGAGCTCGGGAAGGTGCCGTCCGCGCTCACCTACAGCGTGCGCCAGCTGGAGGACGCGCTCGACGTGCTGCTGTTCGACCGCAGCTCGCGCCAGGCCCGCCTGACCGCCGCCGGCACCGAGCTGCTCAATGAGGGCCGCCGCCTGCTGGCCGAGATGGATGCCGTGGCCAACCGCGTGCACCGCGTGTCCACCGGTTGGGAGACGCACCTCACGATCGCCGCCGACGCCGTCGTCTCGCGCCAGACCCTGTTCGAGCTGTGCGAGGCGTTCTACGCGCTGCGCCCGCCCGAGCTGCATGACGGCGCGGGCCCGGGCACGCGACTGCGCCTGCGCACGGAGGTGCTGGCCGGCACCGTGGAGGCCCTGATGCTGGGCGGCGCCGACCTGGCCATCGGCCTGCCCGCGGACACGCTCGCCCCCGCGGGCATCGAGATAAAGCCGCTGGGCGAGGCGCCCTTCGTCTATGTCGTCGCGCCGCACCATCCGCTGGCGAGCATGGCGGAGCCGCTGACCGACGCCGTGCTCAAGCAGCACCGCAGCGTCGCGGTGGCCGACTCGGCGCAGCGCATGTCGCCACTGACCTTCAACATCCAGCCCGGCCAGGACGTGCTGACCGTGAGCAGCATGCAGGCCAAGCTCGAGGCGCAGATGATCGGCCTGGGGGTCGGCTTCATGCCGGAGGTGCTGGTGCGCGAGCACGTGGCCGCCGGGCGGCTCGTCATCAAGCAGGTGGCGCGCCAGCGCATGGCGGTCAGCCTGGCCTACGGCTGGCGCAGCGCGGCCGCGCCACAGCCGCAGAAGGCGCCGCAAGGCCTGGCGCTCCAGTGGTGGCTGCAGCAACTCGAGAGCCCCACGACGCGCTCGGCGCTGCTGCTGCGCGGTGGGCCGTGCCCGCCGCAGGACGCGGCCGCGTGACCTACGTCGGCCGCTTCGCGCCCTCGCCCACCGGCCTGCTGCACGCCGGCTCGCTGGTGGCCGCGCTGGCGAGCTGGCTCGACGCGCGCGCGCAGGGCGGCCGGTGGCTGGTGCGCATCGAGAACGTCGACACGCCGCGCTGCACCGCCGATGCCGACACCGGCATCCTGGCGCAACTGGACGCGCTGGGCCTCGTGCCCGACGCGCCGCCCACCTGGCAGTCGCGCCGTGGCGATCGCTACGCGGCCGCACTGGCGCAGCTCAAGCGCAGCGGCTGGGCCTACCCGTGCACCTGCTCGCGCGCGGACATCGCCGCCGCGCTCGCGCGCGCGGGCGTCCCGCACGTCGCGCACGTGGAGCGGGTCTACCCGGGCACGTGCTGCCCGCCGACCTTCGCGTCCACCGATGTCGAGCCCCACACGCCGTTCAAGCGCCCGCCCGCGTGGCGCCTGCGCACGCGTACGAGCGCGGGCAACGACGTCGCGATCGACTGGCACGACCGCCTCCTCGGCGACCAGCGCCAGGACGTGACGGCCACGGTCGGCGATTTCGTCTTGAAGCGCGCCGACGGCCTCTGGGCCTACCAGCTCGCGGTGGTCGTCGACGACGCGGCCCAGGGCATCACGGACGTCGTGCGCGGTGCGGACCTGGCCGACAACACGGCCCGCCAGGTCCACCTGCAACGCACGCTGGGCCTGCCCACGCCGCGCTACCTGCACACGCCGCTGGTCTACGCCGACGACGGCCAGAAGCTGTCCAAGCAGACCGGCGCCCGCCCGCTCACGCTGCGCAGCGACGTCGACGCCGTCGTCGCACTGCGCCGCGCCGCGCGCGTGCTGGGCCTGCCCGCCGCGCTGCACGACGGCAGCGACCTCTCCGAAACACCCGCCCGCTGGCTCGCCGGGGCCATCCCCGCCTGGGCCGACAAGCTGCGCGCGGTCGGTGGCATGATCCCTCCCTCCGCGACGTCCCTGGCGTCATCTTCCCTTCTCAACCAGAGCGAAACCGACATGACCACCACCCCCTCCGGCCTGCAATACGAAGACACCAAGATCGGCGATGGCCCCGTCGCCAAGTCCGGCCAGTCCGTCACCGTGCACTACACCGGCTGGCTGTCCGACCCCACCGCCCCGAACGGCCGCGGCACCAAGTTCGACTCCAGCAAGGATCGCGGCGACCCGTTCAAGTTCGGCCTCGACCAGGGCATGGTCATCAAGGGCTGGGACGAAGGCGTCCAGGGCATGGCCGCCGGCGGCACCCGCGTGCTGACGATCCCCGCAGAACTCGGCTACGGCGCCCGCGGCGCGGGCGGCGTGATTCCGCCGAATGCGACGCTGGTGTTCGAGGTGGAACTGATCTCGTCGAAGTAGGTTCAGCGACCGGGCTGCCGTGCGGCCCGGCCGGCCAGATCCACGGATCCGGAGGCCGCTTGAGCGCTGTCAGTGGTTATCGTCGGACGGGGTGCAGATGGCTGCGGCCGGCCATGAGCGGGCATTGGCGATCGTCGGCTTTAGGGTAGGCTAGCGCCCCATGCGACTCCTTCGTGTCATCCTCGTTACAGCTGTCGCCGTAGCTGCGTGCTCGATCGGTGGCTTCATCGCGGTGTTCGCCTTGGGAGACAGTTCCATGTGCGCAAATGAAGCCCTTGTCGAAGCGGCCTCACCAAGTACAAAGCTCAAGGCCATCGTCTTCCAGCGTGACTGCGGCGCCACCACAGGGTTCAGTACCCAGGTTGCTGTTGTGCCCGCGAATGAGAGCCTGCCGAATGAGCCCGGGAACGTATTTGTCGCCGATACCAATCACGGCGCCGCACCATCCGGCAGGGGCGGAGGCCCTGAGGTAGTCGTGCATTGGCTATCGGATGGGACGCTCCACATTGACCATCATCCAAGCGCCCGAGTCTTCTTGGCAGAGCGCCGCGTCGATCACGTTCAGATTGAATATGGTCAGTAACAGCGGTGATGGCGGCCGTCCATGGTCTGCGGCCGGCCACAAGCCGCCGGTCGTGAGTGTCCGGTTTCGGGTTGTTCACCGCATCCGTCGCGTACCCGATAGCATGTCGAGATGAGGAACCCGTCGAGCTGCCCCGTCTGTCAGTCACGCGAACTGGTCGAGGGGAGAATTGTTGCGGATGGCTCCGAAAGCGGGGCCGCCGAGAAGTTCTTTCCGAGTGGGCTGCGCTTGCTTTTGCTACGTCGATCTGTGCGATTGACCGGCAAGGAGGCGTTCAAAGCCTGTACTCAATGTGGCCACGTCTGGAGTCAGCTTGATTCCACGGCATTGCGGGAATTGATCGAGGACGGCGCTTCAGATGATCTGAAGCGAAAGCTCCAGACGCGCAAATGAGCCCTCTGCAACGGGATGTCGGAGCCCGGCCAGGTGCAGCCATTCGCGACTGTCGGCTTCGGAGTCGGTCGGCGAGATCCGCCGACCGCGCGCATCCAAGAACGCACACTGCTGGGTCAATCATGAAGTTCATCTGTTTTGCGTTCCTCGCACTGACTTCGGCCGGCGCCAATGCTCAGACCGAGGTGTCGGAACCAACACCAGAGCAGATCTCCGAGTACAAGGGTAGGACGGCTGCAGACTGCTCAGCCGAGGCGATTCAGGGCGGAATGGATGCCAGCCAAGCTCACTCGTTGTGCACCTGCACGACGGCCTTCGTGTGGCAAGCAATGCCACCGGCAGAACTGAAACTGGCTTACGAGCACTCCCTGCAGAATCTCAAGAGCGAGGAGCTGAAGCTTTTGTTCCCGCACATTCGCAAGGCCGCGCGCGAGTGCAAGTCGTCGTTGAGCCAATAGGCGAGATCCGGTACCGGGCCAGAAACGGTCAATCACCTTCGGCCGCTATAAGGTTGCCTGAACTGCCTTCCAAAATCATGACTGCATTTCTTCCCTTCGAGGCAGAGGCTATCCGATTGCAGGTTGGCAATGAGCTGTCAAGCGAGGTGCTCGACTCTGTGCTCGCTGTCGATGATGCCGCGTACGACTACACCGGATGGGGATACTTCCTCAGAGTGAAGCATCCGGGCCTCCCGGCGGAGCGTTCGATTCCTGGTCCGGCCGTGGTTGGTGTCGGCGACGGCGTACTGGCAGGCTTCGTCGTCTTCCTTCAGAACAACGAGTTGACACTCGAATGCCACGGCTACGGAGATGTGGCCGTGCCGCCGGACTTTCGGGAGCGCGACGTCAAAGTCTCCGTAGCCGGTACTGGCATTCCGTTGCCGCTGAACGACAGCTTTCCGGCGGCGAATTCGGCGACCTGAAGGCCTGCAACGGGTCGATTGCACGCGCTCACCCACTGCCCTTCCAAGACCACAATCCACCCCTTGGCCGTCGTCGTTGTTTTGGACGGGACCGCGTCTCTCAGCCTGCAAGACCTGGCACCCGAGTTCTCGAGATGCCAGTTTGTCCGGATTGGCTTCCAGCAACCTCCTGCAATCCCTCGTGAGGGGGTGGCGGCATGGCCGCGCCCGGCCATACTCGCGCGGTTACCACGTACCCCCATGGAGAACACCATGAAGACGACCAAGCTCCGCGGCGCTGCGCTGGCGCTCGCCCTCACCCTTTCCCTTGCAGGCCAGGCGAATGCCGCGCCGGCCAGCCGCGCTTCGCTGGAAGCGCTGTTCCAACTGACGCACGCCGACTCGATGATCGATGGCGCCTACGACGCGATGCACAAGTCGATGTCGCAGATGTTTGCCCAGGATGCCCGCCAGCGTGGCGCATCGCCCGCGCGCCAGCGGATCGAGGCGAAGGCAACGGACGACATGATGGCGCTCGTGCGTAGCGAGTACAACTGGGCGGTCATCGAGCCCGACATGATCGACGCATACCAGAAGACTTTCACCGAGGAAGAGGTGACCGCGATGATCAACTTCTACTCGACCCCGGCCGGGCAGGCGGCGATCACCAAGATCCCGCAGCTGATGCAGACCGTGATGGCGGGCTCGCAGGCCCGCATGCAGGCGCTGCTGCCGCGCATCCGCGCGATCGCCGAGAAGGCGCGCGCGGAGGCGGACGCGGCCGACGCCGCGCATTGAGCACAGGCCGAATTGCATGCTGCGTCCCTTCATGCAAGCCCGTACCGCTTTTATCCGCAATTTCCAATGAGGCACCAGACGATGAAAGCCTCAAGCAGCCTGCTGCTGACGAGCGTTCTCGTCGTTGGTTGCGCGACTCAAAGAGTTGTTGTCGAACCGGGGGTGCTCCTGCGGCTTCGGTGATCGGATGGGCTCCTCGTCCCGCCGTGGCCCGCCGAGCATGTGAAGCCCAGCCTGTCCGGGCAAGCGACTCACCTCCCGGCCCGGGACATCATTCCGGAACCGTGGCCCCTGGTTCATGCCGCGTTGCAGGCGTGGGATAGGGAACGTCCGGCCTCCCGATCGGCATCCACCGTCACGGACGGCAGGCGCCATCCGTGTGCCCGATCAACCCGCCAGGAGAACGCCATGGATGCCTTGTCTTCATCGATTGCCCATCGCCAACCTCGGCCTCGCCTTGTCCAGACGTGCGTCGCACTCGCGTGCAGCGCGGGCCTCTGGAGCTTCGAGGCTCACGCGACATCGAACCAACCGCAACCCCCCTGCCATCCGAACCCGAATGCCAGGGCCGACGGCGAGTTCGTCGAGCATCGGGGAGACGTGCGTCATTTGCCGGATGCGCTTCGAGAGCGGCTCGAGGCGCTGGCGCAACGTCCGCATTCGGTGCTGCCGGTCCAGGCCTACGCCGAAGCCGACCTGCCCAGCCAGTTGTTCCAGTACTACCTCCTGGACAGCAAGGACTTCGAACCGAATCCATTCACGCACCAATTCCAGGGCGTCAACGACCAGGTGCAATTGACCGCCACCGGCTTCGACTGCGGCCTGTCGACCATCGGCGCCGTGCGGCTCGTCGTGGAACCCAAGCCCGATCTTCCGACCGATCCGAACGATGTTCGTGCCTTCATCGACATCTTCACCGATCTGTCGGGCCTGTTCGTCATCAACAACGAGAGCGGTTGGTACGAAGGCTGGATGATCCACGACCTGCGCGTCGCCCCGGTCGGCACGGCTTCGGCAACCGGCAGGCCGCCATTCGGCACCATCACGGCCGAGGACGCGTATGCACTGAAGGCCATGGGGGCGGGTCACAACGTTTCCGGGCGTCTCTTCACGATGGACGGCCGCGACGTGCGCTTCCCGAGCCCCGCCGACCGGTTTCCAGGCCACCAGACCAACGTCGTGCCCCTGCAACTGAGCATGGGCGCCTACAACTGCCTGCAGCAAAGCGATTGCCACTCGTACTGGGAATTCAACTACACCACCGACTGGATCCATCCGACCTATGAACTGCCGTTCACGGGCGGACTGCCCGGCACCTTCGAAGCGGGCACCGTCGGGGCCCTGTCGTCCCTCGTGCCGGGGTCAGGGCCCTCGGGCGTGAAAAACAATCCGGTCACGTACGGCGACAACCCGAACACCAACGGCGCGCTGATGGCCAGCGGTCCGCGCGACCCTGACAAGTTCGACGGCGATGTCGATGCGCAACGCGAATTCCGCATGCGGTTCATCCCGAGTGGCCTCGCCAACGAGATCTACCTGGACGTCTACGAACGGGTCAGGTCGTTCGAGCCGGGCGTACCGTTTCCGCAACGCCTGTTCGACGCGTACGCAGCCGAGGTGAAGCGGGTGGACACCAACGGGGACGGCGTCATCTCCGCGGTGGAAGGCGATGTCGACACGGCATCCGACGGTTTCGCCGACAACGCGCGACTGTTCCTTCCGGCGACGTCGTTCAATCGTTTCGCTGTCACGCGAGAGATCAACGACGGCCTGCTGGCACCGCGCTTCGCCCCGAGCCAGCGGGCCTGGGTGGCGAGCGGACCCGAGAAGACGGTGCACCCGGCGGTGCGTGCGTCCGAAGGACGGGATGGCGACGATCGCTGACGACATTGCCGTTCGCAAGCAAGCGTCTTTGGCGATGCCCCCGGCATCCACGCTCAAGCCTCGACGTGCATCGCAATCCGGAGCACGTCGAGATCACCGCGCGGCCGGCCGATCAACTGCAGCCCCATCGGCAGGCCCGCCGCGCCGAAGCCCACCGGCACGCTGATCGCCGGCAGGCCCGCGAGCGTCGGCAGGATCGTCACCTCCATCCAGCGATGGTAGGTGTCCATGGGCCGGCCGGCGATCTCGGTGGGCCAGCGCAGCGCGGCGTCGAAAGGCCAGCATTGCGCCGAGGGCAGCGCAAGAAAGTCGAAGTCCTCGAACAGCGCCAGCATCCGCTGGTGGACGAGCGTGCGCGTCGCGCTCGCGGCGAGCAGGTCGGGGCCGCTGAGCGAGCGGCTCTGGTCGTACTCCCACAGCGCTTCGTCCTTGATCCGCGCGCGGTTGCGCGGGTCGAGCAGGAAGGGCGCCATGCGTGCGCCGACGAGCGCGCGGCGCCACGTCAGCCAGCAGTCCCACACACGATCGGGCGGCATTCCCAGTCGGGCGGGCTCGACCCTGCAACCGCGACCCTGCAAGCGCGCGAGCGCGCGTTCGCAGAGTTCGAGGATGCCCGGCTCCATCGCGAGATGGCCGTCGAGATCGCCCAGCCAGCCGATGCGCTGGCCCGCGGGATCGCTGTCCAGCGGCTGCTCGAACTGGCGGCCGTCCTCGGCGATCGACAGGGGCGCGCGCGCGTCCCATCCGGACTGGATCGCGAGCAGGCGCGCGAGGTCGGGCACGTTGCGCGCCATCGGCCCCTCGGTGGACAGCTGCGCGATCCAGGCGTCCAGCACCGGCCATTGCGGGACGCGGCCCTGGCTCGGGCGCATGCCGACGACGTTGTTCCAGCCCGCGGGATTGCGCAGGCTGCCCATGAAGTCGCTGCCGTCGGCGACCGCAAGCATGTGCGTCGCGAGCGCCACGGCCGCCCCGCCGGAGCTGCCGCCGGCCGACTTCGTCGTGTCGAAGGCGTTCGCGGTGGCGCCATTCACGCTGTTGAACGTGTGCGAGCCGAGCGCGAACTCGGGCACGTTGGTGCGGCCCATCACGATGCAGCCCGCGGCCTTCATGCGCGCCACCATCAGGCTGTCCTGCTTCGGAACGAAGTCGGCCAGCAAGGGACTGCCGGAGGTCGTGACCATGCCCGCGACGGGGGTCGTGTCCTTGAACGCCTGCGGCACGCCGTGCAGCCAGCCCATGCTGCTCCCGCGCGCCAGCATCGCATCGCGCGCGTCGGCCTGCGCGAGCAACGACGCCTCGTCGACCCGCGCGACGATCGCGTTGAAGCGCGGATTGACCGCGTCGACGCGGCGCAGGGTGGCGACCATCACCTCGCGGCACGAGACCGCGCGGGCGTGGATCGCGCGCGAGAGCGCGATCGCGGTGCCGTCGAGGAGCGCGTCGTCGCTCATGGGTGCAGGTGCC
>Ga0307516_10010111_pt1 | contig 10429 bp, 10 predicted proteins | sample 19_EM_MG_FD_203310 | JGI IMG/M metagenome (GOLD analysis project Ga0307516, IMG submission 203310) | Populus trichocarpa ectomycorrhiza microbial communities from riparian zone in the Pacific Northwest, United States - 19_EM | ecosystem: Host-associated > Plants > Roots > Unclassified | place...
CCGACGGCCCCGGGCCGCTCGTCGGGGAAGCCGGCCAGGATCCGGGCGGTCTCCTTGAAGGTGCACAGCGGCGCCCCGCGCGTGGGTTCGACGGGGCGGTCGGCACGCAGGTCGTCGACGAGCCGCTTGGCGGTGGCGGGGGTCTGGTTGTCGAAGAACTCCCAGTTGACCATCACCACCGGCGCGAAGTCGCAGGCCGCGTTGCACTCGATGTGCTCCAGGGTGACCTTGCCGTCGTCGGTGGTCTCGCCGTTGCCGACACCCAGGTGCTCCTGGAGGGTCTCGAAGATCGCGTCGCCGCCCATCACCGCGCACAGCGTGTTGGTGCAGACACCCACCTGGAAGTCACCGCTGGGCCGGCGCCGGTACATGGAGTAGAAGGTGGCGACCGCGGTGACCTCGGCCGTGGTCAGGTCCAGCACGTCCGCGCAGAACCGCATCCCGGTGCGCGTGACATGGCCCTCCTCCGACTGCACGAGATGCAGCAACGGCAGGAGCGCCGAGCGGGAGTCCGGGTAGCGGGCGATGATCTCCCGCGCATCCGTCTCCAGCCTCGCTCGAACGTCGTCCGGGTAAGCGGGCGCGGGCAGTTCGGGCATGCCCAGGCTGACGCCCCGCTCCGAAGAAGAGGTGGTCACCGGTCGACGCCTCCCATCACGGGGTCGATGGACGCGACAGCGACGATGACGTCGGCGACCTGGCCGCCCTCGCACATCGCCGCCATGGCCTGCAGGTTGGTGAAGGACGGGTCCCGGAAGTGGACCCGGTAGGGGCGGGTGCCGCCGTCGGACACGGCGTGCACCCCGAGTTCGCCCTTGGGCGACTCGACCGCCACGTACGCCTGTCCCGGCGGTACGCGGAAACCCTCGGTGACCAGCTTGAAGTGGTGGATCAGGGCCTCCATGGAAGTGCCCATGATCTTCTTGATGTGGTCGAGGGAGTTGCCGAGGCCGTCCGGGCCCAGGGCGAGCTGGGCGGGCCAGGCGATCTTCTTGTCGGCGATCATGACCGGGCCGGGCTGCAGCCGGTCCAGGCACTGCTCGACGATCCTGAGGGACTGGCGCATCTCCTCCAGCCGGACCAGGAAGCGGCCGTAGGAGTCGCAGGAGTCAGCGGTGGGGACGTCGAAGTCGAACGTCTCGTAGCCGCAGTACGGCTGCGCCTTGCGCAGATCGTGCGGCAGGCCGGTGGAGCGCAGGATCGGGCCGGTGGCGCCGAGGGCCATGCAGCCGGCCAGGTCGAGATAGCCGACATCCTGCATACGGGCCTTGAAGATGGGGTTCCCGGTGGCGAGCTTGTCGTACTCCGGGAGGTTCTTCTTCATCTTCTTCACGAACTCGCGGATGTGGTCCACCGCGCCGGGCGGCAGGTCCTGCGCGAGTCCGCCGGGGCGGATGTACGCGTGGTTCATCCTCAGGCCCGTGATGAGCTCGTAGATGTCGAGAATCATTTCACGATCACGGAATCCGTAGATCATGATCGTGGTGGCGCCGAGTTCCATGCCGCCGGTGGCGATGCACACCAGGTGCGAGGACAGCCGGTTCAGCTCCATCAGAAGCACCCGGATGAGAGTGGCGCGGTCCGGGATCTGGTCCTCGATGCCGAGGAGCTTCTCGACGGCGAGACAGTAGGCGGTCTCGTTGAAGAAGGACGTCAGGTAGTCCATGCGCGTCACGAACGTGGTGCCCTGCGTCCACGTGCGGAACTCGGTGTTCTTCTCGATACCGGTGTGCAGATAGCCGATGCCGCAGCGGGCCTCGGTGACCGTCTCGCCGTCGATCTCCAGGATGAGGCGGAGCACTCCGTGGGTGGAGGGGTGCTGCGGCCCCATGTTGACGACGATGCGTTCGTCGTCGGCGCGGGCCGCGGACTGGACGACCTCGTCCCAGTCGCCACCGGTGACCGTGTACACGGTGCCCTCGGTGGTCTCACGCGGAGTTGCGTGCTGCGTGCTCATGAGTACGACCTCCGCTGGTCCGGAGCCGGGATCTGGGCGCCCTTGTACTCGACGGGGATGCCGCCGAGGGGGTAGTCCTTGCGCTGCGGGTGGCCCTGCCAGTCGTCCGGCATCATGATCCGCGTCAACGCCGGGTGACCGTCGAAGACGATGCCGAAGAAGTCGTAGGTCTCGCGCTCGTGCCAGTCGTTGGTGGGATAGACGGAGACCAGCGACGGGATGTGCCGGTCGGTGTCCGGGGCGCTGACTTCGAGGCGGATCAGCCGGTTGTGGGTGATCGAGCGCAGGTGGTAGACGGCGTGCAGCTCGCGGCCCTTGTCGTGGGGGTAGTGGACGCCGCTCACCCCGGTGCAGAGCTCGAAACGCAGGGCGGGGTCGTCGCGCAGGGTGCGGGCGACGCGGAGCAGGTGCTCACGTTCGATGTGGAAGGTGAGCTCGTCGCGGTCGACGACCGTCCTCTCGATCGCGTTGCCGGGCAGGAGCCCCTGTTCCTCCAGGGCGCCTTCCAGCTCGTCGGCGACCTCGTCGAACCAGCCGCCGTAGGGACGGCTCGCCGCTCCCGGGAGCCGGACCGAGCGGACCAGGCCGCCGTAGCCGGAGGTGTCGCCGCCGTTGTTGGCGCCGAACATGCCGCGCTGGACGCGGATCTCCTCACCACCCTCGCCGCGCTGGCCGGGGAGGTTGTCGGTGCCGAGGTCCTTTTCGGGGTTCACCCCGTTCGACCCGCTCGCGCCCGTGGTGCCGTTCGCGTCGCTCACCGCAGCAGCCCCTTCATCTCGATCGTCGGCAGGGCCTTGAGCGCCGCTTCCTCCGCCTCCCGAGCCGCCTCCTCGGCGTTCACACCGAGCTTGGAGGTCTGGATCTTCTGGTGGAGCTTGAGGATGGCGTCCATCAGCATCTCCGGCCGTGGCGGGCAGCCGGGGAGATAGATGTCGACCGGGACGATGTGGTCGACGCCCTGGACGATGGCGTAGTTGTTGAACATGCCGCCCGAGGAGGCGCAGACCCCCATGGAGATCACCCACTTGGGGTTCGGCATCTGGTCGTAGACCTGCCTGAGCACCGGCGCCATCTTCTGGCTGACCCGGCCGGCCACGATCATCAGGTCCGCCTGCCGCGGGGATCCGCGGAAGACCTCCATGCCGAAGCGCGCCAGGTCGTAGCGGCCGGCGCCGGTGGTCATCATCTCGATGGCACAGCACGCGAGGCCGAAGGTGGCGGGGAAGACGGACGACTTGCGCACCCAGCCCGCGGCCTGCTCGACGGTGGTCAGCAGAAAGCCGCTCGGCAGCTTTTCTTCGAGTCCCATGACTAAAGGCCTCTCAGTCCCATTCCAGGCCGCCGCGGCGCCATACGTACGCGTAGGCGACGAAGACGGTGAGCACGAAGAGCAGCATCTCCACGAGCCCGAAGACACCCAGGGCGTCGAAGGTGACAGCCCAGGGGTAGAGGAAGACGATCTCGATGTCGAAGACGATGAAGAGCATCGCCGTCAGGTAGTACTTGATGGGGAAACGCCCGCCGCCGGCCGGCGTGGGGGTCGGTTCGATCCCGCACTCGTAGGCCTCGAGCTTTGCCCGGTTGTACCGCTTCGGACCGATCAGCGTGGCCATGACCACGGAGAAGATCGCAAAGCCTGCCCCGAGGGCTCCCAGTACGAGGATGGGCGCATACGCGTTCACCGCTCCTCGCTCCTCTCAGTCGGCACTGACTGCTGGCGATGGCGTCGGACTCACATCCGCCCCACCTGTTCCACGAACCCCGCTCGTCCCGGCGAAGATCGAGAACATGTGAAGCAGGTCACAAGCCCAACTGCCTCGCATCCTATGCCTGCCGCTCTGTGATCTGCGACACGGGGTATTGGACAAGCTTTGTGATCTCCACCACCTGACGAAGGATCATGACGTCGGATGAACGGTGATCTTCACACGTGAAGCGTCCGAGTGATCACGAGAGGTGACATTTCCGCTAGTCAGTGCCGTATGAGCGGGGCGTCTCCATATCAAGAGACTTCTCTTGCATGCAAATTGGTGCTGGACGCGAGGCCTTGATAGAGGGTCGCGTTCACACCTCGGAGAGGGAGGGCCGCGGAGGTGTGGACGCGTGCACGCGTTCACGAGCGGGGTCCGCTCGTGACCCGCTCGCAATCGGTCCGTGATCTACCGAAAGGCGCGGCCGCTCTCGTAATGGTTGCGTGACCTCCGCCACATCCACAAGAGCCACACAAGAAGCAGGGTTGGCCACTCACTGCAACAGATGGTAGGCGGAGGGCAATTCGGACGAAACGACGAAAGACCATGATCACAGGCTTGATCACCGACGTCCGCAATGTCCGTTACGGCGTCAATAAAGAGCGACACGCCCGGCGTTCCAAGGTCCGATTGAACAACTGTGGCGCAGCACACGTTTCTTGAAGGTATGGAGGAGCCCCTGATACCGGTTGTTCTCATGTCCCACACCGCTCACATACGCAGCCACCGGAAACCCCGCCGCAGCGCGTCGAAAAACGCGATGCGGGCCGGAGTGGCCGGTGGCGTTCTCAGCACCCTGGCAGTCGTCGGGGCGGCCGGCGCGGCCAACGCCGCCGAGCCGGTGACGCAGACTCTTGAACTGCCCACCCTGACGGCCGACATGTCCACGCAGGTCGCCCAGTCCGCCGACGCCACACAGCAGGCCGCGGCGAACTACCAGCTGCAGGCCGAGCGTGACGCGGCCGCCACAAAGGCCGCGAAGCAGGCCAAGGCGGACCTCGCTGAGGCGAAGCAGAAGGCCGCGGCCAAGAAGAAGGCCGCCGAGGAGGCCGCTCGCAAGGCCGCTGCCGAGCGCGCGTCCCGCAGCAGCGAGCGGACCACCCTGTCCGCCTCCTCGAGCGCTGACACGTCCGCCAGCACGTCCACGTCCACGTCCACGTCGACGGCCACCGGTTCGGCCGCCGCGGTCGTCTCCTTCGTGAAGGCTCAGGTCGGCAAGGCGTATGTGTCCGGCGCGACCGGCTCGTCCGCCTACGACTGCTCCGGACTCGTCCAGTCCGCCTTCAAGCAGGTCGGCATCAGCCTGCCGCGTGTCTCGCAGGACCAGTCGACCGCCGGCACCCAGGTCTCGCTGAGCAACCTGCAGCCGGGCGACATCCTGTACTGGGGCAGCGCGGGCAGCGCGTACCACGTGGCGGTGTACGTCGGTGACGGCATGTTCGTCGGTGCGCAGAACTCGTCGACGGGTGTCGCCGAGAAGCCGCTGTCGTACGACCCGCCGACCGGCGCGGTGCGGGTGCTCTGACACCCGGGCACGCACAACCGTACGGAGGGGGCCGCAGCCGCTCGGGGGCTGCGGCCCCCTCCGTCATGCCCGAGGACCGTCCGAGGAGGGTGCCCGTCGGGCGGACCGGCGGGCGGAGGGCGTCGCACACCGGGCCGCCGGGACAGCCGCTCTCAGCGACTGACCGCGCCCTCAGCGACTGATCACGCCTTCGGGGCCACCTTGCTCAGCCCGTTGATGATGCGGTCCATCGCGTCGCCGCCCGTGGGGTCGGTGAGGTTGGCGAGCATCTTGAGGGTGAACTTCATCAGCAGGGGGTGGGTCAGGCCGCGCTGCGTCGCGATCTTCATGACCTTCGGGTTGCCGATGAGCTTCACGAAGGCGCGGCCCAGTGTGTAGTAGCCGCCGTAGGTGTCCTTGAGGACGCGCGGGTAGCGCTGGAGGGCCAGTTCGCGTCCCGCGGGAGTGGCGCGGGCGTGGGCCTGGACGATCACGTCGGCGGCGATCTGGCCGGACTCCATGGCGTAGGCGATGCCCTCGCCGTTGAAGGGGTTCACCAGGCCACCGGCGTCGCCGACCAGCAACAGGCCCTTGGTGTAGTGGGGCTGGCGGTTGAAGGCCATGGGGAGCGCCGCCCCGCGAATGGGCCCGGTCATGTTGTCCGGGGTGTAACCCCAGTCCTCCGGCATCGACGCGCACCAGGCCTTCAGGACCTCGCGCCAGTCCAGCTCCTTGAAGGAGTTGGAGGTGTTCAGGACGCCCAGGCCGACGTTCGACGTGCCGTCGCCCATGCCGAAGATCCAGCCGTAGCCGGGCAGGAGGCGGTCCTCGGCACCCCGGCGGTCCCACAGCTCCAGCCAGGACTCCAGGTAGTCGTCCTCGTGGCGGGGCGAGGTGAAGTACGTACGGACCGCGACGCCCATCGGACGGTCCTCGCGCCGGTGCAGGCCCATCGCGAGGGACAGCCGGGTGGAGTTGCCGTCGGCGGCGACGACCAGCGGGGCGCGGAAGGTGACCTCGCGTTTCTCGTCGCCGAGCTTGGCGTGCACGCCGGTGATACGGCCCGTGCGGTCGTCGAGGATCGGCGCGCCCACGTTGCAGCGCTCGTACAGCCGCGCGCCCGCCTTCTGCGCCTGTCGCGCCAGTTGCTCGTCGAAGTCGTCACGCTTGCGGACGAGGCCGTAGTCCGGGAAGGAGGCGAGATCCGGCCAGTCGAGCTGCAGCCGCACACCCCCGCCGATGATCCTGAGGCCCTTGTTGCGCAGCCAGCCGGCCTCCTCGGAGATGTCGATGCCCATGGCCACGAGCTGCTTGGTGGCGCGCGGGGTGAGGCCGTCGCCGCAGACCTTCTCGCGCGGGAACTCGGTCTTCTCCAGCAGAAGCACATCGAGTCCGGCCTTGGCGAGGTGATACGCGGTGGTGGAGCCGGCTGGCCCCGCGCCGACGACGATCACATCGGCGGTGTTTTCGGAGAGGGGCTCGGTCACGGCGGGATCTCCCCAAGTTCGGAATATACGTGCCGACCGGCACTGGACATGGGCAGTCTATTCAGCAGAATTGATCACCCGGCTGAAGGGCTGCCCAGTGAACCGAGCTCTCCCCGTAGTACGGCTGCGTGTCCCCACCGACGAGGACGCCGTGGCCTGGCACCGGACCTTCGCCCACCCGGACGTCATGGAGTTCCACGGCGGCAAGATCGCGGAGCTCTCGGTCTATGAGGAGCTCACCGCCCGCCAGCGCCGGCACGACGCCGAGCGGGGCTACTGCCTGTGGACGATGCTCGACGAGTCCGGTCAGGTCATCGGCTTCACCGGAGCCCAGCCGTGGGAGCGGGAGTGGGGCCCCGCCGGCGAGATCGAGATCGGCTGGCGGCTCGGACGGGAGCACTGGGGCCAGGGGTACGCCACCGCGGCGGCCCGGATGACGGTGGAGCGGGTGCGGGCGACGGGAGTGCCGAGTGTGGTGGCGATGGTGGCGGCCGGCAACGCGCGCTCCATCGCGGTGACCCGGCGCCTGGGCATGAGCCTCGCCGAGGTCTTCGTGACGCCGAGCACCCGCCAGGAGGGGCACTGCTACCGCCTGATGCTGTAGCACACGCCATCTCACCGAGAGTAATCGACTGCTACAGAAAGAAACCTGGCGCTTCCGGGCGGTACCGGCCCGGGGTTACCCTGCCAGTACCGCTGGGGGTGACATCCGTGCGAATAACACCCAAACCGTCTGATGTGCGTGTGCCGAAGCTGGTCGGACTGATGGCCATGGACGCGCGTGAGGCAGCCGCGACAGGCGGCGTGCTGCTCGCCACGCCCGACCGTCCCGACTTCCCTCGCACCGTCGTCGACTACGTCGTACGGCAGTATCCGCCACCCGGTGTCGAGGTGCCGCGCGGGGCCGTGATCACGGTCTGGTTCGAGTTCGGCGAGGGTGAGGGCGGCGGGGGCACGGGCGTCCGCGAGCCTCGCCTGCCCCGGCCCGGCGGCGGCGGTATGCAGCGCGAGCTCGACGAACCGGGCGGCCCCTTCGCCACCGCGGCCGGATTCGGCTCACCGCACCGACGGCCGGCCCTTGAGGCCCAGCCTCACTGACCGCCGGTCTCGAAGCCGCCCTGCTGCCCCACCGGCCTGCTGCCCCTGCCCTGACTGTCCCCGCCCTGCTGCCCCACCGGCCTACCGGCCGTCGGTCTTGAACCCCCGGTGCAGGGCCACGATCCCGCCGGTCAGGTTGCGCCAGGCCACCTTCGACCAGCCGGCCTTGCGCAGCCGCTCGGCCAGTGCGGGCTGGTCGGGCCAGGCACGGATGGACTCGGCGAGGTAGACGTACGCGTCGGGGTTCGAGGAGACGGCACGGGCCGCCGGGGGCAGGGCACGCATCAGGTACTCGGTGTACACCGTGCGGAACGGCGCCCAGGTCGGATGGGAGAACTCGCAGATCACGACCCGGCCGCCGGGCCTGGTCACCCGGTACATCTCACGCAGCGCGGTGTCCGTGTCCTGCACGTTGCGCAGCCCGAAGGAGATGGTGACGGCGTCGAAGGTGTCGTCCTTGAAGGGCAGCCTCGTCGCGTCGCCCGCGGTGAACGGCAGCCAGGTGTGCTTGCGCTTGCCGACCTGGAGCATGCCGAGGGAGAAGTCGCAGGGGACGACGTACGCGCCGGTGCGGGCGAAGGGCAGGGAGGACGTGGCCGTACCGGCGGCCAGGTCCAGGACCTTCTGCGCGGGGCGGGCGTCGACGGCCTTGGCGACCTCCTTGCGCCACACCCGGTCCTGGCCGAGCGACAGCACGTCGTTGGTCAGGTCGTACCGTTCCGCCACGTCGTCGAACATCGAGGCGACTTCGTGCGGCTGCTTGTTCAGGGAGGCGCGGGTCACGGGGCCATTGTTGCAGTACGTCCCCCCGCGCCCGCTCAGGGGAGGAACCGCGGCTTCTTCTTCGCGGCCACGTCCTCCACCCACCCGCACAGCAGGATGAAGACGGCGATCAGGACCCAGCCGACGCCGAACATGAACCACTGGCTGTCCAGCGGCAGATACCTCTCGAACGCGGGCACCTCCCAGAACTGGTCGATCAGCGGGACCGCCAGGATCAGCGCGAGCTCGTGCCAGAGGTAGATCGTCACGGCCCGGGCGTTGAAGACCGTCACGATCCGGTCCAGGCGGGGGAAGCTGGTCAGTCCCGCGAAGTCGATCCGGAACCGGGCCTTGGCCCACATCAGGAGCATGACGAAACCCGCCGACCAGAAGGCCTGTGCGAGCGGGATCTCGTCCAGGTCGTAGGTGCCGAACTCGGCCTGGTGGGAGTAGGCGTACCAGCCGCCGTAACCGAGTGCGGCGAATGACAGCAGGACCACCACGGCCGGCTTCAGCCGCTGCAGCACGCCGTCGCGGTGGGCGAAGCCGAGGATCCAGCAGAACAGGTACGTCGACAGGTCCCACATCGCGCTGCCGACCCGGTTGTCCGGCCCTGACCAGACGAAGTTCAGGACCAGGATCGGCGCGAGGGACAGGAACAGCACGGGCACGGGGGCGAGTCGGAACACCTTCAGCAGGAGCGGGGACAGGAGCACGAACCAGAGGTACGTCCGCAGGTACCAGAGGATCTCCCAGGCCTGCTCGCCCCACGCGTTGCCCGGGGGATCGCCGAGCGGGACGATCCAGTAGACGATCTGCCAGCCCGGCATCCAGTCGTGGACCAGCATCGCCACGACCACGAAGAGGCCCCAGAACCAGAACGGGGGCAGGAGGCGGCGCAGCCGGCTCCTCACCACCGTGAGCGCGGGCCGCTCCAGGGACTTCGCCATCAGGGTGCCGGCCAGGCCGAACATGATCCCCATGGAGGGGAAGACCAGTCCGGCCCAGGCCCAGCCGAAGGTGTGGTAGGTGACGACACGGATGAGGGCGACGGCCCTGAGGGTGTCGAAGTAGCGGTCGCGGCCGGCGGGCTTCGCCGGTGGCGGAGGCTTCTCCTCCTCCGCCCCGACGGCAGCCTCGGCCTCCGGCGCCGCCCCCGGCCCCGGTTCCGGCCTCGGCTCCTCCAGCACGGGCAGCGTCGCCGTCACGTCGGGCGTCGGCGCCTCCTGCCCGTAGTCCATGTACTGCTGGGTGTACGGCTGTTGGGTGTACGGCTGCGACGGTTGCTGCGGATACGGCTGCTGGGAATACGGCTGCGACGGCTGCTGGGCGTACTGCCGCTGGTCGTGACCCGCGTATCCCTCGTACTCCCCGTAATCGTGGCCGGGCTGCTGCCCGTACCCATAGCCGTACCCCTGCGGCTGCTCCTGCCCCCAGCTCATCAGCTCGCCCCCGCCGGAGTGCCGACCTCGCCGGTGCGCTTCAGTTTCTGCCAGCGCAGGCGGCCGCCGGTGAGGGCGGTGATGGAGGAGTGGATAAGGACGAGGTACATCATCTGGCGGTAGGCCAGTTGTTGCAGGGGCATCATCAGCAGGTAGCGGTACTTCTCGCTGTCGAGGCGGAAGGCGTACGCCGCGCACACGAGTTGGATCGCCAGCACCGCGAACCACGCCAGCAGTGCCGCCCGGAAGTCGATGAAGATCATCGAGTAGGCGGTGAACACGTCGATGAGCGGGGCGAAGACCGGCGTGACGATCTGGAAGATGACCACCAGCGGCATGCCGACCCGGCCGAAGCGTCCCGAAGGTCCCTTGTCCGTGAGGGACTTGCGGTGCTTCCAGAGCGCCTGCATGGTGCCGTAGGACCAGCG
>Ga0307516_10010113_pt1 | contig 10427 bp, 13 predicted proteins | sample 19_EM_MG_FD_203310 | JGI IMG/M metagenome (GOLD analysis project Ga0307516, IMG submission 203310) | Populus trichocarpa ectomycorrhiza microbial communities from riparian zone in the Pacific Northwest, United States - 19_EM | ecosystem: Host-associated > Plants > Roots > Unclassified | place...
AAACATCTTGCATGAACACCTCAATGGATAATGTAATGAGGCAGGTTCTGTGGTTCGAAATCCATGTACAGATGTGTAGGTCATGGAATGCAGGAAGGATTGTCTTGACTTGGTCCTCGGCAGCTATTTTCTTGTTGAAAAAGAAATTGCTGGAGGCAGATTCGAATTTGATGATAAGGCGGGGGGTGAGGTTGCCAGGAGTGAGTAACAGTACTTTCTTCACATCCATATGCTGTAGTTCGTTGTATCAGGACTGGTTGAAAGACATTGGTATGGCAGGTGAATCTGAAGATGAGGATGATGAGGATAATGATGAGGATAATGACATGGGAGAAGGAGGAAGAGAAGGGAGTAAAGGTGATGAAACACATGAAGGTGTATGTATGTGTGTCGAAATAATATCAGGTGATGATGGGCAAGGTTGAGTGATGGTCTGGAGTTTGTCATTGACATTGGGGTTGGTGATGAGGGATCCAAGTGCATCACTAAGCAATGCAGGGATGGAAGGTGTAGAATAAGTGGCAGAGTGCTCATTTGTGAGCTCGGTAAGCGGAGAAAGAGGAGGGGAGTCTTTGGTGGAAGTGTTAACAGCAACAGTGGTAACAGGTGTGTTGTTCTGTTCAGTTCTTGGAGGGGATAGAGATGGCTTGTAGCTTCTGGTAACAGAAGATATAGTAACAGCAACAGCGTGGATTCAGGATTGATCCTGATCCAGTGATAGCGATGATGACAACAACTGAAAGGCATCGTCATCAGCAACACACAGTTTGAATGCTTAAAAAAAGTGTGAACCCAACTGCTTACCTAGAGGTTAGTAAACACTAAGAGTGGTGAGAAAGCAGGAAGAGCATGTCAATTTTGTGGAAGATAGGAAGATAGTTTACAGGTTTGTCAATATCGACTATATATATAGTAGGATAAGGTTTGATGGATGATGTCAGGCTTACACCTGCATGGATGCCCACTTCTCCTGTGCTCTGTGCATCATGCCTCTCAGTGAGTTCCCTTCTGATTTTCCACTTCAAACAGCTCACCCACAACCTGTATCACATGTCCAGCCACTTTGAAACATGCTCCAGGCAGTCCATCATTTTGCACACAACATTTCTTGATCGATGTCGGACTCAATTGGTGATGGACCAATTCGCCAACTGCATGGACACCCAAAGGGGAGTAAGAACTCTCCCACTGCAGATTTGGTTGGTAGGCCACAAAAAGACAGGCAGCCACCCAGGAAATGTTTATGCAAAGGTATGTCATTCAACAGCTTGCCATTTTGCAGAAACTCATTCTTCCACCCTTGTAGCTGATTCATCAACCCCAAGCACAAACACGAGCCACGCAAACACACCACTGCCACCACTATCAGTAGCAGCACCAACAGTGGCCCCAGAGACAGCCCCAGCAGAGGTACAGATCCACCCTATTTCATGTCTTCACGTTTCATGCTTCATATAGGCTGTGATGCCTGAGCAGCTTCCAAACAAGAATGGGGGCCGACTCACATCTCTGTTCAAGATGTTGGCATTCAAGTGGATGGCTTGCAGACAATTATGCTGATATTCAGGAGTGCTTCATTCGTGGAATGCATGTCAATTTGTCTGGCAAGCCCACATACTATGACCGCAAAACATTTGTTGATGGATGCACCACCTCATTTTTTGCTGTCAATGAGCACTTTGCTCCAGAACCAGAACAGTTCTATCACTCCAGCTATTTTGTCTGGCTTCCTCATCTCCTTGTTGGACATATCACCTGTCCTAATTGTGTGGCCTGTTCACACCATGATGATAACGGCCAACCAATTAAAATCTGTTCACTTGGATGGCCAAAGGCTCCATATTGCATTGTTGATCTTTATTGATGCATTTACCTAATTAATTACTGATACTATTGCTGGCATTGCAGAAAGACATATGCCAGCTGGAGCCCAGCTCTTTTGTCAGCACTGCCTTGAGCTCTGAGGCTCAAGTTTCTGTTCCATCTCACACACCATGGAGGGCTCTTGGATCAAGTGGTAGCTTTACTCTGGCATTCCTTTCTCCATGGGATTGGCCCTGTTCCATTTGCCAACATGCCCCGTATTAACCACATTTGTTATTATGAACATCTTCAACTGGAATATCTTGAGACAGTCTATGCCCAGATGCACTCTGCAGCTGCCAGGTTTCTTCCATGCTTTTGACCATTAGTTGGAGAATTTGCCAATCAGGATGGCTATGCAGGTTTTGTTGTTGAAATAAATGACACAATCCGACGGATGACAACAGACACAAACAAAGTGAGATTATCATTTGGCCTTGGTGAGCTCGAGAGGCAAATGGATGGGATGCTACTATGTACCTATACTAATTATATATGTACAAGGATACAATAATAGAAATATGAAAAGTGCACCTAGAATATAAACAACAAAGGGAAAACATAGGAAAGAAAAGGTGTGGGCAATGCATCACACATGTTCGCATCAATCACAAATTCCAATACACTCCCTGAATCCAAGAAAAGGTCCATCAAGAAAAAATTGAAATAAAAACTCATCTTCTCAACATCAAATACTCAAAGGCACTCTCTCAATTCTCCAAGCAGAAATTCCATTCAGTGGTCCATGCCCTAAGACTCCGACCAATGAATCAATTTGGCAGCATACAAGAAAGGCAATTGTGAGATCAGGTGAGATCAAGGTGGGGTCCTTGAAAAAGAACTGGCAGGCAGCAGCATGTGGCAGGGACAACACTATAAATCGGCAGTGGTGAATGAGTGCAAACAGCAGTGGTGGTAGCAGACAGAATGGTGGTGAAAACAAAAGTAGTTGGCAACTGGGTGGCAGCAGGAGCAAGATATGATGGCAGGGGAAAAAGGCAATGGTGGCATGGGAAATGAGACAGCAGTGGTGTCAACTAGTGTTTGAAGTTCCAGTTAGGTCCAGTTAAATTGCCTTTTTTGGATTAACCGGACCTTAACCAGTCAGAGGGAACTCCAAAATATCCTAGAATCTAACTATAACCAGTCTTAACCAGTTAAAATTAATTGTAAATCTCAATTTACGTTAACCTAACTGTAGTACTGGTTAAGGATTTTTAACCAGTTTTAAGTGGTCTTAACTGGTTAAACCCATTTTTAATTAATGTATTTTGATAGAATACAGTTATTAGTCTATGTATGCAACATTTTATAGGTCATTATCCATAAGAAATGTAAAGAAAACCCCCAAAAATATACAAATTTCAATATTTTTGGCCATTTTTCATTGGTTTTGAAGGGTTCTTTGGGTGTAACCCCTGGATATTGTTGAAATATCAATTGACCGGTTATAACCGGTTATAACTGGTTAATTTTCGGTTAAGATAATTCTGTGAAATCATTTAACCTTAACTGCTTCTGCCCCAAATTTGCTTTAACCTTAACCATTGATACACATGGTCGGGGTAGGTGAAGGGCACACAAGTGCGACGAACCACACCAACACACACAACAAACAACACAAAACAATCTAGCAATTGGCTAGCCTGTCTCCAACAGTGGGCGGGTTTGGGGTGACGGAGCCTAAGAAGTCTCCTTCTCCAAAATACTCAGGGAATCACAAGTTCAGGTAGAATCACAATGATTGAATCGTCACAAGTTCGGTGATGATATTGGTTTCAAGATATGGCTAGACTGCAAACAATCCACAAGATACAACAGACAAAGGCAATCCTAATAGTCCCTCGGACTTCAATCCAAAACACAAATGGCAGTAACCCAGTCAAGTTGGCAATCAATTCTTGATTCCAATGAGTCTCAGAACTCCTTACTTCGCACTCAGTGTTTACCACAACACTATTCGATTGGGGGCAATTCCGTACTACTGAAAACCTACAAACTAGCAAGCCTTTTATACATGGGTGAGTGCACATCTCAATAAAATATGGAAAGGTCTAATGATGATAGTTTTAATCATACCAATACTCAAAATAGAAGTCTATGTTTCGTCAAGAATCCTTTTGGGGTTCTGCACTACCATACCACATGTGTTGCTAGCATGTAGTTACGGCTTCACGTGGTCATCATTCACATGTCCTACATGTTGCCACCCTGACACACACTATCAACAAACATTCGTGCTGGTGTCTAGCATATTCCGTAGGTATTTCAAATCTGAACAGGTGGTAACCCAGTAGTACTCCAGGTTACCTTCCGATCATTTCATATTGCATTGGTCGGATGCGGTCTGTCTCGAGTATTGTGCCCGATTGCGATTCCAGTGTTCTAGCCGGTAAGCCGGTCTATTGCTAAACCATTCTTTGGGCTGTTCGATGGCATGATGTCAGGTTTCAAGATCGCTAGACTGTGCCAATAGTCTTTTAAACAGTCACACAGTGTGCATCAGGAAATAAAGAATATAAAAGTGTTTGAATAGAAAGGTTTAAAGTCCCCTTGGTGTTGCTTAACTCCATGAGCATTGTAGGGTATAATAGATCAAGTATACAGTCAAGTCCAAGTGGTACCGTTCTGTATCCAGCATCTGATGTTGTGCATCACATCTTTGCTAGCATAGTCATCAGATCGGGGCTCCTCCATGACTCTTGTATAGTCCTTAGGTCACATCAAATTATAGTAAAAGGTTTCAAAGGGTTTTAGTATTAGAGAGTGTACAACGCTAGATTCTACTGAATTGCACAAAATCATGCCTAGCCATGTAGTGGTCGTATCACCATGGTCCAGTTAAAGACCGGTTAAGGTTAGGTTAGGTTACAGTTAATTTGTGGTCATGTAACTGGACCTTCAAACACTAGCGTCAGCAGTGTCAAGCATCACAAAAAAGCAGTCCTCCAAGACAGGATAATCCCTCAATATCTTGAACATCTTCAAAATCCTCAAGCATTTAAAATCCCCTGGGGATCCAGACAGGCAGCGAGTCGACAAAACGATCAATAGTGATAGTGAAATGGACGGAAAAATGACAATAACAGTGTCTCGAAAAACAGCAACTTCAGCTTTAAGTCAAATCTTCTTCAGCAAAACTTCAATCAGTGGCAATATGTAACAACCTGGGCAAAAACAAGTGGCCTCGGCAACAGTGAGGTGGCGACTGGGAAATGGTGGGTGGGATGGCCTAAAATGAGACCTCCTTCAAGGTAAGTTCAAACTCTTATGACAAAAGTAACTGCCTCCACAGTGAGGAGGGCTTTTTTTCATCATCCAATGCACCAATCATCAATGGTGACTGACATTCTTCTGCACCAATTGATGGCAGCTTCCTTCTACAGGTTTATAGGTGCTGCAAGCCTTCTTCTGTCTTGGTTATGCAAGGGCTTCAATGGCATGCTCACAACAAGTGGTGGTCTTCTGTGCTCCAACAAGCAGCTTCAGGATGATGGGGATTAGTGTTTACGCATCAGGTTGCGTGACCAGTCATGACTGGTAAATGACTGCAGTTATTTGCAGTCACAGTCACAGTTGCAGTCATGGCAATTCCTGAAGCCTCAGTGACTGGTGATGACTGGTTATGACCAGTCATTTGATAGACTGTGTGAAACCCTTCAAAACAAGGTATAAAACATCCAAAATGGCCAATATTTGGCAAAGATATGACCAAAAACATTAATTCATAACATTTTGCTCAAGTCTTGATCAGATTTCTTGATTTCTTGTGCATGGCAATAGTTAGTAACAAGATATTTTATAATTATAAACAATTAATTTATCTATTAGATAGTATATGTATCAAGTTTGTATAATCCACATGATGGACAACAAGCCCTGAAATGCTGAAAATGAGCCAACATGTACTCAATTTATTGTTTTGGTTGTATCTCAGTCAATTCTTGACCATTTTGGATGTTCTAGGGCTCGTTTTGAAGGGAATTATATTTACTATCAAATAATCGGTCACTATCAGTTGCAGTTTTGATCAGTCATGACCGGTCACAGTCATGGCTTTTTGGAGTCAGCAGTCATTTGACCAGTCGCAGTTATGGCCGATTTGGGCAAATGACCCGACCTGACCTGACTTGTAAACACTAACAGGGATTGGCAGGTGGATCAGCAGGTGTGAGAGAATGGAAGTGCAAGTGCTGAGAACAGCAGCATGGATGCATGATGGCAACAATTGATAGATCTCGAACAGCCCTTGTGCTGGTGAATTCTAGACAGCCCCAGCCAGGGGGTAGGATCCATTTGTTTTGAAATAAATGATGCAATCTGACAGATGATGACAGAAACAAACAAAGTGAGATTATCATTTGGCCTTGGTGAGCTCAAGAGGCAAACAGATGGGGTGCTACTATATACCTAAACTAATTATATATGTACAAGGATAATAGAAATATAAAATGTGTATCTAGAATATAAATGACAAAGAGAAAACCTAGAAAAGGAAAGATGCAGGCAATGCATCATGCACGCTCACATCAATCACAAATTCCAACATTTGTGCCATCTGCAAAGTATCTCCAAAATTTCTATGTTTGACATATATATTGCTTCTCATGCTTCTGAGATTGACCAGTACACTGTGATGCTGTCTGCAAGGCTCCTTCAGATTGATCACAGCTTCAAGGTGCTGAAACATCTTGCACATCTCAATTGTGTTCCTGTTTTCAAAGCACTCCATGGATCTGTAAATGAATATGCTGAAATTTGATTGATGACTTTCACTCCTACCAAGACTCACAACCAGTTTATGCCTGCTCATTCAGCTATTGCTGAGTCTCTTGAATATTGTGGGCATGATCCTCTTGCAGCCATTATGACAGACATGCATCATCAAGACAAAGCAGAGCTTGAAGCAGTTCTGCCCTCACTTTGGAAGAATGTCATTCCTGTTCCAGACTCCCAGTCTCTTCCAACACTCTCTCTTCCAAAAGAAACATGCATTTTTCTTCTCTCAACTGTATACCAGATCAATACACATCTTGAGTCCATCATGAATGATGCAGCAAAAGTGAAGGAGTTTTTCATTGCCATGGACATGGAATAGGCCATTAATATTGCAACAGGCATCCAGGGCCATGTTGCAGTCATATCCCTCATGTTTGGATCTGAAATCTTTTTAATTCTAGTTGAGCCCAAAATTTCTTAGGTGTCTTTCATATCTCTTCTGATCATGTGCAATCTACAGCTGGGTTCTTATCTCTGTCAAGGATGCCTGCATTTTTCTTCAGGGCTACTTTCCTTTCTCTGTACAGCCAGCATCCAAAAGATTGGTGTGAAAGTCATGGGTGACCTTACCTGGCTCTCTGGAGACTGTGGCTTCATGAAAGGTATCAACCTGCCATTTTCTGGGGCACTTGAACTTGGACAGCTGGCAAAGAAAAAGAATGCCATCTCATGGGCAAATGTGGGTCTGGCTGATCTTGTGTCATTTGTATTGTGGAAGTATCTGCCCAAGAATCTGTTTGTTTGTGTTAGTGAAAATTGGGATATGCATCCTCTCAGTGATGCACATGCCAGTTATGCTGCCTTGGATGTCTTTGCAACCTGGGGGGTATTTTATCAGGTTTTCAGGACAGTTAGGTTAAAGCTAGATAAGATCTCAAAATAAATAAAATATCTCAAATATATATCAGTCTTATATACAGACAGACAATGGAAGATAAGAGGCAATGGTGTTTGTAAAGATCACCCACACTTGTGTGATTCTCAAGAATTGACCTGTACAAGCAGAGAACGGACACTTGTAAAAGGATGTTATCGAGAAAGCCAATAATGATATTTTATTGTAATCAAAAAACAGAGTACTGAAAGCTACCTAGATGGCATGGTTTATAAGATGCAGCAGAGTTTGTGAGATCTGGCCAGTCAGACCTTTCACAATTGTGGGGTATCTGGAAGCTTGAATTCAACAGGACATTGGCAATGGCAGACAAGAATGATATATTGGTGTAACTAAAAAGCAGAATGAGGAAAGCCGCCTGGGTGTCTCTGGGTTTATAAGGTACAGTAGAGTTTGTGAAATCTGACCAGTCAGATCTCCCGCAATTGCCAAATATCTGGCAGCTTGAATCTGATAATAATCTGCAAGAAGTCTGAGCAGGGCATCATTACTAGAAGGATATAGTAGAGATGGCAAAATCATATCAGCAAGATGGCTTGTGATTGCCAGGTATTTTTATTTTATTTTAATATCAACAATTTATATCTTGGTGTACTTAAAAAAGTCTGGCATACTACAAAAGTGCAGTAACTAAAAGGTAATTTAACATGACAGAATGTACACAGAAAAATAGCAGGAAAAATCGAAACCACTGAACAAGATAGGTGCAAATAAAGAATTGGACATATGGGAGCACACACCAAGCTTGATAACTTTGCATGCTACAGGGCATGGGACGTATCTGCAGGGGTAGTCTTTGGCCAAAAACAAATCTAAGTCACATCTATGCCTCCCCACTGTCTCCACTACAACCCCTAGGAGCCATGGCTTTGCAGCAGATACTGGTTTCCCCAGTAAGAGGATGCACACAAGATCAGAGATCATCCGTCTTTGCATATTGTTCCAGAACCCAAAAATGATTAAAATAATGTTGCTAAAACTGGCAGCGAGGGGAGTTAGTGGCATGAGGTTTGCCACAATTCTTACAGACTGCTGAGTGGGGACAGTGTTCTCAATCGGCACTAGGGGGGACAGGGGGATCCTGCTTGGTGTAACAGCTTTACTATTCCCTAGTCACGTCTTCTGTTCTGTCTTTGTAGGCATGCGAAGTAGTTGCCTAAATCACAAGAGCCCCACTATGTGGTCAGTCACTTGCTTTGCTTGAGTCCCGCTATATGGACAGTCACAAGTATCGTCAGAGCTCTGCTATATGGTAGTCACTGATATTGGTTCAGCTGAGCTAAGTCTCTTGCAAGAGTACTTAGTTTGAGAGTGGATCAATGGGCAAGGAACAGGTTATTAGCCTAGGTCAAAGCTAAAGAATACAGTTTGTACAGAGAGTTTATATACTAATAAGTCTGGTGCACAGACCAAGTCAATCTGAGATAAGATGTCATAGGAAATGAGTCAGGATGAGTAATCGTGAGAAAAATAGTTTATAAAGGGAAAGTCCGCAGTTGAGCTGACTGAAAGCACAGTAAGGATGTTATATGAGGTGAGTCGAGAGCGATCGGGTCAGAGTGATGAGTAAAAGAGATATTGTAATAGTTCAGAGTAAGGAAAAGTTGTAACATTACCCCCCTTCTATGTTTGGAGCCACTGGGTTCAAACCTCAGGTATCCATGTTATGTTCAGCCTTGGGGCACCAGTCATCACAGTAGGTGTCATTCTCAATGTAGTCATTGTCAAAGTGACCATCGTCGTATACATCACAAGGGATGTTGCCAGGGATGATTCAGTTGAGGTATCAGGTGAAGTTACTGAAATATAAGGGGGGAGGGGTTGGTCTGGGCAGTTGAGTAGAGGTTGAAGGGATGGGGATGACAGGGGCAACTAAAAAGACTGGACATTCAATTGGTAGGTGTCCTGCTCTGATAAGGTTGCAGTATTCGCAACAATACTAGTCGCAGTGGACTTTGTCGTGTCCAGTTTTGTGGCAAATAGTGTTCAATTTCTTTTTAGAGAGTCGAGAAATAGTAGGGGGAGCTCGTTCAACAGGATGGTCTGGGTCATTGGCTGAGGTCGAGAACAGTTTTTCTTTTTGAATTGAATGCAGTGGTGGGGACACATTTTACAGTGATAGTGGGCTTTATGATGGGGGTTGAGGATCTGTTCATGGGGGAGAATCTTGCTGACGGGGTTCGGGAGAAAGTGTGGTTCTGTTTCTATTGGGTTTGTTTTGGGCAGGAGGCATCAGAGAAAAGGATGTGGTAAAGGAGAGCATCGCCCTTTTTTTTGATCAGAAAGTTGGTATTGTTGTCCAACTGTCTTTTGATTTGTTGGGCCATGAGTTGGTGTTGTTGTAGGAGGGTGAGGGTGGAGAAGATATTGTTGGTGATGTACTTGTTGATGGGGTTGGTCAAGTGATCAATAATGATCGGTTGGATGTCTTTTTGTTCAAGAATCTGTTTAAGACAGATTCGTCACTGTTTGGAGTTTACAGTGGATCTGGTGGAGAGGAAAGAGGTGATTCTGTAATTGGAGTATGAAAAGGACATAGTTGAGGATGAGGTTTAGAGGTGGGGGGCGATCAGAGGAGGTGGTGGGTGAGTTGGTACTCTGTCAGGATTTCTTGAGCGTTTTTAAAGCCACTCGCAGGTTCTTATGTGTTGTCACTAATGGGGTATCCTTTCCATTTGACAAGGTACCAGTATCCTCAGCCCCATTTCTTGTGACTCATGATTGCTTCTATCTCGTATTCTTCTTCACCTTTGATAAGGTCAAGGGGTGGTTTCATAAAGTTGGGGCTGTGGGTCTCAGTCTTGCGATAAGGTGATAGAAGTGACACATGAAAGATGTTGTGAATTCGCCATTGGTTCAGGAGTTTTAAGCAGTAGATGACTGGTCTCAA
>Ga0307516_10010114_pt1 | contig 10425 bp, 10 predicted proteins | sample 19_EM_MG_FD_203310 | JGI IMG/M metagenome (GOLD analysis project Ga0307516, IMG submission 203310) | Populus trichocarpa ectomycorrhiza microbial communities from riparian zone in the Pacific Northwest, United States - 19_EM | ecosystem: Host-associated > Plants > Roots > Unclassified | place...
AGGCAACTTTTAGGGTCTCGTGCATTTCGTTGTAGCCCGAAAGTGTGAATGAATCCTTTCCATTCTCAATGCATTGATGAAAAAGGCGGATTAACGCATTAATCTGGCCCTTTGTCATCCCCGTCTCCCGTGCGAGCTCAGCGAACTCAAAATCCTCCCGTGTTTTGAATGGTGCCCATGGTTCAGGATCTGCAGGGTAAGTGTTTTCTTGCACTGCCCGGGTGAACTCTTCAAATGCGAACACCTCGGGTTTGCGGCCACTACTTGGATGATACTCAATTCGGATATCGCCATCCGAATGAGTCCTGCTGTCGATGTTACCGGGATCAACGTTTGTCCCGTCCACAATGGCCGCGGTTACCGGGGGAGACTGATATATGTCAGTAGGTACAAATGGTCCAACCAAGTTAAGCTTACCGGATCCTGGAGGTGGGGATCCATGTCTGCCGGTGGTGATGGCACGTGGGAGGTCCCAACATCGGACTCCCAAGGTATGGGGAAATTCGAGACTGGTACAGCCTCTGGACCGGCAGCGGCCAACAACTCGTCAATAAAATACCCATACTTGCGTAGCTGACATACCCGCTCTCTGCGCTCGCTTATTGGCGATGTACCCGGCCTCGTCCTCTGCCGCCGCCGCCTTCTCCGCACATGATTTCTTGTGGGTTGCAATCCCTTTCCGTTTGAAGGATCTGTGACAGTGGGGGCACTCGACCAAGGGTTCCTCCATCGTGGAGCGGTCGCGGCTGGTGTTCAAGCAGCGGATGGTGGAGGTTATCGATTATCGATTGCTCGGACTCAAATTTCAATCGCATCGCAATCCTCGGCGGCTTGACCATTATTGGTGGCCGGCAATCGAAATTTTCCTGGCGAATCAAAATCGCCGTCGGCGGTAAAAAATCCGGTCCGGGAGCGGTTGTCAATCAGTCAAAACGTAATTATAATCACACCCAATTATAATTTCGCTGGCATTTTTGCGACAGACCATAGTCCGAAGCCTAGCAGCGCAAGCAACCATAGCGATGGTAGTAAAACCGCGCTGTACCAAAGTTCTCGGCATCCCCCGCCGTCGAGGGTTCCTGGATCACCCACTCAGGGAGATAGAAAAGGCATGAGGGTACGGGAGGAGTCAAAGAAGGGAAAACCCCTGCCCCAACAGATAAATTGAGGGAGGGTCCAGAGTGAACCCACGAATGAAGGTACAAATGGCCGTCGTCTCCGTCGCCTTCAAAACGATCTGGGACCTCCGCTTCCGTATCGCCATCAAATAGGCCGCCGAACCTGACTCTCTCTCAGTGGTAGGATAGTTTCCATGCGCCCCCTCGGATCCTGTTGCCGAAATATGAATTAAGCTTCCGAGATGAAAAACAGCGTACCCGTGCGTGGGATGTGAATGGATTGCCCCTTGTCCGACACTTTGAGATTAAATCATCTCCTGAGGTAACGGCAGCCTCAGGCACAACATGCACCAGAATTCCTTTGGGAGCCGGGTGATGCCCCTCAGAATTTGCAACAACGAATGTGTTGGTGGCGAGGAGGGTAACTCGGTGCAGGGATCGCCGAGGAGCTTCTGCACCTCATCAACGTCGGAATCGGGTTGAAGCCATCGACATTCGTGGCTTCGGGAGGGCCCTGGGGAAGATCTCTCGCAACATGGATAACCCCGATTCATAACGCGTCCACGAAACTAAACGCTATTTGGATGATGGCGGGTGCGCAGGGGAGGACATTCGGCTTGACCCATGGTAAGCGTAGTCCATTACGGCCATCTATAATAGCAGGGCTGACGTCCTAAATAAGTTACGAAATAAAACCTGCTCTGGCTGCACGAGGGCTCGATTTTGGCGGGGGACAAACAAATGCAAATAATCACACCCGCCTCACAGACGGAACAGGCGTTGGGCATCCCCAAAATTTTGGCAGCGGGCAACCTCAGGTTGGTCATATTGGCGCTACCTGTCACGTTACCACCACTCCACGCCATGGCTGTCCCTGCGAACTACAACCACTACCTCCGAACCACGCCCACTCCCTAAAACAAACCCATGTTTCGGAAGCGACGCCCTGCGGACTTCGGAACCACTGAAAGCAACCCAGATCCAGGCCGATGTGAGTGTGCTCATCACTTTCCATAGGATCGACCATCTGACGGTTCGACGGTTCCTAGCAAAGAGGCAGAGAGTCGCGGATGGCGTGAAAGTACTCCTCGATGTCGCGAAAGAGTCCTCTGATTGCTTCCCTCCCTTGAAATCTGCCCTGGGTTTCGTGAATGCGCTCATCAAGCATCACGAGGTAGTGACCGGATGGGTTATTGTCGGACAATACTGATGCAGATACCCCCAGGATTGCAAAGACGTGAAGGACAAGGTCGAAGAACTTATTCCCCTGTTGGAGAGGTTCAGACAACACATTGCTCTGACAACAGATGGCAGAGACCAAGCGGAGGAGCGGCGACGCTCAGAATTGTCCAGGTGTGTTCGCCGATCGCCCATGATACCAACCCTCGTCAACGGTATTCTCAGCACACTGGAAGAGATCGAGAAGAGATCGCGGATATTGCTGGAGAAAGGCAGTGGAGTTCGGTTCTTGGATAAGGGGGAAGATTCCAAAGAGGTAGCTGGACTTATCGAACGCCTTCGAGAGGCTATTATCCAATATCAAGTGAGTGGGAGCTGTTTGGCCCAGTTGCGTTCGGCTAACGCAGGATGACAGATATCACAACAACAAGCGATCTACGATCAAATCGCCAACCTCACTGTAAGTATTTTCCCGCTCTTTTTATCAGTCATGCTGATAGACTGCCCTTCCCTCAAGTCTTCTTTCGACACCCTCTTGAAACTTCACGAGGTAACTGGGTTCGGTGGGCTTGTCACACTGTTCGCTAACGCTTGGACAGAAATCCCCAGTGGTGAAGGACAAGCTGGATTCCGTTATGGCACGGCTGGATCGACTATACTCAAAGGATGAAGATGACGTCGCGCTCTGCGACCAGAGTCAGCACGAGCGTCGGGAAAAGTTACTTGGGTGGGACGGCCGGAATTGATCCCAAGTCACCGTCGCGCTGACACTCTCCTAGCGTTCTCAGCATGATCAGGGACAACGGGAACGTGCTCTGCGATCGCATCAACACCCAGGGCTACGAGGAATGTCCAGGTGACGTTCTGGCTGTGTCCGAAATGGCGGAAGATATCCGAGACGCCATTCTCGAGTACCAAGTGGGTGGCGACAACACTTTGGCGGTCCTTGTGTCACCAAAGCTGAATCCTTCGACAGATGACTCAGCAACGGGCGATATACAACCAGAAGTGCAGGTTGATTGTGAGTTACAGAAGCAGTGCTATAGAAACAAATCTGATGGCAAATTTGTCTCCCAGAATGCAGGTTAGATTCTTCGTACTCGCATTCGAATCTAACTCACCCATACGTCTTACAGCTGATATGTCAGTGTTGAATGGCTGCCGCCGTGCTTCCGGGGCGGGGTATCAACATGGAGATCGCAAAAACTGCCTCCGGGGCACGAGGGAGACCGTCCTGAACGAGATCGAATTGTGGACCAAAGATTTCAACAAATCTCCTGTTTTCTGGTTGAACGGGTTGGCCGGCACCGGAAAGACCACAATCGCCCAGACGGTTAGCGAGTGGGCCTTTGCCGATGGGATACTGGGAGCATCCTTCTTTTGTTCGCGCGACTTCGGAGACCGCAGCAACCTCCGCTTCATCTCTCCTACCCTCGCCTTCCAACTTGCACACAAATACCCGACATTTCGATCCATTCTCATCCCCCTCCTCCAGTCAAACCCGGATGTTGTGCATGAATCGCTCTATAGCCAGATGGAGAAGCTGATAGTCGAGCCACTCAGATCGGCGGGTGTTTCAACGGTCGTAGTGATCGACGCTCTCGACGAGTGCAAGGACGACGAACCGTCGTCTGCGATCCTCTCCCTGTTGGGCCGGTTCGTCAAGCAGATACCCAGGGTCAAGTTTTTTATTACGGGCCGACCCGAGCCCCGGATCAAGACTGGATTTCGTCTCCCTCTCCTCGTGGAATCGACCGATGTCTTCGTTTTACACGATGTCCACCCCGCTCTAGTCAATGATGACATCCGATTATTCCCGAAACATGAACTCTCCGAACTCGCACAACGGCGTCGGCTCGAAGGGTGGCCGAGCGACGAAGATGTAGATCTACTGTGTCGCAGAGCGGCTGGATTCTTTGTTTACGCTGTCGCGACCATCAAGTTTCTGGACAACAAGGCACGACTCCCAAAACGACGACTGGAAGTGATTATCGGGATTCCGGGGTGCACAGATCATGAGGGCGGGACGCGTTTCAACTCCAACATGACCCTCGATTCTCTGTATACATCGATCCTCGAGACCGCCTTTGGCGAGGAAGGCCCCGAGATACACTCCAAGGCCAGATCCGCCATCGGTGCCGTTGTCCTGCTTGCAAACCCCCTTCCGCCATCTGGGATCGCAGACCTTATTGGTTTGGACCGTGAGGAGGTCGTATTGCTCCTCACGTTGGTTCACTCCCTGCTCGCCATTGACGAAGATTTCGATCAACTCGTCAAACCATTCCACAAGTCATTTCCCGACTTCATCACCGACCCATTGCGCTGCACCGATGCGAGGTTTTACATCTCCCCTGGGAACCTACACTTTGAACTCGTCGTGAATTGCCTGAAGGTGATGAACGAAGGTTTGGAACAGAATCTTTTATCACTCCCCGATTACGCGTTGAACTCGGAGGTCAAAGACCTAGAGGCGAGAATTGACGGTCGTATCAGCGTTGCCCTGCGGTACGCCTGTCAATCCTGGTACAATCACCTCACCATGGCTGTCGGCGATGCTGTTGATGTAGTCTCCCATCTACGCGTTTTCCTGGAGGATAAATTCCTCGCTTGGTTAGAGGTACTCAGCGTCCTTGGCACCATGAGGGGGGGCGTGGTTGCGTTAGAGCGGGTGATTCTCTGGCTACAGAAGGTCTGTTTTGGTCACTCTGCGGTACTGGGTGACACTCACACATACGTGGGTCAGGTTCCCGGGAACGAGGAACTCTTTGACATTGCCAGAGACTATTTCAATTTCGTAACCGGGTTCTTCGAGCCCATCAGCGTCTCAGCGGTCCACATTTATCACTCCGCGCTGGAGTTATCCCCTCTCTCATCGACCGTCCGAAGGTTTTACCACAATCGGCGGCACACCCACTTCCCGAGAGTGGTAACCGGAATCGCGGATTCATGGAACCAGAGTACACACCTTTCTCGCATGCACAGCAGCCAGCACTGCGCTTGGTCACCATGTGGGCGGTTTGTCGCCGCACTTGCCAACGAATGTGTGGAGATCCGGGATGCATCCTCCTCCGAACTGGTCTCCACTTTCACTTCTGCCAGTTTTGATCCCCGCAGCAAACTCGCCTATTCGCCAGATGGGTGTCTCCTTGCCCATCTCCCTAACTCTCTTGTAATCTGGGACATACAGACAGGCGGAATAGCCAAAGAAGTTCAATGTGACATGTCCTACGGCAACTCAATGGTGTGGTCGTTGGATGGAAGGGCGATTGGCATTACCCATGGTTTAGCTGTGTATGTATATGATGTTGCCTCGGGAATAATGCGATCCATTGGCAGACTCCAGTCACGCGACAAACCATGGATCTGGGCCCACGATGGAACCTTTCGAACTATGGCGACGGGGTTGGATGGTCAGGTTATTACCATCTTCGAGGTTGGGTTAGGTCTCAGCAAAATTGAATCATTCCATGTCGAGCCATGGGTGGAGGGTACCTGGATCGAGTCCTTCTCTCCAACAACCCATCGGATTTCCCTTTTGCCTCACAATCAGCTTCGCATCTTGGACGTTCGGAACTCAGAGTGTTTGTTAGAGGAAAGGGACAAATTTGAGTCGCACTGCTTCTCTTCCGACGGGAGCCTTTTCGCGGCTAAACGGGACCCGGACAATGTCCACATCTGGAAGTACACTTCCGGTCGTTATGCCCTATGGAGGAAGCTCCATGATCCGTACTACCACTCCTTCGGGCGTTCCCCCCTTCAATTCTCGCCGAATTTATCGTCAGTCTTAGGCTGTTTTAGGGGCATTCTCCAAGTGTACCATTTAGATGGTTACCCCATTGCCGCTTGCCCCGACAGTAACACACCGCTTGCTGTTATTTCCCACCGCGGTACTTACATGGTAACCGCCCGCCGGGGGAACGGCACCATCACTATCACCGATCTCCTTTCGAAAAACCCTCCTCAGATGGTGGACACGGATATGAATATACAGACGCTGGCCATCACCGGCAACATCCTCGTGGTGTCTGACTCGCGAACAATTGTGGCCTGGCGGCTTACGGAGGAGGGGACAGTGGATGGCTTTCCTGCCGGCAGAAGAGTGAGCTACGGTAACAACATCTGGGCTGTACCGATGACCGGCGACCCAACATTCGCTATTGAAGGCCAATCCGTGACCATCGAGATGGGAAAAGTCAACCATGTCTACCACACTGGAACCGGAGAGGTACTCGAGCCTGGCCTGGCGCCTTTTTATTACCGGGGGCACACTTTTGTGAATATGTATCATGGTCTACACTATCCTCACTACCGCAGCGCAACCAAGCAGACTATCTTGCCTGAAGACAATTGGCCGGTTCCACTGGTTGCCTCAAGCGTGGCGTGGGTGAAGGATCCCGAAGGGAGACACCGGCTGTGGTTACCCGTCGAATGGAGGGCGCACGACGCAGGTTGGCTCTACGATGTTAAAACCCTGTGGCTCCACCGTGAAGACGAAACTATCATCATCAAGCTCTAGTTCGTCCCGCGTCAGGTCCGATCCAGATACAGCGTCACCGACACAAGCACTATCTGCGACTCCACGCCATGTTTTCATTGTATTGTATAGTTCCATCGCTCCACATGGTATTGGTAGTTTGCGGGTCCATTTCATTTATGCCTCGAAGGTAAGTACGATAAAATTACGCACAGAGTATCGGGGGGCATGAGAGAAAGACATTCGGGCTGGTGAGAGGGAAGGGAGCTCAGGCGTTCGAGATCGTAATCCTGACGAGAATCTGCGCATTGCTTTGTCACTTCCCTTACCACTTTAGGGAAAATCGAAGGAGGATGATTCAATGTTTCTTCGAGTGTGTGCTTGGCAGGTTCCCGTACCGGGAAATCCGTGTCGACGTTGAATGGTAATGAACCGTTCTGGCTTGTGCCGGGCAATTGCGACCCTGCGACTCCATTGACGGAGATGGGGGTGGGTCGTTGTTGTCCTTACAATAATACAAAGACTTTACCACGGGCCCACTTGTGGTCATATGACCCGTGGTCCCACCTCGTCCATACTGTATGCTAATGCAGGTATTTATCGTAGCGGCGCCCTTGGCGCTAATCCCCGACTCCCCATGAGTTGGTGTCTTTCAAACTCCCGGTTGTCTCTGTAGTTTTACTTGTATTCTTGTCAATCCCTAAACTTCGGCGAGTAAATTTCTTGGACAATACATGTTGGTCACAACATTGGACCCCGTTCATCCAACACAGAGATTCATTCATCAACACACCACAGCGTGCGCTGAGTTTAGATGTCCTCGTTACAGGATATCCTCGTTGTGGGGGAGTTGGGGGTTGGAGAGGGGGGTCAGAACAAAATCTATCAAATTCCACAGAGCCGTCAGGCTGGGGCTTGAAGCTGGGTCCCCAAGAGGTCGACTCCTCCCCAATGACTTGAAGCTGGTCGAAAACGAACAAATACAGGCGGTTGAAAAAGCTGCAAGTACAGATACTGTACCTTATGCGATCGGGGTGAGTGGCGGAGGCTCCTCCTTTTCGGAGTCGGGGAATACTGGACGTGGTTTTGTGTAACCATCGGGGAAGCTCGTACTGAATTGTTAGCGGCCGGTTCTGAAACCTCAGGGCAGTGACGGAAACCGCTTTCAATATTGTGTTGCGGTGGGTCAGGGATAATGCATAATGAACCGCTGGCCGGACGTGCATCAAGCCTGGATTGATCGAATCCGTCGGGTGGGTGGGAGATCGAAGAAGCGCACCTCACTCCGTGATTCCCGTGAACACCAGGCAAACACGTTCGCCCACACCAGAAACCCGTCCACGGTGGAGGACATCCGCTGACCGACCCGTGGTCTGGGACCGCCGTTCGCCGCCGACCAAACTTGGAACGAACCGTACGCGGACTTTCACGACGGGCTGGCCGCCGACTGTCAATCATGGGAACCGCGGATCAACCCCGCAACTCCTCGCATATGAACGCGGTCGAATCATCCACCCACCACCCTGCCGCCGAGCAAGTCAGGTCCCCCTTTTCGTTTGCAGCGCGCGGAGAGTCACGGCCGTGGGTTGAAAGCACAAAGGTGAGACGGTGACTCGTCGCGTCTTGGGAGGTATAAAGACCACTAATCATCTTATGCTGTAGACCCAACACTCATGACACCTGTTTCCATCTTCGGCTTCACCTATGACCCATTCCCGGGCGGCCACTACATCCACCCATTTCACAGTCAGACCTGGGAGTACTCCGATGATGAGGGCAAGGAGCATCCAAGAACCGTAAGGTTTCCCCTTCCTACCCCAAGACCTTGCGATTTGACCGAAAAACGATGCTGGTGCTAGGTTATCGAAATGCGGATGTGTGCTCTCTCAAATGCCATTCGGGAGAAACCCAATTGGTGGGAAAAGATCAAGGATCCCGCCCTCGTCGAGAAATGGAAACAAGAAGCGTTGGACCAGCAAAAGGGCGAATACAGGATTCGACAACTCACTGAGAGCATGGTAACTACAGCTAAAAAGTTTCGCGTCAACATGGGGTTGACCTTGTTTGAAGATCGACTATGTGTTCCAAGAGTTGCATGGGTACGCGTCCGTCCGAGATCCTGAGACCGGAATCGAGGTGAGGTCCCATCTACTCCTTCTCGCTTTCGTTTATAACTGTTGCGTCATAAGGTTGGGCCCTACGAACGCGTCTGGAGGTCCGACTCCCTCATCCCAACTGACCTCCGGGATCAACTAGTCGCCGCGGTCTCCCCTCTCAGGGACGTTCCGGATGCGGAGAAAGACTGGCACCCAGGGTCCAACAACCAAGTCCTCGACTTAGTTCACCCCTCCCTTTACCAGATCGTCTACGGTCGCACCTTCGCCAAAGATCCTCAGACTGGCAGATGCGAGCAGTTACAGCCTCCTGCTAATCGCGACTACTACGTCTCGCAGAAATTCCAGTGGCTCCCTTCAGACTTTGCCGTCGCAGAGGATGGTTCTGTCACTCTCGCCTCACCGTACATCAACAATATCCATCCACAAAAGCATGCCGCGCTAGAATCTGTCATTCCCAAGCTGCTCGAGCACGCGGTTCCGTTGTGGGAACGCGTGCTCTCTGATACCCGTCGCCCCCTGCTCCCTCTCAGGACACAGTCAAAAGTTCAAGGTTCCCTGCCCGACTGTTTATTCGGAGACGTCGACCCACCCTACCATGACGGTGACGAAGAGTATTATGCGGACAGAATTGCGTGGCTTTCGAAACAGGAATTGAAACTCCCGGATGCTAGAGAGAAGTACAACGAGGATCTCGATGTCATGAAGACACCAACGGTTTCGCTAAAGGGAACCACGATCCAATGCATCATAAAGCTTGCGGATATCGTGCTGACCCCTGAAAACCCCGAATATTCTGGCGGCAAGTGGCATGTTGAAGGTTAGCGGGTCACGACGTCCATATCTCAGCTCTAATGGGTCACTCACTCTCCCTAGGGATGGAAAACGAACACATTGTTTCCAGTTTCATATACGTAAGCTCTTCGTCCAACCATCGCCCTGCGACACGGCACTAACTTTGTTCAAAGTACTATGACTGCGAGAACATCACTTCATCGCGGCTGGCATTCAGGAGATCCACGTCCGAGCCGGAATATCACGGGCAAGATGATACGTACTGCATGCAGGTTCTCTACGATATTGATCGGTAACCCCATCCTCCGCCGCTATTTACAAACTCACTGAGACCCCTCCACCTATCTCTTCCAGCGAGGAAAAGTGCTTGCAGGAGCTTGGAAGCGTCGAAACCATCCAAGGCCGCTGCATCGCCTTCCCGAACGTATACCAACACCAGGTTCAGCCTTTCCGTCTCGAAGACCCGACCAAACCCGGAGTCCGCAAGATCTTCGTCGCCTTCCTCGTCGACCCAACACACACCATCCCTTCCGCTACCACCGTTGGACCCCAACAGCGCGAAATAATCCGAGAAGCGATGCTGGCGACCGATAACTCCTCGTGGCTGAGCAAGCTCCCCACCGAACTGATCGATATCATTTCTGGTGGGAACGATGGGGCGATGTCGAGGGCTGAGGCGGAGAAGTATAGGTTGGACCTGATGGAAGAAAGGACGGTGTTCGTTGAGGAGAGCAATACGAATTAT
>Ga0307516_10010115_pt1 | contig 10423 bp, 12 predicted proteins | sample 19_EM_MG_FD_203310 | JGI IMG/M metagenome (GOLD analysis project Ga0307516, IMG submission 203310) | Populus trichocarpa ectomycorrhiza microbial communities from riparian zone in the Pacific Northwest, United States - 19_EM | ecosystem: Host-associated > Plants > Roots > Unclassified | place...
TCAGTTCCGTATCTCGTGTAAGCCGTGGGCGCCTCAAGTACCTTCGACGGCCGCTTTGTAGGACGATCTTCGGCTGTGTAGCCTTCTTCTCGAGGATATTTTATTGGTCTCATTATAGATTAAATTCTAAGGTTTCCGGGACCCGCTTCACTTAATGCTCCCCCCGCGATAGCCCGCCTCGCGCCAGAGAGATGGTGCCCACTTCGAATCTCCATTATCGATAATTTTGGGGAACTGGAGCGTCTGGATTTTTCTCGTGCTTCTCGTACAACCACATTCATCGGAAAGCTCGGACCCGGGGTCCACAAACACCAACGAAAGGGTGTCACCAAACCACATTTCCTCCAACCGCAGACTATGGCCCGAACCGCTTCGAGAACCATACGTCAACGTTCAACGATGGTATAGTACTCCGGCAATACCTTCGTAATACGGACACCCCTTTTGGGCTCTTCACCCTGGGGGTACATAGACATGGTATCCTATGTGTCCACCTCCTATCCCTTCCTACGCAGCCCCGGGACCTCAAAGCCGGTGGGTAATCAGTTCCTCCACGCCTACAAATATAGGTCCCAGTGCCTCTCAGGCCGTTCTTTGGGACATGGGGATGCAAGCGGTCGGAGGGCCCCAAATTCCCCTCTTCTTTCCTTCTCCTGATCGCGACTGTTTCCGGACGGAGGACTCGTCGGACCGCATTCACTGGTAGGCAATGGAAACGTGAGGACGTTTTTTTCCCCGTACACGATGAGATTACCCGGTGTTGCCAGGATATTTCTCCGCCACCGCGGTTCACGTAGCTCGGTATTGATATCAGATTGGTATATGAACGAAAAACGAGACTGCCTTGGCGATTACGACGGCCCATGTCCCCTCCCTCCTCTTTCTTCAAGCTACCGACCAAAGATATCGCCAAGTCTATCTTAGGTACACCGATGTCACCCCTCTCGCCGTGAATAAGCCACTGATAGTAAACCCATAGGATACACCCCTAACAATGACCTCGCAATCGCAGGAGTAGTCGCGTATGGAACGATCGGATTGGCCCTTTCGTTCAGGATCGTGAGGTCGAAGGCGTGGTGGGGGTTGTGCCTGCCAGTGGGTTCATTCGGTGAGGTACCCTCACCTATCATCCACTGACCCGTCCTGAACACATCCAGGCGAAGCGTTGGGCTTCACCCTCCGAGTCGTGGCCAATTACAAACCAAACAGCGCCCCTCTCTTCACTATACAGCAACTACTTATTGTCTGCTCACCAGCCGCGTTTCTTGCCTTCAACTATATCCTCTACGGCCGCCTCATCTCACACATCGGTGCGGAACATTCGAAAGTGAACCCCCGGAGGGTAGCAAAAATATTCGTCATCAGCGACATCTCCACCTTCTTGATACAGGTTCGTATCGACCTCCCCAACGGGGTGCGTGCGTAGCGGATGCTCACGAAATTCACCTTTTAAAAGGCCGGGGGAAGCGGTCTTATGGCGACCGGTGCTGCATACATCGGAGCAAAGGTCGCTCTCGCGGGCCTTAGCCTTCAATTCATTTCCTACGGTATCTTCTGCGTCCTCTTGGTCAAGACCCACCTCAGCATCAAATCCAGCGGTGCATTTTCGACCTACGAGTCATGTAGAGTGATTATCCGGGTGTTGTACTTTTCTTCTGTCTTCATCTTCGTACGCCCACCTCTACCCTGGCCACGATCCCTACCATTAATCCCCCCTGTAGATTCGTTTTACCTATCGTGTCGCGGAATTTTCTCAGGGACGTACCGGTTACCTCTTCACTCACGAAGGCAAGTCCCCGCCGGATCCGAAGTGTTTCAGCACCACGACAGCTTACAGGAAATACAGTCTTCCTCTACGCCCTGGACGTATTACCCATGCTCTTCGCGATCGTCATCTACGTTCCCTGGTGGCCAACCAAGTATATCGAGCTCAATAAGCCCAAAGATCTGGAGATGGATGTGGCATCCCGTTTTTGATTTCGTGATCCTGACTGGAATAACGTAGAGAACGCAGGGTGTGGGTCTAGCAGTGCTTACCCAATGTTCCCCTGTAATAATACGAACACCGTCGCAAACCAGACTTGACAGCCTGCTTCACTGGGGGGTGTAATGCCACCCGGTAGGAAACCTGCCCATGAAAAGGGTGGATAATTTCCTCCCATGCCATCCTACGAAGGCCCTGGGCCGAAACGGCGCGAACCTAGTCACGGGCTCCCAAGGCAAAGGAAGCGTTTCTGAGTCTGCAGGCGGAGGGGAGGACTGCAGCCCGATCACTTCGGCATCACCCGCATTTGCTCTCTCGCTCCCCGCCCGGAGATGTGGCGTCTACTTTGGATCCGCGCTACCGTCAAGAGCCTCGGAAACCAAAGTACCTGGAACCCTCGGTACTAGCATACACGGCGGTCGTTTGGAAGTGGGTGCGATTCAAACTACCTCGAGCATCCACACAGACCAGTGTATCCTCTGGTGATCCCTTGCGGTAGGGCTCACGTTTTGGGCTCTCCATTGTTGTGGGGTAATCGACGCGACTCCCTGCGCTTCCATCTCGTGTGACTCCTTAGGCGCTCCCGAAGTCTCAGGCCTTGTGGCACCTAACTGGACCTGGGTACCGGGAGGCGATGTGGGGGGGTTTGAACCTACTGCGCTGGCCCTACCCACCCGTTGTCAACGTAACGCCAAACTGTCACTACTGAGGATCTTCAGTTCATCGGCCACCGGTTCGAGGAACCGTGATGGGGTAAATGGCTGCGCGCGAAAGCGAAGGACCTTGTTGGTCATGAAGATTTGCAAGAAATGGAAAAGAGGCGCCGAACCGCCCCGACGATCTGTTGCGGTGTTGCGCGGCAAATGGTCCAGTCTCCCCTCTATCGACAGACGTGGGCCATACCTCGAGAGACCCTCTAAGATACGGAGACGCGAGGGGTTGGACAGCTCTGAACACACCCTTCGTTCTTCCGCGACCACTTCTGGGTGGGAGGGGGCCCCGACTCAGCCGTCAGACCTCATTCGTGGGGAGGCGAGGCAGCGGAGATCCACTACGCATTCGCCCCGCGCACGATAAAATTACCCGGTATCACGAGGAGATCATCCTGTCGCCTTGGGCTCCGCAGTTCGGCAGTGATGTTGGATCGGTATATGAACGGAAGACAAAAACTGCTTGGTGGTTACAAGAGTCCCTCACCCCTCCTCCTCCTCCTCCTTCTTCATGTCGTCGACCGAGAATATTACCGAGCGTGTCTTCGGTACGCCGATGTCGTCCCTCTCACCGTGGGTGAGGCACTGACAAACCCATAGGATACATCCCTAGTCCTGGCCTGGCAATCGCGGCATCGATCGTGTATGGATTAGTTGGTTCTGTGCTGTCGTTCAGGGTCATGAAGTCGAAGGCGTGGTGGGCATTATGTCTGCCAATAGGTTCAACCTGTGAGGCTCCCTCACCTACTCTTCCTCGATATGTCTTAAACTCACACACTCCCCGACTCAGTCGAATCGTTGGGGTTCATCCTCCGATTCTTATTCAAATACAAATCAGACAGCATCGCCCTTTTCGCCGTAGAGCAGCTATTTATCATCTGCGCGCCAGCTACATTCCTTGCCTTCAATTACATCGTCTACGGTCGCCTCGTATCCTATATCGGTGTGGAACACTCGGTAGTGAGGCCCCAGAAGATAGCAAAGCTATTCGTCATCAGCGACATCTCTACCTTCTTGATGCAGGTTCGTATCAACATTCTTAACTGGGTGTGTGTGTCGGTGGATGCTCATGAAATTAACTTTTTGAAAGGCTGGCGGAAGTGGCCTTGCGGCAAACAAGAAAATGACGAATGTCGGGGAAAAGGTCATTCTCGTGGGCCTTGTCCTTCAATTCGTTTCCTATGGCTTCTTCTGTGCTCTCTTGGTCAAGAGTCACATCAGCATCAAGTCGGGTCGTGCATCCTCAACATACGACTCTTGCAAAGTGCTTATCTGGGCGTTATACATTTCTTCCGCCTTAATTTCCGTACGCCCGCCTTCATTCTGGCCACGATCGTCACCATTAAACCCCACATAGATTCGTTCTATCTATCGTATTATCGAATTTGCTCAGGGAACCGGTGGCTACCTCCTCACACACGAAGGCAAGTCCCCAGATCAGTGTGTTCTCTCAGTATCATGTCAGCTTACAGGAGATATAGTTTTCCTCTACGCCCTGGATGCATTACCTCTGGTCCTGGCGATTGCCATCTACATTCCCTGGTGGCCAACCAAGTATATCAAGCACGAGAAGGCCGGGGGTCTGGAGATGGATATGGCATACCGTGCTTGAACTCGCGGTTCTGACTAGATTCGTGCAAGCTGGCGTAGGACGTGCACTTGGAAGTATTTAAACAGTATCTCCTCATGATAATACGAGTGACGTTACGAGCCTTGAGCATCGGACCTGACGCGGACGATCCACTTCATCGGAATGTGGCGTAATGCTCCGTCACTTGAAGGGAGAGGATTTCTTGCGAGAGGCTTGTCACAGCATCAGGCTGGTTGAAGATCCCGGGGCTCGGTCACCACAAGCTGAGTGGGTCCTCATCTGATAGCGTTCACAGTCATCGCGACGACCACCGAGTCGAGCTTGCCCATAATTCATACTGGGGTAGCCAGTGTTTGCTGCATACACACAGCCGCAGGCACCGTGTGGTGTGGAGAGTCACAGTCCATCAATCTTGGGAAATGGATGGCTGTCCTTGGGTAGATAGCATCGGGTGATTACTGGTGTTGGGGATGTGATTGCAGGCATGACGGACGACAGGGGGGAGTGAAGGTAGTAGGACATAGGTACATCGATAACAAGGCGGCTGATGAACAAAATGGAAACGGAGTGGGATTTTGTCAACGCCCTCCGACCTCTGTTCGAACCTATCAGTCAGCACATGATGGACGAACAAAGCGGGGAGGTGAAACCACAGACGTTCTACCATCACATCAATCGTGTCTGTGTGACCGCCAGGGAAGGGGATGACGCAACAGTGAGAAGAAGGTTAAAAAAGAAGGGTTGAGAGATTCTGCTGACCATTATCCTCCATGCTTAACGATGCAGGCGTGTCGTCATCGTTGATCCTGCTTCCATCGTACAAAAACCTACAAATCCCCAGCCCGCGGTTAAGTTGAAGGGAATAGAGGGGGAAAACACGATCAGCACACCACGCCGGGAGCGGATCGCCCACCAATGGTGATTCAGGCGGCTGTTGTGAACGTACCGAATGCTTCCAACGTCTTTTCCAACCTTGCTGGCGTATGCCCCTTGAAGCTTCGACAGCTTCGTGTTCCTCTTGATTTTAAAGAAGACTTCCTCTCCGGTGGACGTCACGACCTACGAATCCGAGACCGCCGAGGAAAAAAACGCGAAATTGAGGCAGAGATTTTCAGCATTTATTGGTCGGATCGTGCCACTGAGGTGTCGAAAGAGAGGACGTACCTTGATGTTGATAGGTGCATTGGGATCCTCCGTCTTTACTTGGTCCTGGTTCTGCTCGGTGTCGGACATGGTGTGGGGGTTGCCAGTGGAGATGGGCGAGTTTAAATATCAAGAGACTCCTTCCGCGGCGGCGATGGTGGCTGAGGGTGAAAGACGGATCTGACTGAGTGTGACCTCAAAGCGAGGGATGATTACGTAATTATTCGAGTCCCCGCTTCTGAGCGTCGACCGAAAGACCTAAGTGGGGGTACGTACGGTACAGGATGGGGAAAACAAGACACTAAACCCAATGGATACACGTAGAGAGGGAGGGAAGGGGGAAATAGAGAGAAAGCAACGGAATCAAGATAATCCGTCGGTCGTTGCTATAGGAAAACACAGAATACGGACAATAAAGCGTGATGTAGCGCATAAGAAATAAAGAGCTTCGAACGTTGTGGGTTCAATGTCGTCCAGAGAGTTTGCTCAGCAGTTTGTGTGCCGTGCGATACTCTTCGTCTTCGTCGCTGGAGTCTTCCCAGAGGTCTCGTTCGCCAACATTTTCGCTCCTCAAAGTCCAGGTGGACTCCCCTTGGGCGTGTTCACGAGATCCGGACCATGGCGGTTTCTCCACCTCCCAGTCCTCCTTCGCTGGAGGTGTTATTGAATACGTGGGGGGTAACGACATCCTCACACTTTTACGGCGTGAAGGGATACCGTTGTCGGTAGACGCAATGGCGGTAGATGATGTACCGTGAGAAAGGTCACTATCGACCCCTGGGTTGACTACGAGATCTCGTGGGGGTACCGGTGGTGCGGGTGGTGAATCCGAGCGGGGATCGAGGTTTTCGTGAACGGTTTCGTAGGAAGAAATAGAGACGTTGTCGTCTTCAGGCTGTTCTGATATCTTGCCGATAAGCTGGTGTGGTTGGGGAGAGGATACTGCAGGTCGTAGGGTCGAGGGGTTAGGAGAGGGGGTGCGGCTAGGGTTTCGCAATGCGGACTTCAGTGGGGTTTTCACAGGGAGAGGTTTGTCCACTAGTGGTGAAGTTAGTTTGTTGATTGGTGTGCTGGCAGCCCCTAGGAAGCTAACGTCGCCGTTGTGTTGTATTGGGGGGAGCTGCTTGACCACAGGGTTCTCGGGGCTACGAGGCAAGCTCTTAGGTCTGGCAGACTTCGGTGGGGAGGTTTGGGGGATGGAGGGAGGTTGAATATTCGCCTGTATCACCTCGGCTTCGTGCTTCAGAACTTCGCTGACCGATGGAGGAGCCTTGATCGATTCCAGTCTGTTATTTGGATTCATTGAAATCCTCGCCTCCCGATTAGCCCTGACCCCCTCTTCCACGATGCTCATCAAGTTTGCCTGAGGGTGGATAGGGTTGACAGTATTCGAACTTCCGGATGCGGTTCGGCGGTGAGGGGTCGTTTTCGTAGGTGAGCGAACATTGCTGGATGTGGACCGTTTCCTATGAACTGGAATGGGGGTTCGGCTGGGATTCGAGACGGGCGGAGCTGACATGGCGCTCGTAACAGACTTGGTTAGGGAGTTGCTGCGATATAGAGGCGTGTCTTCGGTGGGGAGGGGGAGGTGGGGTTGGGAAGAGCTTCGGCGACGAGTGATAACCCTTTGTAGATGTGACCGGCCCTCAGTAGCCGACAAGTCCCCATGACCATAATCGAGCGATGCAGCTCTCGCCTTTCCCTTGCCCATAGAACTTGGCCAGGGGGTTTCAAACGCGGTATGATCGAGCGTAGATGCCCTGATCTTCTTGCGTTTCTTCAACCTTTCGCCACCAAAGCCCGTTGTTGAGTGGACCTCGCGTTTTGAAGGGGAAACAGCAAGGTACCTGATACTATCATCATCTGAAGAATCGCCCCTCAAGTTTCGATCCGTTCTCGATGACCAGTTCTTCTTGGGACTGCTTTTCGTGAACAAGCCGGCAATGGTCCCAAAGACTCCGTATCTCCGACTCCCATCCTTCTCTCCTTTGTATTTCGTCACCGGCGAGCCGTTTGGAAGTGCAGGTTTCTCAGCCATCCTGATCGTTTTAATCCCAGATCGCCGTTTCGACTTGATTTTCTGTTTCTTTGGCTCTCGTAAGTTTGCGAACTGGTCGTTCTCGACCACCTCCAATGATCTGTGATCTTCGCTGCTGGAACTGTCCTCATCTGGAATAGGAGGAGGGACCTCCGTGCCGGTAGGGATCGTGTGGTCAGAAATAGAGTGTGCAGGAGGGATCTCAAGCGAGTACGGCTGTGGGGGTCCGGGGATAGGGTGCCCAGTGTCTGAAGACTTGAGGTCAGACTCCGCTGGTGGGAGTGCAAAGCCGATCTGCGACGCGGACTGGGAAGGGAGAATGGATGAGAGTTCCGAGGGTGCGTCGCCTGGGTTAGGCAGAGGCTTGGACACAGGGGTGAGCCTAGGTGAATGTAGTGGAGAAGCTGGGGCAAGTGCTGAGACACGGCGGAAGTGGATAGGTTATCGTAACTCACAATGGCCGTTCGCCAGAATATCCAAAGTCCCCAACGCTCTCAAACCCTCCTCGCCCATCTGACTCCACATCCACCCGCATCTCACCATAGCTGTACACCTCGCGCTCAACCCCTCTCGGATGGTACCAAACCGCAGCGCTCCCAGCTCCTCCTCCTTGTTCGCCAGCTGAGTCTCGCAGGCCTGGAGTTCTGATTGCGCCACGCCCAGCTTCGAAGAGCCCTCCCCGAACACCAGCGAAGACGACGACCCGGTACCACTGATAAGTGCTTCCCTGGTTGGTTTCTGTTGCTTCGAAGCCTTGATCAGCCGCGTAACCCTGACTCAAGAAAACCAGGAAATCCAATGAGAACTCCGCATCCGTGTATAGTGTGACAATGATGTGGGCATGAAGGGCTGAAAATGGGACTCACAAAATCTCCCTATCCCGCATGATATTCCCGACCGTCGATTCCAACTCCTTGAGCCTCCTCAACTGGTCTCTCCACTCGTCAACAGCCTCAAGGTATTTACGTGACGCCTCGTCCGCGCCTGCCAGCGCGCCAGCAACGGCCAAGATTACCTGAGAAACCGGCGGCGCAGATGCCGAGGCGTACGCTGAGAACGACGAAAGTGACGCTTGGGAAGTCTCCAGAACGCTTCCGAGTTGTTTAGAGTATTCTTTCTCTTGGGAGAGCAGGTTGGCGAGAAGCCTCGAGTCCGTGGGTCTGTGCACCATGCTGGTGAAATCCCACGAAGCGGGAGGGCTTTAAAGTAAACCTCCGCTACCGGAGCGAGGGGTGCCGGATGTCGCAACGAGCTACGCCGCTTTCTTGAACGTTCGGAGCTGGGACGCGGTGGTGTGGGTGAGGTCACAGGTGACAAGTGCACGAAGGGATGTGGTGCGTGTTTGTCGTCGGGGAGCGGGATGCGGATGCCGTTCATTACTAATGCGCTCATGGTCGATGGCGTCACGCGCTGAGACAGATTCCAGAGCCGGGTTCTCACGGTGGTCACTCCTCCGGAGGTAAAAACGTAAGTCCTTGTTTCTGTTTATATCGACTCGTAGCGGACCGCGACAGTAAGGTGTGGTCTCGTGAGCAGAGGGGGCGTAGGTGGAGTGGAAAAAAGGGGTAAAACTAGGGGGATGGATGGGGGATGGATGTATCAACAGCTGTAGGGTACAAAGCAAACGACAAAGTGAAAGAGCAAGATGAGACACAAGAATTCTGCAATATGAGGAATAAACAACAGGGCAAAGCGTTGGATGCTGATGAGAGGGATAACTTGACGAGAACCAAATAAAAGAGGATAATGAACAGACTATTCCAAATGCGCATGTCCGAATGGCTCCTGCATTCCGTCCGTCCAAAGTGGAACAAAAACGCAACCAGAAACAACCAAGAAGGATGTTCAACTTTCAGAAAGGTCGAGCGGTAGGATCAAAGTGTCTTTCAGGGTGCATTCCACTCGAGGTCTGTCCTGGCATTGTCTCCTCACTCCCAGTCGTCGTGCTTCCCATGACAGTGGCAGGGGCGGTGATGAAGGACTGCGGCACAGAGCTCAGGTCTGGGTGTTCCTCAGGGACAGTTAGGAATGTCTGTTGCCTCCCCGGAATCGGAACAGGTGCAGTGTGGCTGTCCGCCCTCACTCTCGCAGGAGCCATGATAGTCCCCGCGTCAGAGTGTGTGGCCGACGACGCAACCCTCGACCGGTTTGGTGGTGTTGGCATCGGGAGTGGTGATAAGTACTGCGAAAGGGAATCCGACCCGGACCCGGACCCGGACCCAGGGTTCGAAATGGCATCAACATCTTCCGTCGACCTGTGTGGGTCAGGGAGGCGTGGTTCACTCCTTCTGGCCCAATCGGTCCTGATCGGGTGTCCGAACGTATTGTTTTCCGGGCTGCTTGGTATCGCATCCGAGTGACTTGAGTAGTGTGGTGAATCGGAAAACCGCGCAATAGAATGGGCTCTCGACCTCGCCAAATCCAGCGAGGACTGTGACGCGGCACTAATGGACTGGATCAACGATTGCGTGCGCGAGCGCGACCCATGCGAGAGGGCACCGAGGGACTGAACGAGGGATTGTGTCCGTGACCGTGTGGACACTGATGGAGATCGACTTCGCTGAGAGCCTGTGGATCCATGACGACTTCTTGAACTTGGCCAATGGCGCATGCCACCGATCAGGGAAGCTCGAGGGCTGGGACCAGCTGAGAGCAACCCAACGCTGTCCTCTCTCTCGGCTTCCTCAATAGACCCTTCAGGTTCAGGGGTTTCGATGCGCTGCTCCTCTTCATCGTCGCCTTCATGGGTAGACTCGTACACCGGTGAGGGGTTGTACGGAGAGCCCGATGTGCTACCACTTTCTGTCCTCGCCCTAGTCCTGTGATAGGTGGGCGTGGGAGTGGCGAGAAGTGCGGGAACGGTCCCTGCCCTACCTCTCCTCTGCTGAACATTCGGGTGACGAGGTGGCATGGGGATACCAGCACTGTCATGCGAACGAGGGGAACTGTTATCAGCA